>Ga0308171_1000244_pt1 | contig 153378 bp, 135 predicted proteins | sample PhyGR1_FD_202135 | JGI IMG/M metagenome (GOLD analysis project Ga0308171, IMG submission 202135) | Phyllosphere microbial communities from UC Gill Tract Community Farm, Albany, California, United States - DLSLSG.R1 | ecosystem: Host-associated > Plants > Phyllosphere > Unclassified | place... | reverse complement strand
AAATATCTAATTTTTCAAGATTGTTTTGATTTGAAAAATCCTTGATTAATCTTGCTGAATTGTCATAGAGACGAATTTGAGTTATTTCTTGTCTGTCAATATTGGTTTTACAGATGATATTGGTTTTAGCGGGGTTAACCACATCAAAATACAATTCATCTTTTATGTTTTCCTGTGTACTAAGAGGGTTCAATGAACATATCGAATTGGTTGAAGTTACATTATAATAGGTTGCGGCTCCATTAATTCGATGATTGTATATTCTTATAGGATTGCTCAATTGCTTGGTAATCATATCTAATTCATATAGAAAAAAGCCACTTGGGATTGGATTTGTAGGATCAAGAGGAATGGGATTAGCACTTAGGATATATGCCTTTGAATAAGTTCCGTAATTAATTGAAAATGCTGAATATGCACTTATGATATTTAGAGTTGCAAAATGACAGCTCTGTGAAGGATTTATCATATTAATTTCAAGTATACCATCCCCGATGGTAAGAAAAAGCTTGTTTTCATAAAAGAAAAGATCTCCTGCTGGATAGTAAGCATTAGGAATATTCCCCATATTTGTAATTATACCTGAATTGATATCGAATCTAAATAATGCTTTATTCTGGCCTATTGCGTAAATGTAATTTCCAGAGTCTGCAACCAATGAATTTATGGATGTATTGAATGTTCCTACAAATTCACAATTTGATGTACTTATATCTTTTTTATGTAATGCTCCGTTACTTGCTACATAAAATAGATGGTTGGTACTGCTAATAGCAATATCTGTGTATATTTCGTTATTATAAATGGGTGGCGGGCAAATTGCTTCAGAATATTCAGAAGGATTTGAAATGTTAAACTTAAATATCTGGCTGCTGGGAGTTCCCATATCATTTGTATTTACATAAAATTCTTGTGAAGATAGTTTTACAGAAATTGAGAAAATTGCGAAAAATATTATTCTTGTAATTGATTTCATAAATAAAGACGAAAATTAGCTTTTGATGATTATTTTTTTTGTGTAAGTCTCACCTTTTTTAGTAGCAACTGTTAACAAGTAGATTCCGTCAGAAATATTTGAAATATCTAATTTTTCAAGATTGTTTTGATTTGAAAAATCCTTGATTAATCTTGCTGAATTGTCATAGAGACGAATTTGAGTTATTTCTTGTCTGTCAATATTGGTTTTACAGATGATATTGGTTTTCGCAGGATTAATGATATTAAAATACTTATCTTTTTTAATGGTTTCCTGAACATTTAACGGAGTTTGCAAACAAGTGGAATTTGTGGAGGTTAAATTATAGATAGACGCAGCCCCATAAATAGTTTGATTATAGGTTCTTATAGGATTCCCAATTTGCTTATTTACCATATCAACTTCATACAAAGTAGAAATAGGTCCTGCAGAGCTTATTATATAGGCTTTGGAGTATGTCCCAAAATCAACGGAGAAGGCTGCATACAAATTTGATAATTGTATATTCATAAATGGGCAACTTTGTGAAGGATTTACCATATTGATTTCTAATAAACCACTCGTAGTAGAAACGGAAGTAGAAGTAGAGATCGTCAAAAAAAGCCTGTTTTCGTAAAAGAAAAGATCTCCAGTTGGAGTATAATTTGCAGGGATATCGCCAAGTTCAGAAAAAGTACCAGAAATAGTATCGTATCTATATAATCTATTTAGTGCACCTCCAATGGCGTATAAAAAATTTCCAGAGTCAGCAGTTAACGAATTGATCCCGCTATTGGTGAAATCACCCAAAAATTGACAGCTAGAGTCATTTTTATTTTTTTTATATAACAGTCCTGAACCAGTAACGTAATATAGATTTTCGAATTTATCAATAGCTACATCACTGTAGACTTCGGAGGTAATCATAGTTGGAGGACAAGTAGCCTCAGTAGTTTCTGATGTATTGGAAACATTAAGCTTAACTGTACTGTTAGTAGGATATACCCCGGAACCAAAGATAAGTGTATTTACATAAAATTCCTGTGAAGATAGTTTTATAGAAATTAAAAAAAATATAAAAAAGAATTTTCCAACTAGTGTTTTCATTGAATATTATTAGTTGGTAGCAAAAATAAATAATTATTTCAGTGAAGCCTAATTAATCTTTTTTAATCTTACTTCTTCATTTTTCTGATTAAAGAATATGCCATAAAAGAAATATAAGCAAAAAGAATACTTGAATAAATTATATTAACAGCAGTATTTGATCTTTCATCTTGTAATTGAAAAAATAAATTAAAAATAACAAATCCGGCGATTAAAATTCCAAATATGATCAGTTGTGGTTTCATATATTAATTTATGGATAAGTCTAATTTATTAATGTCGAGAATTATTGAATTTCCAAAGAATACGTTCTTCTTCTTTTATGGTTTACCGGATTATAATCCTGCCAAAGAACCTGAACACTTTTATTTTCTTCCAATTCCGGGTTGGTTTCGGCAAATTCAATACCCATACTTGTGAAACGTTCATAAATTTCTTTAAAAATAACTGCCGTTACACCACGTCGCTGATATTCTGGGTGAATACCGATCAGATAAAAATTGGCGCGGTCATTTTTTCTTTCAGCCTGCATAAAATGCCACCATCCGAAAGGTAAAAGTTTCCCTTTTGATTTTTGCAACGCTTTAGAATAAGAAGGCATTGTGATAGCAAAAGAGACCAGCTCATCATTTTCATCAACTACACAGATCACATAATTTTTTGCAATCAGCGGAAAAAATTTTTCACGGTAAGTCTGTATCTGTTCTTTCGAGATAGGAGTATAGGTAGAAAGTGTCTTATACGTTTCGTCAAGCAATTTAAACATCGGCTCTACATAAGGTAGAATTTCCTCTTTGCTATTGAATTTAAGAACTCTTAATTTATATTTCTCAGCAATTAGTTTACTGAATTTTTCTACTCTCGGAGGTAAAATTTTTGGGAAATTCATTTCAAATTCTACCCATTCTTTTTCTTTTACAAGACCTAACTCCTCAATATGTTGCGGATAGTATTCGTGGTTGTAGATCCCGATCATGGTAGCAATCTTTTGAAAACCAAAAGTCAGCATTCCGGCTTTATCAAGATTGGTAAAACCCATTGGTCCTTCAATTTTATTGATCTGATGATCCTTAGCATAATTAATAACTGTATCAATTAATGCTTTAGAAACTTCCTTATCATCAATAAAATCTATCCAGCCAAAGCGAACTTTTTTGATGCCTAATTCTTTTTCTTCTTTATGATTAATAATTACCGCAATTCTGCCAACAATTTTGTTGTTTTTTTTAGCAATAAACTGTTTGGCTTCAGAATAATTCAATGCAGGATTTTCTTTCGGATCCCATACATTCATTTCATCTTTAATAAAAGAAGGAACATAATAAGGATTGTTTTTATAAAGATCCATTGGAAATCTTACAAATTGTTTTAATTCGCTTTGATTTTTTACTTCAATAACTGAAACTTCAGACATAGTGGCAGTGATAATTTAATAGCAAATATAAATAATAAAATGTAAAACTTTGGCATAGTTTTTACATCTTAAAGGGTGAAAATATACAATTAAATCTTATAAAATGGGTGGCTACTACTTAATAATTATAATTTCAATGCTTGCGAGCTGGTATGTCTCGTGGAAATTGAAATCAAAGTTCCAATATTATTCAAATGTTCACTTAAGAAATGGATTGTCTGGTAAAGAAGTGGCGGAGAAAATGTTAAGAGATAACGGAATCAATGATGTGCAGGTAATTTCTGTTCCCGGGCAGTTGACAGATCATTATAATCCTGAAAATAAAACAGTTAATCTTTCTGAATCGGTTTATATGCAGAGAAATGCGGCGGCGGCGGCGGTTGCGGCTCACGAATGCGGTCACGCTGTGCAGCATGCGGTTGGATATTCCATGCTTCAGCTTCGTTCTAAATTAGTTCCTGTGGTGAGTATCAGTTCAAACTTAATGCAGTTTGTTCTTATTGCGGGTATCATCATCATGGGAATGACGAGAAGTATAGAAAATCCTAACGGAAATACAATTGTTTTAGCAATTGGTGTTATTATGTTCGCGGCAACTACTTTGTTTGCTTTTATAACACTTCCTGTTGAATATGACGCCAGTAACAGAGCAATGAAATGGCTAAAAGATACCGGAACAGTAACTTCAGAAGAATATGTTGGCGTACAGGATAGTTTAAAATGGGCAGCGAGAACTTATTTGGTGGCTGCTATCGGATCATTGGCACAACTTATTTACTGGGCATCTATATTGTTGGGAAGCCGACGATAATTTAATCTTTAAATTCAAAAGAAATATATTGCATCTCGGAAAGTTTTTCTGAGATGTTTTCTTTTTGTGTCAATTTTAAAGAGGCTGTAACGATACAGTTCTCGTTAGCATCAAAATTCAAAACTTTTGCATCAAACTTCGACAATAAAGTAAAAATAAGATTTTGTTGATTAAAATTAAACTGAATTTCAATGTCTGTCTCTAATTCTTTTGTGATGATATGGGCTTCTTCTAAAGTTAGCTTTGCCGATTCTTTGTACGCTTTTATCAAACCGGAAACTCCCAGTTTTGTTCCTCCATAATATCTGACAGAAATTACCAATACATTTGTAATTTCATGGGCTAATAATTGATTGTAAATAGGTAATCCTGCGCTTCCCGATGGTTCACCGTCGTCATTAGCACGATAATTCTCACCTTGTAATCCCATTCTGAAAGCATAACAATGGTGTGTCGCTTTTGGATGCTCTGATCTTACTTTCTCCAAGGCTTTCTTCAGCTCATTTTCATTATATATCGGAAAGGCAAATCCTATAAACTTACTTCCTTTTTCTTTTAGTAAAGTATTTTCTACAGGATCTGAGATTGTTTTATATTCAAACATTCTGCAAAGGTAAAATTTCAATTATTTGAAAACAAAAAAGAGAACTATAAAGTTCCCTTATCATTTTATCAGCACGGAAAACTTCCTTCCAGCCAAGGCGGTGGACAACTCATACTTGATGGTGTCGCACAGCATCTTTGCAGATTGGCAGGATAGTAAGAACAACATTGTGGAGCTATTCCGCCCGCAACATTTTTTAATTCTTCTCGACGAAGTTTCTTTAGATTTTTCATAATACACTATTTTAAAGTTCAACACCAGGAGTGGCGCAGGCTTGAGTAAGTGGGACGCATACTCCATTGCAATTGTAATGAGTATGAATGTTGCAAGGGCAATACCATGTTCCGTTAGCTAAATAATGACACTTATCAATACCTCCTTGAATTGCTTTTAATTCTCTGTTTGATAGTTTTTTTAGATTTTTCATGATGTAGGTTTTAAATTCATCATGAAGTTAGATAATTAATTTCAACAAATAGTGAAAAATGATAAAAAATTTATTATGTTAAGTTTTTGATTGCTATGATTTTATAATGTAGTTGACTGATAGAATTCAAGAATGTTATCTCTGAAAATTTCAGTTTTCTTTGGTGTAAAAGGAAACTCAGGAGCTTTCGTTCCGTTTTGAAGTTTCAGATTTTCATTTTTAATGATAATAACTTCGTCCCAAAGATTAGCGTCAATAAATTGCTGCAAAGTAAATTTTCCACCTTCAATAATCACAGACTGAATTTGTTCTTTATACAAAGCATCCATTAAATTAGACAAGAAATTATCTTTGTCAATTTTGATGAAATTAACATTATTCTGAATTTCGTCTTTTACAGAATTAAAAACCAACGTTTTAGCTTCCTTATTATAAATGTTGAAATCTTGTGGAACTTTTAATTCCAAATCGATTAGAATTCTAACAGGATTTACACCTTTTACATTTCTTACCGTCAAACTCGGATTGTCATTTAATGCTGTCTGTGTTCCAACTAAAATGGCATGTTCATTGGCTCTCAATTGATGAACAAATTGATTCATCAAAGAATTTGAAATAGAAGTAGGTTTAAAATCTTTATCTAAAAATCCGTCACCGGATTCTGCCCATTTCAGAATAATGTATGGTCTTCTCTTTTCATGATAAGTAAAGAATCTTTTGTTCAATTCAATGCATTCTTTTTCCAAAACTCCGGAAATGGCTTCAATTCCAGCATCCTGAATAATTTTTTTTCCTTTTCCATTCACTTTGTCATGAGAATCCATTGCGCCAATTACCACTTTTTTAAAGCCAAGTTCTTTAATTTTCAACGCACATGGCGGCGTTTTTCCAAAATGGGCACAAGGTTCTAAAGAAACATAGATAGTAGATTCCGGAATCAGGCTTTTATCTTTAACAGAGTTGATGGCATTGATTTCCGCATGATTTTCTCCCGCTTTATGATGATAACCCTCACCTATGGTTTCTCCGTTATGTACGATAACACTTCCAACCAAAGGATTTGGATAGGTTTTTCCGATAGCTTTCCGAGCCAATTCGATACACCTTTTTATATAAAATTCGTCTTGCATAAGAAAGAAAAAAGCGAAGACAAATTACTTTGCTCCGCCTCTTTTAAATTTAATAAATATTTTATTCTCCGGAAATAATATTGTGGAGATTTTGTTTTAAAGTTTCCAGATGAGCCTTTTTCTCGTCGATGGTATTAAATGTATCTTTAAGTAAAGGATTATCTTTTGAAGGATTTTTGAAGAATGATAAATTGTTCTCTAATTTTACAATTTCAGACTCTAGATCAGAAATTTGACTCTTGATTTTTCTTGCTTTGTCTGTTAATTGATTTTCAGATAAACCTTCTTCTTTTAATTCTAACTCGTTGATTTTGTTTAGTTTCAACTTCTCTCTCAATGTTTTGTTGAATTCAGAGTTGATTGAAATTTTATCTCTAGGTACTTTTCCGATATTGTTCCAAGCAGTTTTAATTGCTTCAATTTTTTCGATACTTCCTTCTTCATTAGTAACAGTTTTTAAATCATCAAGAATTGCTTTTTTATTCTTGTAATTTTCTTTCCAGTTATCAGTAGAAGCATTGCTTTTTTCTCTGTAATTATTGAAGAAAGCATTGCAGGCATCACGGAATTCGTCCCAGATTTTATTGGTCATGCTCTTTGGAACGTGTCCGATTTTCTTCCAGTCTTCCTGAAGTTTTTTAAACAACGGAACAGCGATATCCCATTCTTCATTGCCAGCATTGTCCTGTGCAGTCTGAATTAATTTTAATTTTTCTTCCAGATTTGCCTGCTGAGAACCTTTTAATGATTTGTAATACGTATTTTTAGTCGTATTAAACGATCTTAGAATTGTTTTAAACTCATTCCAGTTTTGGTTCGAAAGTTTTCTTGGAACACTTCCTGTTTTCAGGAATTCTGAACGTAAGTCTTCAACTTTTTTGATTGAATTTTGCCAATAATTATGATTAGGCGTTTCAGAAGGTTCAGTCAATTTTTTGATTTCAGCAATAATCTGATTTTTCTTTTCAAGATTTGCAGCCTGTTCAGTTTCAATAGCAGCAGAAAGTTCAGATTTTCTTTCGTGGATTTTATTGGAAATCTCTTTAAATTCTTCCCATGTTTTTTCACGGAATTCTTCGGCAACCGGCTCAGCTTCTTCTTTCCAGAGTTTATGAAGATATTGTAATTCGTTTAATGCTTTTTGAATTACAGGTTCATTTTCCAGCTGTTTTGCACGCTCGATAATGTGCTGTCTCTTTTCAAGATTGTGGCTGTATTCCTGCTCCAGAAATTCTTTATTAAGATCCAGCATTTGATAAAACTGATTCAAATGGTGGAAATAATTGTTATTAAGAATTTTAAATTCAGATTTCGGAACCTGCCCAGCATGTGACCATTCTTCTTTAACCTCACGAATAGATTTGAAAAGATTTATTCCAGGTTCAGAATTCGTATAAAGATTTTTAAGTCTTTCGATAATACTTTGGCGGTGATCAAGATTTTTCTTTTGTTCTTCCTCCTGACCTTTTTGGTAAGTGTCGTGTTTTTCTCTGAAGATATTCACCAAAGCAGAAAACTTTGCCTGTGAAGGATGTTCAAAACTGAAATTTTCAGCAGCGTTTCCGGCTTCTACATATTCATGTTTCTTATCTTCCACCTCATCATGGATGTAATGACTTGCTTTTTCCTTTAGCTGATTGAATTTTTTTGAATTTTCACCGGCATGAGGATCGTTGATAATCTTCTCCATTTCTTTCAAAGTATCAGCTAAAGAAAGATCCACTTCTTCGTGCTCTTCTTCATGTTCAGAATCGTCAACGTGTACGTTTTCTTCTTTTGGTACAGGGTTTTCCGATGTTTCTTCCTGAGATACTTCGATAGGATTCTTCTGTTCTTCGTTTTCAGAAATATTGTTTTCTGTAGTCATAGCAAATCGTTTATGTGAGTGGCGTTAAATATCTTTTAAATATAACCAAAAAGCCAAATAAAGTACTAATTTATGTTATTTTTTTTGAAAATTCCAAATTTCCCAGGCTTTTTCTGCCTGCTGTTCGAGCATATAATATCCATTCACGGTTTTTGCTCCTTTTTCGGATGCTTTAAGGATAAATTGAGTGTAATTTGGGTTGTAAATTAAATCTATAATTAAATGATCTTTAGACAATCCTTCAAAAGGAAAGTGTAAACAATCTTCTACATTAGGGAAAGTACCGACCGGCGTACACTGAATAATTAATTTGTTGTTTTCAACAGTTTCTTTATCTAAAGTATCAAAAGTAATTTGAGACTTTCTGGAAATGGTTGTTGAAGAAATTCCATTTTTATCTAAAGCATATTGTACTGCTTTTGCTGCACCGCCAGCTCCTAAAATTAGGGCAGAAGTATGATGGGTTTTTTTATGAAGGAGCAATGTTTTTTCAAAACCAAAAGCATCGGTATTATAGCCTATTTTTTTACCATCTTGAATTAGAACGCAGTTGACGGCACCAATTTTTTCTGCCTCATCACTCAGTGCATCCAAATAATCGATGATTTTTTCTTTGTAAGGAATCGTTACGTTAAAACCCAAAAGTCCCGATTTAGAAAAAAGGTTTTCCACTTCATGAATTTCATTGAGATCAAAAATGCTGTACGAATAATCTTGCAGCATCAATTTTTGAAATTTGTTTTCAAAGAATTTTTTTGAAAAAGAATAGGAAATATTTCTTCCTATCAGACCTAATTTTTTATGAGAATCCATATAATCAAAAATAAAAAAAAGACCGAAAACAATCGGTCTTTTTTATGAATATTTTTAAACTCTTAATCTACGATGAATTTTGTAGAGAAAGCGTCTGTTTTAAGGATGTAATTTCCTTTTACCAAACCTTTAAGATTAATCTTATTAGTATGTTTGAAAGGGTTTTCAATCGTCTCAACTAATTTTCCTGTAAGATCATAAATCTGAGCTTTTGAGATTTTATTTAAATTTTCACCTTTTACAAAAAGTTCGTTATTTCTTACAGGGTTTGGGTATACTGTGAAACCTGCTTTGTCTTTTGATGCTTCAACGGTTGCTAATGTTCCACTGTAGCAAGTCCATGATAGATCGTCGATAGCAACTCTATTTCCTGAAACCGGATTTATTAGTTTTATAATAACGTTTCCACTTACGTTAATATTATTAATTGTAGTCGGCGTTGCAGTTGTTGCAGTGTAAGGAATTGTTCCTACCACGGTGCCGTTAATTTCAACATTTAAACTGCTGTCACTACCTCCAAATTTTAGCTGCGCAGTTACTGTAAGGCTTTGAATTCCACCTGAAACTGTAGAACTTGTAAGATTTCCGTTTCTGATAGTTATTGCTTTACCATTTATGGTTTGATCAGTTCTTGCATCAGTTGCAACCCAAGTGATGTTATTATTAGTCCATTGTCTTTCGGCATATCCACTCGAAGAGGCAGTAGGGATATTTGTAAAGTCTTCTGTTCCGCAAGATCCACCAGGCTGTCCACCAGCTAGAGTTGTTCCTTGAGCAATGTTGCTTGCAGTAGAAGGGTTTCCTGCTGCGTCTTTAGCAATTACATAGAAATTGTATGTTGTAGAAGAAGCTAATCCTGAAACTGTTGCGGTAGTTCCTGTAACAGTAGTATAGAAAACACCATCCTTATAAATATCATAAACTATAACACCAATATTATCTGTAGAAGCTGTCCAGCTTAATGAAATTGTATTTGAACTAGGATTGTTTGTAGCTAAATTTGTTGGAACAGTTGGAGCTTCTGTATCAACTACAGGAGTTCCCCAGATTTGATTTACATATTCAGGATGATCAATGTAAGGGTTTCTGTTTCCCTGGTAAGTATAAGAAGCATTGTTTCTTCCGATTTCCATCGGTGAGACAGGATCAGCAGCATTCCATGCTAATAATTGTGCCAGTTCCCAAGATTGTAATCCCGGAAAAGCAGAATTGCCCAACATATTTCCTGTACTAAAAGTAGAAAGTTTGCTTTCGTATCTTGTGACAAAATACAAAATCATTCTTGCAACATCACCTTTAAAAGCATCAATTGGTTCAAAAACAGTTCCTGAATATCCTGCAGAAGCAGAGTTTCCAAGTTTCGATCCGTTTAAAGAAGTAAATGATGCTGAAGCTACTTTTCCAAATGGAAAATTAGATCTCATCCCGTTTACTTTTCCGTCTGTAGCTCTGATAAAATGAATATCTGAAACCATTGGTGATGCCTCACTAAATAAACTCTGAGGTACTATATGCTCCCTGTTGTAGCAGCTTCCTTCTCCACTGTAATTTCCGCACTGGTCGGCTGGCCCTACAGTATAATTGTATGGATCCTGACCGTTAGGATTTTCGGAATAAATATCTAAAATAGTTCCGTCATTTTCATAGTAGTAATCACGATCTGTAGTCTGGTAGGCAGTCCATAAACCACTATAACTTCCAGCCTGATGACCGTTTGTGATAATCTGGCTAAGTTTGGTTTTTAAAGCAGCGCCGGTAAGACCTGCAGTTCCGTCGTAATATCCCGTAGGAATTTGAGCAAATGCACTTAAAAAAGCAAAACTCATTAAAAAAGAGAGTAAAGTCCGTTTCATTATAAAAAAATTGGGGCGTAAAGGTACAAAAAAATGAAAGCTAAATGTATTAACTTTTAGTAATATAGTCTTTGCTGATCTTTGAAAATACCCAAGAAATAATGAAGCCAAAAAGGGATGCCGTGATGGCAACGGTTAAGTAATTTTTGCCAACAATTTTTACAGGAAACGGCAATGTTTCGTTGGCTTTAAAAAATTCTGTGTATTGCTGGAAATAGCAAAGTGCTGTTCCTAATAGTAAACCGGAAATAATTCCCGAAATAACAATAAGAACTCCAGTGTAGAAATAAATTCTTCGTAAATGACTAAGCGGAAATCCTAATGAAATAAGGGATTTTGCCTGCTCTTTTTTATCCAACTGTAAAATAATAATAGCACCTGCCAAATTGAATGTTGTAATGAAAATAACCAAAGCAAAAATTAAATAAATGAATAATTTTTCAGTATTAATCATTTTCCAGAATGCTGCATTTTCTTCTTCTTTTGTTTTAACATTAACATCTTTTCCAAGCGAAGAAATAAGCTGTTGTTTTACGGAATCTGTATTTTCAGGATTTTTTAATTTAATAACAATCTGATAAGCGGAATGTTTTGGTAAATTAAGCAATTCTTCAGTTAATTCGATAGGAGAGATGATGTAATTGTCTAATTGGTCTTTTCCGGGAAATACACCTGTAACAAGAATTTCTTTTTTATTGTAAATATCTTCTTCTTTATTAATTATTCCTGTACCCGGTTTAGGCATAAAAATCGTTGCATAATCAGAACTTGAAGTTACAGGAACTGCTAATCTGTTGTCCAGAGAATTTTCCATTAACACTTCATTCGAGTATTTAAAGCTAGGATACATTCCGTAGAAAACGTCTTTGTTGATGGGGTTTACCTTTGTATAAGCAGAATCAACACCTCTTAAATAAGCAATGTCACCTTTTCCGTTGTAATTAATATAAACCTTTTCTTCAATGACTCTAGAAAAATGACTGATTTGTTTGTTACTCTTTAAAACAGCATCAATTTTATTGAAATCTTTTAATGTTTTTCCGGAATTACTTTTAATCGTAAGATCAGCATGAAGATTTGAAATAAGGTCTTTATTAAGATCCTCAAGCCCAGAAAAAACAGAGATAATTACAAACATTGCAGTGACGGCAACCGTCATAGCTCCCACCGCCAGCCACGTAATAAACGTAACGGCAGTACTGCCTTTTTTCGACAAGATATATCTTGAAGCTATGTAAAATGCAATGTTCTTCAAAATCTGTTACAAAATAGGATTGTCGCCTTCGCCTCTTAATTCTTTTTCTAATTTTTCAACATCATCAAGAGCAGTGTCCAAATAGAAATTAAGATTAGGAATGATACGAACTTGTTTAGCCATTTTCTGACCAATGAAATTTCTATACTGCGCTTTATTCTCTTCAATCTCTTTCATCACTGCAGAACGGAATTCCTGTGGGAATATGCTTAAATAAATTTTAGCAATACCAAGATCTGCACTTATTTTCACATCAGAAACTGATACCAAAATATTTTGTTTACTTTCCGAAGCCTGCTTGCGGAAAAGCTCTGCGAAATCTTCCTGAATAATCTGAGCTACTTTTCTTTGTCTGTTACTTTCCATAATTTATGCAAATTTAGTACTTTTGTTTGAATTGATACTTTGAAATTTAAGCACTGTATCAAATTTACTGTTTAATTTACAGAATTAATTTATGAAATTAGAACATATCGGCATTGCGGTAAAATCTTTGGGGATTTCTGATGACCTTTTTACAAAACTTTTAGGAAAACAGTCGTACAAGCAAGAGTCCGTAGAAAGGGAAGGGGTAATTACATCATTTTATGCTGCCGGAGAAAGTAAAATTGAGTTATTAGAAGCAAGTAAAGAGGCAAGTCCGATCTCAAAATTTATCGATAAGAAAGGAGAAGGCATCCATCATTTAGCTTTTGGCGTTGAAAATATCTACCAGGAGATAGAAAGATTAAAAAAAGAAGGATTTATTTTTATCTCAGAAGAGCCGAAAGAAGGTGCTGATAATAAATTAGTTGTCTTCCTGCATCCCAAGTCTACAAACGGAGTGTTGGTAGAACTTTGTCAAGAAAAGGCATAAAAAGTTTTGTGGAGACAGAAATTTTACTATTTTTGCAATCACAAAATTTAACCAAATTTTGAGGTCCTATAGCTCAGTTGGTTAGAGCACCTGACTCATAATCAGGTGGTCCCTGGTTCGAGCCCAGGTGGGACCACGTAACTAATTCAAAATCAGACACTTATAAATAGAGTAAGTGTCTTTTTTATTTTTTTATAGTTTTTTGCAAGAAAGTTGCAAGATTTTCCTGTCGATTCTTGTTTTTGTTAGAATTTAGAATTTAGGATTGAAGGATTGTCGGTGACTGGAAAATCTTTAAATATATCTATTAATAGTTTTTCTAAGTTTTCCTTACCATGTTCATTTTTGTGTTTGAAATCCGGAAATTTAAACAATGATGTTTTCTGCCGTATTTTACTTTTTTTATTCTTGGAATATTCATGAATTAGTTTGAAAATATTCACATCTACTTTACTCATCAGAAAATTAAGAATTTCGTTTACACTTATCACTACTAATCCATTTATTTTTTTGTCGGTATTTGCACAGATTTCCATAAATCTCTTTGAAAGATAATTCTCAAATGAAGGGAGTGAAAAGAAATCTTCTGATACTACGATAATTGGAACAAATTCTAGTTTTTGTTTTATTGCAGAAATTCTTTCATCATAGTTCGCTTTAGACAAAGAAAAATTTTTTATAAAGTTTGATAGTTGATTAACTCCCTTTGAAATAAACTTATCATCAAGCCTATCTTTTATTAAAGTAAAATTATAGGATTCTAAAACTTTATCTTCGATATCATAATCTTTAAATTCTATTACAAATATTTTATTGCCAATTCTTAGATAGCAATCTGGAAGGCCTTGTTTGTCCTCTTCAAAAACCAAAGAAATATGATTTTTTAACGGTGGTGCTATTTTCCTGATGATATACCGAAACATGATTTCTTCGCTAATTTTCTTACTCATTATAGATTTGTAATCTGGGTAAGATATTTTTTTTATCTTATTATTATATATTGTTAACAAATCAAAGTTTACTTTATAATAAAAACCTATAAAAAAGAAATTCCAATCGAGTATAAGGTAATTATCATTGATTTGTAAAATTGGGTTTCGTTTGATAGTTTCTACAGAAGTTTTTTTATCGAGATAGTTGTTGATAAGAATTTTGCTAAAATAATTTTTTAGGTTTATGTTGGTGACATTTACATAACTAATTTTACTTAAATTTTGATTTGAGAGAAATAATAGAATCTCACTAAACCATAGATCGGGATCCAAAATATTGTTTTGGGTATAAAATTCGGTTGTAATATCCCTGTGATTTTTATGAAAAAAGTAAAAAAGTGATTTTATCTTTAAGAGTTGGTATGTAACACTTTTTGGACGTTCAATATCATATAGCTTAGAGATAAAAAGTATGTTTGAAAATTCATCAAAATATCTTTTGTCAATTAAACTAAAATCGGTTTCACCATTCCCATAGGATGTTTCGTTTAGTTTCAGGTAGACAAGTAAAAAGTCTTCTACCGAATTTTTTTCTAAATTAGAGTTTTTTAGATCACTAAAATTTTCAATTATTATTGAAATGAAATTTTTATTTACTTTTTCATTGAATATAGTATTTTCTGAACCATTATATTGAATTCCAAGATTTTTTAAAATTCTTACAAATGAAGGTTTTAATGGTTCATGTTGTATGTATTCCAATAGGATATCCTTATCGGTTTTATTTTGGTTGAGCAGATATGTGATATTAGATATCAGAAATAAGATCTTCTCAGGATTGTATCCTTTTATATTTTCAATTAAATTAAAATCTTTCTTTTCTGGAAAAATATCTTTTAAACTTAAAACTATTTTAATTCCCTTCATAAAAAATGTATGTTTTTTTAGTCATCTAATAATATTACGAGTTAATCACTTAAAATAGACTTATTGCTTCAAAGATATACCATGATTCTTAATTATGTGCTATATTGCAATATTAATCATGATATACGACAGTTTAAACAATTAAACATGAGTAAAAAGTTATTTTCAGAAAGAGACATTTGTACAAAATTTATTACTCCTGCATTAGAAAACGCAGGTTGGGACAGAATGAAACAATTTCGGGAAGAGGTCAATTTTACTGATGGTAGAATTATTGTCCGAGGCAAATTGTCTACACGTGGTAAAAAGAAGAGGGCAGATTATATTTTATATTACAAACCAAATATTCCAATTGGAATCATTGAGGTTAAAGAAAATAATCATGAAGTTGGTTCTGGTATGCAACAAGGTTTGGAATATGCAGATATATTACAATTGCCATTTGTTTTTTCTACCAATGGAGATCGTTTTCTCTTTCATGATAAAACCAATACATCTGGTATTGAAAATGAAATCGAGTTGGACGATTTTCCTTCTCCTGAAGTTCTTTGGGATAAATATCTTCAATTTAAAGGAATCGTCAATGAAGAATCTAAACAGATTGTAGAACAAGACTATTTCTTTGATGGATCGGGCAGAGCACCAAGATACTACCAACAGAATGCAATTAATTTAACACTTGAAGCAATTGCAAAAGGTAGAAATAGAATTTTGTTAGTTATGGCAACTGGTACCGGTAAAACATATACTGCATTTCAAATTGTTCATCGCCTTTGGAAGTCAAGAACAAAGAAAAGAATACTATTTCTTGCTGATAGGAATTCGTTAATAGATCAGACTAAAAGAGGTGATTTTAAACATTTTCGAGATAAAATGACTATTGTTCAGAAAAGGCAGGTAGATAAATCATATGAGATCTATTTGGCGATCTATCAAGGTTTGACAGGTAATGAAGAGGATAAGAATATTTTTAAACAGTTCAGTCAAGACTTTTTTGACTTAATTGTTATTGATGAGTGTCACCGTGGAAGTGCTAGCGAGGATTCGGCTTGGAGAGAAGTTTTAAGTTACTTTAAATCTGCAACTCAAATAGGTCTTACTGCAACACCAAAAGAAACTGAGGCAGTTAGTAATTCGGAGTACTTTGGTGATCCAATCTATACTTATAGTTTAAAACAGGGGATCGATGACGGGTTTCTAGCACCTTATCAGGTGATAAGAGTAAGTATTGATATTGATGTTGAAGGATGGAGACCGGATAAAGAAAAAAAGGATAAGGATGGTAATTTGATTGAGGATCGAATTTATAATAGAAAAGATTTTGACCGAAATCTGGTAATTGATGAACGTACAATTACCGTAGCAAGAAAGGTAACAGAATTTCTAAATAATACCAACCGTTTTAATAAGACAATCGTTTTTTGCAGAGATATTGATCATGCAGAAAGAATGAGGTCGGCACTAGCGAATATGAATTCTGACCTTGTGGCAAAGAACCACAAATATGTCATGAGGATTACCGGTGATAATGATGAAGGTAAAAGAGAATTAGACAATTTTATTGATCCGGAACAAACCTATCCTGTCATTGCTACAACTTCTGAATTGATGACTACTGGGGTTGATGCTCAGACCTGTAAATTAATCGTATTGGATACTGAAATAGGATCAATGACAAAGTTCAAACAGATAGTTGGTCGTGGAACACGTGTTAACGAAGAGTTTGGTAAACTTTATTTTACAATAATAGATTTCCGTAATGCAACAGATAATTTTGCAGATCCTAATTTTGATGGAGATCCGGTAAGAATTAAAGTAATTGACGAAGATATTCCGGCAGATGATAATTTTGAAGATGAAAATATAGATACAGATGATTTGGATCAGAAAGAAGATGATGGAAGTGTTCATGATCCAAAGGAACCTTATGATGCTGATAATCCATTTACTGAGAAAAAGATAAAACCCACTAAGATATATATTAACGGTGTTGATGTCACAGTACTCAATACGAGAGAATTATATTTCGATAAAGGTGGTAAACCTATTACGGTTAGTCTAAAAGACTATACAAAGGATCTTCTCAACGAAAAGTATGACTCTTTGGATCAATTTTTAAACCTGTGGAAAAATTCGGATCGAAAAGACGCAATCATTCAGGAACTTGAAGAACAGGGTATAATGGTAGATGAACTTCTTAAATCAGTAAACAGAGAATGTGATCTCTTTGATATTATTTGTCACGTCGCATTTGATCAAAAACCTTTAACACGTAAGGAACGTGCAAATGAGGTTAAGAAAAGAAATTACTTTGCAAAATACGGTGAACAGGCAAGAAATGTTCTCACAGCTTTAGTTGATAAATATGCAGATGAAGGTGTTGAAACAATAGAATCTATGGAGGTGTTGAAACTAAACCCTATTTCAGGATTCGGATCACCTTTAGAAATTGTAAAGACATTTGGAGGTAGAAAACAGTATCTTGATGCAATTAAGGAACTTGAAGATGAAATTTATTCAATTGCGTAAAGTATGGAATTTCAAAAATTAAAAGAAAAATACTCTGATTTACTTGTTGACAATAATTTTGAACAACTTGAATTGATAAGAAATAAACCCAATATTTTTGAAACATTAGGAGTCAAAAACTATGAAATAAGACATTCTAATTTTTTAGCTTGGTTATTAGATCCATCTGGGAATCATGGTTTAGATAATTATTTTTTGAAAAGAGTTCTAATTGATGTTTTTAAAGACTCAAAATCGAAAATAAATGTAGTTGACATTCATAAATTATTAAAACAAAATGTTTTTATCCATAGAGAAAGACATAATATTGATATTCTAATTGAGTTCGAAGACACTGTTATAATTATTGAAAATAAGATAAATGCTGTTGAGAGTACTGGTCAACTACAAAAATATAAAGAGGTGGTGTCAACAGTGTATGGAAAGAAGACGAAAATAGAATATGTTTTTTTGTCAAAAGATGGTTATGATTCGTCGATGCCCGAAATCTATATTAATTTATCTTATATTAATATTAGAGATATTCTCCAAGATATTTTAAATTATAATGGTGATAATCTCAATACTCATACTTCAATTTACGTTTCAGACTATATTGATAATCTAAATAAAAACATCATTCAAATGGATCCCGCAAATAAGTTAGCTGAAAAAATTTATCTTAATCATAAAGAATTATTTGATTTTATATATTCTACTCGCCCAAATGCATTAGAAATCGTAAGAGAGTCTATAAATGATTTGCTAGTTAATGATGGTTTTATAATTGGATCTAAAGCACAACATTTTAGTAGATTTTCCAATCAAAAAATAATTAACGTCCTACCTCCTCATAGATTAAATAAGTCTAGCTGGAATAAGGGTGAAATCTTATTGATTGAATTTGTTTACAATTTACAAGAAAGTAAAATTGAATTTAAAATAGCAATTTCCCCTTCTAACAAAATTCTTAACGACTCAATTGTTAAAATTTTAAAAGAGAATTCTTTCGTTGTAAATCATGATGACCAATGGAAAGTATTGGAAAAAACATTTTTCGAATTTGAGTTTGAAGAATTTGATAATCTAGATTATATCAAAAAAAAATACGAGGAAATAATGATGTCAAAAGGTCACGTAATCCAAAGTCTCACTGATTTAATTTCGAAAAATGAAGATTTGCTCAAACCTCTTTTAGTTAATCATGTGTAGAATATCTGATAAAATTATCCTTTGTACCTGTGAAATCAAGGATGTCTACAAATTAAAACATTTTTGGATTCTATTTCGTTTTAATCCTAATAAAGGTGAACTGATTATTGGTCAACCTTTCGGATTTGATGTACTTTTGCAAAATAAAAATTCCGATAATCCGAAATTATTGTGTGATAGATTGAACACCGGAAATCTCTTTGATAAACCTATGATTATAGAGGAAAAAGACCGAATTCAGATCTCAATTCACTTTAAGGAAAATGAGAATCCTACCAATTACGGATTTACATACAATAATGGAAAATGGGAAATAATTGAATTTGATTACTTCAATTGGAAATCTGAACATTTTGAAGTAAGAGAAGGGAAGATAAAGAATGCAGTAAACAGACAAAGATGATTGATATTAAAGGATCAACAGAGGAGTATATTGGATGTGTGAAAAATTCCCTTGACAAAATGTTAGGGTATTCAGAGGGAATTATTTTCAAAGAAATAAATTTTGACTTTCTTGATGGAAATTTAAATTTAAACGAACTAAAGTTTAACAATGGAATTTATATAATCTCTATTCAAAATTTAGATGTTGTTAGCAACAAAGAAATCTGCCAATTAGTTAGTGAGTTAAAGAATGGTCATCCAAACTATAAGTTTCCAAAGATTAATGTAAAGAATTGTTCTGATGAAAAAAATAATATTCTTTATATAGGGAAGTCTAAAGGTCGTTTATACTCGAGAATCAAGGGTCACTTAGGAAATGGATCATCATCAACTTTTGCGTTACATCTTAGTCAGTGGAAACAGGATGAAATATTAAAAAAAGTGAAGCTAAAACTTCAATATGCATTTTTAAATATGAATGATGAAGATATTGAGTCAGACATATTAGAATTATTAGAAACAGCGTTACACAGAAAATATAAACCTGTTCTTGGAAGAACAGGACATTAATTAGATAAAGGTAAGATGAGTATTACAGGAGTAATAGAAAGTATTAGAAAGATAATGTGGCAGGATTCCGGATTGAACGGAGATGCACAACGTCTGGAACAGTTGGGGTGGATGTTGTTCTTCAAGGTATTCTGCGATAAAGACCAGGAGATGGAATTGATGGATGATAACTACGTGTCACCAATTCCGGAACGTTATCAGTGGGAAAGTTGGGCTGCGAATGATGAAGGAATCACCGGTGATGAACTTTTAAATTTTGTTGACCGTGAACTTTTTCCTGCCCTTCGTAACTTAGATCTAAGTACCGGAAATCAACGTGCAGTCATTGTACATGGAGTTTTTGACGGTAACAATAATTATATGAAAAGTGGAATCAACATCCGAAAAGTGTTGAATAAACTTAATGAAATCGATTTTAACTCAACGAAGGATCGTCATTCGTTTGGTGATGTGTATGAGAGTTTGCTGAAAGATTTGCAGTCAGCAGGAAAGTCAGGTGAGTTTTACACACCACGAGCAATAACACAATTCATAACTCATATTCTTGATCCTCAATTAGGTGAGAAAGTTTTAGATCCCGCATGTGGAACCGGTGGATATTTAACTGCAGTCATAGAAAATATCAGTAAGAAAGTTTCTTCTGTTGAAGATTTAAAATCATTACAAGAAAATATTATTGGTTGGGAGTATAAACCTTTGCCATATTTATTAGCGACAACTAATCTTATTTTACACGATGTAGATGTACCAAATATCACGTATCGTGACTCTTTAGATAAACCTTTATCTGAGTATCGTGAAAAAGATCGTGTAGATGTCATTGAGGCTAATCCTCCTTTTGGTGGAATTGTAGCAAATAACAATGAGAACAATTTTCCACAGAATTACCGTACAAAAGAATCGGCAGATTTATTTTTGATTTTAATGATTCATTTATTAAAAGTTAGTGGAAGGGCAGGAATTGTTTTGCCGGACGGATCTTTAACAGGGGATGGTGTGAAACAAAGAGTGAGAGAAAAACTTTTGAAAGATTGTAGATTACATACTATTATCCGTTTACCAAATTCTGTTTTTCAACCTTATGCAACAGTAGCCACAAATCTGTTATTCTTTGATAAACTTCATCATAATAATGAAACGTCTGAATTTGCTACAAAAGAGGTTTGGTATTATGAACACCGATTACCGGAAGGGCAAAAGTCTTATAGCAAAACAAAACCAATTAAAGAATCTGAGTTTGATCCGATTAGAGAGTGGTGGAATGATCGTAAGGAATCGGAGATATGTTGGAAAGTGTCAATTGACACTTTAAAGGATCGTAATTTTGATCTTGATATAAAGAATCCAAATAAATCCAGTGAAACAACAGAATATTCTTCGAATGAACTTCTAGAAAAATTGTCACAATCATTTAGAAAGTCAGAAAAGATATTTGAAATTCTTAAAAATAGTGTTTCATAATGGTATTCAAAAAATATAAACTCTCGGAACTGCTTAACAGAAAGAAGGAGCAGGTTAAACTAGCACCTGATGTTAAGTTTAAACGACTTACAATTCGGATGAATCATAAAGGGGTTGTTCTACGTGATGAAGAATTAGGTTCCAAAATAAAATCAACAATGTTTAAAATAAATGGTGGTGATTTCGTATTATCTGGAATTGATGCTAGAAATGGTGCATTCGGTATTGTTCCTAATGAATTAGATGGCGCAATTATTACTAATGACTTTTGGTGTTTGACTCCAAATGAAAATTTGTTAGATAAGCACTTTTTCTTGTTCCTTACATCAACAAAATTTTTTGATCACATTTGTAAAATAAGTAGCGATGGAACTACTCAAAGAATTAGATTACAAAAAGATAAGTTTTTTAATTTTAAAATTTCTATTCCTGAAATAAAATACCAAAAAGAGTTGGTTCAAAAATTCAGTGATATAAGAATTGCAACTATAAATTTAAAAAATGAACATAAGGAGCAAATAGCTCTTATTAATCAACTACGTCAGGCATTTCTCCGAGAAGCTATGCAGGGAAAATTGGTTAGTAATGAAACTTCCGATGGGAAAACTGGTGCTGACCTATTACAGGAAATTCAAGCAGAAAAAGAAAAATTAATCAAAGAAAAAAAGATTAAAAAATCTAAACCTTTACCTCCAATTTCTGAAGATGAAATTCCATTTGATATTCCCGAAAATTGGACTTGGTGTAGAGTTGATAATATTTCTTCTAAAATTGGTTCTGGAAGTACTCCTAAAGGAAGTAATTATTCATTAGATGGATATCCTTTCTTTAGATCTCAAAATATTCATAATGACGGATTAGTATATAATGATATTAAGTTTATTGATGAAGTAACGCATCAAAGAATGAATGGAACCACAGTCTACGATAATGATTTACTTTTAAATATTACAGGAGGGTCTTTAGGGAGGTGTGCATTAGTTCCAGAGGATTTTGAACAAGGAAATGTAAGCCAACACGTATGTATAATTAGGGGGATTAAAATCATTCCAAAGTTCTATCATTATCTTGTTTTATCTCCGTATTTTCAATCTTTAATATTTAAATCAACAACTGGGGCGGGACGTGAAGGTTTACCAAAATATAATTTAGAACAGTTTATAATTGGAATTCCACCATTAGATATTCAAAATGGAATTGTTTCTAAATTGAACGAACTAATGACTTACTGTGATGAATTGGAGAGATCAGTATTAGAAAGTCAAAAGTATAATGAACAACTTCTTCAACAAGTTTTAAGAGAAGCTCTTGAAGGAAAGAATGAAGCTGAAAATGAAAATCTAAAATTAGTTGCAGAAGAATCTCCAATATATTCTATTTCGAAAGATATTCGAAAAAATTGTGATACCGGAGATATGGCAATTCTTTCCGGTTATATCATCAAAAAGTTGAGTACTCAAAATTCAAATGATTTTGGAAGAGTGAAACTTCAAAAAATGCTTCATCTTATGGAATATCATTGTCAATTATCTTCTGAACTTAAATATAAAAAGAATGTTGCCGGACCGCATTCATGGGAATTAGAACATTTAATTGAACCTAAATTAAAATCGCTTAGATTTTTCGAGATAAAAAAAGAGAAGTTTGGTGTAACATCTAAAGTTACTTATACTCCTTTATCAGCATCTAAGGAAATTCCATCATTATTTAAGAATGAATTTAAAGATCAGGCGGAAAGTATCAATCATCTTTTAGATAAATTTCAAGATAAGACTTGGGAATTCTGTGAAATGATCTCCACAATGTATGCAGTATGGAATAACAGATTGATCAAGAAAGAACTTTTCACCGATGATATTTTAAAACAGGACTTTCTCGCTTGGGATGATAAAAAGAAGAGATTTATTGATCAGCTAGACCATGCTCTTGAATGGATCAGGAGAGAGAAGATTGAACCAGTGGGATTTGGGGAGTATATTGATAAGAAATAAATGGTAAAAGTAACCTATGGAAGATCTCATACATAACTTTGATAAAATGATCGAAGACAATGGGAGTAAAAGTGTTCGTTTTTACACCTTACTTAAAAAATTTGGTTATACAAATCGTGCTACTAATGCTATTAAAGTATTGCAAAAGTTCTGTGAAGATAATGGATATTACACATATCCGAAAATTACAAAAGATTTGGAAGTGACTTCCAATATTTTGATTACAAGAACACAGATTTTTTCCTCAACTGACGAATTTAATTCAGAAGCTGAACTAGAATCTTATCTTATCAGATATAAAATTCTGAAAAAGATCGGAGTTACAAGTACTAATAATCAAGAAATTTTGAGAGGTACAAAAGATAGAGTCGATTACATAGGTAAAGACAAAGAAGGTAATGATGTAATCGTGGAAATCAAAATAGGGGATGGAGGGAAATCTGCCATCGAACAACTTTTTAGATACAAAGGGATTTTATTGGAAAAAAAGATTCTTAAGAATGCATCAAAAATTAAAATGTACCTGATTACCGGTAAAGAAAATCCTCGAATTAAATATACTTTTAAAGGGATGTTTCCTTCTCAAACAGACCATTTTAAATGGTTTGTTTACGATTATAACAAATCTTTGGAAGAAGGTAAGCAATTGATCTTAAAACAAATTTTGCTCAAGGGTTAATAAAAAGTTGACTGTCTCGTTTTAAAAAATTAATATTATGGATGTTCACGCAAGAATTTTAATTGATTACTCTGGAAGTATGGGTTACATTAATACTCAGATTGATTTCTATCATTCGGTTATTAATTATTTGGGTGATGATAATTTAATACGAAACAAAATAACCAAATCAGGAACTGAATCTTTGGATTTTGGAACAAAAATTTGTTTTGTTTTAATGAGTATTTTTATATATTTTCTATTAATCTCTATTAAATTTAACCGATATAAGAATTAGAATCGTTTAAATTTAAATTATTTTTATTTTAAAAATACTTTTTTATTGGTCTGATTATAAATGAGAATAGATTTTTGGAATTAAATTTCTTTGCAAGGAAATTTTTAACATATAAACAAAAAAGGTGTCAATTGACACCTTTTTTGTTTGAAATTTTGTCTAAAAAATAGATGAGAGTTTGTAATCTCACCCCTCTTAGGCACACTCAAAAGTAGAGTTTTTGGTTAATAATTCCTTGTTATCGTTGTTGAAATTTTGTTGGAATGTGGGAAACTCTTCGATATTGCCCTGATTGAGTTTTCCATATTTCAATAAAAACCCCCTTGGTGTGAGGTATTGCAAAGCACTATGCGGCTGCTCATTATTATACATCCACATCCAGATTTCCGAATAATTTCTCATCTGCCTGATCTTCTCAAAAAGGTAAACATCTAAGAATTCTGTCCGAAACGTTCTATTGAATCTTTCTACTAAAGAGTTTTGCGTTGGTTTTCCCGGCTGAATATACTGAATGACAATTCTGTTCTTACTGCACCAGTCTTTTAGTTTTCCTGCAATAAATTCAGGACCATTGTCAACCCTTATTCTTTCCGGTTTCCCACGCCAGTCGATTAGCTGTTCAAGCTCGGAAACTACTCTTGCTGATGGTAAACTGGTGTCAATGGTAATATTCAGAATCTCTCTGTTAAAATCATCAATAATATTAAGGCTTCTCACACTCTTGCCATCCTCCAAAGTGTTGTGCATAAAGTCCATACTCCAAGTTACATTGGGATAAACAGGACGAAGCAATGGCTTTTTTACCCTTGCCGGAAGCCGTTTTTTACGTTTACTTCTTAAATTGAGCTTCATCGATTTATAGATCCTATAAACCCGTTTGTGGTTCCATCCAAAGCCCAGGTTTCTCAAACGGTGGTGCATCGTCCAGAATCCCCAGGTCTGATGCTGTTCTGCAAGCAGTATCAGCTCTTCCCGGATCTTATCATCGTCATTGTTTTTCTTCTTTTTGTAATAAAATACCGAACTGTTTATGATGAAAAGTTTACACGCATTCCGAGTGCTTACTCCGTGCTGTGATACGGAATAAGTAACCAGTTCCCGCTTCTCGGAAGGTGTTACAGCTTTTTTGCAATTACATCTTTCATCACCACATTTTCCAAGGTAAGTTCCGCTACAATTTTTTTGTATTGAGAAAGTTCCTTTTCAAGTTCTTTCATCTTCGAGAGTTGCTGAACATCCAAACCTCCATATTTGCTCTTCCATTTATAAAATGTGGGTTGGCTGATGCCGTGTTCCCGGGAAATCTCGTTCACCGTTTTCCCTTGATTTTGCTCAGATAAAATCTTATTGATCTGAACTTCTGAAAATTTACTGTTTTTCATTGTCTTCCAAATTTAAAAACTATATTTTTAAATGCTTCGGTTTTCAGGGAAGATTACAGCTACTGAAAAGTAATATCAATCAATACAAACTGAAGGATTCTGACAAATTACTTTGTTTAAAAAATGAACGAACTTGTATCATTAATGTGCAGGTTTTTCTTTGTTGAAATTATTTTATTAAAAATTTTCATCCCCTTTCCAACCTTTTTGATATTTAATGCATCTTTAGTAAAAGAAGACGTTAAATATCAAATGCTCTATTATGAAAAATGTATATATCAAACTGCTGTTGTTCTTTCCTGTTTTGTATTGGGCGCAGATTCCGGTTGTGGAAACTCCTGATAATAAAGGAAATTTCAGTAGGAATGGTGAAGTTGTGTTAAAGAAAATAAATATTGAAACCAAAATTACAGGTAAAATTTCTACGAATACTGTAACGATGGTTTTTAAGAATAATTCGAACAGACTGAAACAGGGAAGAGTTACTTTTCCGCTTCCTGAGGGTGTAAATGTAAATGGTTATGCGTTGGATATCAACGGAAAACTTCGAAATGCCGTTCCGGTAGAAAAGGAAAAAGCAAAAGAAGTTTATGAGTCGATTAAGAAAAGAAATGTAGATCCCGGAATTTTGGAAAAAGTAGAAGGAAATAATTTTCGTACAACCATTTATCCGATCAGTGCCAACGGTGGCGAAAGAACGATTCAGGTTATTTATAATTATGAACTTAACAAAACAGAAAACAATTATCAATACTTTTTACCACTAAATTATTCTGAAGAAATTCCTGAATTTTCGATCAAAACAACAGTTTTCCAGAATGCAATTTCTCCGCAATTACAGGAAAAACCCGACGGAAGTTTTGATTTTGTTAAAAACGGAAATGTCTGGGTGGCAGAAATTCATAAAACAAAATATAAGCCTACAAATAATTTAAGGATTAATTTTCCTCAGAATGAAAAGTCCCAAAGTGTTTTGATGCAAAATGCGTCGAATAATTCAGCATATTTTCTGGCAAGTTTAGATATTAATTCTGCCGAAAGAGCAAAAAAACTTCCCAATAAGATAGCCATTGTCTGGGATAATTCTTTGAGCGGACAGAAACGTGATCATTCCAAAGAATTCATGTTGATTGAAGAATATTTTAAATCCAATAAAGATCTTACGGTAAAAGCATATTTCATTAACAATACATTTGAAGATGGGAAAAGTTTTAAAATTAGTGATGGAAATTGGAACGAACTGAAAGAATATTTGTCCCAAATTACCTACGATGGCGGGACAGATTTCGAACAGTTGAAGACAATAAAAGAAGATGAAATTCTGTTTTTTACAGACGGACTTTCTTCTTTCGGAGATCTGAAATTAAATTGGAATCAGCCTGTTTATACAATCTCATCCTCAAATAATGTGAATTTTAATCAACTGAAATTTATCAGCAATAAAACAGGTGGTGAATTTTTAAATTTAAATGAAAACGATCCAAAAAAAGAAGTTAGAAAATTATTATATCAGCCGTTAAAATTCTTAGGAATAGAACAAAATTCTTCGTTATCAGAAGTGTATCCATCTATTAACCAAACGATTTCTCAGGACTTTGTATTGACAGGAATTGTATCAGGAAAACAAACGACGGTTAAAGCAAACTTCGGATATGGAAATGAAGTTACGCAGACAAAAATACTGGTTTTAAACGCCAGCGAACAGTCTGTAAAAGATTGGGATATTTCAAAATTCTGGGCACAGAGAAAATTAAATGAACTCGAAATTTTTGAAAAACAGAATAAAGAAGAAATCAAGGATTTAAGCAAACAATTTGGGTTGGTGAGCAATAATATGAGTTTGATGGTATTGGAAAATGTAGCAGATTATGTTCGTTATGAACTTAATCCGCCTTCAGAATTGCAGGCAGAGTTTAATCAGATTGTAAAAAACAAAACACAGCAGAAAGATGAAAGAGTAAAAGATCTGATGGCAAATGCAGAAACAATGACTGAAAATCTAAAAAAATGGTGGAATAAAGATTTTGAAAATAATAAAGTCAAAAAGTATCCAGATCCCACTTATACAAGAGGTTATTCAAGAACTGATACAGCAAGAGTTTCTGATATTCAGGAAGTTGTTGTTACGGAAGCCTTGGGGATTAGAAGAGAGCCAAATGCCATCGTAAGTTCTAATAGAATTATGGAGGAAAGAGAAGTGAGAGATATGAGCATACGGGCAATGTCTTCAAAATCGGAGATGTCAATAGCGTCTAAAAGTGTAGTTCAAGCTCTTCAGGGTAGGGTTCCGGGAGTACGAATTTCAGAATGGGCAGAAGATAGTGATGAATCGATAAATGTCAACAGTGGACGTATTCTTACAATTGATGTAAAGTCAAGTGCTGAATATATGGAGCTTTTCAGTTCGGCTAAAACTTCGGAAGCGATATATAATATTTATTTAAAAAATAGAAAAGACTATCAGGATTTGCCGCAGTTTTATTTCGATATTTCTCAGTTATTGTTTAAAAATAATGATAAAAAAGCGGGGTTGAAAGTGTTAAGTTCTATTGCAGATCTTGATCTTGAAAATGAAGAATTATATAAATTATTAGCCTATAAACTGAAGCAGGCTGAGATTTATGATAAAGAACTTTGGGCGAGTGCAAAGGTGCTGGAATGGAGACCGTTTGATCCTCAAAGTTATCGTGATTACGCCTTGGCATTGGAAGACAATCAACAATATCAGTCGGCATTGGATAATTTGTATAAAGTTCTTACACAATCATATACAAAAGAATTGGCAGACCGAGATAGCGGCATTGAGGAAACAATTATTATGGAAATCAACGAGCTGATCAGTAAATACGGGAATCAGTTGAATTTAAAAAATATCAATCCTAAAATTATAGCAGATTTTCCTGTAAATATCAGGGTTGTCATTAACTGGAATAAAGATGATACCGATATCGATCTTTGGGTAATAGATCCTAATAAAGAACAGTGCATGTATTCTCACAAAGAAACGGCCATCGGCGGAAGGTTAAGTAATGACTTCACAAGAGGCTTCGGTCCTGAGCAGTTTTTATTGAAAAAAGCAATCAAAGGAAAATATCAGATCAAAACCAATTTCTTTGGTGAAACTCAGGTGGGAGTTGCAGGACCAACGGCAATTATGGCAGAGATTTACATGAATTATGCTACCGGAAAACAGGAAAGAAAAGTGGTGGTTTTTCAAAACCAAAAAGAAAATAGCAATCGGAATGAAGAAGGAATTCTCATTGGTGAATTTGAGTTTTAATTGTTAGCAAAATCTTCGGAAAATCTTAATTGGTGTAAGAAAAGATAAAAAATGAGTATGAAGTGAATGTGTGATTGATGTATTTGAAGAAGATAGGGTGAGCGCTTGCAGAAATGCAGGCGTTTTTATTTGATTTTTTTCGTAAATATTTCAATCAGGAAGGGTGAAATTATATTAAAACCCGTTGTACATTTTGAGAGATTTGATTTTAGATTCGTCAATTCGAGTGTTTTTTCGTAACAAAGTGGAGAAAAAATGTATCGAGAATAGATTTAATTACAAGCTTCTCGATACGGTTTTTTTCAAAAATCTACTCGAATCGACGAAAATGAAGCAAAATGCACAGCAACTTTCAATAAAATATATTAATTGTAGGAAAACGTTTATATTTTCTAAATTCTGATTTTTAAGAAACTTTTAAGGACAATAATGGTTTGCGTTCAGCGATTTATCTTTACTTTTGGTAAATTAACTCAACAAAATAAATTATGTTAACAGTTAAAAAATCGATCTTAACTCTAATTTGCGTAATCGGTTGCGCAAATGCGAATAATTTATCTGCTCAAAAGACTTTTCAGGTAAAAAATGCACTGGATTTTTCAAGAAGTGAGATCGTTTCAATTCCAATTGATAAACTGAAGAAGTTTTTAGGTAAAACCAAAGAAGCCGATCTCAGAATAAAAGACAAAAGAGGAAAGTCAGTGCCAATTCAGTGGATCGATTATGATAATGATGGGAAAAATGATGAATTGTTATTTCAGGCAATTATTGATGCGAAGACTATCAATATATATACCATGTTCGCAGACGGAAAAACTCCGGTTCCTACACCTAAAGTTTCCACGTATTCAAGATTAGTTCCTGAAAGGGTAGATGACTATGCCTGGGAAAATGATAAAGTAGCGTTCAGAGTGTACGGCCCAAAAGGTCAGAAAGAAGCTGAGCAGGGAATAAAGGGAAGTACGCTTTCCAGTGGTGTCGATATTTGGTTTAAAAGTACAGATCAACTGATTATTAACAAATGGTACAAAGGATATTTGACCGATCCGATGTATTACCACAAAGATACAAGAGGCGAAGGTTACGATCCTTATTACGTTGGAGACAGTCGCGGAACGGGAGGAATCGGAATCTGGGTGAATGACAAGCTGCAGGTTTCAAAGAATTTTATCGCTTCAAGAACGATTTCTGAAGGTCCTCTGAGAACAGTTTTCGAACTAACCTATTTTCCGTGGAGTGATTATAAAGTAAAAGAAACAAAAATTATTTCATTGGATATTGGTTCTAATTTTTCCAGATTCGAATCTACTTTTGAGTCTGAAAAACCTGTTCCAAACTATACGATCGGAATTAGTCTTCACAAAAACGAAGGGCTTTCAAAAATCAATGACAGACAGGGATATTATCTTCATTGGGAGAAAATTGATGATGCTTTTGTTGGAGAAGGAGTGGTGGTAAATCCTAATATTGTTCAAAAATCAATTTCCCACAGAACAGAAACTCCGGATCAGAGCAATTTGCTCATTATTACCCGACCTCAGAAAAAGCTCACGTATTATGCAGGATTTGCCTGGCAGAAAAGCGGCCAGATTCAAAATCAGGATGATTGGGAAAAGATGTTGGAAAATCAGGCTAAAATTGTCGCAAACCCTTTAGAAGTAGAATTTAAATAGTTTATTGAAAATATGAATTTTAAAATATGTACGCTCGCATTCGGGCTCATTGCCATTAATTTTTCGGCTCAGGTAAAGGATACTCTGGCTGAAAAGATGTTGCAATATCAGCTTCCGAACGGTGGTTGGGGAAAACAGCTTGAAAATAAATCTGTGGTAAATTACAATCTGCCGATTGATAAGGATCTTCTGAGAAAAATAAAAGCAACAGGTGATGATCATGCAACGATTGATAATAATGCAACTTCAAGAGAAATCAATGGTTTAATAAAGGCCTATTCAACCACAAAAAATCCTGAATACCTGAAATCTGCGGAAAAAGGAATCAGCTATCTTTTGCTAATGCAGTATAAAAACGGTGGATTTCCTCAATACTATCCGAATAAAGGATTATACCGAAAACAAGTGACGTACAATGATAATGCAATGATTAATGCGCTGACAGTTTTGTACAATGTGGCAGAAGGAAAGAATGATTTTGATGTTGTTGACTCCAAACTGAAAGAAAAATCAAAAATTGCCGTACAAAAAGGTATTGAATGTATTTTGAAAACTCAGGTTCTGCAAAAAGGAGTGCCATCGATTTGGGGAGATCAGTATAATGAAATTACCCTTCAGCCCGATAAAGCAAGAGCTTTTGAACCGATTTCTTTAGCTACTGCAGAATCTGTGGGAATTGTAAGGTTTTTAATGTTACAGCCCGTAACTCCGGAAATTGAAAAATCGGTTAAATCGGCAATAAAATGGTTTAAAGCAAATGATATAGAAGGCTATAGCTACAATGTGGCTAAGCAAAACGGAAAAACAGTAAGAGTGCTGGCAGAAGATAAAAATTCTGTAATCTGGGCAAGATTTTATGATATTGTCACGAATAAACCTCTGTTTGGAGATCGTGACGGAAGCGTGAAATACAACTATTACGAAGTTTCTGAAGAAAGAAGGAACGGATACAGCTGGTACGGAGATTTTGCGGATAAGTTAATCAACAAAGAATATCCAAAATGGCTGGAAAAAAATAAAATTTCTGATCAATAGATTATTTCAGATTCACAAATTGTTAGGTAATGTAGTGAAACTTTATTTTCAAGAAAAAAGACTGAGAATTTCTCAGTCTTTCTTGCTTTATAAGATTTAATTATAATGAATTACAGATATTCCCCGTTAAGGTAGCTCCTGCATTTGATGTCACATCAGATTTTACAGAAGATAAAGAAAGAGTAGGGATAGTGTAAGGCGGAGTAAATGCCGTACCACTTCCTACTTTGTTTCCGGTAACATTGGTAAATGTGTTGTTTGAAGTCACCGTAACTGCCGTGTAACCACTCATTAAGTTAATCGGTTCATTCACATTTTCAAATACATTTCCATCTACACGAATATTCGCCTGAACGCCCGCTGCAATGCACTTATTACTTACAGGACTGTTGAAATAGCTATTCAAAATATGGATTTTTCCGAATCTCACTCTTGGCATACGTTCTCTGCATCCAGGTGCCCACCAGCAACGAACAAAAGTTACATTCAGTTTTCCTGCATCGGCTGTTGCACCGTCGCTTGAGCCGATAAGGTTTGAGAATCTGTGGTCATCAGTTCCACCAGAACCTCCAGCTTTTGCCGGTTTCAGATAATGGAATTTAGTGTAAGAAACCGTAACAAAATCAGATTTATTCTTGATGTCAAAATTTCCGTCTACACCGTCTCTGAATTCACAATGATCAATCCAAACATTTCTACAGTCATCCAGAATCGCATTGTCCCAACCATCTGTATCATAAGCTCCCGGTCCTTCAAAAATCAGGTTTCTTACCACAATATTGTTACATCTTTTAATGTTGATAATTCCGGAACCGTCTTTCGTCTGATTTGTTGAAACTAATTTTGCACCGCTTGTCCCGTAAATTGTTTTTCCGGTTTGATCCTGAAGAGATAAACGAGTCGTGATGGTAATTGTTCCTGTAACCTTAATAACTTTTACAGCCGTATTTTCAATCGCTGATTTTAATTGAGCATACGTTGTGACAGTTGTTTCAGCAGCTGTTCCGCCTCCGGTGGTTCCTCCGTTTTGTGAAGCCCAGCCTGGAGCAACGCAATTAGCCAAAGGTACCACAGTCTTAGAAGCAAGAGAGTTGTTTTTATCCTGATTTTGGCTTTCGGTTAGGTCTGTTTTCATGTCATCCTGACCGCAGCTGATCAATGCAAAAGAAGAAGTTAAAACTGCTGCAAATAAGGCAGATTTGATTTTTAATTTCATAGTAGAATATAATTTTTGATTAACATGATCAAAATTATATAATTTGTATTTATTTGTTTTATATGTTGAGGTATTAATATTTATATAATTATAATGTTGAATATTTATTTGATTCAATCGGTTACATTTTATATTATGCATAAAATAATATATTCGCTTAAATTTTAAATAAAAAATCTCCCAAAGATTTTATAAACTTGACAGAACTTCTGCGGAATCTATAAAATCTGCGGGAGATTAATTTTTATGCCGAAATGAATTTATTTCACTTTAAAAGAATATGATTTACCTGCTTTCGTGTCAAAATCAAAAATTTGGGTTTCAGGAACAGCATAACCTTTTAATTCTGCTTTTTCAGAAATGAGTGGAGTTTTAATTGAATTCACCTGATAATATTCGTTAGGATTTTCTCCGTTTGCTTCCGCTAATTCTGGATTAGATTTAAATTGAATATCTTTTGCAATTCTAATTCTTGCGTTGCCTCCCAAAGTAGATTTTATGACTAATTTTGTCAGTTTAGAATCTTCCCAATCCATATCAATTTCAAAACCTCCTCTTGCTTTCAGTCCTGTAACAGAACCATTGGGTAAAGCATCAGGAAGTGCCGGCAAAATGTAAATATAACCATCATAACTTTGCAGTAACATTTCTGCAATTCCTGATGTACATCCGAAATTTCCATCAATCTGAAACGGTGGATGCGCATCCAGAAGATTAGGATAAGTTCCTCCGGACTGGCCTTGCGTTTCCATCGGAGCAGCCGTTAATTGATCTGAAATTAATTTAAAAGCACGGTTTCCATCCAGTAATCTTGCCCACCAGTTCACTTTCCAGCCCATCGACCAGCCTGTTGACTTGTCCCCTCTGTAGGTCATGGAGTTTTTTGCAGCTTCCGTTAAATCAGGATTTCTAAACGGCGAAATCTGACCGGCAGGAAACAATCCGTACAAATGAGAAATATGTCTGTGTTGATCGGTTGTTTTATCCATATCTGTCAGCCATTCCTGCAATTGTGCGTGTTGCCCGATCTGCATTGGCGGAAGTTGGTCTAATGCAATTTTTACCTCATCAGACAATTTCTTATCTTCATTGAGAATTTTTGAAGCATTAATGAAATTATTAAACACATCAAAAACCAATTGATTATCCATTGTTGTTCCTGCAGTAATTCCGACACCTTTTAAATAGGTGTTTTCCGGTGACATCGAAGGGGAAACAACCAGATAATTTCCCGACGGCTCCGGCTGAAGAGTATCCAGATAAAATAATGCGGCGCCTTTTAAAGCATCATAATATTTCTTTAAAAATTCTTTATCTCCGGTGTATAAATAATGATTCCAAAGATGCTGAGTCAGCCACGCACCACCCATCGGCCACATTCCGTAGAAACCACCGTCTACGATTCCGGTAATTCTCCACAAATCGGTATTGTGATGCATATTCCAGCCTCTTGCATGGTACATTTCTCTGGCAGATTCCTGGCCGGTCACCGATAAATCCTGAATCATGTCAAACAAAGGTTCATGCATTTCGCTGAGGTTGGTATTTTCCGCCGGCCAATAATTCATTTCTGTATTAATGTTCACCGTATATTTACTGTCCCAAGCAGGATTCAGCTGATAATTCCAGATTCCCTGGAGATTGGCAAGCTGCGTTCCCTGTTGTGAAGATGAAATCAGAAGATAACGGCCAAACTGGAAATATAAAGCCACCAAATCAGGATCGCTCGAAGTTCCGAATTCTTTAATTCTGATGTCGGTTGTTTTTTTCGACTGTTCGGTAGTTCCTAAATCTAAACTGACGCGCTTAAAATAGGTCTGATATTTTTCAATATGAGCTTTTAACTCATCCTGATATTTTTTCTTTATGGCATTATTTAAATATTCCGTAACTTTTGCATGAGGGTTTCCCGAAAGATCATTATATTTCTTGAAATTGGTAGCAATAGAAACATACAGTATCACTTCATTTGATCCAGAAATGTTGATTTTATTTTTTGTTGAGCTGATTTTCCCACCTCTTATCACAGGAACAGCTACGGTCTTGAATTTAATTTTCCCAATTTTATTATCAACAGAACCACTTGTTCCATTAATGATCAGCTGATTACTCTGTGTGAAAACGGACTGTATTTTGTGTGGAGTAGAAGCACTGATAGAAAAATTCAGGCTTCCGCTTTTACTGGAAGTTAGTCTGATGATAACCACATTATCTACAAAAGAAGAGAAAATTTCCCGTTTGTAAGTCACCCCTTTTACTTTATAAGAAACGGTGCTTACTGCTTTATCAATATCTAATGTTCTGCTGTAATTTTTAAAATTTTCATGACCTTTAAAATCCAGAAACAAATCGCCCATGGTCTGATACGGCATTCCATAATTCAGATTTTTAGGAGCTTGTCTGGGATAGGTTTTGTTGGAAAGATTTTGTGCTTCCTCAAATTTATCGGCATTCAGGAGTTTCCTTATCTTTTGAATACTGTCGAATGTATTTTTAGGTACATTATTTCCCGGCTCACCTGCCCAAATTGTTTCTTCATTAAGTTGAAGATGTTCCTGAGCAACTCCGCCAAAAACCATGGCTCCTAATCTTCCGTTTCCGATGGGAAGTGCTTCGTTCCAGTTTTCTGCTGGTTTATCGTAGGTTAATTTTAAATTTTTTTGAGCATGTAGCGAAACAGAAATTAGTATTCCGCAAGCCAGTAACAAAATCTTATGTCGAATAATTTTAAGCATATTACTTTAAATTTTATAAAAACTTCAAGTAATTACATTGAGCAATTACTTCTTGCTGATGGTTTTCAACCAATCGCTGCAAACTTCTTTCCAATGGTCTGTTAATTCAGATTTATTGGAAATTCCAATGTTATGTTCGCCTTCAGGAAAAATAAAAAGAGCACCTTTTACTTTATTTTTAATCATCGCTTCGTAATACATCATGCTATTAATTACAGGAACTGCAGGATCATTCTGTGCATGGAATAAAATGGTTGGCGGCGTTTTTTCCGTTACCCGATTCTGCATTGAATATTCTTTAATTTTTTCTGTTGATGCATTTTCACCCAACAAATTATCTCGACTTCCTTTATGGGCAAATTCTCCAAGATCAATTACCGGAGAAACAAGTATTGCAAAATTAGGAATTGTGGAGATAGTAGACAAATCGCCTTTTAATTCTGTATAATCTTTAGAAATATTGCTTGCCATCGCCGCCAAATGTCCGCCTGCTGAAGTTCCCAACACTCCGATTTGGTCAGGTGAAATTCCGTATTGGGAAGCATTTTTCCTGATTAATTTTATGGCAGCCTGAATATCCTGCAACGGTCCGATTTCTCTTTGCTTTAAATCCGGAGAAGTCGGTAAACGATAATTCAAAACAAAAGCTGAAATTCCCAATGTATTCAACCATTTTGCATAAGAATATCCCCCCAGATTATAGGTTAAATGATGATAACCACCCCCGGGAATGATGATTACAGCCATGGGTTTTCGCTCTTCTTTTGCCGGTAAAAAAGCAAACAGCTCAGCTTCCTGAATTTGGGTAATTCTGCCTTCTTTTTCTTCAATGATATTTAATTTTAATCCTTTAGAATTGGGCATTTCACCTTTTGGCCAAACGGTAATTTTCTGTTGAGCGAATAATTGTATTCCGATAAAAATGCTGAAAATTAAGATGAATTTTTTCATTGCTAAAATGTATTACTCATTACCAATTATTTATTATTGAGCGTTTCAAGCCAGTCTGAGCATAATTTTTTCCAGTTTTCAGTCAATTCACTTTTATTGGTAATTGAAAAACGGTGACCGCCTTCAGGAAAAATAAATAAAGCTCCTTTTACTTTATTTTGTGTCATTGCTTTGAAATATAACATACTGTTCATCGGCGGAACTGCCGTATCATCCTGATTATGAAATAAAATCGTTGGCGGTGTTTTTGGGGTCACTCTGTTTTGCATAGAATATTCCTTGATTTTTTCTGCTGAAGCGTTTTCTCCAAGCAAGCTGTCCCGACTTCCTTTGTGGGCAAATTCACCGAAATCAATAACCGGACAAAATAAAACGGCAAAGTCGGGAATGGTTGAAATACTTTCCCAATCGCCTTTTAATTGAGTGTAATCTGTGGTAATATTGCTTACACTTGTTGCTAAATGTCCGCCGGCTGAAGTTCCGACTACACCTACAAGATTGGGCGAAATTCCCCATTGAGCAGCATTTTTTCGAATATATTTAATGGAAGCCTGAATATCCTGTAATGGAGCAATTTCTCTCTGAATTAAATCTGATGAGGTTGGCAATCTATAGTTTAACACAAAAGCAGAAATTCCTTGCGTATTCATCCATTTCGCAATTTGGAAAGCACCTTCATCGTACGTCAGTTTAGAATATCCGCCACCTGGAATAATAATCACCGACATTTGCTTTCTTTCTTTTACGGGAGGCAAAAAAGCAAAAAGTTCAGGTTCTTTTAATTCTGCGAGTTCCTTTTTCTTCTTGGTTTTCGATGTCAAAATTTTAGAATTGGGCATTTCACCTTTTGGCCAAAACATGAGCTTTTCCTGTGCGGAAAATTGAATGAATAGGAAAGTAAGTACTATGAAAACTGTTTTTTTCATAAATATTAAAATTAAAAACCTCATAGGTTTCGAAAACCTATGAGGTTTGGTGTATTGTTAGGATTTAATCTTTCAGAAAATCTTCTCTGAACGGTGTAAAGGCATCAATCAACTGCCCTGCTTCCAAACATTTTACACCATGGAAAATATTGGGCTGGGCAAAAAATCCGTCGCCTTTTTTTAAAACTTTGGCTTCTCCGTCAACAGTAACTTCAAATTTCCCTTCTGCAACGTAAGTGATCTGAGAATGGAAATGCTGGTGTAACGCGCCAACGGCATCTTTTTCAAACTTCACAATTACCATCATTACCTGAGAATTGTACCCTACAAATTGTCTGGAAACTCCGCTTCCTAAATCTTCCCATTCGGAATTACCATCAAAGAATGGTTCTTTTTTGAAATTCATTTTTATTTGATTTTTTAAGCCATATTTATGCATATTGTCATTCCGAACAAAATGAAGTGTTGAAGAATCTCTTTTTATACATTGAGTTTCTTCCTTCGTCAGAATGACAAAAATTACGTTAAAACTTATTTAATATATTTCTCCAATCCTGTTTTCAGAGGTTTCAAAGATTTTACCGCCAATTTTGCAACAGATTCTGCTCCCAGTTTTGATAAATGGGTATCATCTGCTTTATCTTTATCATAATATGCATTTTCTCCCACTTTAAAATGTAAATGTAGTAGTTTTGATTTTTCCGGACCGTAAGCAATTTCCAGTTGTTCGGTTAATAACTGCATATCCACAAACGGAACTTTCATATCATTGGCAACCATTCTTACCACCAAAGGATATTCTTTATGAGTATCGATTAATACTCCGTTTTCATTGAAATTTCTTCTGGTAATGGAAGTCATCAGAATTGGTGTTGCCCCTTTTGCTCTGGCTTCATTCACATATCTTTCCAGATTGGCTCTATATTGTGTGTAAGGATTGGTAAATTTCGTGGAATCTTTGAACTTCTGATCGTTATGACCAAACTGGATAATCACAAAATCTCCTTTTTTCAGTTGTTTTTCTACTTTGTCCCATCTTCCTTCCGTTCTGAAACTTTTTGAGCTTCTGCCGTTCATCGCATGATTCTGAATTTCAATTCCCGTTGTGAAAAATTGTGCCAAGACTTGTCCCCAGCCATGTTCCGGATTTTTATCTTGATTTTCCTTGTTTGCCATGGTGGAATCACCGATTAAGAAAAGTGTAGGTTTTTGTTGAGCAAGGAATAAAGTGGAAATTGTAATGCTTATTATTAAAAATATCTTTTTCATTTTAAAATTTATTTCATTATTTATTTGGATTCCAATTGTTAAAAATTTTTTCTAATGTGTAATTCTTTAAATCTTTTTTCACCAATTGATGTGACCAGCTTGCCCGTTTTGAAACATTTCCGCCATCACCTTTGCTTCCGAATTCTGAATAATAAGCCGTTTTTTCTTTATCAGGAAACATCTTGTCGCCTTTCCAAGGATTCCAGCCTTCCGGGAGAATGTGTTTTCCCATTTCAGTATTGATGAAAACTGTTTTTGCGAAAGGTCGCCACGGTCTTCCTAAATACACTTTAGTGATGCCTTCTTTGGCAACTAATTTACAGTCGAAAAAGATAAAACCATATTGTCTGTCGGATTCTGTTGCTGCTGCAGTGATGTAAGAATCGGCCAAACTTTTAATCGTACAATTCTTAAAAACGACTGTCGCCTGTCCGAAAATAAAATCCGTTGTTCCTTCGATATAGCAATTCTCAAAATATTGTCTGCTGTGATTGGTCGCAGAATAAACGGTATCCTGACAACCCAAAATATTTGAGTTTTTGATCACAAAACGGTCGCCTTCCACATGGAGAGAAACTGCCTGTCCTTCGTTACATGAAGAGTTTTTAATGGTCAGATTACTGATTTTAATATCGTCGCCCATCACCAATAAAGTATAGGAATTGAAGGTCGTCATTTTTTCATTAAAAGCATCTAATTTCCCTGAAAAATCATTGTTGGTAATGACAGTGTTGTCTTTATTTTCGCCTTCTAACGTGATTTTATGTTTTGAAGACGGAATAACTACTTTTTCATTATATGTTCCGGATTTAATGAAAACCAATGCTTCCGCCGGTCCTAAATCTCTTATTGAATTAATTGCCTTCTGAATCGATGTAAAATCTCCGCTTCCGTCTTTGGCAACCGTAATTTTGATATAAGGATCATTTCCTGCAAACATAAAATTTGCTATCGAAATGAAGAGAATCAAAAATAATTTTTTCATAAAACTTATTTTAAAACTTTATCTAAAAAATCAACCGTTAAATTCAATGTCTCTGTAAACCAAGGTTCTGCCGACCAGAATGAGTGTGGCGTATCTTTAATTTCATGAAACTCAGTCGGAATATTATAACTCTTTAATTTTTTCATCATATCGTCTCTACCTGCATGAAATCTTGGTTGCGAACTGTTGATGAAAAGGGTAGGAGGTGTGTTTTTATCAACATATTCCAGAGGTGAAGCTTCTTTCCAGATTTTAGGATTGTCTTTTTGCTGATAACCCAGCCAATAAGCATCGTACGTTCCTTCTTTCCCGGATTCTTCATGAACAAAAGAAACAACGCCATCGACATTCATGATAGCCTGAATTTTATTCTTTTTCTTTACACCGACCAAAGTTGCAATCTGTGCACCGGCAGATTCACCCAAAACCACCATTTTCTTTTTGTTTAAAGAATATTTTTGGTGATTTTTCTTTAACCATCCAATTCCGGTTTCAATATCTTCAACTCCGGCAGGATATTTTGCTACATCAGCCAATCGATACCCGATAGCGATCACAACATAGCCTTTTGAAGCCAGTTCCATCGCCATGAATTTCTCATTTTCCTTGCTTCCCGAAATCCAGCCGCCGCCGTGAACCATTGCAATTCCCGGATATTTTTTTGATTTATCTGAAGGATAATAAATATCTGCTTTTAACGAAAGTCCGTTGATATTTGCATATTCAACATCTTTATCTATTTTAATATTTTGCGGAACTGCCCGTTCAATGGAAGTGACAAATGGATATTTTTTTTTGAATTTTTCAAATGTACCTTCAGTCGTGTAAGGACTAGCATTCGGTCGATTAACCTGTCCGAATGCCATTGTCCCTACAAAAAAAATAGAAATATAAGTATGTTTTCTGTTAAAAATCATTCGCTTATGGAATTTTTATTTAACTGCATTTTTCGTTACATCTGTCCCGATAGAAAGTAAACTTTTATCAGACATTACTTCTTTTGGTAATAATACCGATCCCGTTTTATTTCCTAAAACTTTCACAACAGGTTTATTTGCAGATTCAAATTTTACTTTTGAAAGATTGATATTTTTACTGTTGTAAATGGTTGCCCCCGTTCCTTCAGCATATTTCAGCTTTACATTTTTTAATTGAATGCCGTCTGCATCAACGATTGTCATTGCCTTTTTTGTATCAAACTGAGAATCTTCAATCACGATGTTTTTGAGATTCATTTCCGCTAAACCAAACAATGTAATTGCTTCATAAGAATTCACTGCGTTGATGTTTTTAAAGAAAATATTTCTAAAAACTGGAGTTTCTTCTGTTACAGGATATACTTTTTCCGGTGCTTTGTTGCCTTCCTGTTTCTGTCCGTCTTCCAACACCGGAGATGCTCCTTCATAGAACATATTGAATCCAATTACCTGTGTCGGAATGTTGATCATATCAATATTTTTGATGTAAATATTTTCAACGATTCCACCTCTTCCGCGGGTTGTTTTGAAACGAAGACCAATATCGGTTCCGATGAAAGTACAATCTGAAACATGAATATTTCTTGCGCCACCAGACATTTCACTTCCTATCACAAAACCTCCGTGACCGTGATACACGACATTATTTTTAATGATTACATTTTCAGTTGGCATTCCTCTTTTTCTGCCGTCTTTATCTTTTCCTGATTTAATACAAATCGCATCATCACCAACGTCGAACGTATTATCGTAGATTAACACATTTTTACAAGATTCTAAATCTACACCATCACCATTCTGAGAAAACCAAGGATTTCTAACCGTAAGATTTCTTAAAATAACGTTCGAACACATCAGTGGGTGCAGGTTCCATGCCGGTGAATTCTGGAAAGTCGGTCCGTCTAGCAACACTTTGTCGCAACCCACCAAACTTACCATTACGGGACGAAGGAAATCTTTAACCGTTACCAGTTCTTCCTTAGAAATTTTATCAGGAACATTGAAACTTGAACTGCTTTCAAATCCTTTTTTATAACTTTCTGAAGGATACCAGTTTTTACCGTCTGAAGATAGAATTCCACCAGATTTTACAATTTCTTTCCATTCAGATTCTGCAACTTTGCTTTTTTTAATGGCTCTCCAGGCATCACCGCTTCCGTCGATCACTCCTTTTCCTGTGATGGCAATGTTAGTTGCGTTTTTTGCTGAAATCGGAGACTGACAACGGATGGTATTTAATCCTTCAAAACTTACATCAACCAAAGGATAATCTGCTTTATCTTTACTGAAAATGATGAAAGCACCTTCTTCGATATGAAGATTGATGTTGCTTTTTAATACAATTGGGCCCGTTAGCCACATTCCTCTTGGAACGACTAATTTTCCGCCGCCTTTTTTGCTCAAATCGTCGATTGCTTTTTTGAAAGCTTCTGTATTTTTTACATTTCCTCCTGCAACACCACCGTATTGAGTGATGGAAACTGTGTTCGCTGCAAAAGAAGTTTCTGCAACCTGAGGCATTTTAAACTCAATATTTTTATAAATATCTACATTCTGAGCATAGATCTGCCCTGAAAACATCATTGCTGCTACTAATCCTATAACTTTAAGAGACTTCTTCATTTTATTTTTTTGAGTTTTAAATTTTAATTTTTTGTAATTCTGAACCAATCAAAATCGGCATAGCCACCACGGTTTGCTTTTTGTGTGCTTACAGAATATACTCCCACTTTAGCACCGATCCATTTTCCGGGTTTTGCCTGAAAAACGTCGCCCGCTTTTATGAAATTTTTTCCGTTTTCGCTGTAGCTGAACTGGCACAGACCGTTCGGTTCGTTTACATTTACTTTTAAATAGGCTTCGTTTCCTTTTAATTTTGTTTCAAACAAAACCTTTTCCTCACCGCCTTTATCTGCTTTTTCAGCTCTTTTTAACTGGAGATAAAATCCGTCCGGTTTATTGGTCATTACAATTGATTCATGATCTAATCCCATTACTAAAAGTCCCGCAGTTTTTCCTTCTTTAGCATCTTCAGGGGTTAATTTAACTTTTGTTGATGCTGCAAAATTAGGTGCCGGAAATTTCTGCGTTAATAAATTGGGAACATTCCAAAGATTCTTTTCAACTTCAGGAACTTTCATAGAAAATAATCTTAAAAATTTCTGTCCGGGAAGCTTGGATGACCAAACGATATTCTCGTTCGCACTCCATTGCCATTGAATTCCTAATTTTTCACCATCAAATTCATCCGTTTCGGGAGGTGTAACGACAGGATACGATTTCCCTACGTTTGGTTTTTTATAGGTTAAAACCGGTTCACCGATTCCGTTTTTATTGTTGTCGATTCCGATTACTGGCCAGTCTTTTTCCCATTTCATTGGTTGTAAGTGAACAACTCTTCCGCCAGCATCTATATCCTGAAAATGATAGAACCAATCTTCACCCGAAGGCGTATCTACCCAAGCTCCCTGATGTGGTCCGTTGATTTTTGTTGAACCTTGCTCCAACACCACTTTTTCCTCATAAGGACCGTAAATATTTTTTGATCTTAAAACCAATTGCCAACCTGTAGCCACGCCACCTGCCGGAGCGAAAATATAGTAATAGCCGTTTCTTTTATACATTTTCGGACCTTCAACAGTTGGATGTGCATCGTGACCGTCGAAAACATGAACACCTTTATCCAAAACTTTTGTTCCTTCAGGATTCATCTTATTCAGAGATAAAATACTTTTTACTCCTGCTCGGCTTCCTGCCCAACCATGAACTAAATAGGCGTTTCCGTCTTCATCCCAGAACGGACAGGAATCAATTAATCCTTTTCCTTCCATCACTAAAACAGGCTTTTCCCAAGCTCCAAGGGGATCTTTGGTTTTCACCATATAAATTCCGAAATCAGGATCTCCCCAATAAATATAGAATTCACCTTTATGAAATCTGATGCTCGGTGCCCAAACGCCGTCTCCTCTTTTTGGTGTGGAGAAATGTTCATTCGGGAGAACATCAGGAAGTGCATAGTTCGCCAATTTCCAGTTGACCATATCTTTTGAATGAAGAATGGGTAATCCGGGAGCTTCATTGAAACTTGAAGCCGTCATATAATAATCTTCACCGACACGAATCGCATCCGGATCAGAATAATCTGCATATAAAACAGGATTTCTGAAGTTTTTCCCCTGATCGGCAGTCCAGACTTCGGAAATGTAATTTTTTTCCTGTGCGTTAAGATATGTTGAAGCAACCGAAAATAATGTAATTGCTGCGATATTTAAAATTTTTGTCCTCATAAAATCCAGATTCATTGTTTAGGTAATAGGAATTATATTGCAGTGCTTAGTTTATTTTTCAAATTCTAAACTTGCCAAGATAAATGGTCCTGTTCCTTTTCCGTCATTTGAACGGATTTCTTCGTTTACGTAATATTCATAAGAACCGTCTCTGTAAGGTTTTCCACCTAATCCAGCAACTGCACAACATTTATTTAGATTAACCACTCCGTTTTCATCAACAGTGATTAGGTTTTTGATAATTCCGTCGTAGCCTTTTTTTGCTGCTGTTTTGTATGATTTTGGAAGATAGCCCTCGTTAACCGATTTGATAATGGTATAAACGAACATTGATGATGCCGTTGCTTCTTCATAATTACCGTTTGCCAATGGCTTATCCAGCACCTGATACCAAAGACCGGAGTTTTTATCCTGAACTTTAATAACCGCATCAGCATAAGATTTTATATAAGAAATTAATCTAGCTCTTCCCGGATGATCTTTCGGTAAATAATCCAATACATCTACCATTGCCATTCCGTACCAGCCCATTGCTCTTCCCCAGAAATTTTGAGAAAGTCCTGTTTCTTTATTTGCCCAGGCTTCTTTTTTACTTTCATCCCAAGCATGATACAAAAGTCCTGTTTTTTTGTCTAAAAGGTTTTTCTGAACAGAATCAAACTGGAAAACAATATCATCATATGCTTTTTGAGCATCAGCTCCTTTCGTGAAATCTTTCGTATAATGCGTGTAGAAAGGCATTCCCATATATAAACCATCTAGCCAAACCTGATTGGGATAGATTTTTTTGTGCCAGAAAGATCCTTCATTTGTTCTTGGTTGTCCATCGATTTGTAAACGCAAAGTTTGTAGCGCTTTCAGGTATTTCTCTTTTTTCTCTTTTTCATAAAGATAAATAAGAACATTTCCGCTGTTAAGCATATCAATATTATACTTTGAAATATCGTAGGTAAGAATGGTACCGTCGTCTTTAATCAAGTCTTTACCGAAATTACTGATATAGTTGTAATATTCTTTTTTGCCTGTTTTGGCATATACCTTTTCTGCACCGTCTAAAACAATCGCAGAAGGGTAGGTCCATTTCGGACTTTTACTGAAATCAAGCATCCAGGCTTCTGGGAATCTGTGCATTTCGGAAAGTAGCATTCTTTCAGACCATTTCAGGTTGACAGGAACTACTTTTCCTGATTTTGAAGTTTCAGTTGTTGGTTTTGCCGCAGTTGCGGTTTTGGTCTGCGCACATGCCAGGAACATTCCTGAGCCTAGAATGGCAACAGCGTATAGTTTTATTTTGTGATTGATGAAATTCATTATATATAGTTTTAAAGTTGATTATTCTGATCTAAAGTTTCCAGTTTTTTATCCAAATCCTTGTAAAATTCTTCTTCAGTTTTTAAACCGTTCGGTTCCTGTGACCAAGCTCCTAAAAAGTAGTAAGATACATTTTTTGTTTTCTTAAAAACCACTGTATGAGTAGACTTTGTCTTTACATATTTATCAAAACTTTCGAGAGGGTAGAAGACTGCCATTCCCAGATTATCTTCTTTTTTGGCTAAAGTCTGCTTTCCGTAAGTCGCAATATAACCCCATTTTTTATTTTTACTGATTCCCTGTTTCATCGGGATATCTTTGAAAGCAACAATTCCTGTGCATAAACCTGAAATGGTATTGCTTAACTTCAAATCTACTTTAACAAAACGGTCTTTGTTAAAGATAGTCAATTTAGAAGTTAAATCGATTGCATCGCCCCAGGTTTCCCATCCTGTGTAATCGATTGCAGCATACGATTGATCTTTTTCATTTACTACTTTTACAGCAGTATTTTTTACGGTTTTAAAAGTTTCAACAAAATCATTCTGTTCGTCATATCTCCCGTAAGAACCAATACCAATGGTGCGGCCGGATTTCAAAATATCCTGTCCCCAAGCTGCATCGTGATGATAAGATTCAAAACCGTCCTGTCCGACTTCCGGTAAAACCAATGTGTTGATTTTTTTACCGAAAATATCTGTCGCATTTCTCCAATCTAAATATAATCTGTATCCGATCTGATTGTTTTCCAGACCAATACCTTCATATCTGATGTAGGTAGAATGATCGGTGTGAGATTCCGGAATCGTTAATTCCTGAATATTTTTGAAATTTCCGCCAATGTATTTATCACCTTCCCATTTTCCGCCTTCTTTTACAGCAAGTTCTGCATAAGAAAAAGGTACTTTAGGATTTTTCTTAATTTTTTCGATGACAGAAGTCTGAGCTAACGTAAATGCTGAACTCAAAAATGCTCCTGCACATGCTATTTTAAGTAGACTGAATTTCATAATATTTTTTTATTAGATAACCGATTTAATTAAAAGTTTTCATGGTTACTCAAATTTTTTATTGTTGGTCGGTTATTTTTTTAACAATATCATTGAAATACACTTCAATATTGTCGTAGTTTTTATCTAAATCTCTTCCGTTGGCATTAGCAGCTTTCGGGTTTAACTTATTTTTTATTTCCCATTCATCCGGCATTCCGTCGTTGTCAGAATCTAGTAGGGGTTTTCCCTGCTTTAAATCTGGAAATCCACCTACATCATTTTGAGAATCAATGATTCCGTTTGTGCTCCCTTTTGATCCTTTATAAGTGAAGCTTCCGTTTTTTACATCTTTTAATATATGTAAATCTACGGCATCCCTCACCAAACTTGCACCTCCAATCTGTAAAATTTTCTCGTAAGCTGTCTTCGGAGAATCTGTTTTTACATTATTCTGAATATCGTGAGGTTTGCTGATTTTGATTTCGTTTTTATCTTTATCCGTAAGATTGTAGGAGGGTTTCATCTGACTGAAAACGCCTTCCGTCCAATTGTCTTTTGTCACTTCCTGATTTCCTTCAACGACATTTCCGTTGATGTAATATTTCCCCCAAATATTGTAGACTTCAGTTCCCTGTTTTTCATTTTTATCGATGGCAACAATTCGTTGCTTGGTCATCGTTGCAGGTCCGGGTTTGTAGTAATTATTAATAATATTTACATTCATTCCTTCACCGCCGTAGACGTTGTTGTGTCCCCAGTTGTAGATCACATTATTTCTGAAATCGGTAAGATCGGTCAACGCAAATTTACTTCCTGCATATTCTCCCAATCTTGGATTTCTGCTGTCGTGATGAGCGTAAATATTATGATGAAAAGAGGCAAATTTTCCGCCTGCAATTCCGCCATATCCGTGAGCCCCTTTTTGATGGGCAGAATTTCTTAAACTTTCTGCAATTACACACCATTGAAGTGTTGTATTTTCGTTAACATAAATGGAAACCGTTTCATCTGTAGACCAACTCATCGAGCAATGGTCCACAATCAAATTTTTGATGAATCTTGCGCCTAATGCATCGCCTTCAAACTTTTTCTGATCACCCATTCTGAAACGCATGTAACGTATAACCACATTATCTGCACCAACAAAAGTTTCGTAGTTGGCAATTGTAATTCCGTCTCCTGGAGCAGTCTGTCCGGCAATGGTGACATTGCCTTCTTTTATTTTTAAAGGTGATTCTAAATAAATGGTTCCGGCAGTTTTAAAAACAATATATCTCGGACCTTTTTGGTCTAATGCATATCTCAACGTTCCTTCTGAACCGTCATCAGCCAATTTATTAACAGTATAAACTTTTCCGCCACGTCCTCCGATTGTATATCTTCCAAACCCTTCTGCACCGGGAAAACTTAACACGTTCTGAGCATTTGCTAATGCGGAAATACCGCAAACAATTCCTATCGTTAATAGTTTTGTGAAGTGTTTTTTCATAATTGAAAATTCTTTGGTGTCTTGATTGGGGTTTAAATTATTTTAAACTTTTTTTCGTATTCCAGTTGTCTTTTCCTTTAAGAATATTGTTTGTTGTGTATTTTTTTCTTTCTTCTTTGGTTAATTGATGTGACCATGAAACTCTTTTTGTTGCATTTGCCCCAACCCCTTTCGAATTAAATTCTCCGTAAAAAGTTGTCTTTTCTGCATCAGGCTTGCTCCAGTTGTGCCATCCTTCAGGTTTTATGGTTGCATTGATTTGGCAATCGATGTAAACTGTCTTTGCAAATGGTCTCCACGGTCTTCCTAAATAGACTGAGTTTTCTTTGGCATCGCCAATAATTTTTGAGTTGATGAAAACAAATCCAAACTCATTTTCCTGTGGAGTGGAAGCGGCAGTCACGTAGCTTGCTGTTTCTTTAGAATAAATGGTACAGTTTTCAAAAACGGCTGTTCCGGCTCCGAAAATATAATCGGTTGTGCCTTCGATATAACAGTTTTTAAAATAATTTCTTGAAGGTTTTGTTTTATCAGGTGAATCCTGAACACCTTTTAAATAAAGAGTATCCTGATTTCCTAAGAATCTGCAGTTTTCAAAAGCAATTCTGTCACCAGAAGTTAAAACGGCAACCGCTTGTCCGACTCTGCCTGAACTGTTTTCAAATGAAATATTTTTAGCTGTAAAGTCGTTTGAATAAATAAAAATCGTAGAGGAATTTGTTGTTCCTATATCTTTTCCTTCCGAATTCTTTTTTGATGCAAAATCATCGTAAGTGATGATGGTATTTTCAGGATTTTCTCCTTCTAATAAAATCGCTCCTTTGGTTTCCGGAATGATAATTTTCTCTTTGTAAATTCCGGTTTTAATTAAAATTTTTGTTCTTGTGGAAGAACTGTTTTCAACGGCATCGATAGCTTGTTGTACTGTAGTAAAGTTGCCTTTTCCGTCTTTCGAAACCACGATGATTTTATCATTAGTTTTGAAAGAAAGAAGACTGATTAACACTATTGATAATATTGAAAAAACTTTAAAATTTTTAAGAAAAGTGGAAGCTTTCATTGAAAGATTTTTTAGTTAAAATACAGACTTATCCTTTAAAAAGGAAAAGCCTGTATTTTCTTAAATATGAATGTGAAATTTTATCTAATAACCGTAATCCTGTGTAAGATTATAGTTAGAATTAACAACGTCTAATGCTAATGGCAGCAATTCTTTTCTGTTAGGCTGGAAATAATATGCATAACTCTTAACCGGATCACCACTGATGTACGGCTGAGTCATTGCTAATCTCCAGTTTACTTTCGTATATCCTGAAGGTGTTGCCACACTTTGGTTTGGGCTATAGAAAATATCTGCCTTCGCAACCCCTGTATTTGTATAAAAATCGATATCTGAAACGTTTTGCTGAGCCGTTTTTGTTGGAGTATAAGCTACTTTTTTATAGAAAATATATTCCGGAACGTTGGCATAAGCGCCTGTACCATTCATGAATTGGGTAAGCTTAGCTTTTGTTTCGTTAATTTTAGTTTCTAATAAGTTCCAACGGATCAGGTCATATTTTCTAAGTCCTTCTCCACCAAATTCCAATTGTCTTTCTTTAACAATATAATTGAAGAATCCTGTTTTGTCTGTAGGAATAGTTCCCACCTGACCTAAATTACCTGCATATGCTCTTTCTCTTACTAATGTAACAGCATTTATTGCCAAAGTTGAAGGTCCGTTATTTAATTCATTATCTGCTTCAGCAAACATCAATAGAATATCAGAATATCTTAACAATGGCCAGTCGATTCCAAGGTTTTGAGAAGTTCCTGTAATGTTAGTCCAAGATTTTCTGAATTTACCGTCATTCCAGTTGATGGATGTTTGAAGTTCTTCCTGTTTTGAAGTGTTAACTCGGAAAATAGCAATGTTTACGTCTCTTCTTAGATCATATTTTGTAAACTCATAGAAATAAACAGGAATAGCACTGATTCCTCCTGAAGATTTCCAGTCTGTATCATCATGTCTCAGACCGTTGTAATAACCGATTTTACTATCTGTTCTTGAATTTCCTCCGAATGCTCCGATTGCATAGATAACTTCATTCGTTGCATCTTGAGTATTAGTATGCAATGATCTAAATAACCCTTCGTAACTAGGATTTAGTTGGTGCTGTCCCGAATTGATGATATCTTTACACTCATCATACGCAATTTGATAATATTTTTGAGGATTTGAGCCCTGTATCATCTGCTGAGGAGCTCTTCTTAGTGAATATCCTGCTCTAGCCAAAGCGATTCTTGCTCTTAATCCTTTAACGGCTCCTTTTGAAATTCTTTGAGCAGTAGTGGCACCTTCGGATCTCCAAGGAACAAGACTTTCCGCTTTTAATAAATCATCAAGAATCTGCTCATAGATAATATCTCTGTCTGTTTTTGCAAGGTACAAATCAGGAAGGTCTGCTGATGGAACGATCTGAAATGGAACATCTCCCCAGTTTTTAATAAGATCATAATAAAATTGAGCTCTTAATGTTAAGGCCTCCCCCAAATATCTGTTCATTAATACCTTGTCTGCTGCTGAACCTGTCTGCATAACCGGTGAAAGCGGGATGTTTTTTATAACAAGATTGGCTCTCTCGATTCCTGCATAGGTATCTAAGAAAGGTTTTATCAATTCTGTATTTGTTGGAATAGCTCCGAAACAACTGATACCTCTTCTGTCGTTGGCATTATAATCACCCGATGTTCTTAAATCGTCTCCTGATTGTGTCAGGATAAGATTCATTCTTTGTCCATAGGTATTATCACCCATAGTAGCATTATAAACTCCGACTAATGCTGAAAATGTGTCAGAAGCGGAGTCAAATTGTTGTGCTTCAGCTGTATTAGATAAACTTTCTACATCCAGATATTGTTCACATGAATTTAATGAAATCAATCCTGCAATAGAAAATAGAATTGCTAAAAATTTATTTTTGTTCATAATATTAGGTTTAAAAAGTGATATCAACTCCTGATAAGATAAATCTACTACGTGGGTAAGCTGCATAATCTACACCAGGTGTTAAAGGGTTTCTTCTTGTATTAGCTTCCGGATCATATCCAGAGTATCCTGTGATTGTAAATACATTGTTCATGGTAAAGTACAATCTGAAATTGGAAAGACCTAACTGTTTAGTAAACTCTTTACCAAGTGAATATCCTAACGTTATGTTATTTAACCTTAAGAAAGATCCGTCTTCAATAGCGTAAGAATGTAAGAAGTATGCACCTGCAGGAGGAGTCCATCCCGTCGTATTGGCATTTAATGCTGCCAATGCAGTTGGATCATTTACTTTTACCCCTGCATCATCAAACCATCTCCATCTGTCAGCAACTTCTGCCAACATATTATTGTCTCTGTATAAATACTGTGTAGAATACTCAATCTTATTGGCGTTATACACCTTATTTCCTATAGAGAAATTGAACATTAAGCTCATATCCCAGTTTTTATAACGGAAAGTCTGACTGAAACCACCATATACTTTAGGTTGAGAACTTCCTAAATCTGTCATATCATTATTGTCAATAATACCGTCGCCATTCAGATCCTGAAGTTTTAGATCTCCCGGCTGTATAGGTTTTGCTCCATTAGCCGCCGCTGATGCATTCGGTACCCCTGCTTTCAGCGTATAAACCTGTGTAGTTGCATTATAATCAAAATCACTTATTTCATATCTTCCAGCTGTTACGTATCCCCAATAGGTACCAACTGGTTTACCAACTTGTACCAGGAAGTCATTTAAATTATTCTGCCAGCCTGAAGGATATAAATAAGAATTAGCGCTTACAGAGCCACTAGCTCCTAAACTTTTTATCGTGTTTTTGTTTGATGAAATGTTGGCATCCATCTTCCACGTAAAATTTTCTTTATTGATAATGGTGCTTCCTATAGAGAACTCAATCCCTTTGTTGGTGGTACTTCCTGAATTTTGATATTGATATTCATAACCGGTAGTCTGAGGAATTTTTGCTAAAAGTAGTAAATCTTTAGTATCTGTCTGATATAGATCTAAGGTTCCGTATACTTTTCCTTTAAATAAACCGAAATCTAACCCTATATTTTTAGAGCTTGCTTTTTCCCATGTTATATTTTTATTTGCCATGGTATTTCCTGTAGTAGCACCAGGTGTCACATTAGATCCAAATGCATAGCCATAATCCGATGACGTAGTAAAGAACGTATCATATAGAAAAGCTGGGATTCTATTGTTTCCCGATAAACCGTAGCCGGCACGAAGCTTTAGGTCACTAACCGTTCTACTGTCTTTTAAGAATTTTTCTTCTCCAATTTTCCATGCAACAGAAGCAGCAGGGAAATAGCCCCATCTGTTTCCTGCTCCGAATAGGCTGGATCCGTCTACTCTCATAGAGGCTGTTACAATATATTTGTTTCTAAAAATATAATTGGCTCTACCGAAAAATGATACAATACGGTCTGGTAAAACATTAGTTCTCGCGGGATCCTGTACAAGACCTGATGGAGCTGTAACAGACTGAATGTTTGCAAATGCTTCCTGAGGAGTTATTGATTTTGGAAGCCATTTAACATTCATTGTCAATGATTCAGCATCTGTTTTCACAGTTTCCTGTCCTACTAATAAATCTAATTTATGATTTCCTAGTGTTTTTCTGAAATTTAATGTATTGGTATTGGTAATTCTTCTGGATTGGGTTTTACTTAAGAAAACTACGGGTTGGTCATTATTCTGTCTTGCAAGGCTGGTGATTGTGCCTGAAAACTGATTAACCATATCATCTCTCTGTACATATCCTATGACACTTCTGAATGTAAAATCTTTAGTAATCTTATATTCTAAAATTCCATTAAGAAGTAAGTCATTTCTACCACTCTCCTTAACCTCGTTATTAGCTAACAAAATAGGATTTACAAGATTGGTTTCATTTGCAAATAACGGGTCGAATTCATCTATATTTGAAGCCGGACCTCCTTCAAACGGTTGGTATCTCACGGCGTTTCTCAATCTATTATTACCTTGAGAGCCTGTAGAAGAAGTACCTGCTCCGTAAATTGTCTGTCTGCTGTATCTGGCATTCAACGTCATGCTTACTTTCTTGGAAAGATCATAATCGTATTTGAAGTTAGCCATATTTCTTTTAAACCCAGAACCAATCATAATCCCGTCTTCTTTCACATTGTTTAATGATAATGAGAAAGATGAATTATCAGATCCGCCTGTAACAGAAAGGTTGTGCGTAAAGTTAAATGCTTCTCTACCAAAAACTTCATCCTGCCAGTCTCTTTTCTTGATGTCTTTGTAATTTGTTGCTATTTGATCATACGCTCCGTATCTTGCAACAAAAGCATCTATGTCGGATTGTACACCACCTTTGTTGTAAACTTCGTATTGATATAGCACATATTGGTAAGGATCTAATACATCAATCGTATTCTGAATTTTTCTTACGCCTAAAAATCCGTTATAATTAACAGATGTTTTGGCTTTTTTACGGCCCCCTTTTGTGGTAATCAAAACTACCCCATTAGCACCTCTTGCTCCATAAATATTGGTTGAAGAAGCGTCTTTCAGTACTTCGATTGATTCGATTTCTTTAGGTGACAGAATCGCCAGTGCATTATCCATCTGAACTCCATCTACGATGTAGAGTGGTGCATTGCTCCCCGTAATAGAATTACCTCCTCTGATTACAATATCTACGTCAGCGCCCGGTGCACCTTCGCTTAATGCTACCTTTACTCCGGCCATTCTCCCTTGAATAGCTTCTGCAGCATTGGTCGATGGCATATCCTTAATTGCTTCTGCTTTCACAGAAGAAACGGCATTGGTAACATCTTTTTTAGATACCTTGGTATAGCCTACCAAAACCACTTCGTCAATCTGGGTTTCTTTTTCTTTTTTTGTTCCTTTTTCTTGAGCCATTGCAAGGACAGGAAGTAGAAAAACAGTTAGATATAACCACTTTATTGAGTGTACTTTTTTATCCATTTTGTATCCTTATAGTTTTAATTTTGGTTGAAGTCTTTTTTCAATCTTTTTTTGGTGGATGTAAGTATTCTATTAAATTTTGTTAGTGGTAAATATTTTTAAAATTTCACGCAATTAGAAGTGCAATCGATTGCGTAATTTTTTTTGATAAAATATCTTGGCTTCTAAACTAATATTATTTTTTAATACGCAAAGAAAAAAATGTTATTTTTTTATTAATTTGATTGTTTAAAACTGTGTTTTTGATATAACATACGTTAGTTAGTTTTATTTATTTTTTTGATAATCAGTATTTTATATTATATTAAGTTATTTAATTATAATGTTAATAAGTTTTTAATTTTCAAGCTGTTTGAACAATTAAAACTTAAAATTTCCTTAAAAATATTAGTTTTTTTTAGTAAAAAAAATCCCCAAAATAATGGTCTAGAATAAAATTTTAATTACTTTCCTGATTTTTATCATCTTTTTGAAAGGTATTTCCAATCAATTTTTTTGATTAGTAATAAATAATCTTATTATATATAGTATATAGAAAGATTTTAAGATATTGGTAGAAGATTGATAGTAGAGTTTTGTGAGTATTATTTGGCACGATTTTATATCACATTATATGTTAAGTATTAATTTTGGTTAATTTATTATCATAATATTTTCTTAATTTTTTCTTTTTTTTGCCTGAATTTATTTTTATTTTATTGTTTATCAGTGTTTTGAAAAATTAAATTAATTTTTTGTTAACTAATTGAAGAATAATTATATATTTATCGCACAAGTATTCTATCATTTTTTTAGTGTAATTTTATGCAATCGATTACGCAATGTTTAACAGGTTTTGATAAAACCGCAAAGAAAAAGTAAAAGAAGTATGTCACAATCAGAATTTCGTTACGCCCATCATCCTGAAGATGTAAAAAAATATACAACTGAAGACCTGAGAAGGGAGTTTCTAATCAATGATTTATTCAATGAAGATAAGATAAAATTAGTCTATTCTATGTACGACAGGCTTATTGTAGGAGGTATTATGCCTTCAGCACAAGCTTTAAAACTTGAACCTACAGATGATTTGAAAGCCGAACATTTTCTTGACAGAAGAGAATTGGGAATTATCAATGTCGGCGGTGCAGGAAAAGTAACGGTAGATGGCGAAGTGTATGAACTTGGAAACAAGGAAGCACTATACATCGGTAAAGGTGCTAAAGATGTAATTTTTGAAAAATCGGGTGATGAACAACCTTATTTTTATATCAACTCAGCTCCGGCACATCACACGTATCCGAATAAGAAGATCACGAAAAACGAAGCCGAAATTGTAGAATTAGGTGAAGAGAAATATGCCAACAAGCGTACGATCAACAAACTGATTGTTAATTCTGTGTTGGAAACTTGTCAACTTCAAATGGGTATGACAGAACTTCAACCGGGAAGTGTTTGGAATACAATGCCGGCACATACTCACACAAGAAGAATGGAAGCTTATTTCTATTTCGATTTGGAAGAAGGGCAGACGGTAAGTCACTTCATGGGACAAACTCACGAAACGCGTCATATCTTTATGACCAACAGACAGGCAGTTTTATCTCCGGAATGGTCTATCCACTCAGGAGTTGGAACTTCTAATTATACTTTTATCTGGGGTATGGCCGGTGAAAACATGGATTACGGCGATATGGACGGGATCAAAACTAACGAACTAAAGTAATTTTTCTAATGAATTTATTTGATTTATCCGGCAAAGTAGCGGTCGTTACGGGCGGTACTCACGGATTGGGAATGGCAATGGCTGAAGGTCTTGCCTCTGCAGGTGCTGAACTGGCAATTACAAGTACAACTCCTTCAAAATTAGAAGAAGCCTTAGAATATTATCACAGTAAAGGATATAATGCTACAGGTTACCTTTTTGATGTGACAGACGAATTGGAAGCCGCTCAGAAAGTAGCATTAATGCTTGCTACACATGGAAAGATAGACATCCTTGTCAATAATGCAGGAATCATCAAACGTGTTCCGGCTTTAGAGATGGATGTTGCAGACTTTAGAAAAGTAATCGATGTAGATCTTACCGGTCCTTTCATCATGTCTCAGCTTGTTGGGAAGCACATGATTAAAAGAAAATCGGGTAAAATCATTAATATCTGCTCAATGATGAGTGAGCTGGGTCGTGATAATGTAGTGGCGTATGCTGCTGCAAAAGGCGGTCTTAAAATGCTTACCAAAAACTTGGCTACAGAATGGGCAAAACACAATATTCAGGTGAACGGTATCGGTCCGGGATATTTTGCAACGTCCCAAACAGGACCTATCAGAGTAGATGGGCATCCTTTCAACGATTTTATCATCAGCAGAACTCCGGAAGGAAGATGGGGCAATCCTGAAGATCTTGCAGGAACGGCTATTTTCTTAGCGTCAGACGCAAGCAGATTTATCAATGGACAGATTATTTACGTTGATGGAGGAATTTTGGCAACCATCGGGAAGCCTGCTAATGAATAACAACAGAATACACTAGAATGAAACCTTTTATTACAGATAATTTTTTATTACAAAATAAATACGCTGAAGAATTATACTTCAAATACGCAGAAAAACAACCAATTATTGATTATCATAATCATTTGATCCCTAAAGATATTGCCGAAAACACTGTTTTCGAAAATATCTCTAAGGTTTGGATTGCCGGTGATCATTACAAATGGAGAGCAATGCGTACCCTTGGAGTAAATGAAAAATTCATCACAGGTGATTCTTCAGATAAAGAAAAATTCGAAGCTTGGGCAAAAACGGTTCCTTATACATTAAGAAATCCTTTGTATCACTGGACGCATTTAGAGTTAAAAAGATATTTCGGAATTGATGAATTGTTGAATGAAAACAACGCTTCAGAAATTTACGACAACATCAGCGCTCAGCTTCAGACTCCTGAAAAATCGACAAGAGGTTTATTGGAGATGATGAACGTAGAATCTTTGTGTACAACAGAAGATCCTACAGATATTCTGAATTATCATCAGGATTTGGCGAAAAGTGACTGGAAAGTAAAAGTAAGTACCGCTTTCCGTCCGGATAAAGCGATTTTAATTGAAAATCACAATTTTGCAGATTATATTGCTAAATTAGGCGAGTCAGCAGGAGTTGAGATCAATTCTTACCAGACTTTATGTGATGCTTTAATCAAGAGAATTGAATATTTCCACGAAAACGGATGCAGATTATGCGACCACGGGCTGAACAATATTTCTTTCGAAGAAGCCTCAGATGCAGAAGTGAGCGCAATTTTCAATGATAAATTATCAGGAAAAGTAATTGCTGAAAAGCAGGTAAATCAATTCAAAACTGCCATTTTATTATTCTTAGGTGAAGCTTACCACAAATTTGGTTGGGTTCAGCAGTTCCACTTGGGAGCATTGAGAAATAATAACGAAAGAATGCACAGAATTTTGGGTCCGGATACGGGTTGGGATTCTATCGGTGACTTCGTGCAGGCTGAAACTTTGTCTAAATTATTGAACACTTTAGACGGAAAAGATAAACTAACGAAAACTATTTTATATAACTTAAATCCTGCCGACAACGAAATTTTTGCAACAATGATCGGGAATTTCAACGACGGAAGCATCAAAGGAAAAGTACAGTTTGGCTCCGGATGGTGGTTTTTAGACCAAAAAGACGGAATGATCAAGCAGATGAATGCCCTTTCAAATATGGGATTAATCAGCTGTTTCGTAGGAATGTTGACGGATTCAAGAAGTTTCTTATCTTTCCCAAGACATGAATATTTCAGAAGAGTTCTTTGTAATCTTTTCGGTGAGGAAATGAAAAAAGGCGAATTGCCAGATGATATGGAACTAATTGGTAAAACAATTTCGGACATTTGCTATCATAACGCTAAAAATTATTTCGATTTTTAATTTCGAATAAATAAAATTTTAAACCATTAAGAGAATAAAGATTAAAACATATACATCTTAATGGTTTAAAATCTTCAAATAATTAAGATTAATAAAAGTTTCTGCTTATTTGGTCTTTTATTTTCAAAATATTAACTTAAAATAGCTTAGATCTCAAAAAAAATCATGTTTTTTGTGATTGAATAAAGAGTTAAGTAAAAATATGGGCAACAAAATTCTTACTTTCGGTGAAGTAATCATGAGACTTTCGCCTCCCGGAAACAAAACAATGAAGCAAAGCCACGAAATGGAATTCTTTTTTGGCGGAACTGAGCTGAATGTAGCTTCATCATTGGCAACAATGGGTTGCGACGTGACGCATATCAGTAATGTTTCTGATGATTTTGTGGGAGAATCGGCACTTTCTTTCATCAAAAGTTTTGGTATTAATACAAGCTTTATCAATAAAAACGAACATCCTCTAGGATTGTATTTCCTGGAAGTTGGTTCATCAGTTCGCGCAAGCAGAATTGCTTATAACAGACTGAACGGTTCATTTGCCAATATCAAACCGGAACAAATCGACTGGAAAGAAGCATTGGAAGGTTGCCAGTATTTCCACTGGACAGGCATTAGCCCTGGAATTTCGGAAGGTGCTTACGAATCTTTGAAAGAAGGTTTATTATCTGCCCGTGAAATGGGAGTCGAGGTTACAACCGATCCTGCGTACCGTTCAAACCTTTGGAAATACGGTAAAAACGGTAATGAAGTGTTGAAAGAACTCGTTTCTCTATCAACAATTTTCATCGGTGGTGTCAATGAGATTAATGAGATTTTAGGAACTCAGTTTCCATCAGATAAAGAAGGTTTCCTGGAAGCCTGTGAAGAGTTGAAAAAGCAATGTCCGTCTATTCATAAAATTTTCGACAAAATAAGAATCGGGGTTACGGCGAGTTCTCAACAAACGAAAGGACGAGCTTTGGTTAACGGAAATTATTTTGAAACTGAATTTTTAGAAATAGATCAGGTCGTTGACAGAATCGGGACAGGTGATGCTTTTGCAGCAGGTTTAATTTATGGTTTATTGAATTTCGATGACGAAAAAGCCTTGAATTTCGCCAACGCGGCTTGTGCCATCAAACATACAATTTTAGGTGACATCAACTATTGCAGCGCAGAAGATATTCTCGAAGTAATGGCGGGAAATTCAGGAGGGCGTATTAAAAGGTAATTGGCTTTGTCTTTTACAAGCGAAGCGACTTCGTGAACCTTAAAGCAGTTAGCAGTAAAAAAATCTTCGTGCACTCTGTGTTCAGAAAAAGATTAAAACAGCACACTAAAGGATGGATTTAATCCTATCAAAGATTATTTTTCTAACAGAATAATTTAAACAAAAATGACAAAAATTCAAACAGTTACAAATGCCATTATCAATCAGGGGATTTTACCTTTGTATTATAATGCTGATGAAACGGTAACTTTAGATATACTAAGATCGCTTTACAAAGCAGGAATCCGGGCAGTAGAATATACCAGCCGTGGGGAAGCTGCGTTGAGTAATTTTACTAAAATGGTAGAAATCCGTAATGCGGAGATGCCGGAAATGCTTTTAGGAATCGGAACTATTAAGAATGTGAAGCAAGCTGAAGAATACTACAAAGTTGGCGCAGATTTCTTTATCAGTCCTGGTTTTGTGGCGGAAGTTGCCGCATTTTTAATTCCAAAAGATGTATTATACAGTCCGGGTTGTATGACACCGACTGAAATTATTGAAGCTGAAAGCTCAGGAGTGACTTTCATCAAATTATTTCCGGGTAACGCTCTGGGAGCAGGATTTATGAGTGCGATCAAAGATGTCTTCCCAAATCTGAAATTCATGCCGACGGGTGGGGTAGATACTACTAAAGAAAGCATCGAGAGCTGGTTTAACGCAGGAGTTTCTGCAGTAGGAATGGGTAGCAAATTGGTCAGCAAAGAATTAATGATTGCTAAAGATTATTCAACGATTGAAAATGAAACTAAAAAAGTACTGGATCTTATTCAGGCTTTAAAATAATAACTAAATTCTTACAACTAACATGAGTTCAGTTAAATCTCTAAAACCGAGTCAGTACAGGTGGACGATCTGTTTGCTTTTATTTCTTGCCACAACGATTAATTATTTAGATCGTCAGGTTTTATCATTAACGTGGAAAGATTTTATTGCTCCGGAATTTCACTGGAATAATAATGATTACGGAAACATCACTGCTTTATTCTCCATTTTCTATGCGGTAGGAATGCTTTTTGCGGGAAAATTTGTGGATTGGATGGATACCAAAAAAGGTTTCCTTTGGGCAATCGGAGTTTGGTCTATCGGTGCCGTTTTACACGCATTCTGCGGAGTTGCCACTTCAGGAATCCTTACAGGAAACTGGATGGCAGGTTTTCACGGATCTAAAGAATTAATTGGTACGGTTTCAAATACTTCAGCCATCATAAGTACAAGTGTAACATTATTTGTTTTTGCACGTTTTGTATTGGCAATTGGTGAAGCAGGAAATTTCCCGGCGGCGATTAAAACTACGGCAGAATATTTCCCTAAAAAAGACAGAGCATTTTCTACAAGTATCTGGAATGCAGGGGCAACCGTTGGAGCTTTGGCAGCACCGCTTACTATTCCTTTCATTGCAAAATCAATGGGTTGGGAATGGGCATTTATCATCATCGGTGCTTTAGGATTTATATGGATGGGACTTTGGGTTTTCGTATACAAAAAACCACATTTGCATAAGAGAGTCAATGAGCATGAATTAAAATATATCAACCAAGATCAGGACGATCTTCCTAACGAAGACACTTCGGTTCCGGAGAAAGTATTTACGTTCAGAGAATGTTTCAGCTACAGACAAACCTGGGCTTTTGCCTTTGGAAAGTTCATGACAGACGGGGTTTGGTGGTTCTTTTTATTCTGGACACCGGCGTATTTAAGTTCGGTTTACGGAATGGATTCTACGCAAAGCGCATTGCCGTTATTTGTACTATATATGATTACATTACTTTCGATTATCGGAGGTTGGCTTCCAAAATATTTTGTGGAGAAGAAAGGAATGAACGCTTATTCAGGAAGAATGAAAGCGATGTTGATTTTCGCATTTTTCCCCTTATTGGCATTATTAGCACAGCCACTTGGCTCAGCGACTTACTGGATTCCGGTTTTAATTATCGGTATTGCGGGAGCAGCGCACCAGGCTTGGTCGGCAAACATTTTCTCAACCGTTGGCGACATGTTCCCTAAAAAAGCGATTGCAACGATCACCGGAATTGGTGGAATGGCTGGAGGAATTGGTTCATTTATCATTAATAAATCTTCAGGGGTTCTATTTGATTATGCTCATAAAGCTTGGTCGACCGTAGATGGAGTTCCTTTGTTGGAAAAATATCCTCAATACATCAACGACCGTTTACCGGATGACTTTTTTAAGCAATTGGAAAAATCAGGAGCAGTAGTTTCAGATGGAATTGATAAAGGATACATGATTATTTTCTCTATCTGTGCAGTCGCTTATCTTATTGCATGGGTGGTAATGAAGACATTAGTTCCTAAATATAAGGTGATCAGTAAATAGAAAATAAAATTTAAAACATTAAGGAGAGAATTAAGAAGCTAAGAAAGATTAAGAATTTGCAGGCAAATTGAAGTGCGAGCTTAAGAAATTTATTTCTCTTAATTAACCTTAACCCCTTGATAAATCTTAATGGTTCAAATATAAAACTTTGAGTTCTTTGCTAAGTAGAACGCCTTTGCGAACTTAAAAATATACATCAAGCTTTAAAAAAAATCTTGGCGAACTTTGCGTTTAAAGAAAGCATTAAGATTTAGCAGAATTAAAAACACAATTTAATTCAAATTAGAAAAATGGAAAATCAAACAAAACAAAAATTAAACCGCCAAAACAGCGGATTAGATACAAAACTTCCTATTAAAATCGTACAATTTGGCGGTGGGAACTTCATGCGTGGATTCACAGATTATGTGATCGACAAAATGAATAAAGAAGCAGGATTCAATGCAGGAATTGTCAATTTACAGGCAACACCAAACGGTTCTATTCAGAAAATGGAAGATCAGGATAATTTATACACACTTTTCAACAGAGGAATAAAAAAAGGTGAAATTATCGATCAGAAGCAGATTATTTCTGCGATTCAGAAATCCGTAAATCCTTATGCGAATTACGATGAATTCTTAGCTTTGGCAAAAGAAGAAGAATTAGAATTTATCTTCTCCAATACTACAGAAACAGGAATTGCTTACGATGAAACGGAAACTTCTTACGAAGGTCCGCACAAAAATTTCCCTGCGAAAGTAGCAGTTTTATTGCACGAAAGATTTAAGCATTTTAATGGAGCGGCAGATAAAGGCTTGAGAATTATTCCTTGTGAATTAATTGAAGATAACGCATTCGCTTTAAGGAATATCATCTTAAAATATGCTCAACTTTGGAATTTAGAAGAAGGATTTGTGCAATGGATTGAACAAAGCAATTATTTTCATAATACATTGGTAGACAGAATCGTTCCGGGTTATCCAAAAGATGATGCGGAATCGTATGAAGACCAGTTGGATTATGAAGATCAGAATATGGTCGTTTCAGAAACATTCTTGTTATTTGTGATTCAGGATGCAGGAAATTTAAATGAAAGAATTCCTTTCAATAAAATTAACGAACAGATTTTGGTGGTTGATGATATTCAGCCGTACCGTTTAAGAAAAGTAAGAATTCTGAATGGCGGTCATACCTTAATGTTGGCTCCGGCTATTTTATCAGGGAAAGAATTGGTTAAAGAAGCGATTGATGATCAATTTATCGGTAATTTCCTTAGTGAATCAATTTTTAATGAAGTTAATCAAACGTTAGGGTTGGATGAAACTGAAGTGAAAGATTTTGCTGAAGAAGTTTTTGACCGTTTCAGAAATCCATTTATCAAACATCATTTGGCAAGCATTGCTTTATATTTTGTTTCGAAATTTAAAGTAAGAGTTCTTCCAAGTTTGTTACAATATGTTGAAACCAATAACAAGCTTCCATTGAATTTAACATTCTCTTTGGCAAGTTTAATCAGATTCTATCAGGGAAGTTATGGTGAAAAATCTCTTCCATTGAATGATGAAGCACCAATTGTTGCTAAATTTAAAGAAATCTGGGCGAATGAAGATTACGAAACCGTGGCTGAATTGGCATTAAGCGAAACCAGTTTCTGGGATACAGACCTTACTAAGGTTGAAGGCTTGAAAGCAGCAGTGGTAAAAGCATTGTACGAAATCGATCACAATGACATGGAAACTGCTTACAAAAATTTTATTCAATTTTATTCTTAAAACATCATGCAAAAGAAAGTACTGAAAGTAAATCCTAAAGACAACGTTATTGTAGCGCTGTTGGATTTGCCTGCCGGAGAATCGGTGCATCTAGACGGTACAGATTACACGGTTGTAAAAGATATTAAGGCTAAGCATAAATTTGCTGCCGTAGATTTTGAGGATGGCGATCATATCATCATGTATGGTGTAATCGTTGGAAAAGCAAACCAATCCATCAAAAAAGGAGAGGTGATTACCACCGAAAACGTAAAACATCAAAGTGCAAAAGTCGTAGGTAAAACCGATACGTTGGGCTGGACTCCACCCAATGTAGACAAATGGAAAGACCGTACATTCATGGGTTACCACCGTGAGGACGGACAGGTGGGAACGGAAAACGTTTGGTTGTTCTTTCCTTTGGTATTCTGTGAAAACAAGAATATCGAAACACTGAAAGATATTTTCGAAAAAGAGTTACTTCACGATAAAGCAAGCAAACATCAATTGTTACTTCGTTCATTATTAAATGGCGGAGCAGATTCTGATGTTGCGGTGGAAGAAGAAGAACAGGATACAAGAATATTTAAAAATATTGATGTAAGATTCATCACGCACCAAGGTGGTTGTGGCGGAATCCGTCAGGATGCCGAAGCATTGGGAAGACTGTTTGCCGGATATGTGAATAACCCGAATGTTGCGGGCGCTACGGTGCTTAGCTTAGGCTGTCAGAATCTTCAGGTGCAGATTTTTATGGATGCCCTTCACGCATTGGCTCCCGATAATAAGAAACCGATTGTTGTTTACGAACAGCAAAAATCTGGTACAATCGATGCGATGTTGACGGGTGTCATTAAAGATTCTTTTGAAGGAATTAAACAGGCTAATAATATTGAGAGAAAACCAGCCTCAATCACTAAACTGAATATTGGTTTGGAATGTGGTGGTTCAGACGGTTTTTCAGGAATTTCTGCCAACCCAGTTTTGGGTGAAGTTTCCGATATTATGGCAGCTGTTGGCGGAACAACGATGCTTGCTGAATTCCCTGAATTGTGTGGAGTAGAGCAGGAGCTGGTCAACCGTTGTATTAATGATGAAGATGGCGTAAAATTCCTGAAGCTGATGAAAGATTTTGAAGCCTCTGTTGTAGCGGCAGGATCAGGTTTTGATATGAATCCGTCTCCCGGAAACATCAAAGACGGTTTGATTACCGATGCCATGAAATCTGCAGGAGCTTCGAAAAAAGGTGGTTCTGCACCGATTGTTGAAGTGCTGGATTTTACTGAATATGCAACAAAACCAGGTCTGAATCTTCTGTGCACTCCCGGAAATGATGCCGAATGTACCACCGCTTTGGTGGGTTCAGGAGCAACAGTCGTTCTTTTCACGACAGGTTTGGGAACACCGATGGGAAATCCTATTGCTCCGGTCGTTAAGATTTCTTCGAATACGGTGTTGGCAGAAAAAATGTCAGACATTATCGACTTTAATGCAGGAACGGTAATTAGCGGAGATAAAACAATTCCCGAAGCGGCAGACGAACTGTTGGAACACATCATCAAGATCGCAAGCGGCGAAGAAAAAACTAAAGCTGATCTACTTAATCAAAATGATTTTATCCCTTGGAGACGAGGTGTTAGTTTATAATTAATTTTATAATTATTGTTTTAATTATATAAATATTAGGGTTGAAAATGCTTCCTGCTTTGTGTGGGGAGCATTTTCTTTTTTGTTAACAGAAATATTTTGTAAGAATTTATATTGCAGATCCGCAATATCGGTAGTTAATATTTATTGTATTCTATTTTAAGACCTTTAGTTTTGAATTCAATAAGCATTAAATCAATAATGATTTCTATTGTTTTCAAATAGCCAAAATACAATTCTTTGTTTATATCGTAATTGATATCCAATTCGTGAACAAAGCTGTGTCTAGCATTCAAGATTTCATCTAGTTTGTCTATAACACGAACAACTTTAGAATCTATTTTCTTTTTGCAACTTAAAACTGACCGAATATCAATATTTAAATATTTTTTATAGGATCTATTTATCGATTCAATATTTTGGAAATTGTACGATTTTGTAACAATACCTTCAATGGTATTTATTTTATAAGTAAGATTTAAAGCTTCTGAAATATCGATTTTGATTTTTTCGCTGGTAATTAACTCCCGACAATTTGGTTCATATTTCAAATAATTATAAAAACTTTGACTGAAAAAATATTCAATGACTGAAACTAAAAATGGAATTAAGCTGTTATACAGAATAATACTGGGATCATTATCTTTAATAAGGGATTTTATAAAATCATGTTCAATATTTGAAATTAAACTGGAGGTTTCGTTCTGATAACCTTTCAGACAATTTTTTAATTTCTCTATTTTATCAGTAGCATTATTAGAAATGATTGACAGTGATTTTTCTAATGGTGAAAATTTTGGATAATCTTCTAAATTTATATATTTATTTGTACCATACCAATCATTATAAAATGTTCCGCCAAACTTTTTTCTAGCTATTCGAATAATTTCATTTTGTTTTTGTTTATCTTCAAATGAACCACTGCTTCTTGTTCTTGTATGAAGAATCCATTCTGAAGATTTATAGTTATTTTGTTCTTCAGTGGAAATCTTTTGTATCGTAGCCTCGACTCCGGTGGATGATTGATAATTTTCAAATTCATACCAAATATAATATTGTGTATTATCATTATTTAATTCTTCAATGAAATGTTTTGTTTTTTGAAAACCATTTTCTAAAAGAAATTTAATTAGACTAGTTTTGGTCGTTTTCTTAGTATATAGAGTTATTTCAACGCTCATTTGAAGTAAATTTATTAGCCATAGTTATTATTAGCGAACATTATTAAGCCAATTTTCATCTAAGTTGATAATTTTAAATGTTGGATTTCCTGGAAATATAAAAAGTTTACCGAATAATCTTTCTTTTAGATTTAATGCTTCTCTAATTTCAAAATTATTTTCTCGCCAGATATTAATTATACTTTCTGGTAAATAGAATTTTAGTTCTAAATATCCATTTAATACGATTGTCCAAAGATTTATATCTTCTGCATAAAAATGATATCGTGCGTTTATAACTCTGTTTTCTGTAAAATAGCGACGATCAATAGCCGTGTCAGAAAAAAGAAAAATCATATCTCCACTTTCTAAAAGACCGATAATTATTCTATTTTCAAAATCTCTTACTGAATTTATAATAGTTTTTATATGACTATCAATTTGTTGAGAGAAAATATCTTCAAATTGATTATGTCCTTTTAAGAATAACAATAAATTATCTCTTTGTTCCTTTGTAAAAATATTCGTCAAATAGGTATCTGTTATTTGATGAAATAAATTACAAACATCATCAGGAAAAAGCCATTTTAAAGATATAAGTGGAATTTTATTATTAGCTGCAAATTCAATTGCATCTTTTGTAAATTGCTCAACCGAAGCAACACCTACCTGATAGTTAAATCTAGTTCTATTAGAAATTGCTAAATTTATGCGTCTCAGATCTCTCCTTTCCTCTATTTGTCTTTCAGATAATATTTCAAATTCATTTATGTCATAGCGAAGACCTAAAGCATTTCTAATAATTGTCAAGCCGGCCTTTTTATTATAAGCTTTACATTCAAAATTTATTCGAAACGGATATGAAAAAGGCATTTGGATTGGAGGATTCATGAGTACATCGGCGTCATGTGCTGCACCTTTTCCATGAATAAAATTCAAACCTCTATCGTTAAATATATATTTGTTATCTGGTTGAACTTTGGTAAATCCACAATTAGTAAGTAATCTTCTTACTATATATTCTAATAAACTTCCTTTAATTTTGTTTGCACTCATATATAATTAAGCCTAAAATTTGGTCTCACGCATAGCATCCATCCAAACTATATTTTCTTAAAAATAATCAAATAAAAAGTAATAGCAAATTTTAGCTCATATAAAAACTATTTTTTACAAGCATCTTGCTCGTACCCATTGCAAAGTAAAATTAGTTACAAGCGAGACGCTTGCGCCAGCGAAAACCGTTCTCTCCACGTCCCCAACCCCAAATTCCACGTTCCAAACCCCAACCAACACGTCCAAAACCTATCCCGACAAGTTCCAAAGAAGTCCTGACACGTTCCACAGAACTTTCGATACGTTGCACAACCTCTCCCGATACGTCCATTAGAAGTCCGGCGGGGTTGCAGACGTCTCCGATGGGGTAATGTATGTCTCCGGACACGTCATCCAACCTATCCCGACCCGTAAAAGATATCTCCAGATAGGTAAAAGACCACTCCCGACCTATACCGAACGTGTTCCGAATGGTAAACAACCTCGCCCGACCATTACAAAACGTCTCCGGATGATTAAAAGACGTCTCCAAACCTGTAGTGAACGCATCTGGAAGAGCGAATAACCTCATCCGACTATTACAAAACCTATCCGAAGACCTGAATGAGATAGAAGAAGCATAAAAATACCCCTCCGTATAAGTGGGAGGGATAAATGATAGTTTATGTATTACTTTTTTACTTCGGGTGGAGCGGTGGTCGTTGCGTTTTTCAGGAAGAACTGCTTGAGGTCTTTATACTTATCCTCAAATCCAGGTGCCGAAGTACCTGCCTTATAAGTGGTATACGAATAATCTACCAACGCAGACTGATAGTTGTCGTAATCGTGCAGTGTTTTGGCATTGTTCAGTCTTGTGATGATGCTTTCGAGCCTGCTGATCATCGTTTCCATATTGTTTCGGGAGCTGTGATCCTTATTGAATTCTTCCCAGTCGACTTCGGGAGAGCTCAGGTTGGGCTGACTGCTGTTGTAGTCTAATACTTTGTTTACAAAAAGCTTGTTTTGCTCGTTGATGCTTCCGTATCGTTTACGGTCTTCCGCAGAAAGATTGATTGTGATTTCAGCAAGCGCTGTTTCCAATGCCGCAATGGCATCCTGTGCCGCAGTGATCTTTGCACTGCTCAAATGGGTAGAGTTTAGGTTTGTTAATCCCATCATTTTTGATTTTAAAGGTTATTATTGTATGACTAAAATCGTGTGTTTTTAAATAATGTAAACTAAGGTAGAGAAAATTTCAATACATCAGGAAGAATTTTTTGGATATATCAACCATCATCACATGATACATTTTGATAAAAATACAGAAAAGGGCTGAAATTTTCATTTCAGCCCTGGATATATAAATATTGGGTTTTCAGGTAATTATTTTTACTCTGTTACTTTTAAGCTCTGAATTTTTCCGTCGGCAATTGTAAAGTGAAATTGTAATACAAGCGGACTTCCCGGAAATGTTCCTGCAATTTTTGCGGATAAGATATTTTCTTTTTCATCATACGCTACCGGCTCCATCGTGGCTCTGTAATCTTTGTTGGATTTGTCGATCCACTGTTCTATTGCTGCTTTTCCGTTATGGGTCTTGCCTTCATCAAGTACTTGTGCATCTTCAGCGAAGCAGTTGGCATAGGCAGCACTGTCAAATTCATTTTGGGTCTTTACTAATTCCTGAATTACTGTAGGTAAGTTCATCTTATTTTTATTTTTTTGATTGATTGTTAAATAGTAGGTACGGTTCCGCCGTCGATTACATATTCGGTTCCGGTTAAGTAGCTGGCTCTTGGAGATACAAGAAAACCAACAAATTCAGCAACCTCTCTTGGTTCGGAAGGTCTGCCAAAAGGGATTCCGCCCAAAGCATCCATCACGCCCTGTTGTGCTTCTTCTACGGTACTGTTGGCATTTCTTGCAATTTCGCCCAACCATGCTTCTGATGCTGATGTATTGATCCACCCCGGTGAAACTGTAAGAACACGAACTCCTTTTGGAGTTACTTCATTCGAGAGACTTTTGCTGTAATTTCTCAATGCTGCTTTGGAAGTGGCGTAAGGCAAAGTAGAATCATATAAAGGAAGCTTGCCCTGAATAGAAGCAATGTGGATAATGACACCGCTTTTTCTTTCAATCATTTGGGGTAAAAATCCTCTGTCTAATCGTACGGGAGCAAGTAAATTAGCTCTTAGTGTAGATTCCCAGTCTTCATCGGTTAATGCGTTAAAGCCGCCGGCAGGAGTTGTAGAAGAACCAAGGTTATTGATCAGAATATCCAGTCGCCCATATTTCGATAGTACTTCACCGATTACTTTCTCTGATCCTTCTGTTGTGCTTAAATCAGCAGCGATGAAATGCAGATTGCTGTTTTCTTCTTCCGGCGTATTTCTTGCCGAAATGATCACGGTTGCGCCGGCTTGCAATAGTCTTTCTGCGATGGCTTTTCCCGCTCCTTTTGTACCACCTGTTACCAGTGCAATCTTTCCTGATAACTCATTGTTGAAATTAAACTGTTCCATTTTTAAATTTGTTTATAGGACAAAATTGGGGTATAAAAACAGTTTGTACAAGTACGGAATTACGATTCAGATAGGGATAAATTATTCCCCTATTGTACAAATCGGAACATAGGTTTACATTTGCTTTATGTATGAGAGAAAAATAATCCCGAATTTAAATTGCGGTCTTGATCTGATTGGTGAAGTGCTTTACGGCAAATGGAAAATACGTCTGCTCTGGTTTATTGATCAGGGACATCAGCGACCGAGTGAATTGCAGCGTAAAATCCCTGATGCCACAAGACGGGTTTTGAATATTCAGTTAAAAGAGCTGGAAGATCATGAATTGATTACCAAGAAAATTTATCCTGTAGTACCGCCAAAAGTAGAGTACAGCCTTACCGAATTGGGTAAAAGCGTTATTCCTATAATTTTGCAGTTGGGAATCTGGGGCGACGAAAACGAAACGCACTTGCGAACCGTTATTTTGAAGCGTTTAAATGCAGAAAGTGAACCGCTTTAACGGCTATGATTCAAAAAAGTAACGTTGTTAAAAAAGGTAAAACTAAAGTCAATACTGTGAAAGCAGCATCTCCTGCATGTAATCTTCTGTACTCACCTTGTTCCCAGCTTGATTGCATATAACCTGTCATCAGTGGCTCGTTTCCGAATAGTATAAGAAACAAGTTTCTGAATATCCAATGATAAATCATAAAGAATAGTGGCAAAAATGTCCATGTTGCGGCATTTCCGTTTACCATCTTTAATGATTCACGGTTAATATTAAGATAACCAAATAAAGCAATTAAGATGGTGAATATTAATAGTATGAAAAATGTTTTTTTGTTCTTAAGTATTTTATAGAATAACCACAAAATCATTTGACCAATAATGCCAAGCGCAATATAAATAGATTGATGATCCAAATCCATCTGTGTATGTACTAAAATAACATCATCTCCTTTTAGAAGATTTTCTGATGTAAAGCTGCGGTGCTAATACAACCTTTTTCTCAGTAGAAACTCCCGAACCATTTTCTTTGATACTTTCCATAAATACCTGTCCTGCCATTTTTCCCATCGTAACAGGAGTTTGGTCTACCGAACTCATCGGAAGCTCCATGAATTGGGTAAAAGGTTCATTTGAAAAGCCGATCACCGCTACTTCTTCCGGAATTTTAATTTTACGTTTTTTCAGTTCCTGACAAGCGCCCAAGGCTGCAAAATCACTGGAAGAGAAAATAGCATCAGGAACAGATTTTCTTTCCCAAAGCGTTTTAATAGCTTCAATTCCTGCATCAATCGAACTTCCGGTGATGATAATGTTTTCGTCTTTTAAAGATAACTGATGATCAATAATAGCCTGCTTATACCCGTTTAAACGATTCTGATAAATTTCAAGGTTGAGATCCCCTGCAAAATGACAGATGTTTTTATATCCTTCTTTGATTAAATGTTCCGTTGCCGAATATCCGCCACGGTAGTCATCAATCGTCACCGTGCTGATGCCGGCAATATCTTTTTTACGGTCGAAAAAGATAATTGGTGTATTGGTGGTATCTAAAATACTCTGGATATGTTCCGTATCAACAGTCGTTTTGGAAACAGACATGAAAATGCCGTCTACCTGAGCATTCAGGAGCGTATTCATGTGCTTTTTTTCTATGTTTACGTCTTCATGGCTTTGGCAGATAATTACATGATAACCAAACGGAGACAATTCTTCCTCAATTCCCCTGATAACGGATGAAAAGAAATTGGTATTCACGAAGGGAACGATAATTCCTACGTTTTTTGTTTCCCCGCTTTTTAAGGCTTTAGCAAGGTTATTCTGCTTATAGTTCATTTCTTTGGCAGTTGCCTTTACCAGATCTTTGGTTGCCTGACTGATCCTCGGATGGTCGTTTAATGCCCTGGAAACAGTTGCCACACTTACATTAAGCTTTCTCGATATGTCGTATATGGTGGCACTTTTTTTATTCATAGAAGTTTTTTCTAACTGTTTGTGTATATCAGATTACTATACATTATTGGAGTAAATTTAATCAAATTATGTATATCCAAATGGAAATAAGATGTATTTTATAGAAGTTTAAGTTTAATTAAAATTCAATAAAGTGCAAAATATATTTAAATGCTTAATTCTCTTTAGATTAAAATAGACTTTACTTAATGTAAAACCAAGAATTTGTTAAAAATAAGTTGTTTGTATATTCAAAAATGATGGTTTATATAAATTAAAATTACCTAAAACGGATAATTATTTTAACCAAAAGAGACACCGAAAACCGATGTCTCTTAATAACTAACTATTGATGTAAAAAATATTCTACTTTTTCCAGAGTTTTTCAATTTCTTCCAGAGATTTTCCTTTAGTTTCGGGAACCATTTTCCAGACAAAAAACAGTGAAAGAATGCTCATTACTCCGTAGAAACCGTACGTAAAAGCTCCACTGAATTCCATCATAAACGGATAGGTGGAAGAAATTAAATAATTCGCAGCCCATTGTGCCGCAACCGCAATAGCAATCGCCGACCCTCTGATCTTATTTGGGAAAAGTTCTGAGATTAAAACCCAGCAGATGGGTCCCCAAGACATCATAAAAGATGCGGTGTAAATGATGATGAAAACCAATGTGGCAATCCCGATAATCTGCATATAAGAGAAAATAGCAATGGCAAACATTCCAATCGCCATACCAATAGAACCGACGATCAATAAAGGTTTTCTTCCCCATTTATCGACCGTGAAAATTGCTACAACCGTGAAAACAACATTTACAAGTCCCATCACAACAGTTTGAAACATTGAAGCATCTTTATGCACGCCCATGCTTTCAAAAATTCTCGGAGCATAGTATAATGCTACATTAATTCCTACAAATTGTTGAAATATAGAAAGCAATATTCCGATCACAATTACTGTTTTACCGAAAGCGAAAATTGCACTTTTGTTTTCTGCAACCGTTCCTTTGATTTCATTAAAGATCTCCTTACCTCGGTTTTCACCATTAATTTTGGTTAAAATTTTAAGCGCTTCTGCATCTTTTTTAATGAAAGTTAAATATCTCGGCGTTTCAGGAACAAAGAATAATAAAATCCCGAACAATGCCGCAGGAATCGTTAATGATAAAAACATGTAACGCCACCCGATATCGTTGATCCATTCGATAGATTTTCCGTCTGCAATTCCCCAGTTCACAAAATAAACCACCAACATTCCGAAGATAATCGCAAACTGATTTAAAGAAACCAATCTTCCACGAACTTCTGCAGGCGCGATTTCACCAATATACATCGGACAAACGGCAGAAGCTAATCCAACTCCGATTCCCCCGATAATTCTGTAAAAATTGAAAGCAAGCAAAACTCCCATTGAATGTTCACCCTGTTTAAAGAATAAAAATTCCGGATAAGCTGCTCCCAAAGCACTGATGAAAAATAAGAATGCAGCAAGCATCAATGATTTTTTTCTCCCCAATTTAGTAGAAAAATATCCTGATACCGCTCCTCCGATGATACAGCCGATCAATGCACTGGAGATTGTTGCTCCATGCGCAAGAGAACTTAATCCCAGAGGAATAATCAGATATTCCTGGATCGATTTTTCTGCTCCGGAAATTACTGCTGTGTCGTATCCAAACAAAAGTCCGCCTAACGTTGCCACCAAAGTCAGTACGGTGACGTAGGTCATGTTGATTTCCGCTTTTGTCCCAGAGGAATAATTTGGTCCGGAATCTATTATTTGCATAGTTTCATGTAGTTTTAATTATGGTTAAAATTTGAACATTTCAATGTAAAATATTCAAAATATTTTATAAATATTGATTAATGAGGCTTTCTAAATATTCCTGCTTACCGCTTTCTCTTCCAACTTCTCCCAGACTTTCAGCGTGAGAAGCAAGATCAGTTAAAGAAAGTTTTCCTTCTTCGAAATCTTTTCCTTTTCCACCATCGAAAGAAGAATATCTGTTGGTTCTGATTTCAGAATATTTTGATTTTTCTAATATTTTGTCGGCAGCTAGGAAAGCTCTTGCAAAATTGTCCATCCCGCTGATGTGTGCTACGAAAATATCCTCAAGATCTGTAGAGTTTCTTCTGATTTTAGCATCGAAATTCACCCCTCCGCCTTGAAAACCTCCAGCCTGGATGATTACCAACATTGCTTGCGTCATTTCATATAAATCAACCGGGAACTGGTCTGTATCCCAACCGTTTTGGTAATCTCCACGGTTTGCATCAATACTTCCCAATACATTATTATCTGCCGCAACCTGAAGTTCGTGCTCAAAAGTATGTTGAGCTAAAGTTGCGTGATTTACTTCAAGATTTAGTTTAAAATCATTTAATAAATCGTACTGACGAAGAAAATTAAGACACGTTGCAGCGTCAAAATCATACTGATGTTTTGTAGGTTCCATTGGTTTTGGCTCAATGAAGAAAGTTCCTTTGAAACCTTGCGCACGCGCATAATCTTTAGCTAAGTGTAAAAATTTTGCCATGTGTTCCTGTTCACGTTTCATATTGGTGTTAAGCAAAGACATATAACCTTCACGACCACCCCAGAAAACGTAATTTTCTCCACTTAATTTGATCGTTGCATCTAATACGTTCTTTACCTGTCCACCAGCGTAAGCCAAAACATCAAAAGAAGGATTGGTGGCAGCACCATTCATGAATCTTGGGTTTGAGAAACAGTTTGAAGTTCCCCAAAGCAGTTTGACTCCAGAAGCAGCTTGTTTTTCCTTCGCATAATCTGTGATGAATTCTAATCTTTTAGTAGACTCAACAAAATTATCTGCTTCATCAATCAAATCATAATCGTGGAAACAGTAATAAGGAACGCCTAATTTTGTGAAAAATTCAAAAGCTGCATCCATTTTTTCTGTAGCTCTCTGTTTGGCATCAGAAGCTGTTAACCAATCAAACTGCTGTGTTCCTGCTCCGAAAGGATCTCCTCCTGTTGCGCAGAATGTATGCCAGTACGCTGTAGCAAATTTGAAATATTCTTTCATCGTTTTACCACGAACTACCAGATTCTCGTCGTAAAATTTAAATGCTAGCGGATTATCAGACTCTCTACCTTCAAATTGAATTTTTTCAATCCCTTTAAAATATTCTTTGTTACCAAATGTAATTGCCATTATATGTTTGTTTAAAATATTAATTTCTTTAATGTAATCGATTGCACTTCTCAATTGAGTTCCCAGAAAATATAACTTTTACATAAAATGCTATTGGGAATTTTTAATATAAAATCAAATTTTCAATGGTATTTTTTAATGAAAATTGATATTTTATTAATAATTGAATGTCTTTAAAAGTAATAATTTTATATTATATGCAACAGAATTTTATTAATATCTTATTTTATATGATAAGGTATGGTTTATCTATTTGTTTTCTAATATATTGTTGGTTATTTTTTGATTAAAAATTTAAGATAAAATCGTAGAAAAACTAAATTTTAGATTATATTTTTTTTACCAAAAAGTAATCTTATGAGCAATTTTTCTCTATTTCTGAATTTTTTTAAAAAGTATTTTGAGTGGGTGGCTTTTAAAATCCCATGAATTATATTCACTAAAAACTTTTACATTTGAGGATGAATAACAGAAATCGTGGTAAAAACACTGGCGATGATACATTATTTGGTTCAGAGAAGCAGATTGGAAAACTCAAATCGGCGATTACGGATATGCAGTATTTGCTGAGTCGGAATTATGCAGAAAAAGCTTCCTCCGATTTGGTTGGAAATCATTACCGCTTGAAAAGTCGACAAATTCAGGCTTTGCGTGGCGCTTCAGCTTCGGAAATGCAGCTTCAGAACAGAAAATCAAAGCAGCTTACAATTTCGGATTTAAAAAGTGAAACGATTTATCTCGATGGTTTCAATGTTTTAATTTTATTGGAAAGTTTACTTTCTGATGCTTATATTTTTGAAGGAGCTGATGGCTGTTTTCGAGATCTTTCCGGTGTTCACGGAACGTACAAAAGAGTGAATCAAACTCAAAAAGCGATTGAAATAGTCGCTGAATTTTTTAAAAAATCCCAGACAGAGAAATTAATTTGGATTTTCGATAAACCTGTTTTCAACAGCGGAAGAATTAAACAGATTATTTTGGAATTTGCTCAGGAAAATAATCTCAACTGGAATGTTGAATTAGAATTTAATCCGGATAAATTTTTAGCTGAGCATGCTGAAATTTCCGTTTCTTCCGATGCATGGATTTTGGATCATTGTAAAAATTGGTTTAATCTTATAGGATATTTAATTACAGAAGAAGAGCTTTCCGTTAATCTTGTGAAAATGTTGTAATGATGAATTTTGAAGAATTAATTCCCTTATTTTCTGATGAATGGAGAGCAAAATATCAGAAGATTTTATCTGAAGAACATCTATTAAGTTTAAGTGAAAATATTCAGAGATTTAAAGAACAAACATTCGATTGGGATTTACCTTTCTTTAATGAAGAAGTTAAAATAGATGGTGCTGAAAGTTTCAATAAATTCATTAATATTTTTAAATCTGAAGATTCTGACGAAATTAAAGCAAGGCAATTGGAAGAGATTCCTTTTGAGCATTGGCTGAACATTTTAGGTCAAAGAATAACGTCTGCAAGTCTTCGTGATGAAAATGCAATTCCACCTTTGAAATGCTTACTTATTGAAGCCTGCGAAAAACCTTTCAACAACGAAATTACCATTGCCCAAAGAGCCTGGGAAAAACACGTTGGAAGATTGGACGATCCGTTTTGGGGTGAAGTGAAAGGAAATAATCAGCAGAAACAGCAAATCGTCATGGAAAAAATTAATTATATTTTAGATCATAAAACCTGGTGGAATATCTTCTTTCATTACAAACATGAATTGGTTTTTGAGGTCAGAGAAAAAGACGGTCACGGAATTCGCTGGAGCCACGGAGGGAAACATTTAATCGGTTTCCTTGAGTTTTTTATTAATGATTAGTCTGATGGAATTTTTAAAATATTTCTTTCTCTGCGTAAAAAGATTGCGCATTGCACTGATAATTTTGTCAATGTAAAATGTTTCTCTTTTAACTCTCAAGTAATATGAAAAATCTATATAATAAAGGAACTTTCAGAAGCTTCGAATGGGGTAAAATCGGACCTTATTTAAAGAAACATGGAAATAAGAAATGGAGGAGAACAGAAAAATCTGAAATAGAAGATCAGCTTAGAGAAACAACTAAATTTTTTAAACAGAGGAAAAAAAGACGAAAATTAATCTGGGTTAAAATCACTAGAGAAATCAACGGCAGAACAGATTCAGAATACAGAAGTTTTTATTCCGAGAAATCATTTAAAAGCTCAATAAGCCGAGCGCATATAACAAGATATTTTTTAATTAATAATAACAAAAATAAAAATGAACACCTATTTTGATATTGGTATCAATTTAACCAATAAACAATTTTATAATGAACATGAAGAAATCATCAATCGAGCTCTCGACAATGGAGTAGGACAGATGATTCTTACAGGAACAAGTGTAAAAGTAAGCAAAGAATCGGCTGAAATAGCAGAAAATTATCAGGATATTCTCTTCTCAACAGCGGGCATTCATCCTCACGATGCAAAATCTTTCAATAATGAAAGTATCAATGAATTAAGAAAACTCTTAAAACAAGATCACGTGGTTTCTGTTGGAGAATGTGGATTAGATTTCGATAGAGATTTTTCGCCCAGACCTATTCAGGAAAAATGCTATTGCGCTCAACTTGAACTTTCGATTGAAGTGAATAAACCACTTTTTCTTCATGAAAGATCAGCTTTTAAAAGGTTTAACGAAATTACAGATGAATATATTTCAAAACTTCCGAAAGCCGTTGTTCACTGTTTTACCGGAACTTTAGAAGAAGCGAAAAATTTATCTTGATAAAGGATTTTATTTAGGATTTACAGGAGCTGTAAGTGATCAGAACAGATTCAAACATTTGGAAGAAGTCATTAAATATGTTCCGCTTGACCGAATGATGATTGAAACTGATGCACCTTTCATGCTTCCGAAAAATATGCTCCGAATGCAAAACCGCCGAAACGAGCCTTCATTTTTACCTTATGTTGCGCAAACAATTGCTGAGATGAAGAAAATCACTATTTCCAAAGTAGCTGATGAAACCACAGCAGTCGCCATAAATTTTTTCAGAATATAAAAAGAGCTCTACTGATAAAGTAAAGCTCTTTTTAGTTATAATATTTTACGATTACAAACTCTTAATCGCCGCTTCCAAAGCCAATTCCATCATTGGTTTCAAAGCTGTTTCTCGTTGGTCGGCAGAAATTTTTTCGTGCGTAGGAATAATATCCGTTACCGTAAGAATGGTCGCTGCATTTTTTCCTAAATGTTTTGCATTGGCAAATAATCCGAAGGCTTCCATTTCTACAGCGGGACAGTTATATTTAGTGGCAATCGCGGGAATAGCCGGATCTTTTCTGTAAAAAATATCACTACTGTGAACGTTGATTGCTTTAGTTTTTAAAGATAAATCTTGTGCAGTAGCATTGATTATATCAAAAATATTTCCTTGGTGCGAAAGAATTTCATCTTCAATTTCCCATGCATATTTTGCGTACGTACTTTCACTCGCTGCCTGCTCAACATTCAGGATGTCAAAAGTTTTTAAATCTGTTGTGTAAGCACCACACGTTCCGATTCTGATGATCGTTTCAACTTCATATTCGGTGTACAATTCAAAAGAATAAATTCCGATACTCGGAAAGCCCATTCCGCTGGCGCCCACCGTGATTTCTTTACCCTTATATAGACCTGTATAATAGAAAATTCCTCTTGTTTTGCTTACCAGTTTTGCATTTTCCAGATAATTTTCAGCAATATACTGTGCACGAAGCGGATCTCCCGGCTGCAATACTACTTTGGCAATTTCTCCTTTTTCTGCACTAATGTGAATACTCATAATTTTATTTTCAATGTGCAAAGATAACAATTATGTGAAAATGAGGAATCAATCCATTGTACTTATGAATTTTTTCATCATTTTTAATTAACGATTAACTTGTGACTCAAAATTGGAAATTCACAAATAATATTTCTATTTTTGTTAGATGATGGAAAGTAAATCCCCATTTTTAGACACGCTTTTTCTGCTTAGGAAGGATGAATGCATCACGGTTTTCTCGGATTTAAAAGAAATTTCAAAAGGAGAAGAAAAAGATGCGGCAGATTATTTCGGATCCGAATTCGAAAAAGAGCGGCTGGAGTTTCTGTCAGATAAAATTATCTGTGATAAAGAAACATCGGTTTGGGCAGCAAAAGTGATGTATCACAGTGTACAGTTATACTTAATACGGGAAAATACGGCTAAAAATTTAATTACTTTAATTCCTGATTTTAAGGGCGAAAGAAATGTTTCATCTTTACTGTCAGCAGATTTATCATTAAGGTTTTTACCACAAATCATCATTGCTTTACAGAGTGTTGATCCCGAAGATTCTTTAATTAAAATGCTGGAACAAATTTTAACACAGTTTCATTATTCAGGAATCGGATTTGATCTGAATTTGGATACAATTAATTGGGAAGAAGAATTAAAAGATAAAACATACAGAAAATTATACCTCGAAAGAATTGTAGAAAAGAAGGCGTATAAACTGGCAGAAATTCCTTACATCAATCATCTGTTGATGGCTGAGTTCGGAATGTATAAAGACCATTTCTGGAGAGAATTGAAAAAAATATAAAATAAAATTAATGACTCAAAATATCAATAAATTAAACACCGTCCTTAATTATGTAAAAGATACCTTCGTTGGTAAAAACGATGTCGTCGATTTATTGGGAATCTGTCTTTTGGCAAGGGAAAATGCATTTTTGTACGGACCTCCCGGAACTGCAAAATCGGCGATCATAAGAACATTGGCAAAAACGGTGAAAGACGGGAAAAACTTCGAATATCTTTTAACCCGTTTTACCGAACCGAACGAGATTTTCGGACCTTTTGATATCAGAAAATTAAAGGAAGGCGAATTGTTGACCAACACAGAAGGAATGATGCCAGAAGCATCAATGGTATTTCTGGACGAGATTTTCAATGCCAATTCTGCGATTCTGAATTCGCTTTTGATGGCTTTAAATGAAAAGATTTTCAAAAGAGGAAAAGAAACAAAAAATCTTCCTGCATTGATGTTCGTGGGAGCGAGTAACGTCCTTCCCGAAGATGAAGCTTTGAATGCATTGTTCGATCGTTTTTTAGTGAGAATTAATATAGATTATGTACATCCGGATCTGCTTCAGCAGGTACTTTTAGCCGGAAGAAAAATGGAAGGCAATATAGATACTGAGATTCCTGAAATTCTTTCACATGAAATCAAAGAGCTTCAGAATTTGTGCAGAACAATTGATCTGAAACCGATTTATGAAGTATATTTAAATACAATTATCAGTCTCAGAAATACAGGAATTGCGATTTCCGACCGCCGAGCCGTAAAACTGCAGAATCTGATTGCTGCAAGTGCTTTAATTTGTGGGAGAAATGAAGCGATTCTTTCAGACCTTTGGGTATTAAAACATATTTGGGACACAGAAGAACAGATTGAAATTCTGGAAGGAATCATCAACAGAACAATTGAAAAAGACGACAGCAATCAGTCGCATCCACAGGCTTTACAGAACAAAACGCCGAATCCGGAGGAAGTGATGAAAGATGTGAAAATTTTGATTGATAAATGGGAAACAGGAAGTTTAAGTTTTGAAGAACAAAATGTGATCAAAGATAAATTACGATACCTGCAGACCCGTTGCGACTGGATTAGAAATCCTGAACAAAAACAATATATTCAACAGGAAATTGAAAGTTTATGGCAGAAAATCCTTCAGACCGTATAAAAGAATTCTGGGCAGAACTTTCACGAGCTGATGAAGATTTTCTGGGTCCAATTCGTGACTGGGAAAATGTTCAGATAGCAATAGATGATGGGATTATCTGGCTTAAAAATTTTACTGAAGAACAGTCTGTTTCCGCAGAAATTCAACAGTTGCCCAATTTTTTGTTTTATGAATTGAGAGACGGATTGCTGTTTCAAAAAAATGCCTTGGTTCCGAGTAAAAAAGTGAGAACGGCTTTGCTGTGGACTCCGATTGATAAAGCATTAAAACTAACTTTTCCTGTTTCAAATAATAATTTCTTCGGAATTGATGAAAAAGTAAGAATTCAATTAAAACCAAGCGAAGACGAGCAGCCCGCAACCGCTTTGCTAAGTTCAATTTCTGAAATTAAAGATCAAATTATTGAGTTTCCGAAATTTAAACTGGAAAAAATCGACTGGATCGTCATCAATAATAATGCTTTGTTTTTGGGAACGCCTTTATTAAGTTTTCCTGGAAAAACATATTGGATGAAAGACGGACATCTTTTGCCGACAGGTTTTGATTTTGAGTTTAAAAATGTAAGTATTTTAATTCAAAAAAAATACAATCAAGAACTGGATAAATGGCTTATATGGAATGAAGACGGAAGTTTTTTAAGTATTAATAAAGATAATTTCCGAAAACTGTCTGTAAGTTCATTTCGTCTGACTGAAAAAACACTACAATGGATGTAATTGCTTATTTCCAATCTTATAAAGATTATTTTTGGGAATGGACGACTGACGAAGATGTTCCCGATGCTTCCGGATATGGTGAAAACAATCTTATTTCGATTCCGAATGTGGGACCAATTGCTTATAGACATTATATTATTGAGATCTTAAAAGAACTACAACAAGTAGGGTTTCCTTCTTTTGGATCGTTCCTCTTGGTGCTTTATGCTCTTCAAGATGGAAACTCAAATATTGACGGTATTATCTATCATTTAAAAAGGCACTCAGGAAAACAATTCGGTAAGGATTTAAATAATGATTATGAACTTGCAATCAAGTTTTTAGAAAATATAAACCATGTAACAATACCATTTAAAAGAGGTCAGAATAAAATTAATCTTTTACAAACTATTTTCAAAAACAGCCATAATCAAATATCTTCAATACGTTCAGAATTGATTATTAAAAGATTTGAAAAAAGTCCGATTATTATTGCTAAATCTGCAGAAAAGGAGGAGTTGACTCAATCTGTTCTGAGTAATGATATAAAAACGTTAGCCTTACTTAAGCATAAATTCCCAACCACAAAATCCATCATCGAAGCGGTGAACGGTATTGTGGAAATTACTGAATTAGAAGACGAAGTTATTGAAAAAGAAACCACGTTCGAAACCGACAAAGATTTTATTCAGCAATTAATTGAAGAGCCAAAAACTTTTCAGGTCGGAAGTTTAATTAAAAGAATTTGGAGCGGTCTGAAAATCCCGATGCGCCATCTTTCTCCCGGTGAACAGCCAATTGGCGGGGTTTCTGATATGACCAACAAAGGCGATTTGCACCGAATGCTTTTGTCGGAATTTGCGAATGAAGATGAGGTTTTCATGAACCGTATTGCGAATAATGAAGCATTGTATATTCAGCGTGAAATTCCGCCGGAGGAAAATATTTTTGAGAGAATTATTTTAATTGATACATCTTTAAAAAACTGGGGAACTCCGAAAGTATTGTCATTTGCATCAGCGATTGCAGTCATTAAACATCCAAAAGCACATTCCGAATGTAAAGTTTTTGCGTTGGGACAAACCAATGTTCCAATTTCTTTGAACAAGATGGAAGACGTGGTTGAAAATTTAAACCAGGTAAGTCCGGTGTTGGAAGTTTCGCAAGCACTCAAAAAGTTTTTCAATGAAGAACACACGGAAAAAGATCTTGAAGTTTTTTTCATCACCAATCAGGAAAATATAGAAAATCAGAACATACAGAAAGTTATTCATGAAAACAGAGACCGCCTGAAATTTTTGGTCACTACTTCTGCAACTGGTGAACTCAATTTTTACAAATATCATAATGGAACGAGAAAGCACATTCAGAAAATTGTACTTCCTTTAAAAGAGTTATGGGCAAACCCGCCTCAAAAGAAACAAGAAAAGCAAGATAACTCCGCTAATAGTAAAAAAGCTGATCTTCCGCTTAATTATCCATTGTTATTTCCTACGCCCTTACATCGTATTGCAACCTTTTTGTATGAAGGTGAATTTTTTATTTTAAGCAATAAAAAGCAGTTACTCAAGACCTATCTATCATCAAACTATTATGACAGAAATCACTACGACCACTTTAAAATTCATCGTGGATGCGAAGTTTTATTTGAAGATATTTCTATAAAGCCAAAAGGAAAATTTGCATTAGCGAGAAACAGGCAACAGCACTATATTCTTTGTCAATTTGATGGGGATAAGCATATCATTTCAAAACTGAATCTGAATACAAAAGAATATTCTGAACTGAATCTGACAGGGAAAAATATTACTTATAAATCTGAATTAATTTATTTTAATAAATATTTTTATCTTTTAAATGATGATGAAAAGATTTATTCATTTAACACCGAGGGAAATATTTCTTCGGAATATGTAATTAATGAAAACATAATTTCAAAACATCATTCAAAAGTTAAGATAGAATTAGATAAACTCAATAAAAGTGGAATTACTATTTTAAGCAATTTCAATAAAATAGGAATCAACACACAGAATAATCTGGTAGTTTCGGGGAACGAACTTATTATTGGAGAAGATCCTTCACTGAAATTGCATAAAAACAGATATGATATTACGCTTTTTGCTTATCAGAATAAAAACCGTTTTATCTTTTCAGACGGAAGCGAAATCATTACCGATACTCGTGGAATGCTCACTTTTAAAAGCAGTAACAACAGTATTCCGACTTTCTACATTCCGTCCACGGTCTACGGCAATCTTTCGATTTCTAGCAATGCGGAATTTGGCGGCTCAGAATATTATCTGCCTGAAAGTTCTTTATTGAAATTAAAAAAAATAGAAGAAATGTACTCTAAGTATCTAAGAGCATTTATCGATATAATTTTGGATTATGCAGTTGATAATTAAACCTTTTCCAAAAAATAATTATCCTAAAAAAGGACTTTTAATAAAAGGTTCTTCACCTTTGACGTGGCTTCGGGAGATGGAAATATTGGGAATTGATTTAAGCAGTGTAAAATCTTTCCCGATTCCTTCTAATGAACCGAATGTGTTGTATGGCTGTTTTTTGATTTTTTCGGATCTTGCTCCAAACGAAATTGGAAGAAATGCTTATTTCCAATGTGTTGATGATATATTATTCATTCCTGAAAATACTACTTTTTATCCTAAAATAAATCCCGAAGACTGGCAAAATATCGATGCTGAATTTCTTATTATGCATCCTGATTTTGGTTTGGTGAAATTGAATGAAGAAATAAATTGGCTTTCAATTATTCAAGACCCTGAACAGTCTCAGGAAAAAATTCGGAAACCTTCAAATGGGGTGAAAATTCCTCAGAAAATCGAAAGTTACACCGTAGAAATCGATGAAGAAAAGATTCTTGAAGAACTTCAAAAGCCACAGACAGAAGAGGAGTGGATGAAAACTTTGCCTTTCGATATGAAAAAAGTATTGGCAGGCAACAAAAAGGAAATTGAAAAGTATTTAGAATACATAGAAAAATATCCCGAAAGAGCGGTTGAACTAGGAGTTCCGCTGGATGTAATGGGAACTTCGAGAGGTGATGGTTTTGGAAAATTTAAATTTGGCGTCAGTTGGCTTGATAATTTGTTCGGTAGATTTTCTGGAAATAATGCAGGAAATTCAAAGAAGAGAGATTATCGATGGCTTTTGCTTGCTTTTTTTATCATTGTTGCGATTGCGAGGATAAGTTTTAGTTCAAATAAAATTAATTCTGATTCTAAAAATTTAGCTAATAATAATTCTCCTGCCTCATTGGCTTTTGCGTCAGGAATTACTGAAATCGATATAAAAATTGATTCGATGTATCGAAAGGAAAGAGGAAAACTGATGAATGATTATGAACTTGCCAATTCAAAATATTCACAAGGGAAATCGATAAATGATGTTGAAAAAGAGGTGAATAGATTTAGAATAAAAGAAAAAAAGTCTAGAGATTCTCTGAAAACAATTTATAAAGGTAAAATTTCAAAACAAATTAAAGAAAAATCTAAAACCTATCATAAAAAAATATCAGATTCTCTAAGAAAACGCAATGGGGGTAAACCTGCCGACAGTGCTACTGTGAAAAGTATCTGGAATAGAAAGCAAGTATTAATGATCGATTCTTTAGGCAAATTATATGGAACGTTCGATACACCTACTGATCCTTCGGTAATTTCCAATAAAAAAATAAATGAGGGCAGTTTTTCCGAAAATTCATATTCTGAAAAAGATGTTTCCATTTCAGAAATTATCTGGCTGTTGATTTTTATGATGGGTTCTGTGGGAATCTACTTATTTTTTTTCAGGAAAAGAGCTCTGAATATCGGAGGAGATAATGTTCCCTCGGGAATCAAGGTTTTTCTGATGATGGTTTTGGTTGGTTTACTGGCTTATATTTTCTATCCTCTCATCGCAATGTTCGGCTACAATTGGTTTGTCTGGATGTTGATTATTGGTGTTATATTCCTTCTTTACCGTTTATTCAGTGAAGATAAAACTATTTTAAAAACGGATAAAGATGAATAAGCAGAAATTTATAGACAAATTCATGGCGGCATTTTTTATTCTGGTGATTATCAAAGTCATCGGAATTTTGGCGCAGCTCTTTCATCAGAGTTTTTGGAGTGTCATCGGGACATTATTCATTTTTGCCATCGTTGCTTTCATCATTTTTGCGGTGATTATCCGTCTGGAGAGTAAAGAAAAAGCAGGAAATTCTCTGGGAAGAAAAAATGGTGGCGGAAATTTTTATGTTGAATCTTCACTTTTCGATAAAATCAGAAATAAGTACGAAGGATTAGCTGAAAAATATATCGCCGAAAAAGATTACAGAAAAGCGGCAAAAGTGTATATGAATCTGCTTCAGGACAATTATCGTGGAGCGAAAACTCTGGAAGATGGTGGTTTGTATAACGAAGCTGCTGCAGTTTATCTTAAAAAGTTAAATAATAAATCGGAAGCCGCCAACTGTTTTGAAAAAGCGAAACAATACAAAAAAGCCATCGATCTTTATAAAGAATTGGAACAAAAAGAAAAAGTAGGGGATTTGTACAGACAAATTAATGATGTTAAAAGTGCAAATGCCTATTATCAAATGGTTGTAGACGATTATGTAACCAACAGTCAGATGGTAAAAGCTTCTTTGATTTACCGTAAAAAAATGGAAATTCCGGACGAAGCTCAGAAAATTTTATTGAAAGGCTGGGAAGAAGATAAAGATGCTTTTAATTGTCTGAACAATTATTTTACGAATATTTTTGATATTAAAAAATTAGAGTTGGAGATTCAGAATCTATATCAGAAAGTTCCTGATTATAAGAAGATCACTTATCTCGAGGCGGTGAAGCATGAGTTTAAAAAAGATCCGAAACTTCATACAACGACCAGAACTATTGCTTATGAAATCATCTCTGAAAAAATTGCTACCCGTTCCGAAATTGTAAATGAATTAAAACATTTCAATCCTGACGATGAGGTAATTTTGAAGGATATTTCAAGGTATAAGACTGGGAGAAATAGGATATTTAGAAATTGAATATATTCATCATGTTTGTGATTACGAACCGAAGGTGAAGCAATCTAAATTAAAGTTCTTTTTTAGATGAGATGGCTTCGTCACTACGTTTCTCACAATGACGAAATGTAAAACTTTTAAGAAAAATATTTATCTTTGCGCCAATATAATTATGACAATACAAAGAGCACATATCAGTTTAAATCTATGCGATCGCCCTGTAATAAAGGGATCGTTTGGATGTGAATGGATGATATGGAATGAGGCAAAATGTGCTTACTTTGGAAATTATTTACTGTAACTCGTAAAAATTTAATCAAAATACTGCAGAAACGCCTCGATGATCGGGGCGTTTTTTGTGTTTTTAAGGCAGAAATTATTTAGAATGAAAAAAAATAATCATAAAAGTGAAAATTATTTAATCAACAATGAAAAATTAATAAGAAAATAGAACGTGATAAGTAACCCAATGAGAGACAGTCATTTAGTTATTAAAAGTATCTGCAAGGCATTGCGGACAGAAATTCTTTATTCTTAATTTTAATTTTAATCAATTGATTTTCAATTAGTTGATTTAAAAATAAATTTGTGAGTTAAAAAAATACGTCCTTACTTTGCAACCGAAAATTAAGAACAACACGTTTTTAAGCTTTCAAAAAAACAATTTTAACATAACAAGAATATAATGAAACATTTACATAACATATCTAATCAGTATTCAAGACAACACGGACAAGAGCCGATGGGATTTGTATGTATTCTTGATAGTGAATTTGTGGATAAAAGGTGCTTATATAAATGGGTTAGCTAATATAGCGACACATCTAAAAATATAAAGCGCCTCCCGAAAAGAGGCGCTTTTTTTATGGTTTCTTTAGCTTATTTGGTAAAGCGTCGGTCTGTGGAACCGAAGAACAGGGTTCGATCCCCGGAGAAACCCAAAAATGTGAATGGTTAATAGTGAATTTTGTTTCAAAAGTAAATTTTAAAAATTGACAAGCAAAGCGCATTGACAATTGATCATTTACAATAAAAACAATCTCATAGCTCAATGGGTTAGAGCATCGGTCTGATACGCCGAAGGTTGAAGGTTCGAGTCCTTCTGGGATTACAAAACAGGTCATTGAGGTAATGGCCAACCTGCCTGACTGTTGCTCAGGCACTGCGAGTTCGATTCTCGCATAGACCGCAAAGATTCACGGAAAATTTCCGATCCGACTGTCTCTCTGAAAAGAATTTTGAAGTGAATCTGCAAAACTGGAAAGATAACGGTGGTTGTTTACCCGTCTTGGACGTGGGAGGTCGCAAGTTCGAAATGTAAAACATTCGTGAATAACTTTATAAAAATAAAAAAGAACAATGAACAATCTTGCTTTCCAGACGAAAAAAGTGAATATTCAACGGTGAATTTTGTTTCGCAGGTGAAATTTTAAAAAATTGACAAGCGAAGCGAATTGACAATTGAATATTCACACAAAATTAATTGTTTCGAAAGAGAAAAGAAAAGGTTTGTCGAGAGCAGAAGATCTTACACAATATAGACAGGCTTTTTCTTAACTCAAAAGAAGTAAACATGAAGATGAAAATTAATGAGTAGACATCATGTATAAATTTTAGGTAAAATAAAGCTTGTCAAAGCGCAGAAGTTCTTACATCAAACAAAAATTAAGACAGGCTTTGTTTTTAATAGAATTTAGAGGTTAGAAATTGGAAGTTAGTTTAAAAATTACTCATTACTAATTGCTGATTACTTATAAAAATGATGGTTCGCCGAAGTGGAAGAGTCGGGGCGGTCTGCAAAACCGTTGTGAAAACTGAGTGGGTTTGAATCCCATAACCATCTCAAATAACTAAAATGAGATTAGTTCCGAAGAAAAAATAAAAGTTTGTCGAGCGTAGAAGTTCTTATATCAAACAAAAAATTAAGACAGGCTTTGTTTTTCTTCACAAAAATTAAAAGTTAAAAAGTTAGTTGGAAAATATTACTCATTACCAATTACTTATTACTCATGAAAAAAGGGAAGTACGCCGAAGTTGGAGAGTCGGGGCAGACTGTAAATCTGTTGCTTTATTGCTGAGTAGGTTCAAATCCTACTACTTCCACCAATACCGCTGATAATGTAATGGCAGCATGCAGGAAATGTACTCTTGTTGTTCAGGTTCGACTCCTGATTAGTGGTCAAAATAAGTGAATAGCGAATAAGTCAATTGTCAGTTTTAAAAATTGACTGTAAAGCAAATTGACCATTGACAATTCACACAAAAATAGGTTAAATGGAAAGAGAAAAGTTTGTTGAGCGCAGAAGATCTTTACAAATATAACAGGCATAGTTTATAAATATAGACAGGCTTTTCTCAAACCTAAAAAATAAGTAATGAGCAATGGGTAATAAGTTATCCTGTCAATGTTGAATTGTGAAATAGTTAAATATTACTCATTACTTATAAACTGATTCATAGTGTAATTGGTCAGCACACAAGACTTTGACTCTTGCTGTTCAGGTTCGAGTCCTGATGAATCAACAAACAGAATTATAGTAACCAAAAATAATAACCATGAAAGACACTTTTAAAATCTTTGGTATAGCCATTCTTTCAATAGGAGCTATGGCTAAAAGTTGTGTGAAAACGGGGGCAAGAGTCGCCGAATTTTCTGAGCCGATGCTCATGGAATCTCGTTACCTGAAAAATGCTGCAACATTAGAAAGAGAAGGTATTTCTGCAACAGATGCATTGAAAGGTTTGAAAACAACTAAAGATGCAGCAGATATTACAGATGCAGTTGGAAAAATTAATGAAATCAATGATAAAGACACAATTAAAAATGTTAAACACAAGAAAGCTAAAAAAAGAATGAGAAAATAGCTTTTACAAAAAACACTTAACAAAATGGAAACGCAACAACAAAAATGGCAGAACATGACGGGGAAAATTTTCCAACATTCTATCACTCAGCTGGTAGAAGAAGCCATCATCCGCGAACAGACAAACGGACACCGACTGAAAGTATGTGTGGGTTCAGACTCCCACGTTTACGGGGATGCCATCAATTATGCTACGGCAGTTGTCTTTATCCGTGAGGGAAAAGGAGCGTTTACCTTTATCAGAAAAGAAAGAGAAATTCAGAAGATCAGTATCAAAGAGCGAATGTTGAATGAGGTTAACAAATCCGTAGAAATCGCTTATGCAATTTGCTCTATTCTGGAAACTTATGATGTGGAAATGGAGGTACATGCAGACATTAACACCGATCCGGATTTTAAATCCAATGTCGCTTTGAAAGATGCCATGGGATATATTCTGGGAATGGGATATGTGTTTAAAGCAAAACCTTACGCATTCGCAAGTTCCAATTGTGCGGATATGATGGTGTGATTTTAATAATAATAAAATAACCTTAAAACTAATAACCATGTATTTTTTAGTTCAGGCTAATGTGTATTTAGATCCCGATCATTACAAAATTTTTGATGCTTTGGAAGAATTAAATATTGATTACAGCGTAATTAATATTCCTCCAACTGCTGAAAGAATCGACTTTGAAACAGACAGAAAAGATGTTTTCGTCTATGGTTCGGTGACGATTGCAAGATTGGCAAAACAAAATATAGATTGGTTTCCCGCTTCTTTTTACGGAGGCAATCATTTGTATCAAGTGTATTCTAAATATTATGGTGAAAATCTTTTGAATCATAAAGTTTCCGTTCATAAAATTTCAGAAGAATTGATTTGGAAAAAAGATGAATTAAAATTTATCAAACCTTACAATGAAGCGAAAATTTTTACAGGAAAAGTTTTTAACGAAACAGAATGGAATGATTTTGTTTTTGAAGCTTTGGAAAATCGAGCTAACAGAATTAATGAAGATTCTTTGGTTCAGATTTCTGAAGCAAAACGAACGATAAAAGAAGCTAGACTTTGGATCGTTGGCGGACAAATTATCGATGCGGGATATTATAAATTTAATGATAATGCACCTTTCGAAGAAAAAGTTTCACAAGATGGATTGATTTTCGCGAATGAAATGATTCAGCTTTTCAATCTTGAAGAAGCTTTTGTAATGGATATTTGTTTAACTGATGAAGGCTGGAAAATTGTTGAAATCAACTGTATCAACAGTTCAGGATTTTATCCGAATACGAATGTGAAAAGTATTATCAAAGCTTTGAATATTTACTTTTCCAATTAAAAAATTAAAGCAATGGAACTTACAAAAAGATTATTGTTTCTGGATGATATAAGATATCCAATTGAGGCGTATCATTATACAAAACAGGATATTTTCCTCAGAAAAGACTGGCATATCGTTCGAAATTACGAGCAGTTTGTCAACAGGATTTTGAAAAAAGGACTTCCAGAAATGATCTCTTTTGACCACGACCTTGCCGATGAACATTATTTAGAACCAAATTCTCAGGAATTTGTTGAAAAAACAGGCTACGATTGTGCAAAATGGCTGGTAGAATATTGTATGGATAACTATTTAGACTTACCAAAATTCTATTGTCACTCCATGAATCCGGTTGGAAAGGAAAACATTGAAAGCCTTTTAAAGAACTTTAAAAACTACTAAAAAATTTAAAAAATGATTTTCAAAACATATAATTCGATAGAAAATGCTTACCAGACCCGTGTGATCGATCAGATCAGAATGCATGGGTTTGGGGATGAGGTTTTCATCGTGCAGGAGAAGGTTCACGGTGCTAATTTTTCTTTCTTTACCGACGGAAAGGATATTAAGATTGCCAAAAGAACCGCTTTCATCGAAAAGGATGAAAAATTTTATAATGCACATCAGATTTTGGAACGTTACAGAAAAAATGTAATCAACGTATTCGAGAAAGTGAAAACGATTTACCCAAACATTGAAACTGTAGTGATTTACGGTGAATTGTTCGGCGGTGGTTACAAGCACAAGGAAGTTGAGCCAGTAAAAAATGCAATAAAAGTTCAAAAAGGGGTTGAATATGCACCTCACAACGAATTTTATGCATTTGATATTAAGTTGAATGGCACTACTTATTTGGATACGGATTTAGCCAGCCAAATTTTCGAAGAAACCGGATTTTTCTATGCAAAGATCTTATTTCAAGGGACTTTGGAAGATACTTTGAAGTTCCCGAATGTGTTCGATTCTAAAATTCCGGCTTGGTTGGGATTACCCGAGATCGAGAACAATATGTGTGAAGGAACCATTGTGAAAACTTTGAAAACCAAATATTTTGGAAACGGTTCAAGAGTCATTTTGAAAAATAAAAATGAAAAGTGGGTCGAAAAATCTAAAGTGGTAAGAAAACAGAATAAAACTGTTCAAAAACAAATCAAATTTAGCGAAAAAGCTCAGAATATTTGGGACGAAATCCAAAAATATGCAACCGTAAACAGATTAAACAATGTGGTAAGCAAAATTGGTGAATTTGAACCTAAAATGGTTGGGAAAGTAATTGGTCTTTTTGCACAGGATATTTTAGAAGATTTCGAAAAAGATTTCCCAAATGTTTTCATAACCATAGAAAAAGAGGAACAAAAAAGGAACAAAAAAAAGTTGAATTCTTTGGTCATTGATATCGTTAAAGAAGAATTAATGACTGTAAAAATTTAGTTTCGGTAATTTTATTATCGAAACTTTCATGTAAAATATTTAATACAAAAAATAAAAAAAATAAAACCCAATATATTTTTTACAGCAGACCACCATTTTGGTCACGAAAATATTATAAAATTTTCCGAAAGACCTTTTGAGTCTTTGGAACAGATGAATGAAGAGCTCATCAAAAGATGGAATGAAAGGATCAGCAAGGACGATACTGTTTACCATTTGGGTGATATGAGTTTAGGCAAACCTGATTTCACGAAAGAAATTTTAGATCGATTAAAAGGGAATATTCATTTAATAAAAGGAAATCATGAAGGTGCAGCATTGACTTATCCTAAACGATTTGCTTCGATCAGAGATTATCATGAATTGAGAATCGATGAACATGAAAATAGCAATGGCAAACAAAAAATCATACTTTTTCATTACGCCATGAGAACCTGGAACGGTTCTCATCGAGGAGTTTGGCAGCTCTACGGACATTCGCACGGGACTTTGTCAGATGACGAAATGGCTCTAAGCATCGATGTTGGAGTAGATTGTCATAATTTTTATCCGGTTTCTTACGAAGAAGTGAAGGATTTGATGAAAAAGAAAAAATGGACGCCGCCGTTTGCTCCAAGAAATTAAATGAGTGATATATTTTGAAAATCATTCATCAATTAATGTAAACAAATTATGAAAACAACAAACAAGATATTAGTCGTCGATATAGAAGCCACCTGTTGGGAAAATGACAGAATTCCTATCGGACAAAAAGTTGATATTATAGAAATAGGAATTTGCGAACTGAATAGGGCAACCAACGAAATATCCAACAAACAAAGCATCTATGTTATCCCTGAAAGATCGAAAATAAGCAGATTCTGTACAGATCTTACAGGAATTACGCCGCGACTGATTAAAGAAAAAGGAATTCATTTTGAAGAAGCCTGCGAAAAAATCAGGAACGAATATGACTCGTCTTCTCTTATTTGGGCCGGTTTTGGGGAATTCGATAAAGAACAGATTATGCAACAGTGTGATTATTTCGGAATCGAAAATCCTTTCTCGGAAAATTACCTGAATATTATGAATCAGTTCAAACATTACAACGGACTTCATAAAATGATGGGTTTAAAAAGAGCGTTGAAATTCCTGAATATGGATTTTGAAGGAAATCATCACAGCGGAGCAGACGACGCTTATAATGCTGCCAAAATTTTAAGGGAAATTTTGCGGTAAATATTAATAATAAACAATTTAAAAAAGTGAAAACAACAGACAATATATTAATTATAGACCTCGAAGCTACGTGTTGGGATGACCGCCCGCCGAGAGGTCAGGAAAGTGAAATCATAGAAATCGGAGTTTGTATTATGGATGCAAAAACCGGTGAGATTTCCAAAAATGAAGGGATTTTGGTGAAACCTCAATACTCGAAAGTGAGTCCGTTTTGTACGGAGCTGACTTCCATTACGCAACAAATGCTTGATGAAGAAGGGATTTTACTGGAAGATGCATTAGATATTCTCAGAGCGGAATATGATTCTGAAGACCTGACCTGGGCGAGTTACGGAAATTATGATCTGAATATGCTTCAAAATCATGCGAGAAGATTTAATATCGATTATCCTTTGAGTGATGATCATATTAATGTGAAAACGTTATTCGGGCAACTGCATCCGACTGTTCGTAAAAGTGTTGGCATGGCAAGAGCTTTAGGCGAACTGAATTTTACGCTTGAAGGCACGCATCACAGAGGTGTAGATGATGCTAAAAATATTGCGAAAATTTTGCATTGGTGCTTACAACGATAATGTAGTGATTCAATAATCTGAAAATATGACAATGACTCCCTTTCAATAAGGGAGTTTTTTTATTTTTTCTTCAGCCATTCTTCATAGGAAAGTACACCCAATTCAGGTTTTTCTTCGCCTTCTAAAATTGAGATGAATTCCAGTTGATTTCCATCAGGATCATTAAAATAAATCGCCAAAGCAGGCATCCATGCAAAAACCATTGGCTGAACTGATTCATTTTTCAGAAAATTGTAAGGCTTTAAGTTTTTATTTTTCAGAAAATCAACGGAATAATTCAGGATATCTTCTTTGTCTGCTGTAAAGGCAAAATGTCTCGTCTGCAAATTTTCTTTCTGTTCCCACAGTCCCAACATTGATTCTTTATTTTTTCCGATCCATAAAAAAGCAATCGGGCGGGTTTCATCTTTATGAGCGAGTTCCAATCCTAAAATTTCAGTGTAAAATTGAATTGCATTTTCCAGATTGCTTACCTGAACGTGAGTTTCATATAATCCTTTAATCATCGTTTAAAATTTTAATGAAACAAAACTATATAAAGGATTTTCAAAAACTCCAAATTCCCAATTCCTTTATATAAAATGAGTAATAGATAGATTTTATAGTTTGTTGGGAATCTCTTTTTTATTAATAAGGCTGTTTAAACTTTCCCTGTTTCCTGCTTTAATTAAAACAACTTGTTTAAACTAAAATGGTTTTCTGTTTTAATTAAAACAGCTTGTTTAGACTAAAATGGTTTTCTGATTTTGTTTAAACAGCTTGTTTCTACTTTCCTGGATTTCTGTTTTAATTAAAACAGCTTGTTTAAACTAAAATGATTTTCTGATTTTATTTATTTTACAGTGTCATCTATTCCTTGAAATGACAAAAAAATAAAACTTTTTTTAAAAAAATTATACTACGCAAAAACACTGCGCAAGAGCATGCTTACTTTGCATAAGAAATAAGAGAGGAAGTGATAATCCTCCAAAATGTTTAACCAAAAAACAGTAACAATGAAATTTAATTTTTTAAAAAAAGAAAATAAAGTAGTAATGAACTACGAAGGTGCAAAAGCATATACAATGACACCTGCAGAAGAACTATACAGTGCTGTTGTTACAACAGGATTATCAAACACTTGTTATGAAAAGGGAAATGACAGATTGACGAGAATTCAAGCTCTTATTCAGAAAAATGATCCTGAATTCGTTGCAAAATTGGCAGTTTATGCAAGAAAAGATATGTACTTGCGTTCAATTCCATTGGTTTTGACAACTGAATTGGCGAAACAAACTTCAGGTACAGACCTGGTAAGCAGAACTATTGACGGAGTTGTTCAAAGAGCAGACGAAATTACAGAATTACTGGCGTATTACCAATTGGCAAACGAAAGAACAGATTTGAAAAAATTGAATAAACTTTCAAAACAAATCCAAAAAGGTCTGGTAAAATCTTTCAATAAATTTGATGAATACCAATTCGCAAAATACAACAGAAAAGCAGAGGTGACATTGAAAGATGCTTTGTTTTTGGTTCACCCGAAAGCAAAAGATGAAAATCAACAGGCAATTTTCAACAAAATCGTAAACGATTCATTAGAAACTCCATATACTTGGGAAGTTGAGCTTTCAGTGTTGGGCCAGACAAAATTTGCCGACGATACAGAAAGAAAATCAGCTTTCAAAAACAAATGGGAAGAATTGATTTTCAGTAACAAACTGGGCTATATGGCTACATTGAGAAATTTGCGAAACATCTTGGAAGCCAACGTTTCATCAGATGCAATGTACAAAGTGTGCAACTATTTGTCGGACGAAAAAGCGGTAAGGAATTCAAAACAATTGCCATTCAGATTTTTGGCGGCGTACCGAGAATTGAAAGATGTTGATTCAAAATATACTTCATCTATCTTGGAAGCGTTGGAAGATGCGGTGATGGTGAGTGCAAAAAATATCAAAGGTTTTGGTTTCGAAACTTCGGTCGTGATTGCGGCAGACGTTTCCGGTTCAATGCAACAACCGGTTTCTCCGAAATCTAAGGTATTGTTGTACGATATCGGTTTGCTGATGTCGATGATGTTGCAGTCACAGTGCAAAAATGTAATCACGGGTATGTTTGGTGACCGTTGGATGAGAGTTCCGATGCCTAAAAACGGTATTTTGAGAAATGTAGATGCATTTTACAAAAGAGAAGGCGAGGTTGGTTATGCTACAAACGGTCATCTGGTGATTGAAGATTTGATCAATAAAAAAGAAAAAGTGGATAAAATTATGTTGTTTACCGATACCCAAATGTGGGATACTGGTGGATTTTCAAACGCTTTCGGAAACTCATGGAATCGATATAAAAAGATTAATCCTAATGCAAAATTGTATATTTTTGACTTGGCAGGTTACGGAAAACAACCTTTGGATGTCAGAAAAAATGATGTATACCTTATTGCAGGTTGGTCCGACAAAATCTTCGACGTACTGAATGCTTTGGAAGACAGAAAATCTGCTGTAGAAATGATTAAAAAAGTAGTGCTGTAAAAGGCACTGCTTTTAAAATAAAACTAATAACCATTAATTTTTTTAGGAGCTATTTCCCGCTTTCCACTATATCTTTTGTTCCGCTTTGCTACACAAAAGGATGCCGTTGCAATCGGAGCTAGGAAATAACTTTAGTATATTTGATTAACCATAAAACTATAATAAATATGATTTGTCCGCATTGCTCAACAGTTGTGAAAATTGATTGGGATACTACAGAAGCTTTACAAGTTCAAGAAGTTAATAATGATAGAGAAGGAATTGAGATTTTTTACGGAGAATGTCCAAGCTGTTCAAAATTGGTTGTTGGAATTAGCCAGGGAAAAGTGAAGTATGAGGTTGGGAATGGATATTATGTTCATGATTTATCATTACAAAAAATTATCTATCCAAAAGCTAACAGCTTTCAAAACTCTCAAGATATTCCTGAAAAATATTTAGAGGATTATGAAGAAGCTTTAAAAGTTTTATCGGCAAGCCCAAAAGCCTCAGCAGCATTGACTAGACGATTGCTTCAAAATATTTTGAGAGAAGAATTCAATATTGTAGAAAAGAGTTTAGTCAAAGAGATTGAACTTTTTACAAATAAAATAGATATTCCTTCATATATAACTGATGCTGTTGATGCAGTAAGACAAATTGGAAATATTGCTGCTCATCCATCTAAAGATTTGAGCACAGGAGAAATTGTGCCGGTTGAAAAAGGAGAAGCAGAATGGTTAATCGAAGTAATTGAACAGCTTTTTGATTTTGTCTTTATTCAACCTAAAAAATTAGAAAAAAGAAAACAGGAGCTAAATTTAAAACTAGAAACTTTAGGAAAACCTAAAATGAAATAAACTCTAACCGATGCCGTAAGAAAAGAATTCCTTCGATTTCCACTTGAACAAGAGTCTTTTCGCTGGATTGCTCGGTTTAAACTAACCAATGTCGTCATCATGAGAGTTTCATCGTCAAACTTCCAATTTGAAAACATTCAAAAAACTCTTGAAAATTGTTACTTGATTTTTAAAATAAATTTTAACTGCGTAAAAAGAATGCGTACCAAAACAATAATTTTGCTTCAACAAAAAACAATAACCATAAAAACTTAAAAAAAGTAAGTGTCGTAAAACAGAATTTCTTCGTTAAGGGACAGCAATACAGGTTCGAATCCTGTTTCCGAACATTCGGAATGGCGTAAATGGTATCGCTCTGTCAGTAAGTCTCTGTTTGATTTTTTACCTTACTTTAAAACAATCGATGCCGTAAGAAAGAGTTACTTCGACTCCAAATTGTAAAGCCTCTTTCAAATTTTTTGCTCGGTTTTAAAAAATATAAAATAATCAAGTGTCGTTTTAGAATCATACTTCGATATTTAATCTTTGGGTCGCAGGTTCGAATCCTGTCTTTTCTTCGGGAAAAGTAGCTCAGTTGGTAGAGCAAAAGCACTGAAAAGGATTCTATATTTTTACCTTGATTTTATAATAAAGAGTGTCGTAGTAAAGACTTACTTCTTGGTGTAATTTTGGTTCGAGTCCAAACAATCTTGCAAAAGATTGGGAAGTCTTTCAATGAGTTACCTCTTTTTTAATTTAAATACAAACAAGTGCCGTAGAAAAGTGTTACTTCGCTCATTACGACGGGGTCACGGGTTCGAGTCCCGTCTCTTCCACAAAGAAAACACAAATATATAGGAAGAGTAGCTCAGTTGGTTAGAGCACGACTCACTTTTGATTGTTGCCTTGTTTTACCATAAAAAGTGTCGTAGAGAAAAGATACTTCGTCACCATTTGAAGGGGAGGAATAATGAAGCGGGTAAATTCCTGCAAGATTATCAGGTTCGACTCCTGCAAGACGCTGCCCCGCTTTTCTTTTCTCGTTTTTACCTTTTCTAAATAAGAAGCCGATGAAATTATGTTCATCGGCTTTTATATTGTTGTCAATTAAGGAAATGATTATTTAACTTTTATGTCTTCTAATTCTTTTTCAAATAATTTTCTCCATTTAGCAATCGTCGTTCTGCTTATTTTATATTGTCGGGACATATAACTTGTAGAAAAATCATGCTTTTTTTGATATTGCAAAAGTTTAAGGATCGTTTTTTTATCGTACGTCTTCAGCTGCTGATTGTTTCTGATACTTTCTTTTGATTGTTCAAAGATCAGATCATTAAAATTCAGAATTTCTTCCGTAGTTTTTAAACCATTCAGAAGTTTTTGGATTTTAGGATTTTCTAGCTTCTCAGGATGATCGTCTTTCAACATATCCTGATAGATTTTCTTATAATTAGGGCGCATTTCTGTTTTAATTTGGTTCGTTTTTTTGCAGCCAACGGTGAAGGGTACTCTTCGGAATAGAATATTCTTTGATGATTTCACTTTGCGTCATTTCACCCGAGTAAATCTTTTTCATAATAAAGTCCTTAATTTCCTGAGTATAAATGTTTTTCCTGAAATAAGGTATTTTATCAGATTTTGGCTGTGTGCTTTTGTTCACGGCAGAAGGCGGAGAATATAAAATTAGGTGTGAGCTGAACAGTCTGAAAAAATCATATTCTAGCAATTTAGACCATCTTAGAAGAAGGTCAGTTTCTATAGATCTGCTTTTATAGGTGTTTTCAACAAATTCTTCATCTTTTTTAAGGAAATTGCAGATTCTCTCCATTGGAATTCCTAATTCCTCAACTTTTTCTTTTATGAAATTTCCTATATGAATTTCTTTATATAACATTGTATTTAAATCTTAATGTCTGTTGTAACAATTTACGCACCGCAAAGTAATAATAAAACTAATTAGATTTAAAAATGCGTATTGCGTACAATAATTTTCAGTTCGTAATAATCAACTTTTACAAATAAAATGTGATCATTATCTCAGACTTATTTATGAACTTTTATTGAGTATAATAAAAATACTGTCTTTAATTTTTCTCACAGAATATCTTTATATTTTCTGGCTTGTAAATAAGTTATGCGATACCTTATTTCTCTGAATTCAAATATAGAAAAAAATACATACGATTAATTATTATTGTAATATAAAATTTTAAAAATAATGTTTTGTGACTTACAAAATACTTTATATAAAGGTTTTTGTATTAAAATAAAAATATAATAACTCCTTTTTTTGGCTGTTAAAATATAGAATAGAAAAAATCTGTAAAGAATTTCAAAGTCCATATCTTTGCCGTTCATGAAAAATACTATTGCGCTATTTGATTTTTCGAAAAAAATCGATTATAAAAACGAAATTTTAGCCGGATTCACCGTTGCAATGACGATGATTCCGGAGTCGCTTTCATTTGCAATTCTGGCGGGGCTTTCTCCGTTAACGGGTTTGTATGCTGCTTTTATGATGGGATTGGTAACCGCAATTTTAGGCGGTCGTCCCGGAATGGTTTCCGGTGGAGCAGGAGCAACTATTGTGGTTTTAATCGCTTTAATTAAAACTCATGGTGTAGAATATCTTTTCGCAACAGTTGTTCTTGCCGGGATTTTTCAATTATTGGTCGGAGTTTTCAAGTTGGGGAAATTTGTGAGATTAATTCCGCAACCTGTTATGTATGGCTTTTTAAATGGCTTGGCTGTGATTATTTTTATGGCTCAGGTCGAACAGTTTAAAATTACAGATGCAAATGGAGTAGTCAGTTGGCTGCAAGGTTCTTCTTTATATATCATGTTAGGATTAACAGCTTTAACGATCGCCATTGTTTATTTTTTTCCTAAAATAACTAAAGTAGTTCCCGCTTCTTTGGTTGCCATTTTAATTGTATTTGCCTTGGTTTTAGGATTTAATATTAATACAAAAACGGTTTCAGACATTGCCAGTATAAGCGGAAACCTTCCGGGTTTTCATATTCCTGCCATTCCTTTTTCACTGGAAACGTTACAGATTATTTTTCCTTACGCAATGATTATGGCGGGAGTTGGGTTAATTGAATCATTATTAACCCTATCAATGGTTGATGAAATTACCAATTCCAAAGGAAATACCAATAAAGAATCTGTTGCACAAGGTTTAGCGAATATCACTAATGGTTTCTTTGGCGGGATGGGAGGTTGCGCAATGGTTGCCCAGACTTTGGTGAATTTAAATGCAGGTTCAAGAGCAAGACTTTCGGGGATAATTGCTTCTATTACGATTTTAATTATCATTTTAGTTGGCGCTCCTTTTATTGAAAAAATTCCGATGGCGGCTTTGGTTGGGGTAATGATGATGGTAGCGATCAGTACTTTTCAGTGGGTTTCGATCAGAATAGTCAATAAAATGCCGAAATCTGATATTTTTGTGGGAATTACCGTTGCTTTAATTACGATTGTTCTTCACAATTTAGCGTTAGCCGTTTTGGTCGGAGTAATTATTTCGGCGTTGGTTTTTGCCTGGGATAATGCGAAAAGAATCCGTGCGAGAAAGTATATTGATGAAAATGGAGTTAAATATTACGAAATTTCCGGCCCCTTATTTTTCGGGTCTGCCACAACATTTACAGATAAATTTGATCCTGTAAACGATCCCGACCAGGTGGTTATCGATTTTAAGGAAAGTCGTATTGTCGATATGAGCGCGATTGATGCTGTGGATAAGCTTTCAAAAAAATATGCAGAACAGGGAAAGAAATTACATTTGAAACACTTAAGCAAAGATTCTGTTAAGATGTTGAAAAATGCCGAAGCCGTAATTGAGGTAAACATTCAGGAAGACCCAACGTATAAGGTAATGCCGGAGAAATAAAATCTGTAAAAAAGTAATTCACAATTCACCTCTATAACCCAAACAAGGACTGCAAAATAAATTTACAGCCCTCGTTTTTTAGGTTAATAATGTATTCGCAATAAAATCGGGCACCAAAGCATAGTGCGACAACTTCATGCTGATCGAAGCTCTACCACTCGTCAACGTTCTCAGATCAGAAATATATCCGAAAGTAGAAGCTAACGGAACTTCCGCTGTGAAGATTTTTCTTCCTGATTTTTCGTCAATTGAAGTGATGATTCCTCTTCGTTTGTTGATATCGGCGGTCACAACTCCGGTGTATTCTTCAATACTTTGAATCTCAACCTGCATAATCGGTTCCAATAATTTTGGTTTACAACTTTTAGCAACGGCTCTGAAACCGTCTCTTGCAGCCATTTCAAAATCATAAGCCCCGGAATCTTCGGAGTGAGTCGACCCATCCAATAGTGTAACTTTCATGCTTTCTAAAGGATTTCCACTTAACACTCCGTTTTCCATCGCTTCTCTGAAACCTTTTTCAACAGACGGAATAAATTCATTCGGAACAACTCCTCCTTTGATTTTATTAATGAATTCTAAACCCATTCCATCGTCATTTCTTGGTCCGATTTCAAAAGTAATATCGGCAAATTGCCCGCTTCCACCGTTTTGTTTCACGAGTTTTTCTCTGTGAGTTTTGGTTTCCGTTAAAATTTCTCGGTAAGAAACTTTAGGTTTTCCCTGATTGATTTCAATTCCGTGATTCAATCTGATCTTTTCTAACGTAACTTCAAGATGTAATTCTCCCAAACCGCTTAGCAAGGTTTCTCCAGTCTGTCGGTCTCTTTCAACAACTAACGACGGATCTTCTTCCTGAATTTTCGCCAAAACCAATCCAAAAGATTTTTCATCAGCATTCGTTTTCGGTTCAATCGAAACTCGAATAACCGGAGCCGGAATCGTGATGAATTCAAGCAAAACAGATTGTTCAAGAGTTGATAAAGAATCTCCTGTTTTCGCATCTTTTATTCCCGTTAAAGCGACGATATCGCCTGCTTTTCCTTCTTCAATTGTTAATGTTTTGTCCGACTGCATCTGCAAAATTCTCGAAATTCTGAAAATTTCACCTGTTCTTACATTCTGAACCGTATCGCCGGATTTTATCTTACCGGAATAAATTCTCAACATTGAAAGTTTACCCATATGTTTATCAATAACCACTTTGAAAACCAATCCTGAAAAGGTTTCTTCCTCACTTCTTTCCAGTTCAATCGTTTCTTCCGTTTTCGCATCTTTTCCTTTAATAGGAGGTAACTGATTCGGAGCCGGAAGATAATTGACGATGGCATCAAGCAAAGGTTGAACACCTTTATTCTTAAAAGCAGAACCGCACAAAACAGGAACTAAACTTCTTGCCTGGCAAGTTCTTTGGATCGCTTCAAAAATCATTTCTTCAGAAATTTCGTTTTCGGAATTCATAAAAGCTTCAAAGAAAGTTTCGTCAAATTCTGCTAATGTTTCCATTAATTGTAATCTGAATTCATCAGTTTCCGCTTTATAATTCTCAGGAATTTCCTTTTCAATAATCGTTTCTCCGTTTTCATCGATCCAATACAACGCTTTTTGTTTGATTAAATCGATAACGCCTTCAAATTGATCTTCAGAGCCAATCGGAATTTGCAAAGCCAAAGGAACTGCATTCAGTTTGGTCTTAATTTCATTTAAAACGGCAAAGAAATCAGCTCCGACTCTGTCCATTTTATTGATAAAACAAATCTTGGAAATTCCATGTTTCTCTGCTTGAAACCAGACATTTTCCGTTTGTGGCTGAACTCCCGAAGAAGCGCAGAAAACGGCAACAACACTGTCTAAAACTCTTAACGAACGCTCAACTTCCACTGCAAAATCAATGTGTCCCGGAGTATCGATAATGTTGATATTGAAAATATTATTATCCTTTTTCCATTGCGTGGAAATCGCAGCAGATGAAATGGTAATTCCTCTGTTTTTCTCCTGAATATCTTTATCCATCGTAGTATTTCCTTCGTCTACGTTCCCTATTTTATGGATCATTCCTGTGTAATAAAGCAATCTTTCCGTTAAAGTTGTTTTTCCTGCATCGACGTGTGCTATTATCCCTATATTTCGTGTGTTATATTTCATTTTGTTTAATTTAATTGTTGATTTTTAGGTTGTTTTGATGTTTTAAACGCAAAGTTCTTTTTAAAAACTGTTTTATTTAAGAGAGCAAAGATTTGCGACAAAGTCGCTGATGAAGGAAGCTTCTTACAATCAATGAAATTGATTCGAGTTTTTGCTCACTTTCTTATTCAGTAAGAAAATTTTTCTTTGCGTTAAAAATTGTAGACAACCAACTTGAGTTTTCGAAAGCTGGAAATAGGGTAGCAAAAAAGACCTATCTGAACAGACAGGCCTTCGTTATATTTTTTTTATAAAGGTCGATCGTTATTCAGATAAATATTCAGTGCTACCAAAGTACACAGCTCTGATAGGATGGCTTAAAGAAATTATATTTATCATTTTTGTTGACATTGTTGATTGTTAATCGGTTGCGAAATTATAAAAAATATTTAAACCTCAAAAATATTTTTCATTTTTTTTGAAAAGCTTAGGAATTTAGATTAATGAAAAATAAAAAACCGCCTCATATTGCTATGAGACGATTCTCACTAATTTTATTTCATTTACTTTTTTAGGAATTTTTGTGTTTTTACCCCGTCTATTTCTATAAAATAAGCACCTTTTGCTAATTCGGAAATATTTATTTTTTCTTCTGTTGAAATTTGTCCTTCAGATAATAATCTACCATTCATATCTGTAATTTTATAAGGTTTTGCACCTTTCAATGGGAAGTTAATTTGAATGTAATCGATTGCAGGATTAGGCGCAATGTTTCCTGAGATAAGTTGAGATTTTACTTCATTCGTAGATAATGTAGCTGAATATAACTGACTGATTTCATTGGAAGTAAGTACTCTACTCCAGATACCAATGTCGTCCAGATTTGCGGCAATATATCCTCCACTAATTGCCCTGCCGATATAAATTGGCAACGATGACTGAGTTGTAGCCGTGTAGGTATTGGTCGTGGTTCCCATAGAAACTCCGTTTTTATAAAGCTGCATGGTCTGGTTATTATAAACGGTAACGTAATGCTCCCACTGCGTAGTGGAGTAATTGGAACCGTTCAGCCACGTCCAGGATTGCCCTTGTTTATTGGTTCCGTATATAGTTTTGGAAGTATCACACTGCAAAAGCCAAATGAAATTTGAAGCGGCATTGGATCCACTCATTAACGCTACTCCTTCAGTATTTCCCGTTTTTTTAATCCAAAAAGAAATGGAATGAGCACCTGTTTGCGAAAAACTGTACGATAATGCATTATTGGTAAGATAACTGCTAGTGCCGTTAAAAGAATAAGCTGCGTTTGCAGTTCCGTTTCTGTCGGTGGTAAGTGTTGCGCTGTTTACAGTAAGATTATTATTGTTTCCACTGGAGTCGTTGGCATTTCCGGTGAATCCCCACCATGCGACAAGTCCGGAAGAAGGTACGTAATTTGGAGTTTGTGCATAGAGGGAGATTGCCAACAATACAGAAGATAGCAGAGAGATTTTTTTCATAAGTTATTCATTTTTAGTACATCAAAAATAAATATAATATTTGAATTATGTATGATTAAATCTTATTTTATTTGATTTTTAAATAAAATTTATGTTATTATTTTAAATATTTATTATCTCATAATGAGTATTTTTATTAATTGTATATTTTTAGTTTTGCGATTGAGTTATTTGAAATGCTCAGATATGATAAATCTTAAATATTCTTAAAATAAATCAGCATTAGTATAAAAATTCTATCTTTGGGAGTAATTGAAATTATAAAGACGCACCGATGTATAGAACCAACAGTTATTTAAAACATCTTTTTCAGGAAAAAAGCTAAATAAAATTTTTAACTAAACCATTTTGAAAACAGATATAGATATCCACAAACACTCACATTTTTCTTTTGATTTGTGGCTTACTTTAATAAAATCTCATCCTGAATTTAAAGCAAAAAGAGTTGAGCTTTTCTCTTCGTTTTTTGAAGTGAATAAACCGATAGACGAAGTGGCGAAAGTCGTAAAATATTACGATGATCTTTGTAATAATATCAACGAAGTAATTGGAGGAAATGTGGATACTTTTGAGATTTATCTTTTGATTTTAGGCTCATTGAATGTTGACTTAAAAACTTTAAACAAAGATATTCTCAACAATTTTTACCAAAAAAGTGAAGACTTATTTCTTGAATATAAACCGGTTGTAATTTTCGAAAATTTGCATCATTTTTTTGATGAAATTAAAAATCAGGGAAAAACAATCAATATTTTAAGCAATACAGGTTTTATTAAAGGAACGACGATGAGAAAATTTCTGATTGAGGAAAATTTAGATCAGTATATCGATTTTCATATTTATTCTGATGAAATTAATTGTTCAAAGCCTAATCCTCTTATTTTTCAGGAAGTTAAAAATAAAGTTAAACAAGATCTACAGCTCAGCCAGATTTTACACATCGGAGATAATCCGATTGCAGATTATAAGGGAGCAAAGGATTTTGGTTTCAGCGCACACCTACTTACACACTAAATATTAATATGAATAAAAGATACAGCTTACACCACATTCACTCGGCGGACGAATTTACGTTTTCGCCCGCTGAATACAGCTATTTCAAGTATGGAGATAAATCGTATGCAGAAAAATTCGCCAAAGAATTATTCGAAGGATTTGTTGCTCAGCATGAGGAAATTTTAAATACAGATAAAGAAATTGTGGTTCTGCCAAGTCCGTACATGGCAATTCCGACGGCTTCTAATTTTTTGTGTTTTTACTTTAAAAAACAATTGGATTTTTACCTGTTTCAAAAAGGAAAAAGATCCAGTATTTTATCTAAAATCAACAGAAATCATACCTATACGACAGATTACGGAAATTTAAGTTTTGAAGACCGTAAAAACCTGATTGCCAATGATACGTATTATCTTGATAAAGATTTCTTAAAAGGAAAACTTTGTATTTTTATCGATGATATAAAGATCACGGGAAGTCATGAATATACGGTGAATAAAATTCTTGACGAATACAATGTTCAGGCAGACTTTTTGTTCATGTACTACGCAGAACTGATGAATTTTGAACTCGATCCTAAGATTGAAAACTATTTTAATTACTATGCCGTAAAAAATGTTGAACACATTGTGGAGGTAATGATAAAGCCAAGTTTTCAGTTCAATACCAGGATTGTGAAATATATTTTAGGTTTAGATTCAGGTAATTTTGAGTATCTTACGTCTAAAGTATCAAAAGAACATATGGATAATCTGCTGGAGCTTGCCATCAGCAATAATTATCACTTAATAAAAGATTACGAAAATAACATTAACACTTTAACGCAAACAGAATTAAATTATGGCTATTAACTTACAAAAAGGACAGAGAGAAAACATAAACGCCCCAAAATTCACTGTAGGATTGGGCTGGGATACCAACAATACTTCTACGGGAACGGCTTTTGATCTTGATGCTTCTTTATTTTTATTGGGGGAAAACAAAAAATTGGTTTCAGACAATCATTTTATTTTTTATAATAATCTTGAATCTCCGGATAAATCGGTAATTCATACAGGGGATAACCTGACGGGTGAAGGAAGCGGAGATGATGAGCAAATTAAAATTGATTTGACTAAAATTGATCCTGCAATTAAAGAAATTACTGTTGTGGTAACGATTCACGAGGCAGATGCCAGAAAACAAAATTTTGGACAGGTAAGAAATTCTTTTATCAGAATTTTTAATACAGATACCAATGAAGAGATCTTAAAATATGAATTAGACGAAGATTTCTCCATCGAAACAGCAGTAGAATTCGGAAGAATCTATAACAAAAACGGAGAATGGAAATTCGAAGCTGTAGGAGCAGGACAAAGAGATGGACTTGATAAATTTGTATCAATTTACCAATAATGGATAATCAGCAAACACCCAATACGGCGCCTGCCTTATTAGATAGAGACGGGAATGTTAATCTTAATCAGCTTCCGGCAGAAGAGCGTCAAAAATACGAAGTTCTTGCCAATGGAATTGATGAGACAAATCCTGGTTCGATTGTTAATTTCGGATCAGATCTTCAGAAAACATTAGCCAATCAGAGTGACAGCTTTTTAGGAAACGTAAGAAAATCGAATTCTGGAGAAGTAGGAGAGTTGATCAATAATTTATTGGTTGAATTGAATTACGTTGATGTAGACGAATTGAACAGCAAAAACTCAGTAAAAGGATTTTTAAGCAGATTGCCTTTCATGAAAAAGATGATGACGCAGGTGGAAAATCTTTTTGCCAAATATGATAAAATTGTTAATAATATCGATCAAATCTCTCATAAAGTAAATGCAGGAATTATCACTTCTTCTAAGGATAATGCAGTTTTGCAGACGATTTTCGACAGTAATGTAAATTCTATCAAACAAATTGAAGGTCTTGTCATTGCTGGAAATATAAGAATGGAAAGAGCATCTAATGAATTAGCAGAAATGGAAGCTAATGTTCAGAATTATGCGGATTACCAGATTGCCGACAAAAGAGATTTTATCAACAGATTAGATAGAAGGCTGGCGGATCTTAAAGTAGTTCGTTTGATTATGATGCAGTCTCTTCCGCAGATCAGATTAGTTCAGAATAACAACGTTTCGATTGCCGAAAAAGCGCAGACGATCCTTACGACAACACTGCCGGTTTGGAAAAATCAGCTTTCGTTGGCGGTAGCGATGCACAGACAGCAACAGAATATTGAAGTTCAGCAGAAGGTATCTTCTACAACGGAAGAAATTCTTAGAAAAAATGCAGAACGTTTAGGCCAGAATTCTGTAAATGTTGCCAAAGCAAATGAGCAGACCATTGTTTCTGCGGAAACATTGAGACAAACAACGGCGATGTTAATCAATACATTAAATGAGGTGAAACAAATCCAACAGCAAGGTACTGAAAACAGAAGAAAGCTGGATCAGGATCTTCAGACGCTGGAAAGTGAGTTAAAAGCAAATATCAGAGGATAACAGAAAGTGAGCGATGAAGTTGAAATCATAATGTCACAAAGTAAAAGGAGGTTAACAAAGCTTAATCTTCTTTCCAATTTCTTTGAAAATGTTGATATAATATCGATTTACATAAAAACGGATATTATTCATCGGCTGTTTGAAGAAAATAAGACATTAGATTACAATAAGCTCGAGCTTTTCCATCTTCAGTACACCGACAGTCTGATAGAATTGCTCACGAAGATCAAAAGGAAAAAAGAAAACGATCTTCTGGCGGTTATTAATGAGATTAATATTAATAATCAATATATTATTGCTTTTGAAGAAAAGGTTGATGATCATTTTGAGACAGACAGAAAAATATACAGTGGTAAATTTTCGCAACATCTGAAAAGTCTTTACAATGATCTGATTGAGAACAGAAATTCATTGAACTGGAATGATGTTCTGTATTTTCAGAGGAAATACGGAGCAGAATTTTACAGAGCAGACGCTGATGAAAGTAAATTAAAACCCGAATCGGCTCCTTTCTACCAGTATCAGGATTACTGTATTGAAAAAAGATTGTTGGGGAAACTTAATATTGAAAGTTTCAGAGTTCGTTTTGTATGTGGATTCAGAATTGGCATTAATGAATATGAATTGTTTAAAATCTTTCAGACTGAGGATTATTTCATTTTTAATGTTGAGGAAAAAAAGTTGTATTTAATTGATAATGAATTGTCAGATTTAAATATAACCGAAAACGAATCTAACCAGATTGCCATTCTTAATGAATTGAAAAGAAGGAATCAGGATTTGGAAGAATCCATTGAAGAACGAAAACGTACTTTACCCGATGATGTAGGATCTGTTTTAAAAGACTATCTTAGAAATCTGGAAAGGATTGATATTATGAGTAAAATATTCGATGTGAATGAAGAAACCAATATTCTTCGTGCCATGTTGAATTTGAATTTAAATAATTAAAAATATAAACATAGAAAGATGGCTATTAACTTACAAAAAGGGCAGAGAATAAACCTGACGAAAGAAAATGGTACAACACTTACACAGGCTTGTGTAGGAATCAATTGGGGAGCAATTGAGAAAAAAGGGCTTTTCGGAACTAAAAAAGAAGCAGTCGATTTAGACGGAAGCTGTATTTTATACGACACCAACAAAAATGCAACGGAAGTTATCTATTTTGGTAACCTAAAATCCAGAAACGGTTCTGTAAAACACAGCGGAGATGATTTAACAGGTGACGTAAACGGAGATGACGGTTTAGATAATGAAGTAATCACGATAGATTTTAGTCAGTTAGACTCAAATGTAGAACACGTTGCTTTGGTTCTGAACAGTTACAAAGGTCAGGATTTCGGAACAATTCCTTTTGCGTCCATCCGTATTTATGAAGGAACTCCTACGAATGTGAGAGAGGTTTTCGCTAAATATGATATTGCCAACGACGCATCTTTCAGCGGACACGTTGCGATGGTAATGGGAGTTTTCTATAAAAGAAACAATGAGTGGAAATTCAATGCAATTGGAGATCCTACTTCAGACAAAAAACTTGAGCAGACGATTCAGACCGTTCAGCAGAAATATTTGTAAAAAGTAATATTAATGGGCTTTAGCCCGCTTTTCGAATAAAAAATAAAATAAGCAATAATTGTATTCTGTGCAGTTATTGCTTTTATACTAATAACACAAAAAATTAAAGTGGGACAAAACAGTAGTATTTTAGATCTTCATCCTGGATTGGTTTGGGGATTTGCGATAACCGTAGTTATCATGTTGCTCCTTGACTTAGGGGTTTTCAACAAAAAAAGTCATGAAGTTTCTTCTAAAGAAGCCACAATATGGTCTATTGTATGGATTTCACTTTCTATGGTGTTTTCCGGAGTCGTATATTGGGTTTACAATTCAGATCTCGGACCTAACAGCCATGAAATTGCCGTACAAAAATTAACAGAATATCAGGCAGCTTATTGGGTAGAGAAGGCACTTTCTGTGGATAACTTATTCGTATTTATCCTGGTTTTCGGTTTCTTTAAAGTACCGAAATATCTTCACCATAAAGTTCTTTTCTGGGGGATTATCGGTGCGCTGATATTCAGAGCAGTCTTTATTTTTGCAGGAGTTGGATTAATTAATCTTACGTATTTACCGGAAATGACTGTTTTCGGTCAGGCAGTGAAAATTAATATTGTAATGGTTCTTTTTGGTTTGTTCCTTGTCTATGCAGGTATCAAATCTTGGGGAGGTGGAGACGACGGTGACGATGAAGATTACAGCAATACGGCAGGTGCAAAATTAATTAAAAGATTCTGGAAAGTTTCTGATAATTATGTAGGAGATAAATTCTTCACCGTACAGAACGGAATGAAAATGGCAACGCCCCTTTTGGTTGTTGTTGCAGTAATTGAGTTTACGGATGTATTGTTTGCCGTAGATTCTATTCCGGCAATTTTTGCTATTTCAAACGATCCGTTTATTTTGTATACATCGAATATTTTTGCAATTTTAGGGTTAAGATCTTTGTATTTCCTATTGGCAAATTTCATTCATATGTTCAGCAAATTACCTTATGGCTTGGCGGTTATTCTGACCTTCATCGGGGTAAAAATGCTAATCGCACCGTGGATCCATATTTCGTCTCCGGTTTCTTTAGGAATTGTAGGTGGAGTATTGGTAATTTCAGTAATTTTATCTATCATTTTCCCTGATAAAAAGGAAGATGAAGAACATGAAAAAATTGAAGAATAATATCGATTATCATTAAAAATAGAAAGGCTTTACAAATTGTAGAGCCTTTTTTATTTCAAGTTTCATCATTTACTTGCAAAGCAAAATTCACCATTCACTATTTGTATTTTAGTAGTTTATTAATTTTCAACCTTGTTTGCAGTGAAGTTTTATACGCTTCATCTCTTAATTTCTGAATTTTTCCGACAGGCTGAAAATACGGATTGCTTTCAAAAGGATTAAATGAAAGCATCTCATTGTCGCAGGAACGGGCATCAAGCAAAGAATCTTTATTAATGATGATTTCTCCGATTTTGATAAAAGGCGATTTTTTCCATTCCACATTCAGTCTGTTAATGGGGTGATCATCTAAATTGTAACAGATTTGAATCAAAACATCGGCTCTGAAATCATTAGATGTAAGATATTCTTCAATAGCGTCCTTTGCGGCTAATTTTTTTCCAAAATTTTTACTGACAGATGTAGGACTGAGTTTAATTTTAATCATATTTTCTCCCAAGCGATAAGCTCCGACAGAATGAAAATCAAAAGACAGGAAAAAGTCATTTCTTTTCGTCCAAAGTTTGAAAATATTTTTAATAAACGAACCTGTAAGTGTAGAAGGAATCACTTTTACAATCTGCATCATTAAAGAAAATGAACTCCATTTTTTAATAAAAAAACGATTTACAGAAGTAAATAATTTGAGAAAAACGCTTACGGAATTTATTGGAAACAAAGGAAAATTCACCAGTGGATAATTGGCAATCATATTTCCGTTTTCATCCTTTATCCGTACTGCAAAACCATAAGCAGGAATATCTTTTTTACTTTTATTGATTTTCAGGTGAGCGTTGGAGAAACGTATTTTCAGATTGTATTTTTCTTTATCAAAAAACTTATGTAGTTCTTCCGGCACATTTTTATCAATTAAAAATTCTCCTCGGGCAACGGCATAGGTTTTGGCGTGTGCATTTCGGGTTGCAAAATTTACATCGCTTACAGATGGAGACTGTTCTACAAAATCGGCAATACTTTTTTTGTTGATTTCAAGGAGTTCTTTTTCCTCGTCAGTCAGTCTGTCAAATTTCTTGTTATATTTTAGTGGAATTGGCATTTAGTTTTTAAAATTCAATTATAACGCCAAGTTTCGACAAAAGTGTTAACAGAGTATTACAATTATTTGAATTTTTTAAATTAAAAAAGATGTAAATGAATATTTTGTATTTAATATGTTGAAATTTAATCATTTGTATAAAAATTATTCTAGAATATTTTAATTAAAAAACATCACATTTCAAATTCTTATCTTTGTAAAAAATTATAATATGGGAGTAGCAGATATGTTATTTAAGCGTAAAAAAGAATTGGCAGAAAAAAACCTGAAAGACGGTCAGGAATACATGGTTGAATATGGCAAAAGAGAAAGCGTAGTAGAATTACCAAGCGGTTTACAGTACGAAATCATCACTGAAGGTGACGGCGAAAAACCAGGACCGAAATCTACCGTAAAGTGCCATTACCACGGAACTACAATTGCCGGAAAAGTTTTTGACAGCTCCGTAAAAAGAGGGACACCTGCATCTTTTCCATTAAACAGAGTCATTAAAGGATGGACGGAAGCTTTACAATTAATGCCTGTCGGAAGCAAGTGGAGATTAATCCTTCCTCCTCATTTGGCTTACGGAGATCAGGAAATCAGCAAAGAAATCGGACCAAACAGTACATTGGTTTTCGAAGTGGAATTATTGGGGATTAAATAATTTTATCTCTATCAATACATTAAAATTTACTCGTTTTCGGGTAAATTTTTTTATTTGTGTATATTCGTGATTGAGTATCATTTCGTATTTTCAATATTAATTTCTAAAAATAGATTAATGAAAAGACTAATTTACCTTTTAGCAATTTTTAGTTTTCTTACTTCCTGTATTTCAAAGAAAAACCAGACGATTAAACAAAATATTCTTACGCTGAAGGACAGCTATTGCAAAGCACCTTTTCAGTATAATTACGGAAATAAAATTCCATCTTATAATTCAGATTCAATTATTTTGGCAAATAAAGAGTTGAAAGGTTTATTTTCTGATCAAAGTATTTTGATTTTAAATGCATTGGATAATCTGGATGAGGTACATGATATTATGGAACTTAAAAAAAGCAACTCGTTAGAATCACAGGTTAAAGTTTTACAGCTTAAAAGTAAAATCAACAGTAAAATAACTATTGCTTTAACCGAATTGGATGCCGTTGCCGCAGAATTTGACTGTGAAGGTGAACGGGTGGCTCAAATTGGAAATTATGTTGATAACCTGAATGATTCAAGGAATAATAAACTTATTTTGTTTTCAATTATTACGGGAGCTGCCGCTTCTATTGCCGGAGGAATTGTAAAAGATAACGCCTGGAGTAATGCCATTGACATCAGTGGAGGTATTTTGGGAGCTGGTTTTGGATTAGCAACATTAAACCCGAAAGGTGAAAAAGTAGAATTTATCCATCAGAGAAATCTTTTAAGAGATGTCTGGAAAGAAAAACTTGAATCCCCCAATTTTCCGCCTTTTGTATGGTATATGTACACAGAAAAAAAGTTTTCTAATAAAGAAGGGGTACCGATTATCCAAAGTATTAAGAAAAGATGGCTCCATTTCCAGTTTGATAATAATCTGGACGCTGCCAACCAGTCTGTTATTTTCAGTGATGGTGGTTTCTATCGTGCAAGTGACCTCAACAACAGAGCCGCAATGCTGAATCAGATGCAGTCGGCAACACGAACGATCAATCAGAATATTAATTATTTACTTTTAGATTTAGATAGATTAATTCTTTAACAAAAATTAATTGTAATAAATTTTGTTACAATTAAAAATTGCATATCTTTGCAAAGTAATTACAATGAACAATACAAGATTTGCTACGGCAATACATATTATGACTTTATTGGCGGATAGCCCACAGCACTGGCTAACCTCCGAATGGATGGCAGGAAGTATTAATATAAATCCCGTAGTTGTCCGTAAAGAATTAAGTGTTTTGAGGGAAGCGGGGTTGATTATAAGCCGACAAGGGAAAGAAGGAGGAACCCAACTTTCAAGAAATGCAGATTCAATAACAATTTCGGAAATTTATTTAGCGGTAAAAAATACGGAAGTGTTAGGAAAGAAAAATCAGAATCCTAATCCTATTTGTACTGTAGGAAGAGATATTAACGATCATTTGAATAATCTTTTTACTGAAACAGATAAATTGGTTATAGATTTTTTAGGAAATAAAACATTGAAAGAATTTACCGATCAATTTGTATAGGAAAATTTTTTAACTATAAATGTAACAGAATTTATTACAATTTAATAAAATAAAATTATTATGAAAAAAGTAGCCGTAATCGGAGCGACAGGTTTTGTGGGAACACAGGTAGTAAACGAATTGGTAAACAGAGGATACGCTGTTGAAGCTATTGTAAGAGATGTTTCAAAAGTTCAGCAGAATGATAACGTTATTGCAAAAAGTATCGACGTAAGTAATATAGATGATTTGGCAGAAGCTTTAAAAGGAAATGATGCGGTTATCAGTACATTCAATGCAGGATGGACGAATCCAAATTTATACAATGATTTCTTGTCAGGATCAGAAAATATTGAAAAAGCAGTTGAAAATTCTGGGGTAAAAAGATTCATTACTGTTGGTGGAGCAGGAAGTCTTTTCATCGACGGAAATCAATTGGTAGACGGTCCGGATTTTCCGGCGGAAATTAAACCGGGAGCAACAGCAGCGAGAGATTATTTAAATAAAATTAAAGAAAACAATACGTTAGATTGGACGTTCTTCAGCCCTGCCATCGAAATGCACCAAGGAACAGCCGGAGTCAGAACAGGAAAATACAGAACAGCGTTGGAAAATCCGGTATTTAATGAAGAGGGAAGAAGTGTACTTTCTGTGGAAGATGTTGCAGTAGTTTTAGTTGACGAATTAGAGCAGAATAATCATATCCGTGAGCGTTTTACAGCAGCTTATTAATAAATAACAATAGTATTGTTAAAAAACTTACGGCGGCACCAAAGGTGCCGCCGTAAGTCTCAATATATCAATCATTCTATAAATTCATAAACAACTTCGGATTCACCGGAGTATTATTTTTGTGTACTTCATAATGAAGATGAGGTCCTGTAGAGCGTCCGGAATTTCCAGATTTTGCAATCACCTGACCTACTTTTATTTTATCATTTGTTTTAGCCACCAATTGTGACAAATGTCCGTATAATGTTGCCAGGCCATTTCCATGAGAAACAATTACGCAATTTCCATAACCGCCTTTCTGACCGGAGAAAATAACGGTTCCGGCAGCAGTTGCAATAACATCAGATCCAAAAGGAACCGCAATATCCAATCCTTTATGAAACTGCATCTGATCTGCTTCCGCAGGTGGGTTATTTTTTTCTGTTGATACTTTTGGAGAATTATTTGAAGCGACAGAAGTGGTAGATGGAGCAGATACGGCTGGTGTAGCTTTTGGCGTTACCATTACTTTCACTTGTCTTTTTTCTCCATAACTGTCGGTTACTTCAATGATTTTTTCTACGGGTTCAACTTTTACTTCAGGTTTTGTCGTTGCTGCTAAAGGTTTTGCTGATGATGTAGTAGACTTTACCGAAGCAAATACAGTTTTGAATGGAATAGGATTTTTTCTGATTCCGAAATTAGATGAAATATACCCTTCGGTTGGCATTCCAAGAGGAACCTGCGTCAATTTTTTTTGAAGATCCATCAGGTATTGACTGTATCGGTTGGCTTGTTTAGCAAGATAGATAGAATTCGAAATGCTGTCTTTGCTGAGAACTGTAACTTTTTCACTCGCAACATCTTTAGATTTCAAAAAAGAGTTCAGTTGTGTCACAGTCTGATCTACCAAAGTAAGATCTGTCTTCATTTTTAAGTAATCTACACTGTCTTTTTCAGTGTTTATTTTTACAAGGTTTACTTCATAGTTTTTGTCATCCTTTTGCGAATAAAGCTTTGCTATGAAAATCCCCTGTGCGAAAACTACTAGTAAAAGTCCTCCAAGAAGGATATTTACGTTCCTTTTACGGCTTAGAAATTTTTTCATTTTCTTCTTCTTAGTGTATTAAACGGTTTTAAGGTTGCAAATTTAATTAAAAATAAACTTTGAGACCTATTTTTAACGAAACTTTAGTTATTTCTATAATTAACGGTTAATTAGATATTTAATTGTATTGATGTGTTAATTTTATTTAAAAATGGTTATTATCATGCCTTTAAATATTTCGCTTCAATCTTTGTTTTAATATATTTGCAGTTCACATTTCTATTATGGCTAAAAAGAAAACCAATACAGAACCGAATCCTAAAAAGAACAAAAATGAAGTGGCAGTAGGTGTTGTCGGAAGCGGAAGTTTCGCAACGGCTATTGTGAAAATGCTTGTTGAAAATTGTAAAGTTGTGCATTGGTGCGTAAGGAACGAGTATGTAAAGGGAGCAATTGAACAGCGAGGTCACAATCCAAGTTATCTTACAGCGGTAAATTTTAATCTGAAGAATTTAAAACTGACAACCGATATCAACGAATTGGTTTCTGCTTGTGATATTATCGTTTTGGCTACTCCGTCTATCTATCTTTCAGATACGATGGATAAAATGAACTGTGAGTATAAAGATAAAATTTTCGTTTCTGCAATTAAAGGAATTATTCCAAAAGTAAACGATGTCGTAGCGCATTATTTAAGAGACGAGTTTAAAATAGGTTTCAGAAATCAGGCAGTGATTGCCGGCCCTTGTCATGCCGAGGAAGTCGCCATGGAAAGACTTTCTTATCTTACGGTAGCAACGGTGGAAGACGAAACTTCTCAAAAATTGCTGGACATCTTTAATTCTGATTTTATTAAAATGCATTCCAGTAAAGATATTTTAGGAAATGAATACAGTGCGATTCTGAAGAATATTTTTGCAATCGGAGCCGGAATTGCGAGCGGTTTAGGGTACGGAGATAACTTTACAGCAGTTTTCGTTTCAAATGCAATCCGTGAAATGGAAACTTTCCTTGAAGCCATTTACGAAGCGCCCAGAGACGTGAATGAAAGTGCTTATTTAGGAGATTTATTGGTAACGGCCTATTCATTATTTTCACGAAACAGAAGCTTAGGAAACCTTATCGGAAAAGGATATACGGTAAAATCTGCCATTCAGTCAATGAATATGGTTGCAGAGGGATATTACGCTGCAGATTCTATTTATAAAACAGCAAAACAGAAAAATCTGGAACTTCCGATTATTGATACGATTTACGGAATTTTGTATGAAGGGAAAAATGCAGAAAAACAATTCAAAAAGTTAACGACTAAGTTAAATTAATACCATATTTGTCAAATTGAATAAAGTAAAGTTCATTCAATTTGTCGAGATGTTTAAAAAGTAATTTGATTAATCGTTTCAATTCTTGTTAATCGATAATTTCCATCGTATTATTTAGTATAATAAAAACTTTATTTTTCATCCCGAAATTCATTGTTAAAATTTTGAAAGGGTCTGTGGTTATTAAAAACTTTTACCGAAATTTGATGTAAAATTTAGTTTTATGCCACACCTTATAAGCAGAACACCAAAACCAAAATACGACGTCGTGTTAATTGGAGGTGGGATAATGAGTGCAACATTAGCAACATTACTTCATGAATTTGATCCTAATCTTGAAATTGCTATTTTTGAAAGATTAGGAAGGTTTGCCAAAGAAAGTACAGCAGCCTGGAATAATGCAGGAACAGGTCACTCAGCATTTTGTGAGCTTAATTACACTCCTGAAAAACCGGATGGAACCATCGAGATTTCCAAAGCAGAAAGCATCGCCGAACAGTTTGAAATTTCAAAGCAATTCTGGTCATATTTAGTTGCCAAAGGATATATTAAAGAACCTAAAGATTTTATTAATTCTTGTCCGCACATGAGTTTGGTTTTCGGCGAAAAAGACGCTGAATATCTTAAGAAACGTCATGATAAAATGTCAGAATCTGCTCTATTTAAAGGAATGGAATTTTCAACTGATCATGATAAACTGAAAGAATGGATTCCATTGGTAATGAGCAAAAGAAACCAATCAGAAGTAATGGCAGCGACTAAAATGGATTTGGGAACCGACGTAAATTTCGGAACGCTGACAAGAAAAATGGGGAGACATTTGCTGGAAGATTCCAATGTTGAGGTTTTTTTGTATCATGAGGTAAAAGATGTCGATCCAAAACAAGACGGATCGTGGGGAATGAAAGTGAAAGACAGAATAAACAATCATAAACAGGAAGTTGAAGCAGACTTCGTGTTCATCGGAGCCGGTGGTTATGCATTGCAATTGCTTGAAAGTTCGGACATTAAAGAAAGTGAAGGCTACGGAGGTTTTCCTGTTTCCGGGCAATGGCTGGTGACTCATAATCAGGAATTGGTGGCAAAACATCAGGCAAAAGTGTATACACAGGCAACTGTTGATGCGCCGCCAATGTCTGTCCCTCACTTAGATTTAAGAATTATTGATGGTGAAAAAGCTCTTCTTTTCGGACCTTTTGCAGGATTTTCAACTAAATTTTTAAAAGAAGGAAGTTACCTGGATTTACCGGAAAGCGTGAATACAAAAAACCTAAGATCCCTTGTGGGAGCATGGTGGCATAATCTTCCTTTAACGAAATATCTGATTCAGCAGGTTGCCATGACAAAAGCTCAGAGAATTCAGCATTTAAGAGAATTTATTAAAGATGCAAAAGAAGAAGACTGGGAATTGAAAATTGCCGGACAAAGAGTTCAGGTCATCAAGAAAGATGAAAAAACCGGTGGAAAATTGGAATTTGGAACCGAGGTTGTAGTGAATAAATCAGGAACGATTGCCTCATTGTTAGGGGCTTCTCCAGGAGCATCAACAGCAGTTTATGCGATGCTGAATGTGCTTGAGAAATGCTTCCCAGAAAAGCTTCACGGAGAATGGAATGAAAAATTATTGGAAATGATTCCTTCTTACGGACAGAAATTAGCAGAGAATCCTGAACTTACCGAAAAAGTAAGAAATTACTCAAAAGAAAAATTAGAACTTGAATATTAAAAAGTGAATGGTGAATGGTCAATTTTTTAAATTCACAATTGACCATTCACCATTGACCATAAAATTATGTCTGAAACACTCGTAAAACCAATCATTGTAAAAGAACTTCTGGAATCTCTTCAGGCAAAAGTGCAGGAAGAGCAGCAGGTCATTGTGCATTGTTGTTTTCCCGCATCACCATTTTTAGGAAATCTGATCAGAATCTGGAATTCAACTTACCTTATTGACAATCAGTCTGATCATGAAAGTAAATTAATTCATGCAGAGAATATCACCATTTATCCCAATTGGACACCCGTTCCTTTTATGAGAGATTTTTGGTTTACATTAGTTTTTTCCGGACTTCCAAAAGATTGTAAAAGTTTTGATTTGAAAGAAGTTATCCCCGAAGAGGGAGGATTTTTCGTAGAATCGATCAAGAGAAATTCCTCGGACGTTTATCGTGTGAAAATTTCTGAATCTTTTTAATTTATTTAAAAATCAATGAAAAAATATATATTGATATTCTTACTTTTTCCTTTGTTTATCTTTTCCCAAAAAGATTCTAAAGAAGATTTTGAAGTTAAAAAATTTCAGAAAGAACTGAATGAAGAATATTTAAATCCTAAAGAAACGCCTTTGCGTGGAGATAATTTTACGAATTTTAAAGCGCATCCTTTCTTTCCGATTGATTCAAAATACAGAGTGACGGCAAAGTTTGCAAAAACTGAAAATGCAGAACCGTTCGAATTACCGACATCTTCCGGAAAAACAAAATCATACAGAGAATATGGTAAAGCAACATTTGAATTAGACGGAAAATCTTACACTTTAACATTGTATCAAAGTTTAGCTTTAATCAAACAAAAGAAATATAAGAATCATTTATTCCTGCCTTTCCGTGATGCTACGAATGAAAAAGAAACCTACAGCGGCGGAAAATATATGGATTTAACAATTCCCAAAGGAAATACAATTGTTTTGGATTTCAATAAATCTTATCAGCCTTACTGCGCATACAATGCGTACGATTACAACTGCCCGATTGTTCCTGAGGAAAATAAATTGCCGGTAGAAATTCGTGCGGGAGTGATGTATGAAGATGTCTATCATCATTAATGTATGATTGGCTTACGGTTTTTCAAGCAAGATGATTTTCCTAGTTTAAATTATCCACTGACCGAAATTCAGTTGGAATATACTTCATCCGCCGAATTTGCATTAAAAAGAATTGCAGAAAGAAAAACCGATATAGAATTTCCTGTCACCATTTTAAAAGATAAAAAACCTGTAGGCTTTTTCACCTTAGATTTTGGTGAAGATAAATTGGATATAACTGATAATCAAAATTCAACATTATTACGATCATTATCCATCAATCCTGAACTACAGGGACAAGGAATCGGAAAAGTTGCCATGCTTCAAATCGACGATTTTATCAAAGAAAATTTCAAAGACTGTAAAGAAATTGTTCTAGCTGTAAATCAAAACAATATTTCTGCTTACGAATTATATCTAAAAGTAGGGTATCAATATGACGGAAAAAGCCGAATGGGAAGGAGCGGAATGCAATATTTAATGTACAAAAAACTTTAAGAAATTTTTAATTCAAAATTTTCATGTTTGGCGTGATACTTTCAACTAAATTTGAGTAACATCAAATAATAAATATGGAAATATCACTTCGCAATCAGGTTGCCGTGGTCACAGGCGCATCCAGTGGCATTGGTTCAGGAATCGCAAAATCATTGGCTTCAGCAGGGGCAACAATCATTGTCAATCATTCTTCTGAAAGATCTACCGATGAAGCAAAAGCTGTTTTAAAAGAAATTACCGATGCCGGCGGAAACGGAATTACCTATCAATGTGATGTTTCCAAAGAAGATCAGGTCGTAAAAATGTTTCAGGATGTAGTATCACAATTCGGGACGGTAGATATTCTCATCAATAATGCAGGCGTTCAGAAAGATGCAAAATTCACAGAAATGACACTTGATCAATGGAATACTGTCATCGGAATCAATTTGACGGGTCAGTTTTTGTGCGCAAGAGAAGCCATCAAAGAATTTCTCCGCCGTGGTATCGATACTTCTCGTTCCGTTGCTTGCGGAAAAATCATTCATATCAGTTCAGTCCACGAGATTATTCCATGGGCGGGGCATGCTAATTATGCTTCGAGTAAAGGAGCGATCAGAATGTTGATGCAGACCTTGGCGCAGGAATATGGTGCCGATAAAATTAGAATCAATTCTATCTGTCCAGGAGCCATTCAAACGCCGATTAATAAAGATGCCTGGAGCACCCCGAAAGCTTTAAATTCATTATTAAACTTAATTCCTTACAACAGAATCGGGCAGCCGCAGGATATCGGAAATCTGGCAGCTTTTATTGCAAGTGATCTTGCAGATTACATTACCGGAACGAGTATTTTCGTAGATGGTGGAATGACAACTTTTGAAAGTTTTTCAACAGGTGGATAACTTTTTGGCGCACATTTCCGGCTTTCACTACTCGCTTTTTTGTACCTTGGCTTTTCCCTCGGCTTACAAAAAGAGCTCAGACAGGCCGTTCAATCCGGGGCGCAGTCGGTCGTAATTTCAACAGCAATTTTTTTTATTAAATTTTATTCAAAATGAATTCCGAAAAAGAAAGACTATCCGACGTTACCTGGAAAAAATGGGGACCTTACGTCAGCAACCGTGAATGGGGCGTTGTACGTGAAGATTACAGCGCAGACGGCGATGCGTGGAATTATACTAATCACGATATTGCCGAAACAAAAACCTACCGCTGGGGCGAAGAAGGAATTTGCGGAATTTGTGATGATCTCCAAAAGCTGGTTTTTTCCGTAGGATTTTGGAATAAAAAGGATAAAATGGTGAAAGAACGATTCTTTGGTTTGTCAAACGAACAAGGAAATCATGGTGAAGATGTAAAAGAATATTTTTATTATTTGGATTCTACACCCACGCATTCTTACATGAAGATGCTGTACAAATATCCTCAAAATGCCTTTCCTTACGATGATCTGATTAAAACAAATGCACAGAGAAGCAAACAGGCAACGGAATACGAACTAATCGACACCGGAATTTTTGATAAAAATGAATACTTCGATATTTTTATTGAATATGCTAAAGAAAGTCAAAGTGATATTTTAGTCAAACTGACGATCGTCAACAAATCTGAGAATGAATCTCCATTACTTATTTTGCCGACAATTTGGTTCAGAAATACTTGGAGTTGGGGTTACGATAATTACAAACCACAAATGAATTCCGAGGATGGGAATTCTATAAAGATCAACCATAAAGATTTACAGGTAAAAAATATGTATGCAAAACAATCTGAAAAAGTTCTGTTTTGCGACAATGAAACTAATAACGAAAGACTGTATCAATCTTCAAACAAATCAAAATATACCAAAGACGGAATCAACGATTTTGTCATTAACGGAAATTCGCAATCAGTCAATTCCAGAAACATTGGAACAAAAGCAGCATTTTTAATTGATGAAAATTTTCAGCCAAAAGAAACAAAAACTTTTGAATTCAGGATTTCGGATAAAGACTTAAATCAGCCTTTTAAAGATTTCGACGAAATTCTTACAGCGAGACAAAATGATGCTGAAGAATTTTACGAAAAAATTCAGGACGGAATAACTACGGATGATGAAAAACTGGTTCAGCGACAGGCTTTTGCAGGAATGTTATGGAACAAAATGTTTTATCATTACAACGTTGAAAAATGGCTGAAAGGGGATCCCGCAGAACCGACACCACCAAAATCCCGGGAAAAGATCCGTAATTTTAATTGGAAACACCTCAACAATGACCACATCATTTCGATGCCCGATAAGTGGGAATACCCTTGGTATGCGACTTGGGATCTGGCGTTTCACACGATAAGTTTTTCATTAATAGATCCGGATTTTGCCAAACATCAGCTGAAATTGTTTCTTTTTGAATGGTATATGCACCCAAACGGACAGCTCCCGGCCTATGAATGGAATTTTAACGATGTCAATCCGCCGGTTCATGCATGGGCAGTCTTCAGAGTTTTTAAAATTGATGAATATTTAAAAGGGAAACCGGATATAGAATTCCTTGAAAGTGCTTTTCAAAAACTGCTGATGAATTTTACCTGGTGGGTTAACAAAAAAGATAATAACGGGAATAATATTTTTGAAGGCGGGTTTTTAGGATTGGATAATATTGGTGTCTTTGACCGAAATATGAAGCTGCCGAATGGCGAACATCTGGAACAGTCCGACGGAACAAGCTGGATGGCAATGTTTGCCTTAAATATGATGAGAATTTCTTTGGAATTGGCACTTTATAACAATGTTTATGAAGAAATGGCGATGAAATTTTTTGAACATTTTCTTGCAATTGCCAATTCTCTTGCCAATATGGGCGATGAATGTTTCAGTCTTTGGGACGAAGAAGACGAATTTTTCTATGATGCCATTGCTTCTGATGATAGAAATCATATGTATCTGAAATTGAGATCCATTGTCGGTTTGATTCCTATTTTCGCTGTTGAGGTAATTGATGATGAAATGATTGAAAAACTTCCCAATTTTAAGAAAAGAATGAACTGGATCTTGGAAAATAAGCCCGAACTGGCAGCCTTGGTTTCACATTGGGAAGTAAAAGGTGATGAATCTAAACATTTGCTTTCACTTTTACGGGGTCACCGTTTAAAAAGACTATTAAGCAGAATGCTTGATCCTGAACAGTTTTTAAGTGAATTTGGAGTTCGTGCTTTGTCAAAAGAATATGAAAAAAATCCTTTCAATATAAACTTGAACGGAAACGATTTTACGATAAAGTATACACCTGCAGAAAGTGATAGCGGGCTTTTCGGTGGGAACAGCAATTGGCGCGGGCCGATTTGGTTTCCGATTAATTTTTTGTTGATCGAAAGTCTGCAGCGATTTTTCTTTTATTACAGTCCTGATTTTTTGGTTGAATATCCTACAGGAAGCGGAAATTATCTGAATTTAGACCAGATTGCCGACGCTTTAAGTAAAAGATTATCAAAATTATTTTTAAAAGATGAAAATGGAAATCGTCCTTTTAATAACCAATATCCAAGATTTCAAACCGATCCGGATTTTAAAGATTATATTTTGTTTTATGAATATTTTCACGGAGACAGCGGTCGTGGAGTAGGAGCTTCTCACCAGACGGGTTGGACGGGTTTAATTGCGAAAATTCTCATGCCGAGATTTTCCAAAAAAGAAATCGCAGAATCTGAAACTGAGATGCCGGATGATAAATAATATGCACTAAATATCAATGCAATTTTAGTAAAATAATTATTCAAATATCTGCTGAAGAACTTCCAGTGATACCGGAATTTTAAAATCAGTAATATGATAGTGATAATATACCAATAAGCTGTCTAAGAAATTTTTTCGGAAAGAGGAGTGGATTTTAATTTGATAAGGATTCTGGTTTTTAAGTATTGTTTTCCAAATAGTTGAAATATCTTCATTAAAAATCTGGTGCGTCATTTCAGAGGAAAAAGTTCCTGTTTCCGGATCTAAAAATTTTCCGTCATTCAGCAAAGGAGCAACGCCCTGAATTTTTAAAATTTTAATTAAAAAAATGAAGTGAGAATGGTAATTCTGATTTTCTAATTCGTCGATAAATTCCTCAAGACAAAAAAATATATTATGATTTTTATTTTCATGCCTTAAATTTTGATTCAAAAAATCTGAAACAAAAAAAACAACAGAATTACATCTGATATCAGAATAAATATCGTTGCTTTTAACCATTTCAAACTTTGAAATCGTCTGTATTCCGTTTCCTTTTACAGGATTTAAAGAAAAACTCAATTTGCTTAATGGCAGAAGCAAGGCTTTTTTCTTGTTTTTTTTGGCATAAATACCCTTTAAAAAATAAGACTGAAAGCCATCTTCTTCTGTAAAACAATGCAGAACTGCATCGTTTTCTCCATATTTTATATACGAAAGTAAAAAGCCGTTTTGTGAATTCATTAATTAACTACAGCTATCTTTGCAGTAGCTTTATCTGAGCCGTCTTCATTGGTCATTAGTACAAAATATATCCCCGAAGCCACTCTTTTTCCTCGTTGATTATTGAGATCCCATTCGTAATATCCACCTCTTGCTACCGCAGAATGTACTACATTCCCGGCTGTATCGGCAATTCTTATATTCGTAACTTCCGCCAGACCTTTAATCGTTACTTTTCCTTTAAAATTAGAAGCAACGACAGGATTTGGATATACCAAAACATTACCAAAACCAGAGGTAACGTCGGCAACATCTCCCTGATACGTTACAATTCCATTATAGGAAACAAAATATACTTTTCCTGTCTTTCTGTCAACTTTAATATCTGTAATACTGTTAGTAGGAAGTGGAGAATTTTCTTTTGTAAAATGTTTAATCGTCTGCTGCCCGTCTGCTGAAAGATAATATACACCACCACCTTCTATAGAAACCCATTTGTGATCTCCCGCATCTACTTCAATCTGTAAAATTTGGGCATCTCGGAAAAGTTCTTCTCCTAAGCCGTTTTGCTCAATAATGATGGGTTCTACGGTTACATTTGCCGGAGTTTTAATTTCTGAATTGGCATTAGGTAAAATTCTTAAGCCTGTATCTGAACCAATCCATGCGTCTCCTGATTTATCTAATGCTACAGAAACACTACCATTAGAAGACGCAGGAAAGCCGTTGTCTGTTAAAAGATATTCTGTATCATCTGAAGTATTGACGGTTTTTTTAGCATCATATACTAAAAATCCTTTTAATCTTGGAGTAGGAATCCATAATAATCCTTCGTAATAAATTGGTTTTTGAGCGGCTCCATAGCTAGATGCTGTATTTTTTACCAAAAAATTATCGGTACCACGATCGTAAGCTCCGATGGCGGTATATCCCCCTGGTGCTGCCCCCTCACCAGAAAATGACATTGATAAAAATAGATTATTTGATTCGTCAAATGCAAAACCTACGGGACGTCTTGTATTGGTATTTGTAGTCCCCAGATCATAATATTTTGTGAAAGTAAAATCTTTACTTCCATCATCATATTTCATTTTATAAATACCTCTTCCTGTGTTATCGTTGTAATTGGTGAAGAAAATATCATTCGGGTTTACAGGATCTGAAACTACATCTAATACATTGAATTTTGTAGTATTTCCTAAGAAATAGGAAGGATAAACCCATCCCGTTCCGTTATAATAATAGAATCCTGGATTTTTAGGATTTATTAATGCCACATTAAATCTACCTGCTCTTGAACCTGTTGAAACCAATAGTTGATTTTCGCCATGCAAATTTATTTTATAGGCAAAATTGAAATAAGGACCATCCGGTTTAAAGGTATTATTAGCCTCATCTTTAATGCCTGATAGAATAGTTCCACCATATATTTTTCCCCCAACAGTCGTTGCTGTATTACACTCTTCCCCTAATGCAGCGAAAGTGCTGAAATTTCCGTTAGTATTAAATGTATAAATCCTAGCCGCATCCGTTACAACAATATTACCGGAATTTACCACAACATCATGAATACCTGCAAAAGATTGTGCAATCTGAACAGGCGTTCCACTATTTAAAATATAAGCTGAACTGGCAGATGAAAAAGAAATAACACCTTCAGAATCAATATGATTGAAATTTCCGGGCATATCCGTTGTCCAGGTATTAAAAACCGGAAACGTTATATTCATTTCATGGCTCTTCAATCCTGTACTGGTTACGGAATATACTTTATTGCCAAAAATTGTTGCTTCATTACTTGCCTGATAAACTCCACCTGACAAGAAGAACGCTGAATCTTTAAATTCTTTTTTCTTTAAATCAAAAATAGAAACTCCGTATCCTACAGAAATAACAGCCAGATCTCCTGTAATAGAGATATGATTGATCTTTTTTGTTCCGTTATATCCTGTTGCAATAGGAATATCAACAATATATTTAATTCCATCCGGAGAAATTACATCCAATGAGCCGTTGCTATAGCCTACGAGTGCGACTTTAGTCTGCGGATTGTAGTCAAAAGCTGAAATTCCTATCTCGTGCAGTCCGTTTGCTTTAGACAGCTTTGTAATTTCACCTGTGGCAACTGTATAGTAGAAAATCCCGTTTTCTGCTGCTGCAACGAGTTTTCCATTATCTTCTCTCATAGCAAGAACATTGTTATAAGAAAATAGGTCTGCCCATTTTTTTGAAGAAATGTTTTGTGCATTTGCAACTTGCAGAGATGCCAAAATACCAAGAGAAATTAAAGAGAGTTTTTTCATGCTTATGCTGTTATGCTGCTGTCTATTGCCTGATTATTCCAGGAAATATGTTTTACGTTTTTATTAGTATCGAAGAAGAAATCTATTCTGCCCAACAGAAGACCTGCCCATCCAACCTGGTTTACCAAAACATTTTTACCTGCTCTGTTGGTAAAAGTCTCAGGTTCCGGTAAGAAAGTATGAGTATGCCCGCCTAAAATAATATCAATATTTTCTGTTTTGGCAGCTAAAATTTTATCACTTATTTTATTAGGTTCATCTCTGTAATCGTAGCCGATGTGTGAAAGGCAGATGACAAGATCACATTTTTGTTCGTTTTTAAGAAAGTTGGAATAATGTTGAGCAACATCAATCGGATCTGAATATATCGTTTCTCCGTATTGCTTTTTGCCAACCAGTCCGTCTAACTGAATTCCTACTGCAAAAATTCCAACTTTGATTCCGTTTTTATTAAAAATCTTGTATTGAGAGGTTTTTCCGTCGAGAACTGTATTTTTAAAATCATAATTTGAACAGATAAAAGGAAATTTTGCATTGGGCAAAACCTTTAAAAATCCATCTAAACCATTGTCAAAGTCATGATTTCCCATTGTTGAAGCGTCATACTTCATCATCGACATTAATTTAAATTCCAGTTCGCCTCCGAAGAAATTGAAATAAGGAGTTCCCTGAAAAATATCTCCTGAATCAAGAAGTAAAACGTTGCTTTCCTGATTTCTGATTTGCTGAATTAAACTTGCCCTTCTCGCAAAACCTCCCTGATTTGGGTTTTTGGTATAGCTTGCATCAAAAGGTTCTATTCTGCTGTGTTGATCGTTGGTATGAAGAATAGTCAGTTTATTTGCAGATTTTAAATCAAGAATATTTAATTCTTCCGCCATCATCATATTGGGAGCTAAAGCCATTGCTAAAGTTCCGCCACCTATTGCTTTTAAAAAACTTTTTCTATCCATTATTTCTTACCGATAAAATTTAAACGAACATCTGTATTGGCCACCACTTCAGGATTTTTCTTAAAATAATCAATAAAAAGATCTCTTAATTTAATTCCTGTTGAGATAGATTCTCCTTTGGCGAAGAATTTCATGTTGTCACCGCCCAAAGCCAGATAATCAGAAGTTGCGATGTAATAATCCTGCGTAGGATTTACCGCTTTTCCGTTGATCAAAGTTTTGGTTAGTTGTCCGTTATTGGTTTCAATATATAAATGAGAAACCGGATTATTAACTTGGGTTTTTGCATAATAATCATACAATCCCTGCAAATCCGAACCTTTCATTTTTACAATAATCACTTCATTTTCGAAAGGCATTACTTCAAAAACACTTTTCAATAGAATATCTCCTTTTCCGATCGTTGTACGGATTCCTCCGATATTGATCAACGCAGCATCTACATTTTTTTTAAGATGAGTTTTCGCCCATTCATCAGCTCCATCGAATGTGTAATCTGCTAAAAGATTACCCAAATTGCTATTGTCGCCCTGCTTGGTAAGATCTGTATTGGTATGAGATATTTTTTGATTCATCTCTTTATCCAATTTTTGCTTATAAGGTTCAATAGTTTTTACAAACTCCTCATCATTCTTTAGCTCATTATTAATAGAAATATTTTTCTGGGTCTTCACCTCCTCAAGCTGCATGGAAGAAGCCGATGAAGCTGTCTTACAGGCTGAAAGTGTAGCCAGAGCAATTCCTAATAACAAGAATTTATTTTTCATATGCATCAATTATTTTAAGATTATATGTAATCGCTGGTACTTTAGTTTTTTTTTTAATAACTTCGATCATAGCGACGCATAATATCTTTTAGTATATGCAAATATAATTATATGTATAATAAAACATTATTAATTATTAGAAATTCTTAGTCGAAATTATTAAATTTGGAAAAAATAATTCTAACAGATGAGCATTTTAAAAGGAGTAGGTGTTGCGTTGGTAACACCCTTTAATGAAGATTTATCCGTAGATTTCGACAGTTTAACAAAATTGATTGATTATAACATCGAAAACGGAACCAGTTATTTAGTTGTTTTGGGAACTACAGCAGAAGCTGCAACGCTTTCTGACGACGAGAAGAAACAGGTAATTGATCATATCATTAAGGTTAATAATAAACGTATTCCTTTGGTATTGGGAATCGGTGGAAATAATACTCTTGAAGTAAAAAAACAGATTGAAGAAGCTGATCTTTCAGCTTTTGAGGCGGTACTTTCTGTATCTCCATATTATAATAAACCGAATCAGGAAGGGCTGTATCAGCATTATAAAATGTTGGCTTCCACAGGAAAAAATATCATTATTTACAATGTTCCATCAAGAACGGGACAAAATGTTGAAGCAGAGACTACGTTACGTCTGGCAAAAGAATTCCCGAACTTATTCTTAATTAAAGAAGCTGCACCCAATATTTTACAGTATTTTGATATTTTAAGAAAAAAACCTGAAGGTTTCAATTTGGTTTCTGGTGATGATGAATATACTCTTCCTGTAACGTTAGCAGGTGGAGCGGGTGTAATTTCTGTTATCGGGCAAGCATATCCAAAGGAATTTTCGACAATGGTTCAATTGGCTTTTGATAAAAAGGTAGATGAAGCATATGAAATTCACAACAAATTAGTAGAAATCACAAGATTAATTTTTGCAGAAGGAAACCCTTGTGGAGTTAAAGTGATTTTGGCAGAAATGGGAATCATTAAAAATTATTTAAGACTTCCATTAGTTCCGGCTTCAGAAGGATTGTATGCTAAAATTAAAGATGAAATGGCTAACATTTAATAATTATCAATTAATAAATATATAAAGTGGAAAGCCTATGGTTTTTCACTTTTTTTTAATCATAAAAATCAAAATATGGAGTTTTTAAAAGCTACGGAAAATGATATTCCATTGATCCAGGAATTGGCGAGAAAATCTTGGGAGAATGCTTATGCAGAAATACTTTCCAGTGAGCAAATGGAATATATGCTGTCGACAATGTATTCGGCTGAAGAAATTGGAAATCATTTACAACAACCCAATTATCATTATTTCTTAATTAAAGATCAAACTCAAGATTCTTTCGATGGTTTTATCGGATATGAGGTGGATTATGAAGAGAAAACGACCAAACTTCACAGAATTTACCTTACTCCAGAAAGTAAAGGAAAAGGGTTGGGAAAAGCTGCATTGGCATTTTTAAATGAAAAAGTAAAAGAGATTGGAGACGAGAGAATTATTTTAAATGTAAACAAACATAATTCTGCCAGGAAATTCTATGAATCTCAAGGTTATAAGGTATTTGATGAAGGGATTTTCGATATTGGAAATGGGTATGTAATGGATGATTACCTGATGGAAGTATTAATTCAAAATTAAGTGACTTAAAATTATATAAGATTTGAATGTAATTCTATAAGAAGTGATGTATTTTTTTTATTCATCTTTGTACAAGAGCCAAATAATATAACAATACATATATATGCTCGGTCTGAAGTATAAGAACTTTTTATCGGTATATTTTTTTTCATCCTTAGTGTTTAAATTCCTGTATTTTAAGAATGCAGGAATTTTTTATTTATTTTGATATTTGTCTTTTCTAATTCACTTTTTATTGAAATAATTATTATATTTACTGATAATTCACTCACACTATTTATAAGGATGAAAATGTATGTTAAATTTGATCTCAATGCTCTTTGCAAAAAGGTATTGGACGAAAAACTCAAAGAACAGGGTTTGAAATACAGACTGCTGAATTTCGGAGAAGTAGAATTCTATGAATCCTTCACTCAGGAACAGCATAAGATTTTTAAGAAAAACCTTGAAGAATACGGAATAGAAATTATTGAAAGCCAGAAGGTTGCGTTAGTTCAAAAAATTAAAGATACTATCGTGGGTCTGGTTTTTTCTAAGGAAGCAGTTACTGTAAAAGCTTCTATTTATATTTCCGAAAAACTAAATCACAGTTATGGGTATCTGTCAAATCTTTTTTCAGAAGTTACCCATACTTCGATAGAAAATTTCATTATTATTCAGAAAATTGAGCGTTCCAAAGATTTGATTATCAGAAATAAGCAAAGTCTTACGGAGATTGCACATAAGCTCAATTATTCAAGTGTTGCGCATCTAAGTACGCAGTTTAAAAATACTACAGGTATTACACCTTCTCAGTTTCAGAAAATTATGCTGAAGAAAAGGAAGTTTCAAAGTATAATCAATAATATCAATGTAGCATGACTAAGGAATATCTCAGTGTAATTGTTGTGGAAGAAGATGAAGGAACTCAAATATTTTTTAAAAATATATTTGCAGATTTAAAAATCAAAACCAAAGTTTTATTTTTTTCCAACGGAAAAGATGGTGTTGATTATTTAATGAAGGAAGATGCTTTGGTGCCTGAAGTTTTATTTATGAATTATGATTTTCCTGAAAAAAACAGTTTAGAATTGATCGATCAGGTTAAGGAAAATTTCAGGTACAATAAAATGACAACCGTTTTATATTCTGAATGTTTATCTGAACATGAAATCGAAGAAATTTTTGTAAAAGGGATCAATGTTTTTATGAAAAAACAGAATAATTACAGCAATCTGAAGAAAGCAGTCACAGAAATAATCACTGTAAACTGGCAGTATTACACGTCTGTGCTGAATAAAGAAAATTTTATTATGAAAGTTTAAAAAATTTAAAATTTAATTATTCATTATGTGAAATTTAATTTTTATATTTGCTGTATTAATACTCACATAATAGTGAATATATAATTCAAAATGTTATCAAAATTTTCAGGCATAAAAATTCTTGACTGAAATTAATAATATTAATCACAATGTTAGTTAACAAAATGAATTATAGCAACTTCCAATTAATAAGCGAAGAAGATCTTTAAAAAAACGGTACAATCATGAAAACTTATTTAGTAGGCTAAAGGCAATATTCGTTTCATTTTAAAAACCTTTAGTCGAAAGAAACAAGTTAGTTTTTATAATAACAATTGGAAATTATAATTCGTTTTGTTTTTTTATTCAGACACCTAATCAATACTATAAAAATATTTTCAATCACACCAAATCATAAAATATTATATGAAATAAATTAGAGTCATTTTTTTGAAGTAAAGTAATTTCTTCTAAATAACAGTTTTATAAGGGGGAACCGCAGCGAGAAATCTTGTTGCGGTTTTTTTATGAAATTTTACTCCATTTATTTTTTCCTTTATAGTTTCTCAGATAATAATTTTTGATAATCTGATGATCTGTTTTGGTTAATAAAGGGTCGTTTTCTAATATTTTTTCAACGGTTTTTTTTGTGGTTTTTATAATCGCACCGTCATTCACTAAATCTAATCTTTTAAAATCTACAACGCCACTTTGCTGTGTTCCCAAAATATCTCCGGGACCTCGAAGCTGCATATCAACTTCAGAAATTTTAAAGCCATCATTGGTTTCCGTCATGGTTTTAATACGGGTTCTGCTTTCTTTAGAAAGTTTGTCGGAAGTCATTAAAATACAGTAACTCTGTTCGGCACCTCGACCAACGCGACCACGAAGCTGGTGAAGTTGTGACAAACCAAATCGTTCAGAACTTTCAATCACCATAACAGAAGCGTTCGGAACATTTACTCCCACTTCAATTACTGTTGTAGCCACCATTATCTCTGCTTTACCCGAAGCAAAATAGTTCATGGCATCATCTTTTTCGCTCGGTTTCATCTTTCCGTGGAGCATGGTGACGTTATAATGGGTAAAATTATCCATTACATTTTCAAGCCCGGTCATTAAATTTTTATAATCCAATGTTTCCGATTCTTCAATTAAAGGATATACAAAATAAATCTGTCGTCCTTTCTGAATCTCTTCTCTGCAAAAATTATACACGTACGCTCTGTCTTTTTCTCTTCTGTGAGCAGTGATAATGGGTTTTCTTCCAACTGGCATTTCATCAATCACAGAAACATCCAAGTCAGAATAAAAACTCATTGCCAATGTTCTCGGAATTGGGGTCGCTGTCATCACCAAAATATGCGGTGGGGTTTTATTTTTTGCCCAAAGTTTTGCTCTTTGTGCTACACCAAATCTGTGTTGCTCGTCGATAATTGCTAAACCAAGATTTTTAAACTTCACTTTATCTTCCAAAACGGCATGAGTTCCCACCAAAATAGAAAGTTCCCCGTTTTCAAGTTCTTCATGAATAATCCTACGTGCAGATACTTTTGTTGAGCCTGTTAAAAGTTTTACATTAATATTGGTGTTTTCTAATAGTTCTTTAATTCCATTATAGTGTTGCTGTGCAAGAATTTCCGTTGGAGCCATTATACAGCTTTGAAAGCCGTTATCCATGGCAATTAACATGGTCAATAAAGCGACCATTGTTTTTCCTGAACCTACATCTCCCTGTAAAAGCCTGTTCATTTGAATCGGACGTTTCATATCAAGCCGGATCTCCTTCAACACTCTTTTTTGAGCACCTGTAAGTTCAAACGGAAGATGATTTTCATAAAAATCATTGAAATAATCGCCAACAACCGGAAACGGATTTCCAATCGTATGACTTTTATGATGAAGTTTTTTTAATGCATATCCCAACTGAAAAAAGAAAGATTCTTCGAATTTCAAACGGTAATTTGCCTTATCAAAATGCTCCATATCTTTTGGAAAATGGATATTGAGATAGGTATGTTGTCTGGATAAAAACTGAAAAGATTTCATCATATAATCAGGAAAATTTTCCTGAATAAGATTCGGAATTTCTTTGCAGATATTTCTTAAAACAGTTTGAAAAAATCTTTGCCCGAGACCTCTTTTGGTTAATTTTTCCGAACTTGGGTAAATGGGTCTTAAACGATTTTCAGTGTCTTTTTTTTCTTCAACTTCTATTTCCGGATGAGGCATAGAATACTGATTGTTAAAAACATTTATTTTCCCGAAAATGAAAATTTCCTGATTAATGGGAAGCTGCTCTTTCAACCATTTTGAATACTGAAACCAAACCAAATCCATCGAGCCTGTATCGTCATTAAATTTGGCAGAAAGACGTTTTATTTTTCCGGTTTGTATTTCCTGAACATTCGTGATTCTTCCTTTCAACTGAATGTCAGTCGTTACATCATGAAGCTGAGACACTTTATGAACCTTACTTTTATCCAGATAACGCAAAGGAAAAAAGTTCAGCAGATCTTCCACATTAGAAATTCCCAAGACATTTTTGATGACTTTGGCTTTTTCAGGACCGATTCCTTTTACATATTCTATGGAAGTTTCGAGATTCATTTTCGGGTTTCGTGATAGAAGTTTCGGTTTTTTTTGATTTAAATTTTAGATGAAAAAATAAAAGTTCGAATTTCGGTAAAATAAAAAAGACTTCCAAAAAATTGAAAGTCTTAATTATATTTTCTTAGTTTAAATCTCTAAAATTAATCTTTTATTTTCGATTTAAATTTTTTCTGATAATCTTCCCACTGATCTCTGGTTTTTATTTTCTTAAATAAATTTTTCGAAATCAGTTCTAAATAAGGTTCCAGTTCTTTAGCTGATAATTCGCCTTGTAGAATTGTTATTGGGCCACCATTTTCATCCAGAAAAACCGTACTCGGAACTGCAGCGACGTTCATATATTCTGTAAATTCGTGCATCGAGTTTCTTCCTTTTCTATGCTGGGTATTAGAATTTGAAAACGTTCTTCCAAAAATTTCAATTGAATTTTTTTCCTCTGCATTAAATTTTACAGGATAATAATTTTCATTGATAATATCAGCAATAATCTGATGTCCGTATGTTTTCTTGTCCATGATTTTGCATGGCCCGCACCAGTCTGCATAAAAATCGATCAATATTTTTTTCGGACTTTCTTTTTGTGCTTTCAAAGCTTCTTCAATCGTCATCCACTTCACCTGCGCAAAGCCAAAACTGAATATAAAGAGAAAGAGTATGCTTATAATTTTCTTCATGATGTGATATTTAAGTAAAAATAAGCAATTACTTATCTTTATTTCACCTCCTGCATTAATTTTTTTACAAATGGAGAGATCAAAATTAACACAACTCCGGCAATTACTGCATACAATCCCAATTGTTTATATCCATCAGTGTAAGTGATCAAAGCATCATAATTAGTAGAACCTTCTTTTGCTGTTGCCAAGCCAGCTCCTATGATTCCAGCAACGTATTGTCCATAAGCTGAAGCCAAAAACCACATTCCCATCATCATTCCCTGAAGATTTTTCGTAGAAAGTTTCGTCATGATGGATAAACCGATAGGAGAGAGGCATAATTCTCCCAAAGTAATAACCAATAAGGCAATTGTAAAGAAATTCAATGAAGTGATTCCCTGAAGATTAGCGAAAAGTCTTGTCGCAAATAAAACATAGTAACCTAACCCAAGGAAAATAAATCCTAACCCGAATTTGATAATAGTATTGGGTTCAATTTTTCTTTTACTGAGCCAAATCCAAAGTAATCCAATCAATGGAGCTAAAAAGATGATAAAGAATGCACCTCCGGAGTTATTCACACCATTCGGATCAAGCCCAAGTAAATCTTTATTTAAATTTTTTGCTGCGAAAATACTTAACGAACCTCCACTTTGCTCATAAATTCCCCAGAATAGAATGGAGAATAAAATGAAAACTAAAGCCGCCCATAGCTTTTTACGTTCTGCGACAGTAACTTTTGACATTTCGTAGAACAAATAAATCAATGTCAATGGTCCGACAGTCCACATAAAATAATCTGTATATTCAGGTACAGAAACCATAATCATGATAATCGGAACAAAAATTAATGATAAAACGTATACTCCGTATTCCTGCCATTTTGGGATGGGAGCAGATTTTATTTCATGATTTGGATGTCCCGGCTGAAGTCCTATAGAACCTAAGCTTTTTTGGGTAAAGACAAAATTAATTAAGCTTATTACCATTACAACAGCAGCAAATCCGAAAGCTAAATGCCATCTTAATTCTTCAGGGATATAAGTTGAAAAAAGTTCACCTTTTCCCACAGCAATACATAAATATCCCCCAAGCAACGCTCCAAGATTTATTCCCGCATAGAAAAGTGAGAAACCTGCGTCTGCTCTTGAGTCATTTGGTTTGTACAACTGACCAACCATGGATGAAATATTCGGTTTAAAGAAACCTGTCCCTACAACAGTAAATGCAATCCCTAAAAAGAAGAATTTGTGTGGATCTATCGCTAAAATTATACTTCCGGCAATCATTAAAAGTCCGCCCCAAAAAAGAGACTTTCTGAATCCTAATATTTTATCAGCGAAAAGTCCGCCAACAAAAGTAAAAGCGTACACGAATGCCTGCGTTGCTCCGTATTGTAGATTGGCTTCTTTCTCATGGAAATTAAGTTGAGAAATCATAAAGAAAACCAACATTCCGCGCATTCCGTAGAAACAAAAACGTTCCCACATTTCGGAGAAGAATAGGCTCCAGATCTGCTTCGGGTATTTTCCTTTGAAATTTTGTATTTCGTCTAAAGTTAAACTCATAATTTATATGATTGAATTATAGTTAAGAAATTTTATCAATCTAGCTGATTTTTGAAGCAATGCGGCAAGTACTGCATTTTGATAAAGAACATACGAAAATAAAAAAAACCTCCGACTTAGCAGAGGTTTAATTGTATTTTATTGATGCAAATTAGTTTACACCGTGCATCATTTTCTTTAAAATTGGTGAAATTAAAGCTAAAATTACCGCAGCAATACCACAAAGAACTACGAATACCATGAAGAATTCGAATAAGTTGTGGATTTCAAATCCTACAAAAGTTGGATTTGCTAAAGGTAATTGAGCTTTTTCGAAAGCAGCAACCTGATCTGCATTTAAAGTCACTTTTTTATCTAAAACATCCTGAAGATTTACTCCAATTTCCTGTGCTTTAGAGAATTTATCTCCTGTTGCAGGAATCAGTGCTCCTAAAGAACCTGCCAAAGCATAACCTGCAGCATTAGAAATAAAGAAAACTCCGTATAATAAAGAAGCGAATCTTTTTGGAGCCAATTTACCTACCAAAGATAAACCGATTGGTGATAAGCAAAGCTCACCACAAGTCTGGATGAAATATAATACCATCAGCCATTTGATTGCCAATAATCCTGAATTTCCAAGATCTTTAACATTGTGTGCGATGATGAAATAACTTAAAGCAATTAAAGCAAGACCCATAGCCTGTTTCATAGGAGAAACCGGTTCTTTTCCTTTCGCTCTTAATTTATCCCAACACAAACTGAAAGGAACTGCTAAAGCAACAACGAAAATACCATTGAAAATCTGAACCATTGAAGGTGGCATATTCCATCCAAAGATATTTCTGTCTGTTTGGTTATCTGCAATAAATGTTAATGAAGAACCAGCCTGCTCAAAAGCTGCCCAAAAGAAAATAATAAAGAATGATACGATATAAATTACCCAGATTCTTTGTCTTTCAATCTTGTTTTCAGCAGAACTCATAATTAAGAACGCCAAAGAAATACCTGCGGCATAAATGAAAGGATAAATAATTCCTTTAATTAATTGCCCCATTTCTACTGCTTTGAACCCGAATTCCCCAACTAATAAATATCTAAAGACGAAGAATAGAACAACAAAAATAGCTCCTGTAATTCCTAAAGCAGAACCTGAGAATTTTGCAGTTTGAGTTTCTCCTTCTTCGAAATCTTCACTTGTATTGTTTTTTGGTAAACCTCCGATAGGTCTTCCTTCGGGTGTTACAACATATTTATTTTTAAGAATAAAAAACGTAATTGTTCCAATTACCATTGCAATGGAAGCCGCTAAGAATCCCCATTTGAAAGCAAAAATATCTCTTACTCCCGTTGTTGCATCTTTCACGTCTCCTACGTATGGACAGATAAACTGACCTAAGAACGCTCCGATGTTAATTCCCATATAGAAAATGGTGAATGCAGAGTCTAATTTTGATTTTTCCTGCTTTGGGTAAAGACTTCCCACCATTGAGGAAATGTTTGGCTTGAAAAATCCATTACCAAAAATAATAACGAATAGTGCCAGCCACATGATTGTCTTTGCACTTCCAAGATCTGCCGAGAAACTCGATGCACTTATGAATAGTAAAAACTGACCGATTGCCATTAAAGATCCACCAATTAAAATGGCGTTTCTGTTTCCGATATATTTATCGGCAATAAAACCTCCCAAAAGAGGAGTAAGATAACATAAAGCTAAAAACCCACCATAGATGATTGCTGCATCTGCTTCTTTTATTAATAAGGAATTTACCATGAAAAGCGTCAATAATGCTCTCATTCCGTAAAAATTGAAACGCTCCCACATTTCGGTTCCGAAAAGAACCCATAATCCTTTTGGATGTCTGGAACCTTTATTCTCTACAAATTCATCCTGTTTCGGACTTAATGCTTCAATATTATCCATTTTTATTGTTAATTTTTGTTAAGACTGACAAATATAGTTTTTTTTGGGTTTTCGGCAAGGTTTTAATTTTATAATTAAATAAAAAAGCTGCAGAATGATTCTACAGCTTCATATTCTTTATGATAAGGTAATATTAATGCCCTTTTTCTTTCATGATTTTATTTAATTTTTTTAACATGGAAAGTCCTAAAAGTGTGGCAAATATGAGTAAAGCGAAATTCACAAGGAAATAATTCATTTTATTATCATAGCTGTACCATGTACTTGCCAGAATTCCTGAAAGTTTGTTCCCTACAGAGTTTGCGAGGAAAAAACCTCCCATCATTAAGGCGGTAAGTCTTGCAGGGGAAAGTTTAGAAACAAAAGAAAGCCCCATCGGCGACAGGCAAAGTTCTCCGATTGTAATGACTCCATAGCTCGCTACCAGCCACAATGCTGAAACCTTCACGGCTCCGTTTTCTCCAGCCATTACAGCAAGTACCATAACCAAACAGGAGAGCGCCGAAATAAATAACCCTAAAACAATTTTTGTCGGCGTTAAAGGTTCTTTTCCTTTTCGTCTTAGCAGTGCCCAAAAGCCTACGACAACGGGTGTTAAAGCAATTACCCAAAACGGATTTATAGATTGGAAGAGTTCGGTATTATATAAAAAGACTTGCTTTTCAGGATTTTGTTCTAATGAAGCCCTTTGTTCGGGTGAAATATTTTTAAAATAAACATCTTTTCCTGTTACTTTAATGGCTTTCCCGTTATCATCTTTTTGAGACTGATATTGGTCGTTATATACAGGAACTTCCTTATCCTTATAGCTTTTTCCTTCCACCATATAGATATCTTCCAATGGTTTTTCAAGTGAGGCAGGAACACTTCTGTCGGTATAATAATTTGCCCATCTTGTTAAGGCTGTTCCGTTTTGCTTGAAAACTGCCCAAAAAAACATACTGATCATGAATACCAGTAAAAGTGCACCAATAGAAGATTTCTCCTCTGGTTTAGCTTTAAAGTATAATGAAACATAAAAATAAATCACGGGAATACAGGCTAAGATGAAGGCGTCTGTACTATCGCTTCCGAAGATATTTCCAGGGATCATCCAACCAATTGCTCCAGCAATGATAGCGGGTAAAAATACTTTAAGCAGAATTTCAGAAAGCTTGGTATCGCCTTCCTGTACAGGTTTCATCTGTGCTGCGTGGATATAATGTTTTCTACCAATGGTAAAAATGACCATACCGATTAACATACCGACTCCGGCAGTGATGAATGCTTCGCCCCAACCGAATTTATTTCGCATAAACGCCGCAATAATGTTGCAAATAAACGCTCCAATATTAATTCCCATGTAAAAAATATTGTATCCGGAATCTTTATTGGCTTTATATGGTTCCTCAGAATATAGATTTCCAAGTAATGTAGAAATCGTAGGTTTAAAGAAACCATTTCCAATGATAATTAAAGCTAATGAAGAATAAAACAGCGTAAGATCTTTGAAAACTCCCATCCCGATATATCCGGCTGCCATTAAAATTCCTCCTATGTAAATAGATTTGATATATCCTAACACCCGGTCTGCCAAAAAACCTCCGATGAAAGGTGTCAAATAAGTTAGAGCGATGTAAGTTCCAAAAATGTCGTCTGCCGTTTTATCAGGAAGTCCTAGACCACCTTTTGAACCCGTCGGTTCAATAACATACAATACGAAAATTCCGAGAATTAAATAGTATCCGAAACGCTCCCACATTTCAGTAAAGAAGAGGAAAGGCAACCCTTTAGGATGTTTGGTCTTCATAGTTGATAGATTTCAATTTTTTCAAAAATAGGTTTTTTAATTTTAATTGTTAAAATAAATTGGATTTTCCTAAACTGATTGACTATATTGATATTAAAAATCCCTCTCAAAATTGAAAGGGATTGTATGTAAATAAAATCTAAATCTACAAATTCTCCAGAATAAAATCAGTCATTTTCTGATACAATTGAGGTCTTGTCTGTCCGCCGTAGATTCCGTGGTTTTTATCAGGATAAGCCATAAAATCAAACTGTTTTTTGTTTTGAATTAAGGCTTCTGAGAATTCCATAGAATTTTGAAAATGTACATTATCATCGGCAGTCCCGTGAATTAATAAGAATTTACCTTTCAACAAATTCGCATATTCGGTCGGTGAATTTTTATCATAACCATCAGGGTTTTCCTGTGGTGTTCTTAAAAATCTTTCGGTGTAGACAGAATCATAATATCTCCAGTTGGTAACCGGTGCTACTGCGATTCCCATTTTGAAAACATCAGCTCCTTTTGTCATTGCCAAGCTCGTCATGTAACCTCCGAAACTCCATCCGAACATTCCGATTCTGGATTTATCAATATAAGATTGATTCCCAAACCATTTTGCAGCGGTAATCTGATCTTCTATTTCATATTTTCCTAAATTCAAGTACGTTACTTTTTTGAATTTAGCACCTTTGTAACCTGTTCCACGTCCGTCAACACAAGCAACGATGTAGCCTTTTTGCGCTAGCATTTCAAACCAAATTCCGTTTCCGTTGTCCCAGGAATTGGCAACCTGCTGAGATCCAGGTCCGGAATATTGGAACATGAATAATGGATATTTTTTATTCTTATCAAAGTTTTTAGGCTTAATAATCCATGCATTCATCTGATCTCCCGCATCGTTTGGAATTGTGATGAATTCTTTTTCAGTGAAATTATCAGCTTTTAATTTTTGAAGCTGAGAATCATTATTCTGAAGTTCTTTTACCACTTTTCCTTTCCCGTCTTTTAATACAAACGTATAAGGTTTTGCGGCTGTAGATGATGTTTCAATGAAATAATTATAGTTTTTACTGAAATTTGCAGAATTATTTCCTTCAGTATTTGAAATCAGCTGAGATTTTCCGTTTTCAATATTAATTTTTGAAACAACTTTATTGATACTTCCTTTTTCGGTTGTCTGAACGTAAATTTCTTTTGACTTTGGATTATAACCGTAATAATCTGTTACCTCCCAGTTTCCTTTTGTTACCTGTTTTTTTAGTTTTCCATCTTTGTCATACCAGTATAAATGACGGTTTCCGTCTCTTTCAGAACCCCAAAGGAAAGAATTATCTTCTAAAAATTCTAAAGTCGGACTGTCCGTATCGATCCACTTTTCATCAGTTTCTGTGAATAATTTCTGAACAGCTCCCGTTTTTGTATTTACTTTTAAAACGTCAGAAGCATTTTGAATTCTGTCAGAAGTAAGCAATACAATTTCGTCTGGTTTTGCCGTCTGAATAACGTTTGGAATATAATAATGTTTATAGTTATCTAAATTAACTTTAGTTTTTTTACCGTAACTTAACTGATAAATATGTGCAGAAGCTACCGAGTTTTTTTCTCCCGCTTTTGGATATTTATAACGCATTTCACTTGGATAAAGCGTTTTGCCATAAATCGGAATATAAATTTCCGGAACTTCCGTTTCGTCTAATTTTACAAAAAGAATAGCATCCGAATTTTTTGTCCATTCATATAATCTTGCGTGCCCGAATTCTTCTTCATACACCCAGTCTGCAAGACCGTTTAAGATTTTATTCTTAACACCGTGCTTAGTAACCTGTGTGATTGTTCCTGAATTTAAATCCTGATAAAAAATATTATTATCAACGATGAAAGCTATTTTCGTAGCATCAGGAGAAAATCTCGGTTCCTGAATAAATTTACCTTCATTTAAAGAAATTACTTTCCCTGATTTTAAATCTTTTACATCAAATTTTCCTAAAAAAGAATGTCTGTAAATTGGCTGACTTTCCTTTTGCAAAAGAATTTTAGACTCATCATCAGAAAATTCATAGCTTTCGAATTGTCCGTCGACCAAGTTTCCTTCTTTTTGAGAAGTTTTATAAGAATATTTTGCAATTCCGCCTTGTTCGATGATCAGATAATTTTCACCGTTTTTCATGGAAGTGATTCCGGCAATGCCTTTCCCACGGTAATATCCTGAATATATTTTATCTAAAGTGATTTCCTGTGCTGATACACTTTGGAAAGCTGCAGCAATTGTAAGCGTTAGTAAGAATTTTTTCATTTCTAATTTTAAGAGAATTCAAATATAACAAATTTATCAAAATGCAGAAAAAAGCAATTCGGATAAGACCTTTGGCAAATAAATTGAATATGTAAACTATAATCAAATCAATAATAATTATGGAAACGAATGCCTTTAACCAAAAACTAAATCGATACGAGTTAGATAACCAAATAATATATACAGGATTCTCAAGTTTTAATGATGCTCAGGAATGTGCGAATAAAAAAAACGGAGAATTGGTGGAAGTTGGTTTCAAAGACGGAAATGACAACCCTGAAATTTGTAGTGATGCAGATTTAATTGAAAAAAAACTTCATTATTTTGTAGATGCTGGTGCAGAATATAAATTTATCCATTCATCTGATCCTGGTTTTAGAAAATATGCGGATGAGTTGCAGAAAATTAAAGCAAAACTTCAACAATCTCCACCGGATGAAAGATATTTAGCGAATTTTGAAATTGAAAATGCCGAAGATCCGATTGTTGTGATAAAAAATGATCAATTTGAATCGGTAACATCAAGAGAGCGCTCAAAATATTTGAAACATGCTAAAGTGTACGAAATAGGAGTAGCTGTACCAAAATCTTAAAATATAATATCATGAGCAAGACAAAATATTTAGAAAAAGCTCAGGACAAAGTAGGAAAGGTAATGCACGAATTCAAAGAAGGAAAATTGAAATCTTCCTCGGGCGAAAAAGTAACCAACAGAAAACAGGCAGTTGCCATCGGAATTTCTGAAGCGAAAGAATCAGGTTTAAAAGTACCTAAAAAGAAAAAAGATTAATTAAATAGAAACGGTCTGAAAATTTTTTCAAACCGTTTTTTTTGTTCATTTTCAAACCGATTATAATATTTTCATCATTATTTCGAGTAATTTCGAAATGAAATGAAGAGAATGTATCGAGATTTTTTTTAATAAATTTCTCGATACGATTTTTTCAAAATCTACTCGAAATAATGGAGTACCATTTACTTTCTTTCAAGAATTATTCTTTATAATTATACAAAACTCTATAATATTCATCAGCCATTCTATCGCTGTTGAAGTGATCTTTTACATCATCCATAGAGTTATACTGAATTTTCCTCCATTGGTCTGGCTGATCATAATAAGTTGGAAGAATTTCGTTTTCAAGAATTTCATATAACTTGTTTAAGTCGTAATTATCCTGTTCATAAATACTCATATTCATATAATCTGCTTTTGGAACTACAAAAGAATTTTCTCCATGCTTTGCAAATTCAGGAATCCAACCGTCATCTGTTGATAAGTTGATCGATCCATTCATTGCTGCTGTCATTCCTGAAGTTCCTGAAGCCTCTCTTGGAACTCTCGGATTATTTAACCACAAATCTGAACCTTGTTTCAGAGATTTACTTAATGACAATTCGTAACCCGTCAAAACTGCCATGTTTTTGTAGTTTTTGCTTTCTTCAACCAAAGAATTAAAGGTAGAAATAGAAGAATAATCCATCGGATAGGGTTTTCCGGCCCAGATAATCTGCACCGGATATTTTGGGTGATTTAATAATTTGTAAAATCTTGCTTTATCATGTAACAGCAAATCTGCACGTTTGTAACCTGCAAATCTCCTTGCCCAAACAATCGTGAAAACATTAGGATTAAATAAATTTCCCGTTTGGTCTGCTACAATTTTAAATAATCTCTTTTTTAAATGCTTTTTACGAAAATCAAAAACTGTTTCGTCGTTATCATCTTTAGCATTATAAAGCGGTTTATCTGCCCAATATTTGAATTCCTGAGCATTGGTGATGGAAGTAATTTCACAAATTCCAGGATATTTGCTCCACATGGATCTTGAAACTACGCCGTGAAGCTCAGAAACTCCGTTGGCAACTTTCGCCATTTTCAACGCACAAAGAGAATGATTGAATTTATCATCATCAAAACCTTCGATATTTTTTGCTTCTTCTATGCTGAATCCTGAAAAATACGACATATCGTGGCAAAGTCTTACATTATGTTTTTCATTTCCTGCTTCTTCGGGAGTATGAGTCGTAAAAACTAACTTTTCTTTTACTTTATTTAAATCTCCATTGTACTTTTTCAATAAATGAAAAGCAGCGGGAAGTCCGTGTGCTTCATTTAAATGATAAATATCTCTTTCAATATTCAGTTCATCCAGCAATTGTGCACCGCCTTTTCCTAATAAAATATATTGAGCCAATTTCGTAGATTCATTCGCATCATACAGTTTATGACTGATTGTTTTTGAAACATGATCATTTTCAGCAACATCCGTTGAGAGGAAGAACATCGGAGCAGTGTGAAAGATTTCAGGGTCAAGGTAATAGACTTTTACCCAAACCGGTGCGCTGTGAATTTCGATCTGAAATTTGATGCCCGTATCTTCCAGAAAACTGTACATTTTCTTTGTCCACGTTGGCTGTAAGGTCTGGTCGTGATTTCTCGCCTGATCGTAATAACCGAATTTCCAGAGAATCCCGATTCCTATCAAATCCTGTTTCAAATTATAAGCACTTCTCATGTGAGATCCTGCTAAAAATCCCAGTCCTCCCGAATATATTTTCAGAACCTGCTCAATGGCAAATTCCATAGAAAAATAGGCAACTTTTTTTGAATATTGTGGATTGACGCTGAAGGGTATTTTAAAATTCTTAAAATCCATATATAATAGTTTAGTGTTTGAATAGTAAAGGTATCGATTATGATAGTTAAACCCTACATTAATTATCTGATAAATTAACTTTAAAAATGTTTGTTGAATCTCTTTTTTAATTACCTTTAGTATGTAAATTTTTGAAAATCAAAACCTTTCTGATGTGAAACTTCGGTTTTATGTGCTGTAACGATAATAAATTTAAGCATGAAAAAGGCATTTTCTGAAGAAGATTTAATTAAAAATCTGAGTTTATATTATCTGAATCGACATTTGAAAAAAAAGCCGATCGAAAAATATCATCGTACCATAGACGAATCCCGGCTTCATGACCGTGAAAAATACAAGAAGAAAGCAGAAATTTTACTTCTTAATTCATTTATGCATCATTTTCCTGAAGTTAAGTTTGAAGATTTAACGTGCGAAAGCCCCGACTTCATTGCAAAATTAAACGACAAAAAAATCGGAATAGAATTAACTGAAGTGATCAATCATCTTGAAATGAAAAAGGTGGAAAGCAGTTTAAACAAAATTTTCCGTCAGGCAGAAATATTATTGGAACAGGAAGACACTACGAAATATCGTGGTGTTTATTTTTTAGAATTCAACTCAAATATAAAATTGGATTCTCTGGAAAATCAGCAGGAAATTATTCTTAATATTTACAGAAGTATTAAAAAAGCTAAGCCCTTCGGTTGTGTAAAAAGTGTGAGAAAATCTTTTCACCGAAGAAATGTTTTTATTACTCATGAATATAATATGAATCTTTTTGATGAATTGTGTTCAGAGAAAATTTTGGAATTAATAGAAAAAAAGAATGAAAAATTCCCGTATTATGATACTTCTGTTGATGAATGCTGGCTCGTTATCGTTTCAGATATGAATTCTATCGCTTCCCGTTATACTTTTATTCAGGATAAAGAACATCTGCATGAAGTGAAAAGTCCGTTTCATAAAATTTTTCATCTGGAAAATCTTTGCGGAAATATCACGAGTATAAAGTAGTTTGTTGTCAAAATTTCATTGTTTTTCCTTTTTTATTGAATTATCATTCTTTAAATTTGTTAATATTGATATAATTTCTTTATATTTGATATACACTGTTTTAGGATTAAAAATTAATAACAAATTGAAAATATATGAAAAAACTTTTACTACTTTTTTTACTGTTTATATCACAAATATTCTTCTCTCAAGCCGATTGTTCAACGGCACTCAGCGTTTGTGGAAATTCGGATATTACCTATTCACCTTCAGGAATTGGCGCGGTCAACGAAAGCTTAGGAGGATGTATGGTATCAGGTGAGCATAATTCTATCTGGTACAAAATTACCATTGCTACAGGTGGAACTCTTACTTTTAATCTGGTTCCCGCAGATCCGGATGCAGATTATGACTGGGCGGTCTACGGACCGAACGTTACCTGTGGAAGCTTAGGTGCTCCGATACGTTGTAATGCAGCAACTGTTATCGGAGTTGGCGCAGCTACAGGATTGAATATGACAAGTACAATTCTGAGTGCGGCGGGAGGTTCTACAACTCCCTATTGCAGATATTTGGATGTTTTACCGGGCCAAACCTACTATTTGTATATTGATAACTGGGTTGATGTTTTTAATCCTACATTGGCTCCTTTTTCTTTAACTTGGGGAGGAACGGCTACGTTGGCATCACCATTTAATGATCCTGTTATACAGCCGAAACCTTTTGTTCCACCGGGAATTCCGGCTGCAAATCCTGCAAATCCTAAAGAGGTAATTGTCTGTGAAACTCCTGCTATATTTAATTTTTCTACTTTATCTGCAGGAATTTTAAATGGCAATCCTAATTTTGAAATAAGTTATCATGTATCACAGAATGATGCTTTGTCGGGGGCAAACCCTATTTTATCTCCACAAATGATTAATACGACTACAACGTATTATTATAGTATTCATTATCAGGATCCGGCAAATCCGACTAATCCTATTAACGGTTGCAGACAGATCGGACCGTTTAAGTTTAAACTTGGAAATATTTCTGGTACAAATGTTACGCTTTTTGGCTGTAATAATAATGGTGTGGGTTTGGCGACATTCAATCTTACGACGGCAGCTGTTTTTGGCGATCCTTTGGCAACAAAAAAATATTATGAAACAATGTCAGATCTGAATTTGGGTGTTAATGAAATCCCCAATCCAACGGCTTTTGTTTCTGCTGAAGGAACTGTTTATGTGAAAATTACTTCTCAGTTCGGATGTACTGCTGTTGCACAGATTTTTCTGAAATTTTATCCTGTTGTGGTCGTAAATGATGCGACTTTAAGAGCTTGTTTTATTGATTCAAATCCTTCAATGGGATCGTTTGATCTTACTCTTGCTGGGGTAACCACACAGTCTGGGATTACTAAAACATATTATCCGTCTTTAGCAGATGCTCAAAACGAAACTAATCAGATACTTTCTGCCAATCCTTACATTGCGCCAAATGGAGTTATATTTATAAAAGTTACTAACGGAAACGGATGTTTTGCCATTGCTAAAGTAACATTAGTAGTTATTCCACCGGTTTATTCCAATATTCTGGAAGATAAAATTATCTGTATAGAAGATAAAACAACATTAGATGCAGGTCCCGGATTTGCTGGCTACGAATGGAGCACTGGCGCAACTACTCAGACGATTACTAACGTAGGAGTTGGAACATATTGGGTAAAACTAAAAACCGGACAATGTATTACAACACAAACGGTAAAAGTCTATCCTTCTGAGCAACCTGTCATTGCCAATGTTGAAATTGCAAGTACCACGGTTACTGTAAACGTTATAGGAGGAACTGCTCCTTATAAATATTCAATGGATGCGATTAATTGGCAGGATTCTAATGTATTTAATAATGTTCCGAGAGGTGATAATTATATTCATGTGAAAGATGCTTACGACTGTGAACCAATTGATATTACGATTGTTGTGCCTAATTTGGTAAACGTTATCACGCCAAACGGAGACGGTATTAATGATGTGATAGATTATTCTGCATTGGGAAATAAACAAAACCTGATATTCAGTATTTTTGACAGATATGGAACTAAGATTTTCCAGGCGGATAAAACTACTGGCTATAAATGGGATGGAACAATTGCAGGCAAAAAAGTTCCGACTGGTACATACTGGTATTCTGTAACCTGGAATGAGAATGATAAAAAGAGCACCATATTCAAATATTCAGGATGGGTGATGGTAAAAAACAGAGAATAAATTAACATTTACAATTGAAAAACCGTCGCAAAAGTGGCGGTTTTTCAATTAAATACTTTTGTATCTTTAAAATAATCGGAGAGATATAAAATTTTACCACATTTTGAAAACTGAATGATTGTGCAAATTTCGTTTTCATAAGTTCCTTTTCCCGACAGATTTCCTAAAGAATTGGTTTGATAAAAATATTTTTCATTTCCCAAAGAAAAAATCTCAGAAACACGCCATTCAATATTTTCGTAACGCCTGAAGATAGCTCTGAATAAAGCTAAAATTCTGTTCTTGCCCGAAATTTCTTTAGAAGGCGGAATCCATATTGTACTTTCATCGGTAAACCATTTTTCAAGATGTTCTGTATCTAAAGAATTTAAATCTTTCATAAAATGACTGATTTTACAATTCATATTTTACGTTTACTATTAATATACGTGAAAAATCATAACTTGGTTTTTATTTTAGCAGTATAATTCTCGATTAAACCGGATTATGAAAGATAAAACAGATCGATAGATCGAATCAATTTATAAATAATATTAAATTACTATCTTTGCACCCACTAAAATTCAGGAGTAAAATAATGTCAAATTTTCACAAAACTGCCGCATTTCACACCCTTGGCTGCAAATTAAATTTTGCGGAAACATCTACTATTGCCCGTCAATTAACAGATGCAGGTTATGACAAGGTAAGTTTTGATGAAAAAGCGAATATTTATGTAATTAATACGTGTTCAGTAACTGAAAATGCCGATCGTGAGTGTAAACTTCACGTAAAAAGAGCGATGAAAGCCAATCCTGATGGCTTGGTAGTGATCGTTGGGTGTTATGCACAGTTGAAACCTGAAGAAATTTCACAGATTACTGGTGTTGATTTAGTTCTTGGAGCTAAAGAAAAATTCAATATTCTAAGTTATCTTGATGATTTGGAAAAATCTGAAAGTGAAGGAATTGTTCATTCTTGCGAAATTGAAGAGACTGATTTCTTTATCGGAAGTTATTCCATTGGTGACAGAACAAGAGCGTTTTTGAAAGTGCAGGATGGTTGTGATTATAAATGTACGTACTGTACAATTCCATTAGCCAGAGGGATTTCCCGTTCAGATACCATCGAAAATGTGATTCAGAATGCCAAAGAAATTGCGGCAAAAGATATCAAAGAAATTGTTTTAACTGGCGTGAATATCGGTGATTACGGTAAAGGTGAATTTGGAAATAAAAAACACGAACATACCTTTTTAGATTTGATTTCAGAATTAAATCAGGTTGAAGGAATCGAAAGAATCCGTATTTCGTCTATCGAACCGAATCTTTTAAAAGATGAGAGCATCGAGCTGGTTTCAAAAAGTAAAAGTTTTGTTCCGCATTTTCATATTCCGTTACAGTCTGGAAGCGATGATTTGCTGAAAAAAATGAAGCGTCGTTATTTAACGAAATTATACAACGACAGAGTTCATAAAATTCGTGAAGTAATGCCCGATGCTGCAATCGGTGTTGACATTATTGTTGGCTTTCCTGGTGAAACAGAGGAAAAATTCATGGAAACATATAATTTCCTGAATGATCTTCCGATTACATATCTTCACGTTTTCACATACTCTGAAAGAGAAAATACCGAAGCGGTAGGAATGGAAGGGATTGTACCGATTCCTGAAAGAAAAAAACGTAATAAAATGCTGAGAATTCTTTCTGAAAAGAAAAAGATGGCATTTTATCAGACTCAGCTCGGCAAAACGCTTCCCGTACTTTGGGAACATGAAAATAAGGATGGGAAAATGTTTGGTTTCACAGAAAATTATGTGAGAGTGCAGAAGGATTTTGACCAAACCTTTGTAAACCAGATCGAATTTCTAAAATTAGAGAAAATCCTGCCAGATGGCACGGTTTCTGTGCAGTCGTCCTACGAAAGTTTTTTAGCAAAAGCATAGTCTGTTTGCCGAATTTCCACTACATTTAGTTATAACTTTTTTAAATCTACATTCTATGAGAGATAAGTTTTTATCTTGGGGAATTGTATTAGTCATTGTTACATGGGTTGTGGCAGTACTAATCAAAGCGCATTATTGGATACCAACATTGTTAACGGCCTTCTATGCATTGGGTGTTTATAACACCTATCAGTCAAAACACGCTATTCTGAGAAACTTTCCTGTTATTGGATATTTCCGATACTTTTTCGAGGGTATTTCTCCCGAAATGCAGCAGTATTTTATTGAAAGGGAAACGGATGGAAAACCTTTTCCGAGAAATCAGCGTTCTGCGGTTTACAGACGTGCCAAAAATCTCAGTGATACAGTACCTTTCGGAACACAATTAGAAGTTAATCACAGAAAATATGAGGGAATTAAACATTCCATTTATGCCAAATCTCCTAAAGAAAAACTTCCGAGAGTTTGGGTAGGTGGCGAGCAGTGTACGCAGCCTTATCATGCTTCGTTATTCAATATTTCAGCAATGAGTTTCGGAGCATTGAGTGATAGGGCGCAGATTTCTTTAAACAGAGGGGCAAAAAAAGGTAATTTTTATCATAATACAGGAGAAGGAGGGATTTCTCCACATCATTTGGAAGGAGGGGATTTATGTTGGCAAATCGGAACCGGATATTTTGGATGTAGAGATGATGAGGGAAAATTCAACCCAGAATTATTTATTAAATACTCCACACTTCCTAATGTAAAGATGATCGAGATTAAATTGTCTCAAGGTGCAAAACCCGGTCATGGGGGAGTTTTACCAGGCGTGAAAAATACACCGGAAATTGCAAAAATTCGTCATGTAAAACCCGGAATGACTATTATTTCTCCACCTTCTCATTCTTCTTTTTCTGATGCAGCCGGATTGTTGAGGTTTGTTCAGCAACTAAGAGAGCTTTCAGGTGGAAAACCAGTCGGATTTAAACTATGTATTGGTGATACTAAAGAGTTTGAAGACATTTGTGTTCAGATGAATGTTTTGAAAATCTATCCTGATTTTATTACAATTGACGGAGCTGAAGGAGGAACAGGGGCTGCACCACCGGAATTTTCGGATGGAGTAGGAATGCCTTTGGAGCCAGCTTTAATTTTTGTGAACAAAACGCTTAATAATTATAATGTAAGAAATAAATTAAGAGTTATTGCAAGCGGAAAAGTTCTGACGAGTCTGGATATTTTGAGAGCGGTAGCAATGGGAGCTGATATGTGTAATAATGCGAGAGGATTTATGTTCTCTTTAGGTTGTATTCAGGCTCTGAGATGTAATAATAACAAATGTCCGACAGGTGTAGCAACGCAAGATAAGATGCTGATAAAAGGACTTGATGTTACCGATAAGGCAGAAAGAGTGTATCACTTCCATAAAAATACGCTTCATACCTGTAATGAATTAATTGCAGCAGCTGGAAAAGATTCTTATGAAGAAGTAGATGCTACGATGTTTATGAGAGGAGATGAATTTGATCACCTGGCAGATCTCTATTTTCCGGATATTTTAGGAAATGTAAAACAGAAAGCTAAATATTAGTAAATAAAAGTCATAAAAAAACCGCTTCAAAATTTGAAGCGGTTTAATTTTTTATTGATCACCACTAGGCCTTGGGTTTGCTTTATAGATTTGAAAGTTAAATACAAAAGAAGTATTTTTTAAAGAATACGTTGAAGAATAAGGAAAATGTGCATCCCTTGCAAAAGCAGCTCTGGATGGCACTATGATTACTCCCTGTAAATTATAAGGATCTCCGTCATTCATATTTTGAAATCCTTTAAAATATTTTAATCCTTCTTGTAGACCTTCAATTTCATAGTAACTTCTTTCTTTGCCTGCATCTGTCATTGTTTTATTCTTTACATAATAAAACAAAGGATCTGTAACAGGAGATCCATCACCATTAATTGTATTCATTATATTTCCTATTGATGAAAATGCAACATTTCCGTCTGTGTTTGTTGCAATATAACCAGTACCTCTCATCATTGTTCTGATTTGAGTTTTTGCATTCGGATCAGTAGCAAATGGATCAATAGTTACTCCTGTGGCAGGTTGTGCCCCATCTCTTACAATATAAATAACTCCTGAAGGAAGCGTTTTGGGAGCTAATTGAGATAATTTTTTATAATTATCATCAGCAGTATCTGTAGCGCTAAATGTTTTTATATTTCCCTGAACATCCAGATAATTCTCATCCATGAATTTCTGAATTGCCTGATCATCATAAGAATTTCTAATTGCAATGTCATCTGGCTCTACAAAAGTTGCCACTTCATCGTCATCCTTTTTACAAGCAGAAAAACACAAAGATCCCGCAAGGATATATAAAAATATTTTTTTCATTTCAAAAACTTTAATTACTTTACAAATAATATAACGACAAAAGTATAAAAAAATATGAGAATAGATAAATTTTTATGGAGTATTCGTTTTTATAAGACTCGAACTATTGCTACAGATGAGATTAAAAAGAACAGAGTGTCTATTGGTGAGTCGGTTGTGAAGTCTTCTAAAGAGGTAAAAGAAGGAGATGTGATTAAGATCCGTAAAAATCAGATTGATTATAAAATTAAAGTACTTCAGATTCCTAAAAGTAGGATGGGAGCTAAGCTTGTTCCGCTTCACATAAAAGATGTGACAGATAAAGAACAGTATGAAATACTCAAAATGAGAAAAGAATCTCAGGATTATTACAGAATCAAAGGAGAAGGAAGACCAACCAAAAAAGACCGAAGAGAAATGGACGATTATGTAGGAAATGACATTGCATCAGATTTTACCGATTGGGACGATTTCTTTGGCGAAAGTGGCGGAGATTCTGAAAACGAAAATTAATCAAAATGAAAAGCTCTATATGTAGAGCTTTTCTATTATTTCGTTCACAATGTCTTCAGGTTCTCGATTGTCTGTATTTACATTATATTGAGCTTTGCTGTAAAATTGATTTCTTTCAAATAAATGCTTAGCAATAAATTCAGGCAGATTTTCTTCATCGATATTGGCTATCAGCGGACGTTTTTCTTTTTGTTTTGAAAGTCTTTCCGCTAAAGTTCCTACAGATGCTTTCAGAAAAACACTTTTTGAGTTATGATTAATAATTTCCATGTTATTGTAATAAACCGGAGTTCCTCCACCCAAGCTTAAAATTACATTTTCTTCTGAAGCCAGAATTTCTTCTAACGCCTCTCGTTCCAGCTTTCTAAAGTAGATTTCTCCTTTTTTCTCGAAGATTTCAGGGATGGTTAATTTATTTCTTCTGGAAATGTCTTTATCCAGGTCAATTAATTTAAAATTGAGTTTATCGCTTAATATTTTGGAAATGTGAGATTTGCCACTTCCCATGTATCCGACCAGTGAAATTATCATGAATTTATTTTAAACAAATTTGCAAAAAAGTTTTGAGATAACGAAAAACTTCATATCTTTGCACCACTGAAAACGAGAGATGTTATAACAGACAATAATCGTTGCTAAAGTGACCGACTCGGTAGCTCAGCTGGTAGAGCAATACACTTTTAATGTATGGGTCCTGGGTTCGAATCCCAGCCGGGTCACTAGCAAAAAATTACTTAATTTCTGTAATTTATTG
>Ga0308171_1000243_pt1 | contig 153480 bp, 131 predicted proteins | sample PhyGR1_FD_202135 | JGI IMG/M metagenome (GOLD analysis project Ga0308171, IMG submission 202135) | Phyllosphere microbial communities from UC Gill Tract Community Farm, Albany, California, United States - DLSLSG.R1 | ecosystem: Host-associated > Plants > Phyllosphere > Unclassified | place... | reverse complement strand
GCCACGACCACCTCCAAGGAAATCGCCCAGGTGGGTTCGATCTCCGCCAACTCCGACGAATCCGTGGGCAAGATCATTGCCGACGCGATGGACAAGGTCGGCAAGGAAGGCGTGATCACCGTGGAAGACGGCAAGAGCCTGGACAACGAACTCGATGTCGTGGAAGGCATGCAGTTCGACCGCGGCTACCTGTCGCCCTACTTCATCAACAACCCCGAAAAGCAAGCCGCGATTCTGGACAACCCCTTCGTGCTGCTGTTCGACAAGAAGATCAGCAACATCCGTGACCTGCTGCCCACGCTGGAGCAAGTCGCCAAGGCCGGCCGTCCCCTGCTGATCATTGCCGAAGAAGTCGAGGGCGAAGCCCTGGCGACGCTGGTGGTGAACACGATCCGCGGCATTCTGAAGGTCGTGGCCGTGAAGGCACCTGGCTTCGGCGACCGCCGCAAGGCCATGCTGGAAGACATCGCCATCCTGACGGGCGGCAAGGTCATCGCCGAAGAAGTGGGCCTGACGCTCGAGAAGGTCACGCTGGCCGACCTGGGCCAAGCCAAGACCATCGAAGTGGGCAAGGAAAACACGATCATCATCGACGGCGCCGGCGCCGCTGCTGACATCGAAGCCCGCGTCAAGCAAGTGCGCATCCAGATCGAAGAAGCGTCCAGCGACTACGACCGTGAAAAGCTGCAAGAGCGCGTGGCCAAGCTGGCCGGCGGTGTGGCCGTGATCAAGGTCGGCGCTGCCACCGAAGTCGAGATGAAGGAAAAGAAGGCACGTGTGGAAGACGCACTGCACGCCACCCGCGCTGCCGTGGAAGAAGGCATCGTGGCCGGCGGCGGCGTGGCCCTGCTGCGCGCCAAGCAAGCCGTGGGCGACAGCCTGAAGGGTGACAACGTCGACCAGGAAGCCGGCATCAAGCTGGTGCTGAAGGCCGTCGAAGCCCCTCTGCGCGAAATCGTCTACAACGCCGGTGGCGAGCCATCGGTGGTGGTGAACAAGGTGCTGGAAGGCAAGGGCAACTTCGGTTTCAACGCCGCCAACGACACCTACGGCGACATGCTGGAGCTGGGCATCCTGGACCCCACGAAGGTCACGCGCGCTGCACTGCAGAACGCCGCTTCCGTGGCATCGCTGCTGCTGACGACCGAAGCCATGGTCGCCGAAGCACCGAAGGACGACGCACCTGCCGGCGGCATGCCCGACATGGGCGGCATGGGTGGCATGGGCGGCATGGGCATGTAATGCCAGGCGGCCCGGCCGCGGGGGGATAGGGCTTCGGCCCCTTCCACCCGACCGGCACCGGACACGAAAAAACCCCGCAGGTCGCAAGGCCTGCGGGGTTTTTTCATGGGTGGGCGTGCGGCGCTGGCTTCGCGGGTATTGGCCTTCGAGCCGGCACCACCGCCCGGGGGCGCTGCCCCATCAGAAGCGGTAGGTCGCCGTCAGCATCACGTTGCGGCGCGCAGCCCACCAGCAGTCGCCCCGGCCTAGGCAGATGCTCAGGTACTGCTTGTCCGCCACGTTGTTGATGTTGAGGGCGTAGCGCCAATTCTGGCTGTCGTAGGCCAGCAGCGCATCGCCCACCAGCGCGGAGGGCACGCGCGGTGCGGCGCCGTCGCGGAAGCCGGACAGGTACCGCGCGCCCGCGCCGACGGAAAACCCCTTCACGTCGCCCACCGAGAAGCGGTACAGCCCCCACACCGCCGCCTGGTTGCGCGGCAGGCCTTCCAGCGTCTTGTCCACGTCGGTGTAGTTGTAGTGCGCGATCAGGTCGAACACCGACGACAGGCGCGTCTTCACCTCCAGCTCCACGCCCTTGTTGGTCGTCTCGCCCGCCTGCAGACGGTTGTCGGGGTTGGTCGGATCGGCGACGAGCTGGTTCTTTTCCTTCAGCTTGTAGACCGACGCGGTGAACGTGGTGGCGCTGCCTTCGGGCATGTATTTCACGCCGGCTTCCACCTGCTCTCCCTGCAGCGGCTTGAACCGGGCGCCGGAGGCATTGGTGCCGCTGACCGGCGTGAACGACTCGGCGTAGCTCAGGTAGGGAGTCCAGCCGCCGGCCAGCTGGTACATCACGCCCAGGCGCTTGGTGGTGTCGCTCGAGCGCTCGTCGGGCGTGCCGTCCACGCCGCTGGTCACGCGGTCGTGGCGCAGGCCGGCGACGAAGATCCAGCGGTCCCACTTCATCTGGTCCTGCACGTAGAGGCCCGTCTGGCGCTGCCGGTTGCCCGGCACGGCGACCGGGTTCACGGCCGGGCGGCCGGTGTAGACGGGTGCGAAGGCGTCGATGGGCAGGTCGTAGGCATCGCCGGAATCGGTCTTGCTCTCGGTCTGTCGGTTCCAGTCCACGCCCAGCAGCACCTGGTGCTGCAGCCCGCCCGTGTTCAGGCGGCCCTGCAGGTGGGTGTCGACCGTGGCCATGCGGGTGCGGGTGGTGTTCTGGCCGAAGAGGCGGCTGATGAAGCGCTGGTTGACGGGGTCATCACCGAATCCACCGGGCAGCTTGAAGAAGTCGGCATAGTGGTAGGCGCCCCGGTTTTCATTGCGCGCCCAGCGTAGGTTCTGGCGCACCGTCCAGGCGTCGTTGAAGCGGTGCTCGAACTGGTAGCCCAGGGTTTCGCGGTCGGTGTCGTAGTAGTCGCCCGGCTCGCCGATGAAGCGGCTAGTGGGCAGGCGTCCGTTCGGGTTGGGCAACAGCGTGCCCGACCAGGGCAGGAACTGCGCGACGCTGCCGGTGCGGTCCTGCTGCCAGTGCGCCTGCAGCAGCAGCGAGGTAGCCGCGTTGGGCCGCCACATCAGCGAAGGCGCGATCAACCGGCGGTCGTCGGGCACATGGTCCACCTGCGTGTCGGCATCGCGCGCCAGCGCCACCAGGCGGTAAGACCATTGGCCGTCGGCCGTGAGCGGGCCGCTCAGGTCGGCCTGCAGCTGCTTGCGGTTCCAGCTGCCCAGCTGCACGCCCACTTCGCGCTGGGTTTCCTGCAGCGGCCGCTTGGTGACCATGTTGACCACGCCCGCCACGGTGCCGGCGCCGAACAGCATGCCGGACGGGCCGCGCAGCACCTCCAGCCGTTCCAGCGTGTAGGGGTCGGCGGGAATGGTGCTGGTGTAGTAGTTGTAGCTCTGGCGCAAGCCGTCCAGGTAGATGTCGGGGTAGCTGCCGCGCACCCGGATGCTGTCGGAGCGGCTGTCGAGGCCGTATGCGTCGCTGCGCACGCCCGCCGCGTACAGCAGCGCGCCCTGGAAGCTGGTGGCGCCCTGGTCCACGATCTGGTCGCGGGTGACGACGGTGACGGACTGCGGCGTTTCGCTCAGCGGCGTATCGGTCTTGGTGGCGGTCGAGGCGTTCCGCGCGCGGTAGCCCACGACGGGGCCGGTCGCGCTCTCCGTTTCCGCGCTGGCATCCACGCGCACTTCGGACAAGGTGGCCTGGGACGTCTGGGCCGTCACGGCGCCGGACAGGCCGCACAGCAGCGCCGCGCAGACGGCGACCTCGCGTTGGGGAAACGTCATGATGTCAATGAAATTAGAATTGATAACAATTCGTATTCTATTGACCATCGAGCCTGGCGCCTGCTGTGTGGCGGCCACACAACGGGGGTGGAGGCCGGACCGCTTCGGCCGCTGCGAGGCGCGGCCATGCTGCGCCCCTGCTGCCGCTCAGCGACCGCGCACGCGCTGCAGCAGCCCGGCGGTGGACCCGTCCAGCCCTTCCACGTCGCCCGAGGCCAGCCGTTCCTCGATGTCCCTGGCCAGCACCTTGCCCAGTTCCACCCCCCACTGGTCGAAGCTGTTGATGCCCCACAGGCTGCCGCTCACGAACACCCGGTGCTCCTGCAGTGCGATCAGCGCACCCAGCGAGGTGGGCGTGAGCGCCTCCAGCAGCAGGAAGGTGCTGGGCCGATTGCCCGGGAAGTGGCGATGCCCGCCCTCGCTGTGCTGGCCCACCATCAGGGCCTGGGCCTGGGCCAGTGCGTTGGCCAGCAGCTTGTCGTGGTGGCCCGGCAGCGGGTGCGTGGGCTGGCGCACGGCGACGATCTCCAGCGGCACGACGTCGGTGCCCTGGTGCAGCATCTGGAAGAACGCGTGCTGCCCGTTGGTGCCGGGCTCGCCCCACAGCACGGGCGACGTGGCGAGCGCCAGCGGGGAGCCGTCCAGCGCCACACGCTTGCCGTTGCTCTCCATCTCCAGCTGCTGCAGGTAGGCGGGCAGCCGGCCCAGTGCCGCGTGGTAGGGGGCGATGCAGCGGCTGGTGAAGCCGTGGAAGTTCCGGTACCAGACGTCGAGCAGCCCCAGCCGCACCGGCAGGTTCTGCGCCAGCGGCGCGGTGCGGAAGTGCTCGTCCATGGCGTGGGCGCCGGCCAGCAGATCGCGAAAGCCCGCCGCGCCGATGGCGATGGCGATGGGCAGGCCGATGGCCGACCACAGCGAATAGCGCCCGCCCACCCAGTCCCAGAAACCGAAGGTGGTGGTGATGCCCAGCGCGGCGGCGGCGTCGACGTTGGTGGTGAGCGCCGCGAAGTGGCGGGCGACGTCCTGGCCGCCTTGCCGGGCGAACCACGCCAGCGCCGAGCGCGCATTGGTCATGGTCTCGGCGGTGGTGAAGGTCTTGGAGGCGATCAAGAAGAGCGTGTTCGGCGCCTTGAGCGACTTCAGCACCGTGTGCAGTTCATGCCCATCCACGTTGGAGACGAAGTGCAGCCGCTTGCCCTGCGTGCGGTGCTCTTCCAGCGCCTTCACCGCCATGTGCGGCCCGAGGTCGGAGCCGCCGATGCCGATGTTCACGATGTCGGTGATGCCCTCGTCGGCCCGCACGGCCTCGGCATAGGCGAGCATGGCATCCAGCGTCTCGTGTACCTGCGCCAGCTGCCCGGCGATGCTGCTTTGGTCCCCCGGCAGCGCTAGCCCGGCCGGGCGCCGCAGGAGCGTGTGCAGCACGGCGCGGTTTTCGGTGGTGTTGATGGCCTGCCCGCCGAACATGGCGGCGCGGTGCTGCTCCAGGCCGCAGGCGGCGGCCATGCGCAGCAGCAGGGCCTCGGTGTCCGCGTCCCACAGGTTCTTGGACAGGTCGGCGAATACGTGTGGCGCCGCCTGGCTGAACTGGTCGAACCGCTGGCCGTCGGCAGCGAACGCCTGCCGCAAATCCAGATCACGGGCGCCGCCGGCGAAGGCCGTCTGCAGCAGGGGCCACTCAGGGGTTTGGTCGCAACGAAGGGACATGGGATCGATGAAAAGAAAAACGCAAACCCGACAAGAGTAACTGGATTACACGCAGTGCTGCACACAAAATTGCATGCCAATGTCAGCCAGCGTTCATGCGCGGCTTTCTCCTACAAACGTGGCGGCCGCCATTGCTGTAACGAGATTACATATCCAGCGCCCGCGATGCGCCGTACAGCGCCGGCGTGGCACTCGCGTCGATCACCCAGCACGGTATGCCGGCCAGATAGCCCTGGAAACGCCCCTTGGCCTCGAACCGGGCCCGGAAGGGCGAACGGTCGAACCACTCGCCCAGGCGCGGCACGATGCCCCCGCCGATGAACACCCCGCCCCGGGCGCCCAGCGTGAGCGCCAGGTTGCCGGCCACGTTGCCCAGAAAGCCGCAGAACAGCTCCAGCGCCTCCAGCGCCAGCGCGTCCTGCTGCTGCAGCGCCAGATCGGTCACCTGCGCGGGCGAATCGACCTCGGCGCCGCCCTGCCCCTCAAGCCGCCGCACCGCGTGGTACAGGTCGACCAGCCCCGCGCCGCAGACCGCCCGTTCGGCCGAGACATGGCCATAGCGCTCCTGCAGGATCGCCAGCACGTCCGTCTCGCGGGCGTTCTGCGCGGCAAGCGAGACGTGGCCGCCTTCACCCGAGAGCGGCACGCCGTGGCGCGAGCCCATCGGAAAAACCAGCCCCGACACGCCCAGCCCGGTGCCAGGCCCGACGAGCGCGATGGCGGAGCCGGCTACTGCGTCGCCGCCGCCCACCTGGCGCAGCAGGTCGGGGGTCAGCAGCGGCAGCGACAGCGCCAGCGCGGTGAAGTCGTTGATCACCACCAGCCGCTCGAAGCCGAAGGCCTCCTGCACGGCGCGCTGCGAGAAGCTCCAGCTGTGATTGGTCATGCGCACGGCGTCACCCGTCACCGGATTGGCGATGCCGAAAGCCGCCTCGCGCGGCGTGGCGATGCCCACGTCGTGCAGATAGGCCGCCAGCGCCGCGTCCACGGTGGGGAACTGCGCGCAAGGCAGCACCCGCGTGTCGTTCATCGTGCCGGTGGGCGATGCCTGCCAGGCCAGGCGGATGTTGGTGCCGCCGATGTCGGCAAGCAGGCGCAGTGGTTGCATGGTGTGGACGTGGTGGATGGATGAGGTGCGCAAGCCGGACCAGGAGTTTGCTATTTTTTTAATAGCTACACCCCCATGCAGATCAAGCGCAGGGACTTATTTCTATCTGAAACCGGTGGCGCGGCGCGTTCGGAGAAGGCGCCGCCGTGCGGTCAGAAGAAAGCACCTCGCCGCCGCCCCGACTGCGATCACGGCCGTGCGGGGCGAGTGGCGCGCTCAGCCCGCGGCCTGCATCAGCTGCTCCAGCTTGGCGGCGTCGGCGGCGAAGGCGCGGATGCCCTCGGCCAGCTTTTCCGTCGCCATGGCGTCGGCGTTGAGCGCGTAGCGAAAGCCCGGCTCGTCGTAATTCACGGCGGGCAGCTCCAGGCCGCGCGCGGCCTGGGCGTCGAGCGCGCGCTGCACGGGCAACTCGCTCTGCGCCAGTTGGGCCAGCAGGTCGGGCGCGATGGTGAGCAGGTCGCAGCCGGCCAGCGCCACGATCTGGCCCACGTTGCGAAAGCTCGCGCCCATCACCTCGGTAGCGATGCCGAAGTGCTTGTAGTGCTGGTAGATCTGCCGCACCGACTGCACGCCCGGGTCGTTGGCGCCGGCCATCGCGGCTTCGTCCCAACTGTCGCCTGCCTGCTTCTTGTACCAGTCGTAGATGCGCCCGACGAAAGGCGAGATCAGCTTCACCCGGGCCTGGCCGCACGCCACCGCCTGCGCGAAGGAAAACAGCAGCGTGAGGTTGGTGTGGATGCCCCGCGCCTCCAGCCGGCGCGCCGCTTCGATGCCTTCCCAGGTCGAGGCGATCTTGATGAGCACGCGGTCGGTGGGGATGCCCTCGGCCTGGTACAGCTCGATGATGCGTTCGCCGCGTGCGATGGTCGCCTCGGTGTCGAACGACAGGCGCGCATCGACCTCGGTGGAAACGCGCCCCGGAATGAGGGACAGGATTTCGCAGCCGAAGCGCACGATGAGGCGGTCCATCACCTCGTCCAGCGGGCGGCCGCGCCAGCGCGACACGGCGTCGGTCAGCAGCGGCGCGTAATCGGGTTTCTGCACCGCCTTCAGGATGAGCGACGGATTGGTGGTCGCATCCTGCGGCTGGAAGGCGCTGAGCTGGCGGAAATCACCCGTATCGGCCACCACGGTGGTGAACTGTTTGAGAGCGTCGAGTTGGTTCATGGCTGTGCGTTTCCTGCAGTGGCAGCGGCGTGTGGAAGGAATGGCGGACGGCCGGGCCGGTCGCTCCGCGGGTGGCAGCCGACGAGTGTAAGACCCGGCCTGCCCTCTTCGTTGCGGCGAAGGGGCGATCCGTGCAAACCCCAACCAGCCTCCGGTGACCGCGATCATGAAACTCGGTAACATACCGCCAAATTTTTTCACCCCCTGCTCCCCTCCCCTCTTCACCCTTTCAGTCAGGAAAGTCAACGCACGATGAGTTTCGATCTGGTTCTGTTCGGCGGCACGGGCGACCTCGCATGGCGCAAGTTGCTTCCCGCCCTCTTCCAGGCCTTCCGCCACGGCTCGCTGCCCGAGGGCGGCCGCATCATCGGCGTGGCACGCGACGAGATGACCGATGCGGCCTACCGCGAGCTCATCGCCAGCCGATTCGACGCGGTGATCCAGGAAAAGCGGCCGACGGCCGAGGAATTCGAGCGTTTTGCCGCGTTGCTGCAGTATCAGCGGGTGGATCTGTCGAAGCCCGAGGACTATGCCCGGCTGGCCGCCCGCCTGCACGAGCGCAATGCCGACACCGTGGTGATGTATCTGGCCACCGCGCCCAGCCTCTTCACCACCGCCTGCGAGCAGCTGGGAGCGGCGGGCCTGGCCACGCCGAAGACGCGGGTGGTGCTGGAAAAGCCGCTCGGCCACGACCTCGAATCGAACCGCGCCATCAATGCGGCCGTGCGCCGCGTGTTCCGCGAAGAGCAGATCTTCCGCATCGACCACTACCTGGGCAAGCCCGCCGTGCAGAACCTGCTGGCGCTGCGCTTCGGCAACGTGCTGTTCGAGCCGCTCTGGCGCCGCGAAATGGTGGCCAGCATCGAAATCACCATGGCCGAGAAGCTGGGCGTGGAAAAGCGCGGCGCCTTCTATGACGGCACCGGCGCGCTGCGCGACATGGTGCAGAACCATGCGCTGCAGCTGCTGTGCGCCATCGCCATGGAGCCGCCCATCAATGCCACGGCCGACGCCATTCGCGACGAGAAGCTCAAGGTGCTGCACTCGCTGGTGCCCTGGACGCCCGCCACCCTGTCGCGCGACGTGATCCGTGGGCAGTACACCTCCGGCAGCACCGGCGGCGAGCGCGTGCCCGGCTACGCCGAAGAGGCCGGCGTGCCGCCCGACAGCCGCACCGAGACCTTCGTCGCCCTGCGCACCGAGATCGCCAACTGGCGCTGGGCCGGCGTGCCCTTCTACATCCGCACCGGCAAGCGGCTGGCCGGGCACGAGGCGCACATCGCCATCAACTTCCGCCCCACGCCGCACCCCATCTACCGCACGCCCGTCGGCGCGGCCAACCGGCTGGTGATCAATCTGCAGCCGCGCGATGGCGTGGCGCTGCACCTGTTTGCCGCAGGCCAGGACAAGCGCAGCGCGCGCGGCCCGGAGGCCCAGTCGCTGGCCCCCGTGCACCTGGACCTGGACTTCGAGCAGCGCTTCGGCACCGAGCGCGTGGGCGCCTACGAACGCCTGCTGCTGGACGTGATCGCCGGCCGGCTGAACCTGTTCGTGCGGGCCGACGAGCAGGAAGCCGCCTGGCGCTGGGTCGAGCCCATCATGCAGTCGTGGCAGGAATCGAACGAAGGCCCGCGCCCCTACGCGGCGGGCACCTGGGGCCCCGCCGCCGCCAGCGCCATGGTGGCGCGCGAAGGCCACAGCTGGATCGAGGAAACTTGATTCGCCCCCTGAGCCGCCATGGCGGCTCTCTCCCTCCGAGACGTAATGGCGGCTCTCTCCCTCCGGGCCGCTGCGGCGGCTCTCCCCCTCCGGGCCGCTGCGGCGGCTCGTTCCCTCCGGGCCGCTGCGGCGGCTCGTTCCCGCGCGGGCGGGGACGAAGCGCCGGTCGCGTACACACGCGGGCGTCGGGTTTTGCGATGAAAGGGCTCCACCATGCTTGAACGCATCACCGCCTCCCTGCCCTCGCTGGCGCCGGCCGAGCAGCGGGTGGCCGCCCTGGTGCTGCAGGACGCGCGCGCCTTCGCCCGCCTGCCGGTGCGCGAACTGGCGGCGCGGGCCGGGGTGAGCAAGCCCACCGTGGTGCGCTTTTGCCGCAGCATGGGCTACGACGGGCTGGCCGACTTCAAGCTCAAGCTCGCGGGCAGCGTGAGCGAGGGCGTGCCCTTCATCCACCGCAGCGTGGACGCCGACGACAAGACCGGCGACGTGCTGGTCAAGGTGGTGGACAACGCCGTGGCGGCCTTCCTGCAGTACCGCAATGCCGCCACCAACGGCGCCATCGAGCGGGCGGTGGACGCCATCGCGGCGACCTGGAAGACCGGGCACCGCATCGAGATCTACGGCGTCGGCAACTCCGGCATCGTCGCGCAGGACGCGCAGCACAAGTTCTTTCGCCTCGGCATCACCAGCATCAGCACCAGCGACGGCCACATGCAGGTGATGAGCGCCACGCTGCTGGGCCCGGGCGACTGCCTGATCATCGTCTCCAACTCGGGCCGCACGCGCGACCTGATGGACGCGGCCGACATCGCCCGCAAGAACGGCGCGACGACCATCGCCATCACCGCCAGCGGCTCGCCCCTGGCCCAGGCCTGCGCCATCCACCTGGCGGCCGACCACCCGGAGGGCTACGACCGCTACAGCCCCATGGTGTCACGCCTTTTGCATCTGCTCATCATCGACGTGCTGGCCACCTGCGTGGCGCTGCGCATCGGCGAGCCGCTGCAGCGCGGGCTGCAGCAGATGAAGGACAACCTGCGGGCCAAGCGGTACACCTGAGAAGGTGTTGACGATCTCGCAGGGGATCGTCAACACGTTCCAAGGCTTGCGGGCGCTTCGACAAGCTCCCGGCGAAGGGGTGGACTGGCCGGTGCGCTCCGCGCGCCACATACTGCGCGGTGTGCGCTGGCGCACAGACGGCTCGCACCGGCCTGCGCACACTTGCGATCCGGCGCGCCACAGGGCGCACGGTCCATCCACCACGGCTTTCCACCCCATCCATCGAGAGGTTTTCCATGAACGCAACCCGTGTCCCCCCCGTCGCCCCCGTGCCGTCGACCGACGATGCCGGCAAGCTGGTGCTGCGCCTGGCCATCGGCGTGCTCGTCCTGCTGCACGGCATCTACAAGCTGCAGGCGGGGGTGGGCTTCATCGCCGGCATGCTGGAGAAGGCCGGCCTGCCCAGCGTGCTGGCCTACGGCGTCTACGTGGGCGAGATCGTGGCGCCGGTGCTGCTCATCCTGGGGCTCTTCACCCGGGCGGGCGCGGCCATCATCGTGGTCAACATGCTGGTCGCCTTCGGCCTGGTGCACATTGCCGACCTGTTCGCGCTGACCAAGCAGGGCGGCTGGGCGCTGGAACTGCAGGGCCTGTACCTGTTCGGCGCGCTGGCGGTGATGCTGCTGGGCGCGGGGCGCTACAGCGTGGGCGGCGCGTACGGGCGCTTCAACTGAGCGCCTGCCGCACTTGCTATTGAATCAGTAGCGCCCAGCGCTGGATCCATCGGCGCTGGAGCCCGAAAACACCTTAAATCGCCGCAAAAATCGGTCAGGCGGCCGCCAGTTCCGCCAGCGGAATGCGGCCCTCTTCGACCCCATGGCAGGCCACGCGCGTGCCGCCCTGCTCGATGAGCGCGGGCCGCTCGGTGCGGCAGCGGTCGTTGGCGTAGGGGCAGCGCGGGTTGAAGGCGCAGCCGGCCGGCGGGCTCAAAGGGTTGGGCACCTCGCCCTGCACCGGCGTGCGGGCGCGGCCGGTGTCGTGCATCTTCGGAATCGCATCCAGCAGCATGCGGGTGTAGGGGTGGCGCGGCGCGGCAAAGAGCTGCCGCTTGTCCGCCACTTCCACCAGCCGGCCCAGGTACATCACGCCGACCTGGTCGGCCACGTGGCGCACCACGGCCAGGTTGTGGCTGATGAAGAGGTACGTGAGCTGCCGCTCGCGCTGCAGGTCCTTCATGATGTTGAGCACCTGCGCCTGCACCGAAACGTCGAGCGCCGAGGTCGGCTCGTCGCACACCAGGAATTCCGGCTCGGTGGCCAGCGCCCGGGCGATGGAGATGCGCTGGCGCTGCCCTCCCGAGAACTGGTGCGGGTACTTGGCCATGTCCAGCGGCGACAGGCCCACCGACTGCAGCAGCTCGCCCACGCGGGTCTTGAGCTGGGCCTTGTCGGTGATCAGGCCATGCTCGCGCAGCGGCTCGCCGATGATGTCTTCCACCAGCCAGCGCGGGTTGAGGCTGGCATACGGGTCCTGGAAGATCATCTGGATGCGGCGGCGCATGGCGCGGGCGTCACGGCTCTTGAAGGCGGCATGCGCGTCCTGCCCGTCGAAGGTGAAGCCGCCGCGCGTGGGCTCGTAGAGACCCACCAGCAGCCGGGCGACGGTGCTCTTGCCGCAGCCCGATTCACCCACCAGCGCCAGCGTCTTGCCGCGCTCGATCTCGAAGCTGACGCCGTCCACCGCATGCAGCAGCGTGCGCGGCTTGCGCTCCAGCACGCGGTTGAGCCAGGGCGCCGAGACGTCGAAGGTGCGGGCGAGGTCGTGCGCGCGCACGAGTGGCTGCGTCGTGGCCTGCGCAGGGGGCTGGATGGTCGTGTTGGCGATGGGCGTGGTCATGCGGCGGCTCCTTGCAGGCGAACGGCAGCGGCCTCGCCAGCCGAGGCGGGGTCGTGCAGCCAGCAGGCGGCGCGCGTGGCCCCGGCGGGCATCAGCTCGGGTCGCTCGGTGCGGCAGCGGTCGAAGGTGTGCGGGCAGCGCGGGTTGTAGGCGCAGCCCTTGGGGATGGCGTTCAGGCGGGGCATGGCGCCGTCGATCTGGTTCAGGCGCTCGCGGTCCTGCGCCATGTCGGGAATGGAGGCCATGAGGCCGGCCGTGTAGGGGTGCGACGGGTGGTTGATGACCTGGTGCACCGGCCCGATCTCGGCGATGCGGCCGGCGTACATCACGGCCACGCGGTCGCAGGTCTCGGCGATGACGCCCATGTCGTGGGTGATGAGCATCACGGCGGCACCGCGCGAGCGGCAGATGTTCTTGAGCAGCTGGATGATCTGCGCCTGGATGGACACGTCGAGCGCCGTGGTGGGCTCGTCGGCCACGATCAGCTGGGGCGACGCCGCCAGCGCCAGGGCGATGACCACGCGCTGGCGCATGCCGCCGGAGAACTGGTGCGGGTAGTGGTCGACGCGCTGCTCGGCCGCCGGAATGCCGGTGTCCTTGAGCAGGTCGATGGCGCGCTGCCGGGCCTCGGCCGCGCCCATGGGAAGATGGGTGCGGATGGTCTCGACCAGCTGCTGGCCCACGGTGTAGAGCGGGTTCAGCGAGGTCAGCGGGTCCTGGAAGATGGCGCCGATGCGGCGGCCGCGCACCTGCCGCATCTTGTGCGGCGGCAGGTTGTCGATGCGCTCGCCCTCCAGCACGATCCGGCCCGAGGCGATGCGCCCCGGCGGCTCCAGCAGGCCGATGATGGACGCGCCCGTGAGCGACTTGCCGGCGCCTGACTCGCCCACCACGCCCAGGATCTCGCCCGGCGCGATGGAAAAGGAGATGTCGTCCAGCGCGCGCAGCGTGCCGCGGCGGCCCGGGAATTCGACGACGAGGTTCTGGACTTCAAGCAGTGACATCGGCCCGTCCTTCGGATTGCGGATTCATCATGATTGCTATACTTTTAATAGCTGTCAGCGCTTATAGATCAGGCGCTGGCGGCTGATTTGATTCGATTTTCTGGAACGATGGGGCGCTCAGCGCAGCCGGGGGTTGAGCGCATCGCGCAGCCAGTCGCCCAGCAGGTTCACCGAAATGGCGATCAGCACCAGCATCACGCCCGGGAACACGGTGATCCACCATTCGCCCGAGAAAAGATAGTCGTTGCCGATGCGGATCAGCGTGCCCAGCGAGGGCGAGGTGGGCGGCGCCCCCACGCCCAGGAAGGACAGCGTGGCTTCGGTGATGATGGCGGTCGCCACCTGGATGGTGGCCAGCACCATGACCGGGCCCAGCACGTTGGGCAGCACGTGGCGCCGCATGATGGACAGCGAGGACACGCCCGTCACGCGCGCGGCCTGCACGTATTCCTTGTTGCGCTCCACCAGCGTGGAGCCGCGCACCGTGCGGGCGTACTGCACCCAGCCCGTGAGCGAGATGGACAGGATCAGCACGCCGAAGGCCATGGACTCGCCCGCGTTCGGGAACACCGCCCGGCCGACGCCCGCGATCAGCAGCGCCACCAGGATGGCCGGGAACGACAGCATCACGTCGCACAGGCGCATCAGCACGCCGTCGATCCAGCCGCCCTTGAAGCCGGCCAGCAGGCCCAGCGCCACGCCCACCACCACCGATAGGATCACCGACGCGAAGCCGACGATGAGCGAGATGCGCGCGCCGTAGATCACGGCGGAGAGGATGTCGCGGCCCTGGTCGTCCGTGCCCAGGGGGTATTTCCAGGTGCCGCCGCCTTCCGTGTTCCAGCCCGGCGGCAGGCGCGCGTCGGACAGCTCCAGCGTGGTCAGGTCGAACGGGTTGTGCGGCGCCACCCAGGCGGCGAACACGGCGCAGATCACGCACACCAGCGCGACCAGCGCGGCGCCGATGGCCACCGGCGAGGTGCGGAAACTGTGGCCGACGTCGCTGTCGTACCAGCGGAACAGGGTTGTCTTCATCGTGGGGTTCTCGGGAAATTCTGGGAGAAAGCGGGAGTTGCGTGCCGGGCGCGGCGTTCGGGGCCGACGGTACGCCCGGGGAGCGCCCAGCAGGAGGCGTCAGGGCGCGGATCAGGTCGTCATGGGCTGATGCTCATCCATTTGAACGGCATGGCGTTGTCGGCCAGCTGCACCACGCTGGCCTTGGTGGACACGCCCCAGGCCAGCGCCTGCTGGTGCAGCGGTATGTGGCCCACGTCGGCGGCGTGCAGTTGGAAGGCCTCGCGGATCATGGCGTTGCGGCGGTCCTTGTCCTGCTCGGTCAGCACGCGGCGCGTCAGCTCGTCGACCCTGGGGTTGCAGTAGCTGCCCAGGTTGTACTGGCCGGCGCCCTTGCCGTCCACGCAGGCCATCAGCGCATTCATGGCGTTGTGGGCGTCGTAGGTGGCGGGCGTCCAGCCCAGCAGGTAGAAGCTGGTGTCGCGGCGCAGCACCTTCGGGAAGTAGGTGGCCTTGGGTTCCGCCTGCACCCGCACCTTGACCTGGATGCGCGCCAGGTTGGTGGCCACGGCCTGGCAGATGAGCGCGTCGTTCACGTAGCGGTCGCTCGGGCAATCGAGCGTGATCTCGAAGCCGCTGCCGTAGCCTGCCTCGTTCATCAGCCGCTGGGCCGCGCGCACGTCGTAGGGCAGGCGCTTGATGTCGGGCTGGAAGCCGTTGACGCCCGGGCCGACCAGCAGCGCCGACGGGTTGGAGGCACCGCGCATCACCGTCTTCTGGATGGCGTCGATGTCGATGGCCTGGTAGAAGGCCCGGCGCACGCGCACGTCCTTGAACGGGTTCCTGCCCTTCACGCTGGCATAGAGCAACTCGCCCCGCTGCTGGTCCATGCCGAGGAAGATGGTGCGCAGCTCGGGACCCGTCACGGCGCGGGTGCCGGGGCCGGCGTTGACGCGGGCCAGGTCCTGCACCGGCACCGGCTCCATCACGTCCACCTGGCCCGACAGCAGCGCGGCGACGCGCGTGGCGTCGCTGCCGATGGGCGTGAAGATGACTTCCGCCGGACTGCCACCCGCCGGCGCCCAATAATCGGCGTTGCGCGCGAACACGGTGCGCACGCCGGGCTGGCGGTCGCGCACGCGGAACGGGCCGGTGCCGTTGGCATGGAACGAGGCCGCGTTCTCCGCGCCGCTGCGGCGGTCTGCCGGCGCCTGGGCGTTGTGGGCTTCGCACCACTGCCGGCTCATCATGTAGACCATGGTGAGCACGTCGGGCAGCACGGGGAAGGGCACGGTGGTTTCGATCTCCACGGTGTGGTCGTCGAGCTTGCGCGCCTCCTTGACGTAGTTGGTGTGGCTCTTCATGTCCGAGCCGTCCAGCCGGGTGCGCGCCAGCGAGAACACCACGTCGTCGGCCGTGAAAGGCGTGCCGTCGTGAAAGCGCACGCCTTGGCGCAGCTCGAAGCGCCAGACGGTGGGCGCGGTCTGCCGCCAGGCGGTGGCGAGCGCCGGCGCCAGGCTCAGGTCGCGGTTGCGGGTGATCAGCGGCTCGTAGACGTTGCCGAGCAGGCTGAGCTGCAGCGACTCGTTGAGCGAGTGCGGGTCCAGCGACGTCGCGTCGCCCTGGTTGGCCACGCGAATCGTTTGCGCCGATGCTATCGAATGAATAGCTAGAAGCCCAATCAAAATGGGCGCAAGGGCCATTTTTCGCATGGAATACATGCGTGGTACCCGTGTGGTGGACGCCATGGAGCTCATCACAGCGTGGCCAGCGGCATCGCCTGCTCGATGAGGCTGGCGTGCAGCGCGGCGCCCAGCGGCAGGATGTCGTCGTTGAAGTCGTAGCGGCTGTTGTGCAGCGCGCTGTTGCCCGGCCCCATGCCCTGGCCGATGCGCAGGTAGGCGCCGGGACGGCTCTGCAGCATGAAGGAAAAGTCCTCGGCGCCCATGCTGGGCTCCAGGTCGCGCACCACGTTGTCGGCGCCGACCAGGCTCTGCGCCACGTCGCCCGCGAAGACGGCGTGGCTGGCGGTGTTGATGGTGGCCGGGTAGATGCGCTCGTAGCGCACGGTGGCCGTGGCGCCGAAGCCCAGGGCGATGGCGCCGCACAGTTCCTGGATGCGCCGCTCGACCATCTCCTGCACGGCGGGGTCGAAGCTGCGCACGGTGCCCACCAGCGTGGCGGTGCCGGGCAGCACGCTGAAGGCGCCGAGGTCGCCCGCCTGCACGGCGCAGAGGCTGATGACGGCGCTGTCCAGCGGCCGTACGTTGCGCGAGACGATGCCCTGCACCGCCGTGATGATGTGCGCCGCCACCAGCACCACGTCCACCGTCTGGTAGGCATGCGCGCCGTGGCCGCCCCGGCCGCTGATCTCGATGGTGATGCGGTCGGCCGCCGCCATCATGGCGCCGTCGTTGATGCCCACCGTGCCGGGCTTCATGGCCGGCCAGTTATGCATCGCGAAGACGGACTGCACCGGGAAGCGCTCGAACAGTCCGTCCTCGATCATCACCCGGGCGCCGCCGAAGCCTTCCTCGCCCGGCTGGAAGATCAGCACGGCCGTGCCGTCGAAGTTGCGCGTGGCCGCCAGGTAGCGCGCCGCGCCCACCAGCATGGCGGTGTGGCCGTCGTGGCCGCAGCCGTGCATCAGGCCGGGCTTGCAGGAACGCCAGGGCACCTCGCCCTGCTCGGCCATCGGCAAGGCGTCCATGTCAGCGCGCAGGCCCACCATGCTGCCGCTGCCCCGCCCCTGGCCGCGAATGACGGCGACGATGCCGGTACGGCCGATGCCGTCGTGGATCTCGTCGACGCCGCACACCTTGAGCGCTTCCTTCACGCGCGCGCCGGTGTAGACCTCCTCGAAGCCCAGTTCGGGATGGGCATGCAGATCGCGGCGGAAAGCGGTGAGTTCGGGATGGAACTGCGCGATCTGCGCGAAGGCGCGGCCGCCAGCCTTCAGGCGCGGGGGCTGGGCCAGCGTGGGGGTGGTGACGGGCGGATTCATCTCAATGCCCTCCGGCTTTACCCACGCGCAGGCGCGGGTCGACCACGAAATACAGCAGGTCCACCACCAGGTTGATGACCACGAAGATCAGCGCGATCAGGCAGAGGTAGGCGGCCATGACGGGAATATCGGCGAAGGTGACGGCCTGGATGAAGAGGAGGCCCATGCCCGGCCACTGGAACACCGTCTCGGTGATGATGGCGAAGGCAATGAGGCCGCCCAGCTGCAGCCCGGTGATCGTCATCACGGGCACGAGCGTGTTCTTGAGCGCGTGGCCGAAGTGGATGGCGCGGTCGGTCAGGCCCCGCGCGCGGGCGAACTTGATGTAGTCGGCGCGCAGCACTTCGAGCATTTCGGCACGCACCAGCCGCATGATGAGCGTGAGCTGGTAAATCGCCAGCGTGACCGCCGGCAGCACGATGTGGTGCCAGCCCTTGGCGGTGAGCAGGCCGGTGCTCCACCAGCCGAGCTGCGTGACATCGCCCCGCCCGAAGCTGGGGAACCAGCCCAGGTGCACGGCGAACACCAGGATCAGCAGGATGCCGATCAGGAAGGTGGGCAGCGACACGCCCAGCAGCGACAGGGTCATGAAGAGCTGGCTGGTGAAGGTGCCCCGGCGCAGCGCGGCATAGACGCCCATCGGAACGCCGATCAACAGCGCCATCAAGGCGGCGACCAGGGCCAGTTCCAGCGTGGCCGGAAAGCGCTCGGCGATCAGCCGCGAGACCTTGGCGCCCTGCCGCAGGCTGAGCCCGAATTCACCCTGGGCGGCGTTCACCAGGAAGTGCCAGAACTGCACGATGAAGGGCTTGTCCAGGCCGAGCGAAGCGCGCATGTCGCGGATCTGCTCGGCGGTGGCATCCTGCCCCAGCAGGAACACGACCGGGTCGCCGACGTACTGGAACAGCATGAACGAGATGAAGGCCACGGTGACCATCACGATCACGGCCTGGATGAGGCGGCGCAGGATAAAGGCGAGCATTCAGAGAACCGGAGTTGGACGGGGCATGCTAGCAGGGAGCCGGCCGGAATCGGACGTTAGCCTGCGTGGCCTGGGGGTGGATGGCGAGGCGATCGGCAGGCGGGTCGGCTCTGCAGCGATGGACGGAATGAACGAAGGGAGAACGGCCTGGCGGTGGGGCGCACGCCGCCGCGAGGCAAAGCCTCGGCCCGGCTGCGGGCCGAATCCCGCCGATGGTGCGCCGTCGCACCCGATCGTGCGGTGCGAGCGGATCAGAGCAAGGCCGATGCCAGCGCGCAGGTAATGCTCCGCGCCTGCCGCGACGGACCGCGGATTACCGGTGCGGGCCAGCGCGCAGGCGATGGCTGCAAAAAGAAGGCCGACCACCCGAGAAGGGCCGTCGGCTGGTCGACACTGCCGCGCACGTCAGGCACGGCGCACCGTGAATGGGCGGCCGAGGTGGCAGCTACCGCCGCCGGGCCGCGCCCTCCATCAGAAGCGGTGGCGCATGCCCACCGTGATGCCGGTGCGGTTGCGGGCGCCGTTGGCGTCCAGTGCCATGCCGGCGCCGCCGCTCACCCGCGTGTGGTCGAGCGCGAAGTACGCATCGGTGCGCTTGGAAAGCGCATAGTCCAGCACGGACACCAGGAAGTTGGCCTTGCCGTTGTACGCGCCCGAGGCGGAACCGCTCTGGCGCGCATGGAAATAATGCAGGCCCACGTTGAGCTGCGGCGTGGCCTGGTAGCCGAAGCCTGCCTTGTACATCTGGCGCTTGTCGGCATGGTTGCGCAGCGCCAGCAGCGTGGCGGGGGCGGCTGGGTTGACGGACGCGCCAGGCAGGAAGCCGCCGTTGGACGAGCCCGACCAGTAGGCCCCCATCAAGGCGCTGTCCACCACGCCGGAAGCGCTCAGCGGATAGTCGTCCTGGCGCTTGTTCAGGCCGTAGCCCAGGTTCAGGTACCAGGGGCCGGTGCGGTAGGAGCCACCGGCCGTCCAGGCATCCACCTTGGTGCCGCCGGGCAGACGGGTATTCAGGTAGCCCACACCGCCGGCCCAGCCGCCGGTGGCGTAACGCAGGTAGCCGCCTGCCGTGCGGATCGCTCCCGCGGGGTTGACCGAGGTGCCGAGCTGGTCGACGGTGTTGCCTTCGTCGAACGAATACTGCAGTGCGCCGCGCAGGCCACCCACTTCGGCCATGTATTTGATGGCGTTGTTGGCGCGTGCGCCCATGGCCATGCCCAGCTCGGGCTTGTAGGCTTCCATGTAGGGCGAATAAGGGAACGACGCATAGGTGGAGGTCACCAGGTCGAACAGCATGTTGTATTGGCGCCCCAGCGTGACGCGGCCGAAACCGCCCTGCAGACCCACCCACGACTGCTGGAAGTACGGCGTGGTCGGCGTGCCGGTGTCGGCGCCGAAGCGGTTCTCGAGGTTGGCGATGGCTTTCAGCCCGCCGCCCAGTTCTTCATTCACGTTGATGCCCCAGCGGCTTTGCGACATGCCGCCGCCGACCAACTGGCTGAGCGAGTCGTTGGCGCTGGCACCCTCGTTGTTGGTGTGCCGGTACGCCACGTCCACGATGCCGTACAGCTGCACGCTGCTGGTGGCAGCCTGCTGTGCGAACGCAAAGGGGGCCACTGCTGCCACGGCGGTCATTGCCGCCATTTTTTTCACAGACGAAGTACGCATGTGTTGTCTCTTTCTGCAGGGATGAAGGAATTTCATTCTAGAAATCAACGCTTCCCGTCGAAAGAGCCGCTGGCTGCGCAGCCACAGTCGTTTTCCCTACATTCCTGTTACCTAGGTGACAAAAAAAAACCGCTGCGCGAACGCAGCGGTTTTCGGTCTTGCTAACCCAGGCTGGCGGATGCCAGCGAGGAATTAGAAGGAGTGGCGCACGCCGACTTGCACGCCGGATTGGTTTTCGCCGATGCCAGGACCGCCGACGTTCGACAGACCCTTGGAAGCCACGCCTGGCAGAACTTGGTTCGAAGCGTCCTTGTTCTTCAGGTAAGCGTACGTGCCGTACAGGGCGGTGCGCTTGGACAGGTTGTGCACATAGCCCAGAGCCAGCTGGTGAGCCTTGGAGTCGATGGCCTTTTGGTCGTACAGAGCGTATTGCAGCTTGAATTCGCCGGCGCCGACAGGCACGGAAGCGCCCACAGCGTATGCGTTGAACTTGGCGTCGGACTGGCCTGGACGGTCGTACTTCGACTGTTGCAGCAGCGTGCTCAGCTTGGCAACGTTCAGGTTGTACGAAGCGCCGACCGTCAGGGTGTCGCGGGAGATCGCGGCGTTGGCAGCGGTCACCAGGTCACGTTGGTCGTACGACACGGCAACGCTCAGAGGGCCGTTGTCGTAGGCGCCGAAGCCGCCAGCGTAACGGCCGGCCTTGCCAACGGTTTGCTCGTCGAAGCCATAGCCCAGACCAGCGGTGAAGCCGCCGAAGTTAGGCGTGTAGTAGCTGATCATGTTGCTGGAACGAACGTTGCCAGCGTCAGCCGTTGGGCTGCCCACCCAGTTTTGCCAGCCGTTGAATTGGCCGATACCGGTTTGACCGAAGATGTCGTAGCCGCTGGTCTTGCTGTAGCCAGGGGTCAGTTCACGGCCCAGACGGACTTCACCGAAGCCGCCCATCAGGCTGATGGTCGAACGGCGTTGGAAGTTGAAGCCGGAAGCGTTGCCGTTGTCACCGAAGATTTCGCCTTCGAGCCAGAAGCCAGCCTTCAGGCCGCCACCCAGATCTTCGGTACCGCGGAAGCCCAGGCGGCTCGTCGCGTTGCCGCTGGTGGTCAGGCCGTACACGTTGTCGCCAGCAGCGTTGGCGTTGTCGATGTAGGTCACGCCGGTGTCGACGATACCGAACAGCGTCACGGACGACTGAGCCATTGCAGCACCGGAGGAAGCCAGCACAGCCAGGGCAATCAGGGATTTTTTCATTGCGAGTTACTCCAAGGTTAAACAGAGGGCGCCGGTTCAGAGGGCCGAGCTGCGAAAGACGCGCAGCCCTCGCCGGTTCCCCGGGCCAACCTCCTGGTGGGGAAGTTACGGGTATTGCAACAGACGCCAGCAGGTTTCGCAAAGGAATTCCCGCACAATTCGATTGCGAAGCAGTATTCCGTTGCAGTGCTGCAACAGCCCCCCGCAATCGCAGAAAACCCTCGAAACAGCGGCCGGTTCGCCTACACCGTTTTCCCTTTTATTCCCTGGCAGATTCCCCCATTTTCATCGTCACCATGGACTCATTCCTGATCGCCGCCGACGCCGCGCTCAAAACACTGTTCGCCAAGCCGGCCGCCGCAGAGCCCTCGCCGGCCCGTGGCGTGGCACAGCAAGCACTTTCCGCGCCAGAGCGGCGGCTCTCAGGGGCGTTGATGCGTGTCAACCATGTTGGCGAGGTCTGCGCCCAGGCGCTCTACACCGCCCAGGCCAGCGTCACGTCGGACCCGGCATTGCGCCGCGACCTACTGGAAGCGGCCCGTGAGGAAACCGACCACCTGGCCTGGACGCAGGAACGGCTGGATGCGCTGGGCGCCCGGCCCAGCCTGCTGAATCCGCTCTGGTATGCCGGGGCGTTCACCATCGGCCTGGTGGCGGCCAAGGTGAGCGACCGCGCCAGCCTGGGCTTCGTGGTCGAAACCGAACGCCAGGTGGCTCAGCATCTGAAGGGCCACCTCAGCCGCCTGCCGCAGGCCGACCATGCATCACGCGCCGTGGTGGTGCGCATGCAGGCGGATGAAGAGCGCCACGCGGCGCACGCCCTGGCCTCGGGCGCCTTGCCGCTGCCGGCGCCGGCCCGCTGGGCGATGCGCGCGGCCGCCAAGGTGATGACCACCACGGCGCACTATCTATAAGAAGAAGAGCGCCGCCCCCTCAGCCTTCCACGATGTCGAAGCCGGTCGTGATCTCGGCCGTCTTGCCCAGCATGATGCTGGCCGAGCAGTACTTGTCGTGGCTCATCGCGATGGCCCGTTCGACGGCGGCGGGTGGAATGCCGCGTCCGGTCACCGTGAACTGCATGTGGATCTTGGTGAACACCTTCGGATCGACCTCGGCCCGCTCGGAGGTCAGCTTCACGCTGCAGCCCCGCACGTCGTGCCGGCCGCGCTTGAGGATCAGCACCACGTCGTAGGCGGTGCAGCCGCCGGTGCCGGCCAGCACGGTTTCCATCGGGCGCGGTGCCAGGTTCTGGCCGCCGTTGGCGGGGTTGGCGGCGTCGGGCGCGCCGTCCATGGCCAGGATGTGGCCGCTGCCGGTCTCGGCGATGAAGCCCATTCCAGAGCGGGTTCCGCTGGCTCCGGTCCAGCTGACAGTGCATTCCATGTTGTTTTTTTCCCAAAGTTGGATCGACGGTACAGCCTGTCCGACCGCCGGCGATGTAATTTTGCTGCATCGCAGCATCCATTGCGCTACACTTGACCCATGCGCTGCTTTATTTGATCAGCGCACCCATTGTCTCCTCCATCTCCTCAAAGGATGGATTCGGCCCTGAACCTCACGGTTCGGGGCCGTTTTTTTTTTGCCCGATCGGCGCGGGGCCCGGGCCGTGGAGGCAGGCGCCTATGATGGCGGCCCCGCCGCTTGCCGCGGCGGGCTCTTTCCGACGCTCCGCCCATGACCCAGCCCCTCACCCCGTTCGACTACCTGAAGAAGATCCTCACCGCCCGCGTCTACGACGTGGCCGTCGAGTCCGACCTGCAGCCGGCCCGCGCCCTGAGCCAGCGGCTGGGCAACCAGGTGCTGCTCAAGCGTGAAGACCAGCAGCCGGTGTTCAGCTTCAAGCTGCGCGGCGCCTACAACAAGATGGCGCACCTGACGCCCGAGCAGTTGGGCAAGGGTGTGATCTGCGCCTCGGCCGGCAACCACGCCCAGGGCGTGGCGATGAGCGCGCGCAAGCTCGGCGCCCGCGCCGTGGTCGTCATGCCCACGACCACGCCGCAGCTGAAGATCGACGCCGTGCGCACGCTGGGGGGCGACGTGGTGCTGCACGGCGACAGCTATTCCGACGCCTACGGCCACGCCGTACGGCTGCAGCAGGAGCAAGGGCTGACTTTCGTGCACCCGTTCGACGACCCCGACGTCATCGCCGGCCAGGGCACCATCGCCATGGAGATCCTGCGGCAGCTGCAGAGCCTGGGCAGCAGCCGGCTCGACGCCGTCTTCGTGGCCATCGGCGGCGGCGGGCTGGTGAGCGGCGTGGCCAACTACATCAAGGCGGTGCGCCCGGACATCCGCGTGATCGGTGTGCAGATGAACGATTCCGACGCCATGGCGCAGTCGGTGCGGGCCCACCAGCGGGTGACGCTGCCCGACGTGGGCCTTTTCTCGGACGGCACGGCCGTCAAGCTGGTGGGTGAAGAAACCTTCCGCGTCGCGAGCGGCCTGGTGGACGAGTTCATCACCGTCGACACCGACGCCGTCTGCGCCGCCATCAAGGACATCTTCGTGGACACGCGCAGCATCGTGGAGCCGGCCGGCGCGCTGGCCGTGGCCGCCATCAAGCAGTACGTGGCCGAGCGCGGCACCATGGGCGAGACCTACGCCGCCATCCTCTGCGGCGCCAACATGAACTTCGACCGCCTGCGCTTCGTCGCGGAGCGCGCCGAGGTGGGCGAGGAGCGCGAAGCCCTCTTCGCCGTGACCATTCCCGAGGCACGGGGCAGCTTCCGGCGCTTCTGCGAAGTCGTCGGCACCCTGCCCGGCGGCCCGCGCAACGTGACCGAATTCACCTACCGCATCAGCGACGCCGCCCGCGCCCACGTGTTCGTGGGCCTGACCACGCTGGGCCGGGGCGAATCCACCCGGATCGCCGGCACCTTCGAGCAACAGGGTTTCGAGGCGCTGGATCTGACGCACGACGAGCTGGCCAAGGAACATTTGCGCCACCTCGTCGGCGGCCATTCGGCCCTGGCGCAGGACGAGCGGCTGATGCGCTTCACCTTTCCCGAGCGGCCTGGAGCGCTGCTCAAGTTCCTGAGCCTGATGCAGCCCACCTGGAACATCAGCCTCTTTCACTACCGCAACCAGGGCGCCGACTATGGCCGCATCCTCGTGGGCATGCAGGTGCCGGCCGAGGACAAGGCCGCGTTCGACGCCTTCCTGCAGGCACTCGACTACCCCTGGGTCGAGGAAACCGCCAACCCGGCCTACCGCCTGTTTCTTCAAGCCAAATAGGCTCGCGACGCCGGCTATACAAGCGCCTTCAGCTATACATTCAATAGCAAGCCGATGAATTTCTGGCACCGCTCGCAGCAGGCGCTGCGCCACTACCTTCTGGCGGTGCAGTTCTTCACGCGGCTGCCGGTCACGGGCCGGCTGGCCGGGTGGGTGGGCTACAGCCCGGCCATGCTGCGGGCCAGCGCGGCGCATTTTCCGGGTGTCGGCTGGCTGGTGGGCGGCGTGGCCGTGGCGGTCCACGCGCTGCTGCACGCGGCGCTGGGCGGTGGTCTCGCGCAACCCATGGCGCTGTGGGTGGCCGCCGTCGGCAGCACCATCGCCACCGTGCTCGCCACCGGCGGCTTCCATGAAGACGGCCTGGCCGACGTGGCCGACGGCCTTGGCGGCAGCGCGCAGCGCGAGCGGGCGCTGGAGATCATGAAGGACTCGCGCATCGGCGCGTTCGGCGCCATGGCGCTGGTGCTGGCGCTGCTGGCCAAGGTGTCGCTGCTGGCGCTCATCGGCAGCCACGGGCTGGCGGCGACGCTGCTGCTGCTCTGGGCCGGGCACGTCTCGTCGCGCGGCTGGCCGCTACTGCTGATCCGCTGCCTGCCGCATGTGGGCGACACCGCCACCTCCAAGAGCAAGCCGCTGGCCGACCGCATCGGCCTGCCCGCCCTGTGGGCCGCCGCTGCATGGTGCTGCGTGCCCCTCGCGCTGGTGGGATGGGCGCTGGGCGCTATCACTTTCGCAGCAAGCCTGGCCGCCAGCGCCCTGGCCGCCGCCGCCATGCACCGCTGGTTCGCGCGCCGGCTGCAGGGCTTCACCGGCGATTGCCTGGGCGCCACCCAGCAGGTGTGCGAGCTGGCCTTCTACCTGGGCGCCGCCATCGCGCTGGCGCCCCGCGGGGCGTGACGCGGCCCCGGCTCTGGCTGGCCCGCCATGCCCGGCCGCTGATCGCCGCCGGCATCTGCTACGGCCGCCACGACGTTCCCGCCGACGTGGGGGCGACGGCGCAGGCGGCGGCGGCGCTGCATGCCGCCCTGCCCGGCCGACTGGCGGCCTGCTGGCACTCTCCGCTACGAAGATGTGAGCAGCTTGCGCTGGAAATAAGGGCGCTGCGGCCCGATTTGACCCCTGATCCAGATCCCCGCCTGACCGAACTGCATTTCGGCACCTGGGAGGCACGCGCCTGGAGCGACATCGCCCGCGCCGACATCGACGCCTGGACCGGCGCCTTCGACAGCCACGCCCCCGGCGGCGGCGAGCCGCTGGCGGCCATGCTGCAGCGCGTGGCCGATGCGCTGGCCGACGCCCGGCGCGCCGCGGCCCGGGCACAGGGCACGGACGTCCTCTGGATCACCCACGCCGGCGTGGCGCGATGCGTGCAGTGGCTGCAGCGGCATGGCGAGCGGCTGCCGCGGTCGCATGAATGGACGGACGCAGCCCCCGCGCCGGGGGGCTGGACGGCGGTACCGCTGGACTGACGCCCGCGCCCCGGCCGCCGTGTGGAGCGCGCCCGTCCCTCGAGCGGTCTACCGCTTGATCGGGATATCCAGCGCCACGCTGGTCTCGCCCCGCATCGAGGGCCCCAGCCGCGCCTGGTTGCGGCCCAGCGCCTGCAGCACCAGCCCGGGCTCCAGCTCGGCCCCCACGCGGTATGGCTTGGCGGGCTTGCCGTCGATGGCGATCAGCGCCGCACCGCCGCCGCTGGCGGTGCCGGCCAGCACGCCCACCAGGGCGAAACGGCTGGCCGCCGCGGGCGCCGCCACCGGAGCCGCCGGAACGGCGCCGAGCAACCGGGCCAGTGCCTGCGCATCGGGCGCCACCGGCTCGGGCGCCGCCACGGCCACCGGCAGGGCGGGAGCCTGCGCCGACAGCTTCAGGCCCCAGTACACGGTGCTGGCGCCCGCCGCGGCCCAGAGCGCCATCGTGCCCAGCCGCACGCCCCACGGGCTGAATGTGTTTGTCACCATCGCAGGATTATGATTGACCGGATATGTCCCACACGAGCCCCCCACCCCGTTTGATCGACACCATGTACTCCGTGTCCGCCGCATGCCAGGCCGGCCCCGCACCCCTCGGCGAGCCTGCCGCGGCCGGCCGGCGGCTCGGCCAGCGCATCCGCCGCCGCGTGGCGGCCGGCTTCACCCTGATCGAGCTGATGGTGGTGCTGGTCATCATCGGCGTGCTCGCCGCGCTGATCGTGCCCAACGTGCTCGACCGCGCCGACGACGCCCGCAGCACCGCCGCCCGCACCGACATCACCAACATCGTGCAGGCCCTGAAGCTCTACCGCCTGGACAACCAGCGCTACCCCACGGCCGAGCAGGGCCTGCAGGCGCTGATCGCCAAGCCCACCACCGGCCCGGCGCCCGGCAACTGGCGCCCCTACTTGGAAAAGCTGCCCAACGACCCCTGGGGCCGGCCCTACCAGTACCTCAGCCCCGGCATCAAGGGCGAAGTGGACGTGATGTCCTTCGGCGCCGATGGCCAATCGGGGGGCGAAGGCAAGGATGCCGATATCGGCAGCTGGCAGTGAAGGATGGCCCCCACGGTCGCGCACTGCGTGTCGCTCCCTGCCCCCCGAGGGGGCCGCGTTTCGCCTTGGGGCGGCCCGGCGGCGAAACCGTTCTCTGACTGACTGGGTGGGGTGACGGTGGCTGGTTCCTTGTGCGTGCGTCGGCGCGGCCGTCACCGCGGCTTCACCCTGCTGGAGCTGATGGTCGTGATTTCCATCATCGCCCTGGCCACCGTCGGCGTGGGGTTCGCGCTGCGCGATGGCGGCGACACGCAGCTGCAGCGCGAGGGCGAGCGCCTGGCGGCGCTGCTGGAGTCGGCGCGGGTGCAGTCGCGCACCTCGGGCGTGGCGGTGCGCTGGCAGGGCGGGCCGCAGGGGTTCCGCTTCGACGGGCTGCCGCAGGGCGCGCAGTTGCCCACGCAGTGGCTGGACGCCGCCACCGGCGTGCGCGGGCCGGCCGTGCTGTGGCTGGGGCCGGAGCCGCTGATCGGCGCGCAGCAGGTGGTGATCGTGAGCAGCGCTCACCCGCAGCGCGCGGTGCGCGTGGCCACCGACGGGCTGCGGCCTTTTTCCGCGCAGGGGCTCCAGTGACCCGCCCCCGCGCACCCGCCGCGCCGCAGCGGGGCTTCACGCTGGTCGAGGTGATGGTGGCGCTGGCCATCGTCGCCATCGCGCTGCTGGCGGGGCTGCAGGCGACATCCGCCCTGACGCGGAACGCCGCCCGCCAGACCGATGTGCTGCTGGCCCATGTGTGCGCCGAAAACGAGCTGGTGAAGGTGCGGCTGTCCAGCCAGATTCCCTCGATCGGCGACTCCCAGCTCACCTGCGAGCAGGCGGGACGGCGCTACGACGTGCTGGTATCGGTGCTGCCGCTGCCCAACCCGCAGTTCCGGCGGGTGGATGCGCAGGTGTCGGAGGGTAGCAACTCGGTGCTGCGGGTTTCGACCATCGTGGGGAGGTATTGATGGGCCACCCCCCTGAGCGGCTGCGCCGCTTCCCCCCGCTCTCGCCGTGCTGCGCACGACGGGCAGGGGGACGCCGCCAGTGGCCGGGCGAAGCCCGTTCCACGGCGTCTGCTGGCATGGCCTGCTCCGCGGCCACCGGTCCGGCAGATGCAGCGCCTAGGGCGGCACGGCATTCCAGGCGTGCGCAACGCAACCCATCACAGTCCACCTCACGCGGCTTCACCCTGATCGAATTGATGGTCGCCATCGCCGTGATGGCGCTGATCGCCATCATGAGCTGGCGTGGGCTGGACGGCATGGTGCGGTCGCAGGAGCAGACGCGCCAGCGCACCGATGGCCTGCTGGTCATGGAGACGGTGCTGGCGCAGTGGAAGGCCGACCTGGACGCGCTGCAGGCCGTCGAGGGCACCGAGCCGCTGGCGTGGGACGGGCAGGTGCTGCGGCTGACGCGCCATGGCACGCGCCTGCCCGACGAGGGCGCGCTGGTGGTGGCCTGGGCGGCGCGGGCGGTGGAGGGCCGGACGCAGTGGCTGCGCTGGCAGTCGCCGCCGCTGCGCACGCATGGCGAGTGGGAAGATGCCTGGCAGCGCGCGGCGCAGTGGGCGCGCACGCCAGGCGAGGCAGAGCGCCGCGCCGAGACGGTGCTGATGCCGGTGCAGCAGTGGCAGGTGTTCTATTTCCGGGGCGGCGCGTGGTCGAACGCGCAGTCGAGCACCGGCACCTCGGCGTCGCCGCAGACGCCGGGCGGGCTGTCGCCCGAGGCGGCCAGCATTCCCGACGGCATTCGCCTGCAGCTGCTGCTGCCCGCCGGCGGCGCGCTGGCCGGCGAGATGACGATCGACTGGGTGAACCCGCTGCAAGGGGGCAACAAGTCATGACGGCGCGCCACCACCACCGCCCCCGCACCGGGCAGCGAGGCGCCGCCCTGCTGGCCGCCATGCTGACCGTGACGCTGGTGGCTGCGTTCGCGTCGGCCGCCATGTGGCAGCAGTGGCGTGCGGTGGAGGTGGAAACGGCCGAGCGGGCGCGCGTGCAGTCGGCCTGGATTCTGGTGGGGGCGCTGGACTGGTCGCGGCTGATCCTGCGGGAGGACTCGCTGGCGCGCAACGGCGACGGCACCGACAACCTGACCGAGCCCTGGGCGGTGCCGCTGGAGGAGGCCCGCCTCTCCACCTTCCTGGCCGCGCAGCGGGGCGTGGCGCAGGTGGAAGACGCCAGCACCGACACCGCCAACGCCTTTCTCTCCGGCCAGATCACCGACCTGCAGTCGCGCCTGAACGTGCGCAACCTGGCCAGCAACGGGCAGGTCAACCCGGTGGCGCTGCGCCAGTTCACCCGGCTGTTCGAGTACCTCGGCCTGCCGATGCAGGAGCTGACGCTGCTGAGCCAGGGCATGGCGCAGGCGCAGGTACAGCGCGGCACCGGCATCGGTTCGGGCACCGGTTCGGGCACCGGCAGCGCCGCTCCGACCGGCGCCAGCCGGAGTGCCGGCGCGCCCCTGCTGCCGCAGACCGTGTCGCAACTGACCTGGTGGGGCCTGTCGCCGGCCAGCGTGGCCGCGCTGGCGCCCTACGCCACGCTGCTGCCGGTGGCGACCCGCGTGAACGTCAACACGGCCGATGCCGTGGTGCTCTGGGCCAGCATCGACAAGCTGGACATGGCCGATGCGCAGCGGCTGGTGCAGGCGCGTGAGGGCAACTACTTCAAGACCGAGAGCGACGCCGCCCGGCTGATCGGCAGCCAGGCCGAGCTGACCGGGGCCACGCATTCCGTGTCTTCCAGCTACTTCGAGGTGCGCGGCCGGCTGCGGCTGGGCACGGCGGTGGTGGAGGAACGCTCGCTGGTGCTCAAGCAGCGCGGCTCGGTGCGCACGCTGTGGCGCGAACGCGGCAGCTTCGTGCAGGGCAGCGCCGATGCGCTGCGCCGCTAGCCCATGGCCGGCCCCGCCACCGGTGCTCCACCGGCCCCCGCGCGGGGCACCGTCATCGCCCGCCTCTAGAATGGCCCGCCGAACCGATCCATGAGCACCCTCATCCTGACCCTGCCCCCGGACATGCCGGGGCCCGCCGCCGAGTACGGCTACACGCTGACCGCCGACGGCCACACCGCCATCCGCCACGCCAGTGCCACCGCCGCCCTGCTGCCCGACCCTGGGCGCGCCGGAGAGACGGTGGCCGTGGTGCCCGCGCGCCTGCTCTCCTGGCACCGGGTGACGCTGCCCCAGGGCACGGGCGGCCAGGCGCCGCGCCTGCGCGCCGTGCTGGAAGGGCTGCTGGAAGAGCGCCTGCTCGACGACACCGTGCTGCTGCACTTCGCCCTGCAGCCCGGCGCACGCGCGGGCGAGCCCGCCTGGGTCGCCGTGTGCGACCGCGCCTGGCTGCGCGCCGCCCTGCAGACGCTGGAGGCCGCCGGCCGGCCGGTGTCGCGCGTGGTGCCCGAATTCGCGCCCGGCCCCACGGCCAGCGGCGCGGCCGAATTCTTCGCCATCGGCACGCCGGAAGATCCGCAGCTGGTGGCCACCGGCCACGGCGCCGACCAGTCCGTGGTCATGCTGCCGCTCACGCCCGCGTCGCTCGACTGGCTGGGCGCCAGCGCACCGGCACCGGCCGACGGCGCTGCCGCCCCTGCGCCGCTGCGGGCGGAACCCGCCGTGGCCGCCCTGGCCGAACGCCTGCTGGGCCGCCCGGTGGAACTGCGCACCGCCAGCCAGCGCGCACTGGAGGCGGCCCGCGGCGACTGGGACCTGGCCCAGTTCGACCTAGCCAGCAGCGGCCGCACCCGCGCCCTGCGCAAGGCCGGCAGCGCCGCCGGCCTGCTGGCGCGCGCGCCGCAGTGGCGCGCCGCCCGCTGGGCCATCGGCGTGCTGCTCGTCGCCCAGGTGGTGGGCCTGAATGGGTGGGCCTGGCAGGAACGCCGGGCGCTGGCGGCCAAGGAGGCCGGCGTGCGCGGCGCACTCACCCAGACCTTTCCGCAGGTCAAGGCCATCGTCGACGCGCCGGTGCAGATGGAGCGCGAGCTGGCCCTGCTGCGCCAGGCCGCCGGCAGTCTTGCGCCCGGCGACCTGGAGCCGCTGATGGCCGCCACCGGCGCCGCCCTGCCCGACGGGCCATGGCCCACCTCGCTGGAATACGCGGGCGGCGAGCTGCGCCTGCGCGGGCTGGACCTGGGCGCCCCCGCCATCGACACGCTGAACCAGCGGCTGATGGCGCGCGGCTACCTGGCGCGTGAACAGAATGGACTGCTGCAGGTGCGGCAGGAGGTGCAGCGATGAACACAGCCCGCAACCCGCGCGGCCCCGGCGCCCGGCCCGGCGGCCCGGCCCGCTCGCTGGCCCTCGCGCTGCAGGCCCGCTGGAGGGCGCTGGCGCGGCGTGAACAGACCCTGGTGCTGGCCGCGGCCGGCGTGGTGGCGCTGGCCCTGCTGTGGTGGGTGGCCCTGGCGCCCGCGCTGCAGACGCTGCGCACTGCCCCGGCGCGCCATGCCGCGCTCGACGCGCAATTGCAGCACATGCAGTCGCTGCAGGCAGAGGCGCTGCAGCTGCAGGCCGCGCCCCGAGCACGCGGCGGCGATGCGCTGCGCAGCCTGCAGACATCGATCACCCAGCAGCTGGGTGCGAGCGCGCAGATATCCACCGCGGGCGACCGCGTCACCGTCACCCTGAAAGGCGCGCCGGCCGATGCGCTGGCGCAGTGGCTCACCCAGGCGCGCACCACCAGCCGCGTGGTGCCGCTGGAAGCGCGATTGACCCGGTCCACGGCCGCCACGCCCGCGAACGCACCCCCGGCCACGCTCGCTCCCCCCACCGGCGGCGCCCGCGCCGGCGGGGGCCTGCCCGCCGCGGCGCCGGGGCCCGCTCCCGTGCCGGTCGGCCCGCCACGCTGGGATGGCACGCTGGTGCTGGCGCTGCCGGCCGCCTGAAGACCGCAGCTTTCTCTCCATCCAGCACGTCCGCTGCCCCCGCCGCCCCACCTCGTCCACGCGCGTTCCGCCCGCCCGCTTTTCCACCCACCTTTCACACCCCCGTTGTCGTGGCCCGCTCTCCATCGCGCACCCTGCCTTCCACCGCCGTGCCCCGCTCGCCGTGGGGCTGGGCCGTGCTCGGGCTGCTGCTGGGCGTGCTGCCGGCGCTCGCGCTGTTCGCGCCGGCCCGCTGGCTGGCCGCAGGCGTGGCCCGGGCCAGCGCCGGCCAGGTGCTGCTGGCCGAGCCGCGTGGCACCGTGTGGAACGGCTCGGCGCAGCTGCTGCTCACCGGCGGCAGCGGCAGCCAGGACCGCGCCGCCCTGCCTGGCCGGCTGCAGTGGCAACTGCGCCCGGCCTGGGCCGGCGCGCGGGCCGTGCTGCGGGCCGACTGCTGCACCAGCGCCGCAGAGCCGCTGCGCATCGCGCTGCGGGCCGGCTGGGGCACGGCGCACCTGGCGCTGGCCGACGGCCGCAGCCAGTGGCCCGCCGCGGTGCTGACCGGCCTGGGCACGCCCTGGAATACCGTGCAGCCGCAAGGCCAGCTGCAGCTGTCCACCCAGGCGCTGGCCCTGTCGTGGGCCGACGGCCGCATGCAGCTGGGCGGCGGCCTGCAACTGGACGCGCTCGACATGTCCTCCCGCCTGTCCACCCTGCGCCCTATGGGCAGCTATCGCCTGGCGCTGCAGGGCAGCGGCCCGGCCCCCACGCTCACGCTGACCACGCTGGGCGGCGCGCTGCTGCTGCAGGGCAGCGGCCAGTGGGTGGGCAACCGCCTGCGCTTCACCGGCGAAGCCACCGCCGCGCCCGACCGCGAGGCCGCGCTGGCGAACCTTCTCAACATCATCGGGCGGCGCACCGGCGCACGCTCCATCATCACCGTGGGTTGACCGTATGAATTCCCTGCCTCCTCAACGGCTGCACTTTGCTATTCATTTCATAGCTACATGCGCTTTACTGGCCTGCGCCAGCGGCAGTTTGCATGCCCAAACGGCGGTGTCGACCAGCACCGGCAGCGTGCGGGCGGGCGAGCCGGTGACGCTGAACTTCGCCGGCGCCGACATCGAGGCCGTGGCCCGCACCATGGCCACCATCACCGGCCGCAACGTAGTGGTGGACCCCCGCGTGAAGGGCCAGCTCAACCTGGTGACCGAGCGGGCCGTGACGCCGGCCGCGGCGTTCGACCAGTTCCTGGCGGCACTGCGGCTGCAGGGCTTCACGGTGGTGGAGGCGGCCGGGCTCTACAAGGTAGTGCCCGAAGCCGACGCCAAGCTGCAGGCCGGCTCGGTGAGCGTGACGCAGGGCAGCTCGGGCCGCGCGCCCTCGGGCGGGCAGATCGTCACGCAGATCTTCAAGCTGAACTTCGAGAACGCGGCCAACCTGGTGCCGGTGCTGCGCCCGCTCATCAGCCCCAACAACACGATCAACGTGAACCCCGGCAACAACTCGCTGGTGATCACCGACTACGCCGACAACCTGCAGCGCATCGCGCGCATCGTGGCGGCGATGGATGTCTCCAACGCCAGCGATGTGGAGATCATTCCGCTGCAGAACGCCGTGGCGAGCGAGCTGGCGCCGCTGGTGTCGCGGCTGATCGAGGGCTCGGGCAGCGCGGCCCCCACGGCCGCCATCGCCCAGGGCACCCCCACCGCCGGCCAGTCGGACACGGGCTTTCGCACCACGCTGCTGGCCGAGCCGCGCAGCAACTCGCTGATCGTGCGGGCGGCCAACCCGGCGCGCCTGGCACTGGTGCGCACGCTGGTCGCCAAGCTGGACCAGCCGGCCGCGCCCGGCAGCAGCGCGGCGAACGGCAACATCCACGTGGTGTATCTGAAGAACGCCGACGCGACCAAGCTGGCGACCACGCTGCGCGCCGCGCTGGCGGCGTCCATGGGCAGCAGCGCCGCGGGGGGCAGCTCGGGCAGCAGCGTTCCCAGCGCCGCCACGGGTGGCGGGCTGTCGCAAACGGGCGGCATGAACGCGGGAATGAGCGGCGGCACTTTCGGCGGCGCGGCGGGCGGCTTGGGCGGCGGCAGCAGCGCCGGGGGCCTGGGCAGCGCGGCCGGCAGCCTGAATTCGGCGAACAGCAACCAGCCTTCGACCGGCGGGCAGATCCAGGCCGACCCGACCACCAATTCGCTGATCATTTCGGCGCCCGAGCCGCAGTTCCGCCAACTGCGCGCCGTCATCGACCAGTTGGACGGCCGGCGTGCCCAGGTGCTGGTCGAAAGCCTGATCGTCGAGGTCTCCGCCAACAAGGTGGCCGAATTCGGCATCCAGTGGCAGGGGGTGATGGGCAACTACGGCAACGGCACCATCGGCGTGCTCGGCACGAATTCCAACGCCTCCAGCTCGAGCGGTGGCGCCAACATCCTCAACCTGGCGCTGGCGGCCGCCACGGGCAACGCCACCAACATCGCCGGGGCGGTATCGGGCCTGAACAACGGCCTGAATGTGGCCATCGCGCCGCGCATCAACGGCAACTACTACCTGGGCGCGCTGGCCAACTTCCTGGAGAACACGGGCGACGCCAACGTGCTCTCCACCCCCAACCTGATGACGCTGGACAACGAAGAGGCCCAGATCATCATCGGCAACAACGTGCCCTTCCCGACGGGCTCCTACGCCAACACCACCGGCAGCGCGACGGTGAACCCGTTCACGACGGTCGAGCGCAAAGACGTGGGCCTGATGCTGCGTGTGCGCCCGCAGATCAACGAAAACGGCACCGTCAAGCTCACGCTCTACCAGGAGGTGTCGCAGGTGGACGCCTCCACGCTCAATTCGGTCAACGGCCCGACGACCAGCAAGCGCTCCATCGAATCCACCGTGCTGGTGGGCGACGGCAGCGTGATCGTGCTGGGCGGCCTGCTGGAGGACCGCTACGCGCTGGGGCAGGACAAGGTGCCGGTGGTGGGCGACCTGCCGGTGGTGGGCGCGCTGTTTCGCAACGAGAACCGCTCGCGCCGCAAGACCAACCTGATGGTGTTCCTGCGGCCGGTGGTGGTGCGCGACGGCGCCACCAGCGACGCGCTGGTGATGGACCGCTACGAGGCCATCCGCGCACTGCAGCAGGTGACCCAGCCCGCGCCCAGCACGGTGATGCGCAGCGTGCCCGACGCGCCGGTGCTGCCGCCGCTGCCCGCCCAGCCCATCGCCACGCAGCCCGGCGCACCCGCCGCGCCGCGCGCGCCCACGCCGCCGCCGCTGATCGCGCCGCTGCAGCCGGTGCCGCTGGTGCAGCCCGCCGCGCCCGCGCCGGCCCCGGCCTATGTGCCGGGCAACCCGTCGCCCTACAGCCCGCAATAAGGCACGGCCCGCCCATGCGCCACCCCCTGCCCTACGCGTTCGCGCGCTCCACGCAACTGCTGCTGGAGGACGACGGCCAGAACTTGGTGCTCTGGCACGGCCTGGTGCCCGATGCGGGCGCGCTGTCGGAGGTGCTGCGCAAACACCCCGCCGTGCGGCAGCTGATGCCGCTGGACGCGGCGGCGCTCGCCCAGCGCATCAGCGCCGCCTATTCGCAGACCGAATCCAGCGCCGCCATGGTGGTGAGCGAGGTGGAGAGCGACGCCGACCTCTCGCGCATGATGCAGGAGCTGCCGGCCGTGGAGGACCTGCTGGAATCGGCCGGCGACGCGCCCATCATCCGCATGCTGAACGCCCTCCTGACCCAGGCCGCGCGCGACGGCGCCAGCGACATCCACATCGAGCCCTACGAGCGCCATTCCAGCGTGCGCTTCCGGGTGGACGGCACGCTGCGCGAGGTGGTGCAGCCCAACCGCGCCCTGCACGCCGCGCTGATCTCGCGCCTGAAGATCATGGCGGACCTCGACATCTCCGAAAAGCGCCTGCCGCAGGACGGCCGCATCAGCCTGCGGCTGGGCACCCGCGCCATCGACGTGCGCGTTTCCACCCTGCCGAGCGCCCACGGCGAGCGCGCCGTGCTGCGCCTGCTGGACAAGACGCAGACCAAGCTGACGCTGGAGTCGGTGGGCATGCAGGGCGACACGCTCTCGCGCTTCGAGCAGCTCATCGCCCAGCCGCACGGCATCATCCTGGTGACGGGGCCCACGGGCTCGGGCAAGTCCACCACGCTCTACGCCGCGCTGCAGCGCATGGACGCGACGCAGGGCAACATCATGACGGTGGAGGACCCGATCGAGTACGAACTCGCGGGCGTGGGCCAGACGCAGGTGAACGCCCGCATCGACCTGACCTTCGCCAAGGCCCTGCGCGCCATCCTGCGGCAGGACCCGGACGTGATCATGATCGGCGAGATCCGCGACTTCGAGACCGCGCAGATCGCCATCCAGGCATCGCTCACCGGCCACCTGGTGCTGGCCACGCTGCACACCAACGACGCCGCGAGCGCCATCACCCGCCTGACCGACATGGGCGTGGAGCCGTTCCTCTTGTCCAGCTCGCTGCTGGGCGTGCTGGCCCAGCGCCTGGTGCGCAAGCTCGACGCGACCGACCCGAGCGGCTACCGCGGCCGCACGGGTGTGTTCGAGCTGCTGGTGGTGGACGACGCCATCCGCGAGAAGGTGCACAACCAGGCAGCCGAGGCCGACATCCGCGCCGCCGCCCTGGCACGCGGCATGCGCCTGATGCGGGACGACGGCGAGCGGCTGGTGCGGGCTGGCATCACCAGCCCGGAAGAGGTGCTGCGCGTCACGCGCGATTGAAGCCGCCGCCTGGGACTCCCGGCACGGGCCTGGGCGGCGGTTTCAGTCTCCTGCCGTCTGCAGCGCGGCGATCAGCTCCGCGACGCTGCCCACTTCGAGGCGGCGGTAGATCGCCTGGATGTGATTGCGCACCGTGGCGGGCGCGCGTTCCAGGTCGCGCGCGATCTCCTTGTGGCTCCTGCCCTGGGCCACGAGCCAGGCGATCTGCCACTCGCGCGGGGTGAGCCGGTCGGCCTCGCAGGCCGCGCGGACGCGCACGAACAGCAAGTCGCGCTCGACATGGCAGCGAGCCACCAGCGTGCGGCCGGCGAAGCGGGTGCCACCCGAGGCGAAGCACTGCATGAGCGGCGCCGGCAGGCGGCCGGTGGGCGGCGCGTCCCACTCCGCCCGCATGAGCGCATCGAAGGCCAGAGTCGAGTGATACACCACGCCGTGCCGATCGACGACCGCCTGGGCGCGCTGAGCCGCGGCATCCCGGCCTGCGCTGCCTGTTGCAGCACCCGTGTGGGGCTGCGCCTCCATGTGGCGCACCCGGTTGTAGCCCATGGCCTGCTGCAGATGCGGCGCCACACCCGCCAGCAGGCAGCGTTCCCGCTCGGTGCCGTAGGCATCCGCCCGTGAGCGGAACAGCGTGATCCACTGCGTGAGGCCGTTGACGGGGTTCACCGCCGACGTGATGAAGAAATGGCGCTGATCGAACCGGTCGCCATAGGCTTTGATGGCTCGCTGGTGCGGCGCGCCGAACTGCACCGAGGCGTCGAACCCCAGCGTGGCCCGTGGTAAACCCGCCACCTGCAAGGCCGCCGTGTCCAGGTGTTTGACCTCTTCGTAGCCCGCAAGCATTTCTGGCGGCTGGCGGTCGAGATGCAGGGTGTGGATCTCGATGCCCGCGGTCCCCAGCGTGGCCGATCCCCACATCGAGGAGTCGAATGGCAGCACGTGGCGCAGTGCGTCGAGCGAAGCATCCTGGAAGCGGTCCAGCGGCTCCTCGTGCGCGAGCCGGTAGACATGCAGTAGCAGATCACCGAAGTCGTCGATGCGTGTCGTCAGCGCCATGGCTCCCTCCCCCTTCTAAGTCGTCCTTGTTTTGGCGGACGAGGGTGCTGCATCCCTGTCCGCGGCACATGATGCATTTGCATCATGTTGCGTCGAAAGGTATCACCGTAACGTCGGCGTGTCACACCATCAAACGCACCTGGAGGCCCTGCCATGACCGACAACTTCTCCCCTGCCCGCGCCGGCCACGCCCGTTCGCCCCTGTACAAAAGCCTGTTGGCTGCCAGCCTGATGGGCCTGGTGGCCGCCTGCGGAGGTGGCGGCGGAGGCGACAACTCTTCGAACTCGCCGGCACCCGCTCCGGCTCCGGCCCCGTCGCCTGCTCCAGCCCCCGCTCCTGCTCCCGCCGCCCTCACGCTGTCCGGCACGGTCGTCGTCAACCAGGCGGTGCGGGGCGCCAAGGTCTGCGTGGACCTAAACGCCAACCAGGCCTGCGATGCGTCCGAGCCCACGTCTGCCGCCACTGGTGCCGACGGTGCCTACGCGCTCACCTACCAGCCCGCCGACGCCGCGGCCGCCAGCGCCTTCCAGGCGGCGTCGGTACTGGCGGTGCTGGGCACGTCGGCGGTGGATGCGGCCGACCCCAACTCGACGGTCACCACGCGCGAATACGTGCTGGCTGCGCCTGCGGGCAAGGCCGCTCAGATCTCGCCACTCACCACCCTGGTGCAGAACGCCGTGGCCAAGGGCCTGTCGCTGGCCGATGCCGAGGCCGCCGTGGCGCAGCAACTGGCCGTGCCGGTGGCCAAGCTCTACGACTACCAGGGCGACCCGCTGTCCTCCGCGGCCGTGCTGCCCGACACGGCCCGCACCGCCGCGCAGATCACGGCGTCCGTCTTCGAATGGGGCGGCGTTGCCAACACGGTGGCCGTCTCGGCCCCCGCCACGCCCACTACCACGCTGGGGTCGCTGAACTACACCGACGCGCAGAACTACACCTATGACGTGCGGGAGACCGACGGCGTGGTGGATGCGAACGGCAACGTGCAGCAGTTCGAGCGCCGCGCCGGCATGACGGCGGGCACCGCCCTTACCGCCGCCCAGCTCTACCCGACACCCGCGTCCGTACAGCTCACCGACAACGGCTGGAACCGTTGCGACGGCACGCCGCCGCGCCTGAACACGCGGGGCTCGCCGAGCCGCACCCGGTTCTGCGACGGCGCGACCCGCTTTTACAGCGCGACCCTGGTCGAGCAGGACGTGTCGGGCCGCGCCATGGCCGACGTGGTGGCGCAGATGCAGGTGGGCGACAGCCGGCTGAATGCCGAGGGCGTGAACCGCACGCCGGTGGTCACCATGGCGTCCACCACCGCGCTGGGCACGGCCACCTTCCCCGCGGGCTCGGTGCTGCGCACCAACGTGAGCGCACAGCTGAACTGGCCGATCCGCATCAACAACACGTTCACCGACTTGCTGGGCAGCGGCACGCTGGCCAACCTGGTGGCCACGCATCCAGTGGCGGCAGTCAAGCTGGCCACTGGCGAAGGTACCTTGCCGTTGGGTTCATTGAACTCCAGCCGCAATCTGCGCGCTGCATTTATCGACGGAACCACTGCCCAATTTTACGATTGCAGGAGCGACAGCACACCGCCAACCTACAACACTGACGCCCCCTACTGCTATCTGCTGGCAGCGACGAGCGCGTTCACCATCGAGTCCATCGGCGGCGTGAACGTGCTCAAGTTCACCGCCTTCCCGAACACCACGCTGGACAACACGCGCGGCTATGCCGAATACAACGGTGCGGTCTATCAGTACCGGCAGCAGCGCCCCGCGACCGATGTGAATCAGGTGCTGAGCTACACGCAACGCCTGAACGGCACGGCCTGGGCGGCGCTGAAGGCGCAGCTCGGCCTGCAGTGACAGCGCGCACACCGGCATTTGCTACAAATAAAATAGCACCTGGCGCTTATTTCCCGGGCGCTGGGGGCTATTTGGAGCCTGCATGAACCAGCACACGGCAAGGGGTGACGAAAAGGACAGCAGGAGCTGGCCTCGGCGTCACCCTCTCGCGGTCAGGGGTTGCGCGCCAGGCACCGGCGCAATTCCTTGAGCAGCAGCACCATCTGGGTCGACGCGTGGCGGCAAGCCTTGAACGCGTGCTCGGCCCCGCGCGTGTCGCCCGCAGCGACCCATACCAGCATCTGCGCGGCCTGGGCGTGGAAGAACCGGTTGCGCCGCACCAGCAGCCCGAAGGCCGGCAGATGACCCAAGGCCTGCTGGCCGCTGCCGCGCAGCCACTGGCCCAGCTCCGAGCAGTCTTCGTGCTCGATCACTTCCGGGCGCAACCGTGCATCGGCCGCTCCATGCAGCGCCTGCTCCAGCCACGGCACCCAGCGTTCGTGGCGGGCGATGGCTTGGTCGATGTCTCGTGGGGTCAGCCCATGCGCTGCGGGGTCGGCCGCCAAGGGCGCCGGACTGCTGCTTTCGCCCAGGGACTGCGAGATGCGGCCGCCCGGCACCGGACGGTTGGCGGCCTCGCGCGGTAGGATGCGGCTGAGAAACCCCATGGTGACGTGCAGCGGTGGAAAAGGTAGGGCGATGTGATGCAAGGAAACGGCGCAACGGCGATGGCCGGTCCGCGGTGGCATCCGGCCAGGCAGCTGATGGGCCTTATCGTATCGATGAGTCCGCCTTGTCGACCGGCGGAAGTGTGAACGTTGTTGTTCCGCCCGACCGCCTATTCCTGCCGTCAGCACGGATTTGGCCCGGCGCCCACAATGGGCCGATGAACTCCATCCCACGACAACCCGCTCTCTCCATGCTCGACCTGGTGGCCGTGCGCGAAGGTGCCACCGTGGCCGACGCGCTGGCGCTGGCCGTGCGTACCGCGCAGCACGTCGAAAGCCTGGGCTTTCGACGCTACTGGATGGCCGAGCACCACAACATGCCCGGCATCGCCAGCTCCGCCACGGCCGTGCTGATCGGCCACGTGGCTGGCGCGACCCGTTCCATCCGGGTGGGCTCGGGCGGCATCATGCTGCCCAACCACGCGCCGCTGGTGGTGGCCGAGGCGTTCGGCACGCTGGCCGAGCTCTACCCCGGCCGCATCGACCTGGGCCTGGGCCGCGCGCCCGGCACCGACGGCCCGACCATGCGCGCCCTGCGCCGCGACCGGGTCGAAACCGAAGCCGACTTTCCCCGCGACGTGGCCGAACTGCAGCGCCTGCTGGCGCCGGCCCAGCCTGGGCAGCGCATCACGGCCGTGCCGGGCGCGGGCACCGAGGTCCCGATCTGGCTGCTGGGCTCGAGCCTCTTTTCCGCGCAGCTGGCGGCCGAAAAGGGCCTGCCCTACGCGTTCGCATCGCATTTCGCGCCCCGCCTGATGCACGCCGCCATCGACCTCTACCGCCGCCTGTTCCAGCCGTCGGCCACGCTGCAGCGGCCCTATGTGGCCATCGGCGTGCCGGTGATCGCCGCGCCCACCGATGAAGAGGCCGAGTTCCTGGCCAGCAGCACCTACCAGCGCGTGTTGGGCATCCTCACTGGCCAGCGCGGCCTGCTGCGCCCGCCGGTACAGGGCTACGCCCAGTCGCTGCAGCCGCAGGAGCGCGCCGCCATCGGCGACTTTCTGGCAGCCGGCGTGGTGGGCGGCCCGGGCACGGTGCGCGAAGGCTTCGCGGAACTGGCGCGTGCCACCGAGGCGGATGAATTCATCCTGGTGAGCGACGTGTTCGACGGCGACCTGCGCCTGCGCTCGCTGGAAATCGCCGCCCAGGCGCATGCCGCCCTGGGCGCACCGGCCTTCGCCTGAACCGGCGCGAAGGAAGCCGACATGCCGGCCGTGCCGGCGCCCACGGCAGCGGCTACCATCGCAGGCTGGTCGCCAGCTCCTGGGGACCATGCCTGTCAGTCGAAGCAATCGTTGATGCGGGTGGACCACGGCCGGCCTGTCTGAGCTTGCCGAAAGGCCGAGGGCGGGTAACCTTCCTGCGCAGACGCCCGCGCCGAGCCCGGGTCCGTTCCGGCCCGCGACGACGGCTTCGACCGTCTGGCCTGGACCCAGGGAGCGTCTTTTCCTTACCTTCCACGCCCGCATGCCCGCCTTTTCCTTCGAAGCGATCGACGCCCAGGGCCAGCCCCGCAAGGGCACCATCGAGGCCGACTCGCCCAAGGCGGCCCGCAGCCTGCTGCGCGCGCAGGCACTCGTGCCGCTGGGCGTCGAGCCGCTGGCCTCATCGGCCCAGGCGCAGGGCGGTGCGGCGCCCGGTCTAGGCGAACGGCTGCTCACCCGGCCCGTGTTCAACGCGGCGGGTCTCGCGATCTGGACGCGGCAGCTCTCGGGCCTGGTGGCCTCGGGCCTGCCGCTGGAGCGCGCACTCACTGCGCTGGCCGACGAGGCGGAAGGCGACCGCCAGCGGCACCTGGTGGCGGCGCTGAGGGCCGAAGTCAATGCCGGCTCGACCTTCGCGCGGGCGCTGGCGGGCCATCCGCGCGAGTTTTCCGAGATCTACTGTGCGGTCGTGGGCGCGGGCGAATCCAGCGGCAGCCTGGGCCTGGTGCTGGAGCGGCTGGCGGACGACCTGGAAGAGCGCCAGACGCTGCGCGGCAAGCTGATCGGCGCGGCGCTCTACCCGGCCATCGTCACCGTGGTGGCCATCGTCATCGTGCTTTTCCTGGTGGGCTATGTCGTGCCGCAGGTGGCCAGCGTGTTCGCCGGCACCAAGCGGGCCCTGCCGTTCCTCACGGTGGCGATGCTGGCCGTGAGCGACGCCGTGCGGCATTACGGCTGGGCAATGCTGGGCGCTCTCATCTTGATCGCAATATGCGGCCGCTACGCCTTGGCCCAGCCCGCTTTTCGCCAGAATTTCGACGGCTGGTGGCTCACGCTGCCGGTGGTCGGCCGGCTGGCACGCGGCTACAACGCGGCGCGCTTTGCGGGCACGCTGGCCATGCTGGCGGGCGCCGGTGTGCCCATCCTGAAGGCGCTGCAGGCCGCTGCAGAAACGCTGAACAACCGCGCCCTGCGGGCCGACGCCATGGATGCGCTGGTGCTGGTGCGCGAGGGTGCGCCGCTCGCATCCGCGCTGGCGCAAAAGAAGCGCTTTCCCGGGCTGGTAGCGATGTTCGCGCGACTGGGCGAGCAGACGGGCCAGCTGCCGGTGATGCTGCAGCGCGCGGCCATCCAGCTGTCGGCCGAGGTGCAGCGCCGCTCGATGCAGCTGGCGACCATCCTGGAGCCGCTGCTGATCGTGGCCATGGGCCTGGTCGTCATGCTGATCGTGCTGGCGGTGCTGATGCCGATCATCCAGCTCAACCAGTTCGTCAAGTAACCACCCGGCTCCCGCCGCATCCCCTTCAGACTCCAGCGCCATGGCCCTTCACCTCAACGACAAGCTGGTCGTCGCCATTTCGTCCCGTGCGCTCTTCGACTTCGAAGAAGAGAACCGCATCTTCGACGCGAAGAACCCGCTGCCCTACATGCAACTGCAGCAGGAACGCCTGCACATGCCGGCCAAGCCGGGAGTGGCCTTTCCGCTGGTGCGCAAGCTGCTCGCCTTCAACACCGCGCAGGCCCGCCGGGTCGAAGTGGTGATCCTCTCGCGCAACGACCCGGTGAGCGCGCTGCGCATCTTCCACTCCGCGCAGGACGCCGGCTTGCCGCTGGAGCGCGGCGTGTTCACCCAGGGGCGCGACCCGTTCAAATACCTGCGCCCGCTGGGCGCGCACCTGTTCCTGTCGGCCAACGAGGACGACGTGAGCGAGGCGCTGGCGCTGGGCTTTCCCGCCGCGCGGGTGCTGACCCAGTCGGTGGCGGCCGGCGAGAACTATCCGGACGAGCTGCGCATCGCCTTCGACGGCGACGCCGTGCTGTTCTCCGACGAGGCCGAGCGGGTCTACCAGGCCGAGGGGCTTGCCGCCTTCCAGACGCACGAGATCACCAAGGCGGCGCTGCCGCTGTCGGGCGGTCCCTTCAAGCCCCTGCTGGCGGCCTTGCACCAGCTGCAGCAGCAGGCGGACGTATCGGGCATGCGGCTGCGCACCGCGCTCGTCACGGCCCGCAGCGCCCCGGCCCACGAACGCGCCATCAACACGCTGATGAAATGGAATCTGGCGGTGGATGAAGCCATGTTCCTGGGTGGGCTCGAAAAAGGCCCGTTCCTGCGTGAGTTCGAACCCGACTTCTTCTTCGACGACCAGACCGGCCATGTGGACTCGGCCGCGCGCCATGTGCCCGCCGGCCATGTGCGCTCCGGTATTTCCAATCCGCTGCGCCGGGAACCGGCAGCGCCGGTGGAGGTCCCACGGTGATGCATTCATTCCCAGAGCCTGCGCTGGCCCGCCTTCCATGGACCCCTGCTCGGGTCGCCGCGTGGATCCACGCCGCCGTCCTTGCGTGCGTCGGCGTGGCATTGGCATGGAGCTCCGGCACCGCCAGCGCCGCGGGCCCCACCGCCGCCGCCACCGCTCCCACGCCTGCGGCGTCTGCCAGCGCTCCCATGAGCAAGGGCGAGGCCAAGGCGATTCGCGAATTCAAGATGCTGGACTTCAATGGCGACGGCAAGCTCAGCCGCCAGGAAGTGGCCCTGGTGCCGCGCCTGGCCGGGGCATTCGACGCCGCCGACACCAATCGCGACGGCTTCGTGACGCTGGATGAGGTGCGCGCTTTCGCAGTGAAGTACCGGGCCGAGCGCGACCGGGCCAAGGCCGCAGCGGCTTCTGGACAGCCTCCTGCCAAGCCTTGAGAGATATCGAGACCAAAGGCGCGAGATCAGTGCCCGTTGCCAGCGGAAACCTTCCAGCCCCCGGGCGGCTCCCGAAAAAAAACCGCCAGGGATCGCCCTGGCGGTTGGCTGTGTCACGCGTTGCTGGCCGTGAGGTCCAGCACTGGCTTCACTGCGACTTCTTGCGGCGGCGCAAAGCCAGGGCGCCGGCTCCAGCGCTCAGCAGACCCAGCAGGCCCACGCCAGCAGCGCCCAAGACGGGAACGGGTCGGGCGACACTGCCGGAAGGAATGGGCGCTTCGCCGGTGCAGGTGGCCTGCACATAGAAATCGGCAATGCCAGCCAACGCACAGGTCCCACCCGAGCAGCTGTTGTTGGCTTGCCCGCCGTTGGCCATCAGGCCGATGGTGTTGGAGCCGCGCGCAAAACCAGGAATGGGAGCGGTGGTCAGCGCGGTGAATGCACCGTAGCCGTCGGGCAGGTAATTGCCGGTGACAAAGGTCGGGGTCGCCTGGCCGGCAGGTTGCACGAATACCCCGTCACCGTTGTCGTCGAAGCCAAAACGACCATCGAATCGAATGGTGTTGAGGTCGACGTTGTTCCCCACGGTGATGGGTTGATTCAACGTGAACGCAGCCGCATTGAAGCCCGCCTGACCTTTGGCGAAAGGATAAGGCACGCCAGGGATGTCCGTAGAGGCGGGGCGCTCGGTGCCAGGGCTGATCCACCGGGCCTGGGTCGCCTGGGCACCGGTCAACGACGCCGGCCTGAAGTAATCGCGATACAGGTAACTATCGAACAGAGGTTGCTCAACGTTCTCGATAGCGCTTCCAGCGTCGTTCATGCGCCATTTCCACTTCCAGTCACGCGCATTGGTGGTGAAGGGCCCGATACGCACGGTCTGCCCAGCCGTGTTGCCCACGGGGCAGATCAGCTCGGTAGTGGGCGGTGGGGGCGGAGCCTGCAGGCAATCTGCCGTGATGTTGAAGTCAGCGAGCAGGCCGGTGGGATTGTCGGCACTGGTGGTGGGGGCCAAGCCAGCGTTCTCGACGGCGAAGCTGATGGTGTTGTCACCGTAGTAGAAGCCCAGGCCCACGCTGTTGCCGTTCAAATCCAGAAGGCCTGGATTCGCATAGCTGTAGACGACATTCTGTGTCTGCACCCAATTGGTGGCGCCTGCTGGCGTATTGGCTGGGCGAACCTGGAACAACGTGCCGTCGTCAGTGCCCACCGACCCCAGGATGCGGATGGTGGAGAGATCGACATTGGAGCCGATGGTGATGGGCTCGTTGTAGGTGAACGACACCCGACCCGCAACCTTTGAACCGTAGGCGGCGCTCGTGTCACCGTTGGTCTGCACTGCAGGATAGGGGCCGGATCCTGTAGTTCCGTCATTAGTACTGGCTGAATACTGCGCATCACCGAACGACAGCCACTCTGCCGCAATGGCAGTCCCCTCCAATGGTCCGGTGCCAGCGGCATGATTCGCCGTCGGAGCAAACCAACCGCGCCAACGGTAGTCGTTGACGATGGCGGCGGGAGCGCCAGGTCCTGTGGCAGGGGGCGCTACGTAATAGCGGGCATCCGTAGACCAAGTGGCCTTTTTCGTGGTGATGTGCAGTGGCGTACCGCAAGAAAGGGTCGCGGCTTGCGCGCCGGTAGCGGCGCACAAACCCGCGACTGCAGCCGCCAGCAGCGACATTTTTTGTCCAAAGGCCATATTCATACTTGAAGATCTCCCAAACAAACATTTCAGGGCCTTCAAGCAAGCTTGTCCTTCTGCAGGATGTGTCGCGCGCAGTTCGGCCCTGGGCGTAACTCTCAGGGCCGTTTTTATCAAGTCTTACCCAACCACTTCTTTGTTTTTATGTCGAAGTGTTTGCAAATCAACCACATTATAGTAATTAAATTATCATTTTTATGAGAATGTTAACCTTCAATTCAATGAAGGCAAACCGGGAATAATGTTGATCAGTGAGAATCCCACGATTCCATTGAAAAATCCCATGCATTCTCATCAATGCACTGGATTCGATTTAATCTGCTCGCGATCGCCGTCATTCCGTTCGATCACGCTGCCGTGGTGGTAACCGTAACCGCACCGGCAAAATCACCATTGCGGAGGCGCGCGCTGCAGCGCTGCCCAGAAACGTCGGGCTTACAGCCCGCTGGTTCGCTTCACCTTCGGATCAGCGTAGGTCAAGGGTATGTTGGGGGTCTGCTGTTCCTGCTGCGCCTGCCGCTCCTGCTGGGAGGTCTTGTTGATCTCCTGCGCCAGTTCCACCGCGCTACCGCTTGCGCGCCACATGGACTGGATGAATTCCAGCAGCATCTTGGAGATGGGCTCCTTCGGCGGCTCTTCCGGCTCCTTGACGGTGTCCTGCTTCTTCACCTCCGTCCAGTCGCGGTTGATCGCGTCGGTTGCGGTGGAGGGCTTGTCGGGCTCCTTCAGGCGCGCGCCCTCGCCCAGGCGATCCATCGATTCCACCGGCGCGGGAGCGTTGCTGCCGCTCGTGCGCGCCGCCGGAATGGCAGCCGCCACTCCGGTGGGATACAGGTCGGCGCCTTGCGGGCGCCAGTTGGGCGAACGGTCGAGAGAAGGGATGGGCATGGCAGGGGCTCCTCGGAATGGCAGCATCGGCAAGGCGGAATCACCCCCTTGTCGTACCCGATAACGGCAAAAAGAAAGGCAAATTGAGCCCTTTTTCGCCTTTCAGCCGAAAAATACGGGTTTCTACGTACTTAATGAGGAGTGACCGGGGAGCGATGAAAGCGCTGTGACCCAACGCCCCGCCTGCGAGGGCTGCTACAGAAATCGTTCGAGCAGCCGGCGCGATTGGCGATCGAGCGCCGTCACGTCGGGCACGCGGAACTGCACGCCGTCGCTGGAGGCGATCAGCAGCGAGGTGCGCACGCCAAGGCGGCGGATGTCGTCCTCCGCCTTCAGCACGAGGCGTGCCTCGCCCCGGTCGGTCTTCACCGTCCAGGTGCTGGGCGTGGAGAAGCTGGACACCGCCGTGATGCCGTGGATGATGGGGACGAACTCGCGCGAGGCCAGTTCCTCGTCGATCAGATGGCGCTGCGCGGGCGGCAAGGCGTCGAGCCGGGCGATCCAGATGCGCTCGTGGCCATCCAGCCCGACCAGCGACACGCCCTCGTCGGGCGCGGCGATGGGGAAGGCCCGCACGGGCACGACGCCGGCATGCTCGGAGCCATCAGGCAGCCGGAGCACCAGGCGGCCGTAGTCGTTGCGCCGCAGCGTGAAAGTCGGCGCCGCTTCGGGAAGGGAGGTGGGTTGGTTGGTCATGGAACTGCTCTCGGTTCGTGGGGCTCAGGACTGTCCGGCGGGGTGCGCAGGATGCAGCAGTCCGCTTTCCACGATCACCACGCCGGCGGCCTGGGCGTCTTCCTCGGCGCGGCGGGCCTGGGCTTCATAGAGCCGCCAGTAGGCACCTTCCTTGGCCATCAGTTCGTCGTGCGGGCCGACCTCCACCACCTCGCCCCGGTCCATCACCACCAGCCGGTCCGCCTTGCGCAGGGTGGACAGGCGGTGGGCGATGGCGATGGTGGTGCGGCCCTGCACCAGGTTGTCCAGCGCCCGCTGGATCTCCTTCTCGGTCTCCGTGTCCACGGCCGAGGTGGCTTCGTCCAGGATCAGGATGCGCGGGTCGATCAAGAGCGCGCGGGCGATGCTGATGCGCTGGCGTTCGCCGCCCGACAGCCCCTGGCCGCGCTCGCCCACCAGCGAGTCGTAGCCGTGCGGCAGCCGCAGGATGAACTCGTGCGCATGCGCGGCGCGGGCGGCGGCGATGATCTCGGCCCGCGTGGCGCTGGGTTTGCCATAGGCGATGTTCTCGGCGATGGTGCCGAAGAAGAGGAACGGCTCCTGCAGCACCAGGCCGATATGGCTGCGGTAGTCGGCCACCCGCAGGCGGCGCAGGTCCACCCCGTCGACCAGGATGGAGCCCTCGCTCACGTCGTAAAACCGGCTGATCAGGTTGACCAGCGTGCTCTTGCCCGAGCCGCTGTGGCCGACCAGGCCGATCATCTCGCCCGGGCGGATGTCCAGGTTCAGCCCCTTGATGACCGAGCGGCTGCCATAGCGGAAGCCCACGTTGCGCAGGGTGAGCGCGCCCTGCACTTTATCCAGCCGCGCGGGCTGCACCGGGTCGGGCACGTTGCTGACGTGGTCCAGGATGTCGAAGATGCGCTTGGCTCCCGCCGCCGCCTTCTGCGTGACCGACACGATGCGGCTCATCGAGTCGAGCCGGGTGTAGAACCGCCCGATGTAGGCGATGAAGGCCGTCAGCACGCCGACGGTGATCTGGTTGTGCGCTACCAGCCAGATGCCGAAGCCCCAGACCACCAGCAGGCCGATCTCGGTCATCAGCGACACGGTGGGGGTGAACAGCGACCAGGTGCGGTTCAGGCGGTCGTTCACCTCCAGGTTGTGCTGGTTGGCGTCGCGAAAGCGTTGCGCCTCGCGCTTTTCCTGGGCGAAGGCCTTGACGACACGGATGCCGGGAATGGTGTCGGCCAGCACGTTGGTCACCTCGGACCAGACGCGGTCGATCTTCTCGAAGCCGGTGCGCAGCCGGTCGCGCACGTTGTGGATCAGCCAGGCGATGAAGGGCAGCGGCACCAGGGTGACCAGCGCCAGCCAGGGGTTGATGGAGAACAGGATGGCCGCCGTCATCAGGATCATCAGCACGTCGTTGACGAAGTCGAGCGCGTGCAGCGACAGGAAGACGTTGATGCGGTCGGTCTCCGAGCCGATGCGGGCCATCAGGTCGCCCGTGCGCTTGCCGCCGAAGTAGTCGAGCGACAGCTTGAGCAGATGCTCGTAGGTGGTGGTGCGCAGGTCGGCGCCGATGCGCTCGGACACCAGTGCCAGCGTGTAGGTGCGCGCCCAGCCCAGGCCCCAGGCCAGCAGCGCCGCTCCCAGCAGGCCGCCCAGGTACATCGCCACCAGCGTGACCGGAATGGCCTGGCCGTTCTGATAGGGAATGAGGATGTCGTCGACCAGCGGAATGGTCATGTAGGGCGGCACCAGCGTGGCGGCCGTGGAAGCCACCGTGAGCGCGAAGCCCGCCGCCAGCTGCTTGCGGTAGGGCCGCGCGAATCGCCAGAGGCGCAGCAGCACCCAGGTGGACGTCTGCGGCGCCGGCGAACGGGCGCAGGCCGGGCATTCCTCGGTGTCGGGGGGCAGCGGCGCGCCGCAGTCCTGGCAGAGCGTTTCCTCCTCTTCCTGCAGTCCGGCGGCGGAGCCCGCCGGCAGCGCCACGCGGGCCAGTTGCCGCTCGAACGCCTGGACCAGCCGCAGCGCGGCGGTGTGCGCGCCCAGCGTGAAGCGCCAGAGCGCCAGGCGCCGGCTCCCGCCCTGCAGCTCCAGCGTGCCGACGCCGGCATGGTCGATCAGGCGCAGCGCCATGCCGGATTCGAGCGGCCATTCCTGCTGGGCACCGTGCGCGTCCTGCGCCATGAGGCGGGCATTGGTCAGCAGCAGCAGGCCCGGCTCGAAGCGCAGGGTGTCGCTCAGGTCAACCTCCAGCTCGGCGAGCACGTTTTCTGAAGGCGCGAGCCTGGCTCGCAATTCGGCCCCCACGGGGCCCGTCATGACACCCGAGGCGTCCACAGGATGGTGATGTTGCTGCATTGTGTTGATTTCCTGCGCTCCCGCCGGCGCGTCGTCTCGGCCAGGGGGCCTGTATCCGATTGTCTCAGGACGCCCACTGGCGGCGCCATCATGATCCCTGCCTAACGCGCCCGTTCTACAACGCGCTGACAACGCGGGCAAGGCCCCGTCCCAATCGGCGCACAATCCACCCCATCGGCCCCTTCCGTCCGCCGGCCCTGCCGCAGGGCTCTCACGCATTCCAATCCGCTGCAATCCATGGCGACCTTCAATGACATCCAACTGCTGCGCATCAACTACCTGCGCGGCCCCAACATCTGGACGTACCGTCCCGTGCTCGAGGTCTGGCTCGACCTGGGCGCGCTGGAGGAATACCCGTCGAACACCCTGCCCGGCTTCAACCAGCGGCTGACGGCCTGGCTGCCGGCACTGATCGAGCACCACTGCGGCGTGGGCGAGCGCGGCGGCTTCCTGGAGCGGCTGGAGGGCGGCACCTGGTGCGGCCACGTGCTGGAGCACATCGTGATCGAGCTGCTGAACCTGGCGGGCATGCCCACCGGCTTCGGCCAGACGCGATCGACCAGCCAGACGGGCGTCTACCGCATGGTGTTCCGGGCGCGCGACGAGCGCGTGGCCCGCGTGGCGCTGGAACAGGGCCACCAGCTCATCATGGCGGCCATCAATGACACGCCGTTCGACGTGGCCGCCGCCGTGGCGCGGGTGCGCACCGAGGTGGACGACCAGTACCTCGGCCCCAGCACGGCCTGCATCGTCTCGGCCGCCACCGACCGCGGCATTCCGCACATCCGCCTGAACGACGGCAACCTGGTGCAGCTGGGCTACGGCGCCGCGCAGCGCCGCATCTGGACGGCGGAGAGCGAACTCACCAGCGCCATCGCCGAAGGCATCGCCAGCGACAAGGACCTCACCAAGAGCCTGCTGCGCTCCTGCGGCGTGCCGGTGCCCGAAGGCCGCGTGGTGAACAGCCCCGAGGAAGCCTGGGAAGCCGCCGAGGACATCGGCCTGCCCGTGGTGGTCAAGCCCTCCGACGGCAACCACGGCCGCGGCGTGACGCTGGATTTGCGCAAGAGGGAAGACATCGAGGCCGCCTACCACGTGGCCTACCCCGAAGGCAGCGACGTGATGGTCGAGCGCTTCATCCCCGGCGACGAGCACCGCGTGCTCGTGGTGGGCGGCAAGGTGGTGGCGGTGGCGCGCGGCGAGGTGGTGAGCATCACCGGCAACGGCCGCTCCACCGTGCGCGAACTCATCGACAGCCAGCTCAATTCCGACCCCCGGCGCGGCTACGAGGAAGAGTATCCGCTCGAGATCATCGACGTGGCGACCGACGCCAAGGTGCAGCTCGAGCTCAAGCGCCAGGACCTCGCCGCCGACTCCGTGCCTGCCGCCGGCCGCCAGATCGTGGTGCAGCGCAACGGCAACGTGGCGGTGGACTGCACCGACGACGTGCACCCCGAGGTCGCCTACATCGCCCAGTTGGCGGCCCGCGTGGTCGGGCTGGACATCGCCGGCATCGACATGGTGGCGACCGACATCTCCCGCCCGCTGCACGAGCAGAACGGCGCCATCGTCGAAGTGAATGCCGGCCCGGGCCTGCTGATGCACCTGAAGCCCGCCATCGGCGCCCCGCGCCCCGTGGGCCAGGCCATCGCCGAACACCTGTTCCCCTCGGCCGAGGCCGACGACGGCCGCCAGAGCGCCGGCCGCATTCCCCTGGTGGGCGTGGCGGGCACGCGTGGCACCAGCACCATCGCCCGCGTGGTCGCCTGGCTGATGCACCTGGGCGGCCACCACACGGGCCTGGCCTGCCGCGAGGGCCTCTACCTGGACCGCCGCTGCGTGGACACCGGCGACAGCGCCCACTGGGAAGCCGCCCACCGTCTGCTGATGAACCAGATGGTGCAGGCCGCCGTGATCGAGAACGACGCCCGCACCATCCTGCGCGACGGCCTGGCCTACGACCGCTGCCAGGTGGGCGTGGTGACCGACATGGACGGCCTGGCCACGCTCGCCGAGTTCGACGTGCACGAGCAGTCGCAGATGTACAAGGTGCTGCGCACACAGGTGGACGTGGTGCTGCCCGGCGGCGCCGCGGTGCTGAACGCCGCCGAGCCGCAGGTGCTGGAACTGGCCGAACTCTGCGACGGCAGCGTGGTGCTCTATGCGCAGGACGGCACGCTGCCCGCGCTGGCCGCCCACCGCGCCGACAGCGCCGGCCGCGCCGTGTTCGTGAAGAACGGCCAGGTGGTGCTGGCCACCGGCACGGCCGAGCACCCGCTGGGCGCGGTGGCCGACCTGACCTTCGGCCGCAACGCCGTGCCGACCGACACCGACACGCTGCTGGCCATCGTCGCTACCGCCTGGGCGATGGACATCGCGCCCGATTTGATCGGCGCGGGCATCAAGACCTTCGAGCCCGAGACCCCCTGCGCCGCCACGGCGGCCGCCCGCTGAGCGCCCAGCGCCCGCACCCCCCTTCGATTTTTTCGACCACGATCGAACCCAAGAAAGAACGATTCGTCATGGACGTATCCCGCACCCGGGCCCTGCGCGGCCCCAACCTCTGGAGCCGCCACACCTCCATCGAGGCCATCGTGACCTGCGCCGAGAACGAGCGCGCCATGCACCAGATCGCCGGCTTCGAGAGCCGCCTGCGGGCACTGTTCCCGGCCGTGGGCGCGCTGCATGCCGAGAACACCGATGCCGACATCTCCCTGGCGCACGTGCTGCAGGCCGCCGCGCTGGCGCTGCAGGCGCAGGCCGGCTGCCCGGTCAGCTTCAGCCGCACCACCGCCACCACCGACGCGGGTGTCTACCAGGTCGTCGTCGAATACAGCGAAGAGGCGGTGGGCCGCCAGGCTTTCGAGGACGCCCAGGCGCTGATCGCCGCCGCGCTGGCCGGCAGCCATTTCGATGCCGACGCCGCCGTGGCCCGCCTGCGCGAGCTGGACGAGGACGAGCGCCTGGGCCCCAGCACCGGCTCCATCGTCGATGCCGCCGTGGCCCGGGGCATTCCGTACCGGCGCCTCACCCGCGGCAGCCTGGTGCAGCTGGGCTGGGGCTCCAAGCAACGCCGCATCCAGGCGGCGGAGATCGACTCCACCAGCGCCGTGGCCGAATCCATCGCGCAGGACAAGGACCTCACCAAGCGCCTGCTGCACGCGGCTGGCGTGCCCGTGCCGCTGGGCGCGCCGGTGGACACGCCCGACGAGGCCTGGGCCGTGGCGCTGAAGGTGGGCCTGCCGGTAGTCGTGAAGCCGCAGGACGGCAACCAGGGCAAGGGCGTGACGGTGAACATCACCGAACGCGCGCAGCTGGATGAAGCCTTCCGCACCGCCGCCGAATACGGCACGGTGATGGTCGAGCGCTTCCTGCCCGGCCACGACTTCCGCCTGCTGGTGGTGGGCGACCAGCTGGTGGCCGCCGCGCGCCGCGAGCCGCCTCAGGTGCTGGGCGACGGCGAGCGCTCGGTGCGCGACCTGGTGCACTTGGTCAACCTCGACCCCCGCCGGGGCGAAGGCCACGCCACCTCGCTCACCAAGATCCGGCTGGACGACATCGCCGTCGCCCGCCTGGCCATGCAGGGCCTGACGCCCGAATCGATCCCGGCCAAGGGCCAGCGCGTCATCCTGCGCAACAACGCCAATTTGTCCACCGGCGGCACCGCTACCGACGTGACCGACGACGTGCACCCCGACGTGGCGGCCCGCGCCATCGCGGCCGCCCAGATGGTCGGCCTGCACATCTGCGGCGTGGACATGGTGGCCGAAACGGTGCTGCAGCCGCTGGAGACGCAAGGCGGCGGCTTCGTCGAGGTCAACGCCGCCCCTGGCCTGCGCATGCATCTGACGCCCAGCTACGGCAAGCCGCGCAATGTCGGCCAGGCCATGGTGGACAAGCTCTACGCGCACGGCCAGGACGGCCGCATTCCGACCGTGGCCATCACCGGCACCAACGGCAAGACGACGACAGCACGCCTCATCGCCCACCTGTTCTCGGCCCAGGGCCTGCGCGTGGGCATGACCAACACCGACGGCGTGTACGTGAACGGCCATCAGATCGACTCCGGCGACTGCTCGGGCCCCAAGAGCGCCCGCAACGTGCTGCTGCACCCCGAGGTGGACGCCGCCGTGTTCGAGACGGCACGCGGCGGCATCCTGCGCGAGGGCCTGGGCTTCGACCGCTGCTCGGTGGCCGTGGTGACCAACATCGGCGCCGGCGACCACCTTGGCATGAACTACATCAACACGGTGGAGGACCTGGCCCTGGTCAAGCGCGTGATCGTGCAGAACGTCGCGCCCGAGGGCTATGCCGTGCTCAACGCCACCGACCCGGTGGTCGCGGCCATGGCCTCGGCCACCACCGCCAAGGTGATCTACTTCGCCAGCGACCGCCACCACCCGGTGATGGCCACGCACCGCGCGCAGGGACACCGCTCGGTGTATGTCGACGGCGACTCCATCGTGGCGGCCGAAGGCTCGTGGCGCGAGACCATCCACCTGCGCGACGTGCCGATCACGCAGGGCGGCAAGCTGGGCTTCCAGGTCGAAAACGTGATGGCCGCCGTCGCCGCCGCCTGGGGCGTGAACCTGCCGTGGCAGACCATCCGCCGCGGCCTGTCGGGCTTCGTGAACGACAGCGACAACGCGCCCGGGCGGTTCAACATCATGGACTTCCGCGGCGCCACCGTCATCGCCGACTATGGCCACAACCCCGACGCCATGCGCGCGCTGGTGCAGGCCGTGGAGGCACTGCCCGCGCAGCGCCGCAGCGTGGTGATCAGCGGTGCCGGCGACCGACGCGACGAGGACATCCGCGAGCAGACCGCCATCCTGGGTCAGGCGTTCGATGACGTGCTGCTGTACCAGGACGCCGCGCAGCGCGGCCGGGCCGACGGCGAAGTGATGGCGCTGTTGCGCGAGGGCCTGGCCGGCGCGGCGCGCACCACGCACGTGGAAGAGATCCGCGGCGAATTCATCGCCATCGACACCGCGCTGGACCGCCTGCAGCCGGGCGACCTGTGTCTGGTGCTGGTGGACCAGGTGGAAGAAGCCCTGGCCCACCTGGCCCGCCGCTGCGCGGAAGCGCCGCCGGCCGCGGCATGACAGGCCGGCAACCCGCATGACACCTCGGACCACCATGAACAGCGACCCCTTCAACACGGCACGGCGCATCGGCGTGCTGCTGGCCCTGGCCGGCGCCGCGCTGTCGGCGCAGGCCGCGGCAGAGACCATCGGCACCGTGGACACGGCCTTCAAGCTGCTCGGCCGCGACCATGACATCATCGTCGAGGCCTACGACGACCCCGCCGTGCAGGGCGTGACGTGTTATGTCTCGCGCGCCCGCACCGGCGGCATCAAGGGCTCGCTCGGCCTGGCCGAAGACAAGTCCGAAGCCTCCATCGCCTGCCGCCAGACCGGCCCGCTCACCTTCGCCAAGGCACCGCTCAGGAAGCAGGAAGAAGTGTTCAGCGAGCGCACGTCCATTCTGTTCAAGCGGCTGCGCGTGGTGCGCATGGTGGATTCGACCCGCAACACGCTGGTCTACCTCAGCTATTCCGACCGGCTGATCGATGGCTCGCCGCAGAACAGCGTCACCGCCGTGCCGGTGGACCGGGCCACGCCGATCCCGGTGGGCAAATAAGGCTCTGCCGGACTGCCGGCGCATCAGGGCCCGGCCGAGGCGATCATCGCCATGAATTCAGAACCGGTCATGTCCCTGGTCGCCTCGGCAAACGAATAACTGGCAGGTTTTTCGTCGACGAAGATCTGGGATACCAACGCGAGGGTCGAGGGGTCTTCGAAGGCCTGCACCGAGACGGCATGGTGCGCACCGTCCTTCGAACGCCAGAAGAGCGTGCTGCCGCACTGCGTGCAGAAGCACCGCTCTCCCCACTGGGAAGAGGAGTACACGCCCAGGCACTCCGAGTCCTCGACGGACACGCCCTGACACTCCACCGCAAGGAACACCCCGCCCGACCAGCGGCGGCACATCGAACAATGGCAGGCGCCCATTTCCCGGGCGCCGATCGTCGCGCGGAATCGGACGGCGCCGCAAATGCATTGCCCGGGCTCTTCGGTGGTGGCTGCGTTCATCGCCTGTCTCCTCATTCAAAGGTCAGCGTGGAGAATCTCCGCGTGCACCAGGGGAGCGAGGAGCCACCCCCGCGTGCCCGCCCGGCCGGCACCGAAGTGTGCTCCATCGAGCATCGATGGTATCGGCACCGCGAAGCTGCATGTGCGAGCCTGGCTCACGCCTGCGCAGCGATCTGCCGCAGCGCCTGCTCGAACACCTCCACCGGCTGGCCGCCCTGGATCAGGTGGCGGTCGTTGATGATGATGGCCGGCACCGAGTGGATGCCGTGCTGCTGATAGAACGCCTCGCGCTCCCGCACCGCGTCGGCGAATTCGCCCGACGCGAGCACCGACCGCGCCCTGTCCACGTCCAGCCCCGCATCGGCCGCCGCGCGCAGCAGCACGCCGTGGTCGCCGGGGTTCAGGCCCTCGGTGAAATAGGCGGTGAAAAGCGCGTGCTTGAGCGCGGCTTGCGCGCCGGCAGCGCCCTCTTCGCCCGCCCAGTGCAGCAGCCGGTGCGCGTCGAAGGTGTTGTAGATGCGGCTGCGCTGGTCCATGCGGAACGCAAAGCCGAGCGCCGCGCCGCGTTCGGCAATGGCGTCGCGGTTGCGCTGCGACTGCTCGGGCGTGGCGCCGTACTTCTGCTGCAGATGCTCGCCGATGTCCTGGCCCTCGGGGCCCATCTGCGGGTTCAGCTCGAAAGGCTGGAAATGCAGGTCGAGCGCCACCTCGCCCTGCAGGCGCCCGGCCGCCTGCTCCAGTGCCTTCAAGCCGATGATGCACCATGGGCATGAGACGTCGGAGACGAAGTCGACCTTCAGCCGCTGGGCATGTGAAGGGAGGGAAGGCGTGGGAGCGGTCATGGCGGATGGGCTGAAAGGTGATTGCGAAACTGGCATCGTAGGCACATCGCCGTCGCCCCGTGGGCGACCCGGACATCGCCCCAGCCCCGCACTCCTTCATGACCGCCGATCTGTTCTCGCACGACCCCCACACCCCCGCCACCCTGCCACTGGGCCGCGATGCCGTGCTGCTGCGCGGGTTCGCGCTCGCGGTGGTGCCGCGGCTGATCCAGGGCATCGAGCAGGCCGCGCTGGCGGCGCCCTGGCGTCACATGGAAACACCGGGCGGCCGGCGCATGGGCGTCGCCACGACGAATGCGGGCGCCCTGGGCTGGGTGAGCGACCGGCGCGGCTACCGCTACCAGGCCTGCGACCCCGCGACGGGGCGCCCCTGGCTGCCCTTGCCCGAAGCGTTCGCCGCGCTGGCGGGCCGGGCAGCAGCGGCTGCCGGCCAGGGCGGCTTCGCGCCGGATGCCTGCCTCATCAACCGCTACGCTCCCGGCACGCGGCTGTCGCTGCACCAGGACCGCGACGAGCAGGATCTGGCGGCGCCCATCGTGTCGGTATCCCTGGGCTTGCCCGCCACCTTTCTCTGGGGCGGCCATGCCCGCGGCGACGCTGTGCACCGGGTGCCGTTGGCGCACGGCGACGTGGTGGTGTGGGGAGGCGAGGACCGGCTGCGGTTTCACGGCGTGGCGCCGGTGGCGCAGGGCACGCATGCGCTCACCGGGCCGTGGCGCGTCAACCTGACCCTGCGCAAGGCCGGCTGATATTTACTATTATTTTGATAGCTGACTGCGCAAGCTGTACCGGCGCTGGCGGCCAAAAACACCTGAGAAACGGATCACTGCGCCTGGCGCCGCCCTTGCTGGGGCGCGGGTCCGTCGGTGGAGAGCGCCAGCGACGAATGGTGCGGCAGCTCGAATCCGCGCGACGGATCCTGCACCGCCCAGGCGCGGATCTTGGGCGCCTCGGTGCCGACGTCGCCGAAGATGGTGGCGAAGGCCACGTCGGCGGCGTCCCGGCCCGTGGCCATGCGGATCATGCCCATGGGGATGGCCGTGCCCGACGGATCGAACAGGTACCAGCGGCCGCCCAGGTAGGCCTCGACGTAGGCGTGGAAGTCGGGTGGTCCCAGGGCCGGGTCGGCGCCATAGTCGGTGCCGGTCACGAAGCGGGCGGGAATGTTCAAAGCCCGGCACAGCGCGATCATGAGATGCGCGAAGTCGCGGCAGACGCCCACCCGCTGCACGAACGTGTCGAGCGCGGAGGTGGTCGAGGTCGAGGTGTTGGAGCGGAACTCCACATGTGCGTGCACCCAGTCCCGGATCGCCTGCACCCGGCTGTAGCCCTGCCAGAGGTGGCCGAATTCGCGGAAGGCCAGGGTGGACAGCTGGTCGGACTGGCAGTAGCGGCTGGGGTAGAGGTACTGCAGCGTCTCGTTGGGCAACTGGGACACCGGCACCTCGGGGATGCGGGCCGGATCGGCGACGGCGTGGTGCATGTCCACTGTGGCGGCGTAGGCCACGTTCAGCGGGCCGGGCTGCGCGCTCAGGCGCAGGCAGCGGGTGCCGGTGGTCGGGTCGGTCGCCAGGTGGGTGGGCACCGCCGGCGTGCCGTTGCCGCGACCTTGTGTCACCACCAGACTTTCGTCCTGCACGGTCTGGTGACCGGTGTGGGCCGCGTGGAAGTTGAAAATGAAATCGCCACCAGGAGCGTTCACGGTATAGGCGAGATCCACCTGCAGTTTGATTCTGATCATGGGACGGGCGTTTCCAGTCGGGGCCCAGGCCGCGCAACACGCACGGCCCAGGGCTTTCCGCCAGTATGGGGCCCACGGGACAGCGCCGCTGTCGGCGGATACCGCGCCCCAGCGCAAGCCGCAGCACCGCATGGCGCGCCCAGCGCCCTCGTCCTACATGGGCATCGGACAAAGCCGCAGAAGATCGCACCGCACCGGCCGGACCGCAGCGATGTGGACCGGCTCACGCACGCCTTTCAACACCAACGAGGACATCGCCTGACTTCACCGCACACCGCCATCGCTACCGCCGCCGGAAGTCTCAGCCCCGGCATGCCCCCGCTGCGCATCCTCTACGTGGAGGACAACTGCGAACTGCGGGAAGCCATGGGCATGCTGCTGGAGGGGCCAGGGCGCGCGGTGACCGCCTGCGCCACGGCCGAGGAAGCGCTGCGGCACGACGCGGCGGCGCCGTTCGAGCTGGTGATCACCGACGTGACCTTGCCCGGCATGAGCGGCACCGACCTGGCTCGCCGCCTGCTGGGCAGGAACCCCGCGCAGTGGATGGTCCTGTGCTCGGGCTACCCGTTCGGGCAGGAAGCCGCGAGTGCCCTGGGCCCGAACGTGCGCACCCTGCTAAAGCCTTTCGAGATGGATGAGCTGGAGTCGCTGATGGACGAGGTGCAGGCCGGACTGCAGGGAATGGGCGTGGCCTGAGCAGGTGAGAAAGACCCCGCCCCGGAGCGATGCGAGGGGACAACGCGCCCCCCCTTAGTGCCCGGCGGGCGGCGCGCCGCGAGGCAGCCGCACCTGGAACACGGTGCGCCCAGCGGTCGACGCCGCCTCGATCTGCCCTCCATGCCCCTGCACGATCTGCTGCACGATATAGAGCCCCAGGCCCAGCCCCTTGTGCTGCCCCGGCGCCGCCTGCGTGCTGCCCCGGAACGGATCGAACAAATGGGGCAGCAGCGCGGCGGGAATGGTGCCGCCGTTGGACGTGCTGAACGCCACTTCGCAGGGCGCCGTGCCGTCGAGGTACAGCTGTACCGGCTGGTCCGGCGCGCCGTGGTGGATGGCATTGCCCAGCAGGTTGCCCAGCACCTGGCAGAGCCGGTCGATGTCCCACCAGCCCTGCAGGTCGCCCTGCTGGCTCAGCTCGATCGCACGCGTGGGGTGGGCGTCGCGCAGCTCCTGCACCGTGCGCTGCGCCGCGGCCGCCAGATCGACCTGCGTGCCGGTCTGCATGACCAGGCCGCCCGCCTGGCGCGCCCGGGTCACGTCCAGCAGGTCCTCGATCATGCGGCCCATGCGCCGGCCGCTCGCCTGGATCTTGCTGCCCAGGACCGGAACCTTGTCGGCATCCATCGGCCGCTGCAACACCACGGCCGACGCCAGGATGGCGCTCAGGGGTCCGCGCAGGTCGTGGCTGAGCACGGCCATGAACATGTCGTTGATGCGCAGTGCCTCGGTGCGCTCCTGCAGCTCGAACGCCAGCGCCTGCTTCTGGTGCTGCAACTCGAAGAACACGCCCGCCTTGTTGACCAGCATGTGCGGATCGATGGGCTTGTAGAGGAAATCGACCGCCCCGGACTCGTAGCCCTTGAACTGCCAGTTCTGGTCGCGCGAGCCCGCGGTCATGAAGATGAGCGGCACGTGGCGCGTGCGCTCGCTGCCGCGAATCAGCTCGGCCAGCTCGAAGCCGTTCATCTCGGGCATCTGCACGTCCAGCAGCGCCAGCGCCACGTCGGTGTGCTGCAGCAGCAGCTCCAGCGCCTCGGGGCCGGAGGCGGCACGCAGGATCTCCACGTCGTCGCGGCGCAGCAGCGCCTCCAGCGCGATGAGGTTTTCCTCGACGTCGTCGACGATGAGGCATTTCACCCGCCCGGAACGGGGTGGGCAGCGGGGGGAGGAAGGGGCAAGAATCACAGGTGTCTCCCGGAATGCCATTGCAACAGCAACGCCGCCATGGCGTCAGGCGGCAGTACGTGGTCCGGCCGCAGGCGCGCCAGGGCGGCCTCGGGCATGAAGGGCATGAGGCAGCTGGCCGGCGACTGCACCAGCGTGGCGCCGCCGGCGGCCTGCACCGCCGCCAGCCCCTGCGCGCCGTCGGCATTGGCGCCCGACAGCAGGATGGCCAGCAACCGGTCGCCGCAGGCGTCCGCCGCCGACTCGAAGAGGACGTCGATGGAGGGCCGCGAAAAATGCACCGGGTCGTCCACCGACAGCGCGAGGGTCGGCCCCGCGTCGAGCAGCACGTGATAGTCGGGCGGGGCGAAGTACACCGTGCCGGGTTCCAGCGGCTCCTTGTCGTGTACCTCGCGCAGCGGCAGCGCGCAGCGCGGCTCGAAGATCCTGGGCAGCAGGCTGGGCTTCTCGCGGGGCAGGTGCACCACCACCACCACGGCCGCGCGCAGGCTGGCCGGCAGGGCCGCCAGCAGCACCGCCAGCGCGTCGATGCTGCCGGCCGAGCCGCCGATCACCACCGTCTCGAACCGCCGCTGCCGCGATGCGGCGGAATGCGTTCGCCCCATCACAGCCCCGCCTTCTTGCGGTAGACGCGCTCTTGCGCCACGAATTCATCGAAGGCCGGTGCCTGCGTGGAAAAGCGCAGCGACTCCTTGGAGCCCAGGCCGAGAAAGCCCTTGTGGCAGAGAGCATCGCGAAAGAGGGAGAGGGCGCGGTTCTGCAGGTCGCGGTCGAAATAGATCAGCACGTTGCGGCACGAGACCAGATGCACCTCGGCAAAGACGCTGTCGGTCGCCAGGCTGTGGTCGGAGAACACGATGTGCCGGCGCAGGGTCTTGTCGATCATCATGCGGCCGTAGGCAGCGGTGTAGTGCTCCGACAGGGAACCGCGCCCTCCCGAGCGGGCGTGGTTCTCCGTGAAGCCGCGCGCGCGGTCGATGTCGTACACGCCCGCCTCGGCCTTCTGCAGCGCGGTGGCATTGATGTCGGTGGCGTAGATCAGCGTGCGCTCGAGCAGCCCTTCCTCGCGCAGCAGGATCGCCAGCGAATACACCTCCTCGCCGGTGCTGCAGCCCGCCACCCAGATCTTGAGCGACGGGTAGGTGCGCAGGATGGGCACCACCGTCTCGCGCAGCGCCCGGAAGTACAGCGGGTCGCGGAACATCTCGCTGACCTGCACGGTGAGGTACTCGAGCATGGCCGGGAAGACCTCGGGCTCGTGCAGCACCAGATGCTGCAGCTGCGACAGCGTGCGGCACTGGAAGCGCGTGAGCGCCGTCTGCAGCCGCCGCTTGAGCGACGCCTGGGCATAGCCGCGGAAGTCGTAGTGGTAGCGGTGGTAGATCGCCTCGACCAGCAGCTGCTGCTCGATGTCGAAGGTCTTCTTGCGGTGGGGGGCCACGGCGGCGCCCGGCGCGGGTGCGGGCTCCACCGCCGGCGGCGGCGCGGGGTGGCGGGTCACTTGGGCATCCAGACGCGCACGAGGGACAGCAGCTTCTCCACGTCCAGCGGCTTGGCGATGTAATCATTGGCGCCCGCGGCCAGGCACTTCTCCTGGTCGTCCTTCATGGCCTTGGCCGTGAGCGCGATGATGGGCAGGCGGCGCCATTCGGGCCGCTTGCGGATCTCCACCATGGCGGTGAAGCCGTCCATCTCCGGCATCATGATGTCCATCAGCACCATGTCCACCGCCGTGCCGCCGGCCGCCTGGGCGCGCTCCAGGGTCTGCAGCGCCTCGCGTCCGTTGCGGGCGATCTCGACCTTGGCGCCCGTGGGCTCCAGCACGCTGGAGAGCGCGAATACGTTGCGCACGTCGTCCTCCACGATCAGGATGGTGCGGCCCTCGAAGCTCGCATCGCGGTCGCGCGCCACCTGCAGCATCTTGCGCCGCTCCACCGGCAGGGCCGATTCGACCTGGTGCAGGAACAGCGTCACCTCGTCGAGCAGCCGCTCGGGCGAGCGGGCGTCCTTGATGATGATCGACTTGGAGAAGCGCCGCAGCTGCTGCTCCTCGTCGCGGGTAAGCGAGCGGCCGGTATAGACGATCACGGGCGGGAAGGCCACGTCCTCCTGGCTGGCCATCTGCTCGAGCAGCTCGTAGCCGCTGAGGTCGGGCAGGTTCAGGTCCATTACCATGCAGTCGAAGGTGGTGGAGCGCAGCAGCTCCAGCGCGCGGCGCGCCGTCTCCGCGCCGACGATCTCCACGTCGCCGTTGGCCAGCAGGTGGCCCACGCTCTCGCGCTGGCGCTCGTCGTCCTCCACCACCAGCACGCGGCGCAGGCTCTGCGTGAACTTCGCCTCCATGCGCTCCAGCGCCTGCTTCAGTTCCTCGCGCTTGACGGGCTTGAGGGCATAGCCCACCGCGCCGCGCCCGAGCGCCTCCTGCGAATAGTCGGCCACCGACACCACGTGCACCGGGATGTGCCGGGTGGCCGGGTTGCGCTTGAGCTGGTCCAGCACGCCCAGGCCGGAGAAGTCGGGCAGATTCATGTCCAGCACCACCGCGCTCGGCTGGTGCTCCAGCGCGGCAGCCAGCCCCTCGCTGCCGGTCGCCGCCAGGACGCACTGGAATCCCATCTCATGCGCCAGGTCGTACAGGATGCGGGCAAAGCGCGGGTCGTCCTCCACCACCAGCATGGTGCGCTGGCCGGGCTGCAGCCGGTCGCGGTCGTCCGGCACGCCGGCCTGCGCGCGGCGGACCACCGGCGCCTGGGCGGGCGCGGCCGGCAGGGGCGGCTCGCGGCGCTCGGCCGCCACAGGCGCGGGCCGGGGCGCGGCCGCCGGCACGGCGGCGGATGTCGCCTGGACCGGCGCCCCGGCCTCGGGCTGCGCCGGCGCCACGGCGGGCAGCACCAGGGTGAAGGTGCTGCCCTGCCCGGGCACGCTCTGCACGCCGATGCTGCCGCCCAGCAGCTGAGCCAGGTCGCGCGAGATCGACAGGCCCAGGCCCGTGCCGCCGTACTTGCGGTGGGTGCTGCCGTCGGCCTGGCGGAAGGCCTCGAAGATCAGTTGCTGCTGGTGTTCCGGAATGCCGATGCCCGTGTCGCGCACCTCGAAAGCCACGCCGCCACGCTCACGCGGCAGCACGTGCAGGCTCACCTGGCCCTGCTCGGTGAACTTGAGCGCGTTCGACAGCAGGTTTTTGAGCACCTGGCCCAGCCGCTGCGCGTCGGACTCGATCGTGGCGGGCGCCTCCGGGTCCACCACGGCGGTGAGCTGCAGGCCCTTGTCCTGCGCGAGTGCCCGCAGCGGCTCGATCCAGCCCTGCACCGAGCGGGCGATGGGCACCGTCTCCACGGTGATGGTCGCCTGGCCGGCCTCGATCTTGGCCAGGTCGAGGATGTCGTTGATCAGCGCCAGCAGGTCGTTGCCCGCGCCGTGGATGGTCTGGGCGTAGCGCACCTGCTCTTCGGTCAGGTTGCCCTGCTTGTTGTCGGCCAGCAGCTTGGCCAGGATGAGGCTGGAGTTGAGCGGGGTGCGCAGCTCGTGGCTCATGTTGGCGAGGAATTCGCTCTTGTACTGGCTCGCCAGCTCCAGGTCGTGCGCCTTGGAGCCGAGCGCGTCCTGCGCGCGCAGCAGTTGCTGCTTCTGGTATTCGAGCTGCTGGGTCTGCTCTTCCAACTGGGCGTTGCTCTGTTCCAGCTCGGACTGCTGCGCCTCCATCTGCGCCTGCGATTCCTGCAGCACGCGGCTTTGCTGCTCCAGCTCTTCATTGCTCACCCGCAGCTCTTCCTGCTGGGCCTGAAGCTCCTCGGCCTGCCGCTGGGTTTCCTCCAGCAGGGATTCCAGCTGCGTGCGGTCGATGGCCGAGCGCACCGACAGCGCCACCTGCTCGGACGCCCGCTGCAGGAAGTCGATGTCGGTGGCGTCGAGCTGGCGCAGGAAGCCCAGCTCGATCACGCCGTGCACCTTGCCGTTCAGCAGCGCCGGCACGATGGCGATCTCGCGCGGCGTGCCGCTGCCCAGGCCCGACGTGATGGGCAGGTACCCCTCGGGCACATCCCGCAGGTGCACCAGTTCACGCGACTGCACGGTCTGGCCCAGCAGGCCCTCGCCCTTCACCACCTTGGTCTTGAGCTGCCCGTCCTGCAGGCCGTAGCCGCCCATGCGCTGGTAGAGGCCGTGCCCCTCGCTCACATAGGCCGCGCCCACCTTCGCGCCCAGCCACTGCGCCAGGAATTCCACCACCCGCTGACCCAGCTCGTCGAGCCGGTGGTCGCCCTGCAGGCGCGAGCCCAGCGCCACCAGGCCGGACTTGATCCAGTTCTCGCGCGCCTTGGCACGGTGGTCGGCGGCGGTCATGGCGGCCGATGCGCAGACCAGCACCAGCAGCACCAGCGAGCTGGCCCAGGTGAAGTACGCGGCGAAATTGGCCGCATCCTCCCAGGTGCGGCGCCGTTCCTCCAGCGACAGGCGCTCCGCATTGAGCATGTCGCGCAATTGGGCGCGCACGTCGTTCATCAGCACGAAGCCCTCGTCGCTCTGCACCAGCGCCAGCGCATCGCCCTGCTGGCCGGCGCGTTGCAGCGCGATGGTGCGGCGCAGCTCGTCCATCTTCTGCGCGGCCAGGCGCTGCACGGTGGTCAGCCGGCCGAGCTGCTCCGGGCTGTCCGCCAGCAGCGTCTTGAGCACGTCGAACTCCTGTCCCAGCGCGGCCTCCGAAGCGCGAAACGGCTCCAGGTAGGTCTCCTTGCCGGTGAGCAGGTAACCCCGCTGGCCCGTCTCGGCATTCTTGAGCGTGGACAGCACCGCCTGCACCTGCGATATCACCTCCACCCCCACGTTGATGCGGGCGACCGCCGCAGCGCGGTTCTGGCCATTCTGGTAGGTGAACAGCGCGATCACCACGGTGGCCAGCGCCGCCAGCATGAAGCCGACGAACAGGCGCAGGGGCATGGTGGGGCGCTCGAGGCGTCGTTTTTCGTCGTCGATGGATGCAGTCACGGAGTGGGCCGGCGGAAGAAGTGGACGCGGATGATAGGGGCCGTTGACCCGTCCGCTTGTAGGCTGAAACCTTCAGGCAGCCCGCTTTCCACGGCGCGTCAGAAGGGAGCGGCGGCGTCCTCATCGCCCAGCGCCTGCAGCCGTGCCCTCAGCGCGGCATTCTCCGCCGTCAGCGCCGCGACGCGGTCGCGCAGGGCCTGCAATTCCCCGCCGCCCGCTTCCGGGGGCGCAGCCTGCGTTTCGGCGCCAGCCGCCTGCGAACCGGCCTCGGCCGCAGCCGGCTTGCGCCGGGCTTCGCGCGCCCGCTTGGCCGCCTGGCGCAGTTCGTCCTTGCCGGCGGTGGCGGCGGCCACCTGTTCCTGCTGGGGCAGCGTGGCGACGGCTGCCGCCGCGTTGATCGAGATGGCGCCCGACTTCACGGCCGCCACCACTTCGGGCGCCGCCTGCTTGCGGATCTTTTCGATCATCAGCACCTGGCTGCTGCTGATGCGCGCGGCGCGCGCGATGGCTTCGCGGCTGTCGAGCGCCTCGGGCCCCTGGGGCGCCTGGGAGGGAGCGCCCGCCTCGGCCCCCACCTGCGGGCGGGCATGCTCCCCGTCGTGGCCGGCTCCCGCTTCACCGGCAGCGGCATCGGGGGTGCCCTGCCCGCGCGCGAGCCGCGCCTGCACGATCTCCTTCTTGCGCAGGGCGAGCACGCCTCGCTGGAAGTCCGACACGCTGCGCCGGCCCAGATGCTGGTCGATCATCCACAGATGCACGTCTTCCATCGTCTCGAACCGGGTGGCCTGCACGGTCTGAAAGGGCAGGCCGTGGCGCATGCAGATGCCGTAGCGGTTGTGGCCGTCCACCAGCATGTCGCCCCACAGCACCAGCGCGTCGCGGCATCCTTCGGCCAGCAGGCTGCGCTCCAGCGCTTCGTGCTCCTGCGGGGTCAGGGGGTCGATGTAGGCCTTGAGTTCTTCGTTGACGACGATGTGCATGGTGAGAAAAGCGTGGCCGGGGGGTAGCGGCGGGCAAAGCGCGCGATTCTAGTCAGGCCTCGGGAAGCTCTGCAGGAAAGTGCCCGCGGATCGGGAGGGTCTGCAAGGCGAAAACCGCAGCCTGCCCGAATCAGCAGATGCACACGGCGTGCGATTCGTGCAGAGGTTTCCTAGGCTTCCGTCAGCGCCCGCCTACACCGACTGCGTCACCGCGCCGACCGACTTTGCGCCCGCCGGGGAGCCCAATCGATGCATACAAGCTGGCCCTACCGCGCTGGCATGCGGAGACCATCATGTTCATGTTCGACAGCTCTGTCGAGGAAGACGAATCCACCCGCTGGCAGATGGGCGAGGCCGACCTGCCCGGGCACCAGCGCCAGCATGCGGACGACCTGCCGCTCTACGGCCCCGCACGGCGCCGCCAGCCGCAGGAGCGCCAGTTCGCCGATTCGGCCTTCTCGGAGCTTCAGGCGCTGGGTTGAAGGCCGCCTGCCGGCGGCTCACTCCCCGGCCAGTGCCGCCAGCCGCTTCATGGCCGCCGTGATCGACACCGCCGCCCGGTCGTACCCTTCCCACGGCGTGTTGCCGAGCCGCAGGCGCTCGTCGACCGTGGCCATCGTCCAATGCGCGCCGCTGGTCAACTGCTCCAGCTCGTTCCAGCCCACCGGCACCGAAATCCCCATGCCGGGCCGCGAGCGTGCCGACCAGGCGCTCACCGTGGTGGCGCCCCGCCCGTTGCGCAGGTAGTCGGCGAAGATCTTCCCGACCCTGTTCTTCGGCCCGCTCTTGGCGACGAAACGCTGCGGGATGGTGCGGGCCAGGTGCAGCACCAGCGTCTGCGAAAAGCCCTTGACCGTATCCCAGCCGTGCAGGCGCTTGATGGGCACCACCACGTGCAGCCCCTTGCCGCCGCTGGTCTTCAGGTAGGCGGGCAAGCCCAGTTCGGTGAGCAGCACGCGCACCAGTTGGGCGGCTTCCTGCACATGGCCCCACTTCACGCCCTCGCCCGGATCCAGGTCCAGGGTGAGCCGGTCGGGTTTTTCGATGCGGTCCTGCCGTGCGTTCCAGGTGTGGAATTCCAGCACGTTCATCTGCGCTGCGGCCAGCAGGCCCTGCGGCCGCTCCACCGCCATCAACGGGCCGTGGCCCGGGTCCAGTGCCGGATCCAGCTGGGCAACGCCGTCCAGCGCCGTGCGCTCCATGTGTTTCTGGAAGAAGAGCTCGCCACCCACGCCGTCCGGCGCCCGCACCAGCGCCACCGGGCGCTTCTCGAGGTGCTCCATCATCAGCGGGCCGACCTTGGCGTAGTAGCGCACCAGGTCCATCTTGGTGAAGCCGGTGGAGGGGTCGATCACCCGCTCGGGGTGCGTCACCCGCAGGGATGGGGCCCCTGGGGCGGCCGTTGCGGCGGCCCGCCGCGTGCCCCCGCCGGCCTTCGCCGCCTGGGCGCTCTTTCCCGCCTTGCGGGCGGCTGGTTTGGCGGTGGCCGCGCCCGGCGCCTCCTGCGGCGTCTCGCGCACGATGGCCCGGGCGGGCTTGTCTTCACGCAGGCCGTGGAACACCGCGTGGCGGATGCGGCCCTCGCGCGTCCACTCGGCGAATGACACCTCGGCCAGCAAGCGGGGCCGGACCCAATGGGGCTTCTTGCCGATGGCGGGCGCCCGCTCGAACGGGCTGGCTTCGGTCTCCAGCGCCTCCAGCCGCTCGCGCAGTTCCACCAGCGTGCGCTCGTTGAAGCCGGTGCCGACGCTGCCGGCATAGCGCAGGGCGCCATCGTCGCCGTGCACGCCCAGCAGCAGCGCGCCCAGGCCGGTGCGCGTGCCCTGTGGTTCGGTGAAGCCGCAGATGACGAATTCCTGCCGGTGGCTGCATTTGAGCTTGATCCAGTCGGCGTTGCGGCGCGAGGCATAGGGGGCTGAGCGCCGCTTGCCGATCACGCCCTCGAACCCGAGGCGGCAGGCCGCCGGTACCAGGTCGGACGCCCGCGCCTCGAAGGCCTCGCTGAAGCGCACCGCATCGGCCGCTTCCTCCGGCGCCTGTGCCATGACCGCCCGCAGCAGCTCGCGCCGCTCTTGCAGCGGCAGCGGCCTGAGGTCGCGCCCATCGGCGAAAGGCATGTCGAAAACGTAGTACACGAGATCGCTGGTGGCCTCGGCGTCGAACGCGTTCTGCAGCGCCTGGAAGTCGGGCGCGCCCTGCTCGTCCATCACCAGCACTTCGCCGTCGATCCAGCCGGATTTCAAAGGCAGCCGCGCCACCGCCTCGGCCAGGCGCGGCATGCGCGCCGTCCAGTCATTGCCGTTGCGGGTGATGAGGCGCACCGCTCCACGTTCGATCCGCGCGAGCAGACGGTAGCCGTCGAATTTGAGCTCCCAGAGCCAGTCCTTCGCATCGGCGGGCGGGCCGTCCACCAGCGTGGCCAGTTGGGGCTTGAGTTCCTGCGGCAGCGCGACCCGGCGGGCCTTGCCGGCATGCTGGACCGTGGGCCGGGCGGCGGCGTGCACCACCTGGGCACCCGGCGCCGGAACGGGAGGCAGGGCGGCCACGCTGTCGGGCAGCGCCTCCACCACGTCGAACTCGGCGGCGGGGCGCTCCAGGCCGTCGCGCTCCTTGATGAGCAGCCAGGGGGGCTGCTTCTCGCTGCCGCGCCCGTGCATGCGCACCAGCGTCCAGTGGCCCTGCAGCTTGTGGCCGTGCAGGCTGAACTTGAGCTTTCCCTCGCGCCAGCCGGCCTCGGGGTCGCCCACCGGGGACCAGTAGCCGCTGTCCCAGATGATGACCTTGCCGGCGCCGTATTGCTTGGCCGGAATCTGCCCCTCGAAACGGTTGTACGAGATGGGGTGGTCTTCCACCTGCACCGCCATGCGCTTGTCCGCCGGGTCGAAGCTGGGGCCCTTGGGCACCGCCCAGCTTTTCATGGTGCCGCCGATCTCCAGCCGCAGGTCGTAGTGCAGGCGGCTGGCCCAGTGCTTCTGGATGACGTACTGCAGTGCTTCCCCGCCCGGCTCGCCGCCCTCGGCGGGCTCCGGCGTGACCGCGAAGTTGCGCTTGCCGCGGTAGACCGCCAGCGCGTCGGCCTCGGCCGCGGGAGCGGCCTTCTTCGCCCTGGGCTTCTTTGCGGTCGTCGTGTCCTTGGTCTTTCGGGCCATGGCGCGCCTGCCTTTCAGGCCGCCCGGCGGGCGGGCTTCTTCGCGGCAGCCTTCCTGGCAGCGGGGGCCTTCTTCGCAGCGGGCGCAGCCTTCTTGGCAGCGGCCTTGCGCGGCAGGTCGGTCACCGAGGCGGACTTGCCGCCCCGGCTCGCGGTCTTCTTCCCGGCACTTCCCGCTTCGGCTTCGTCATCCGCATCCGGGTCCGCGCCGCCCTTGCCGCTGCCGGCGGCCTTCCTGCCCTTGCCGCCCTCCAGGCTGCGCTTGAGCAGCGCGGTCAGGTCCAGCACGTCGGCGGTGGCGGGCGCGGTCTCCTGCGCCGACTCCTTCACGACGTCGGCGATGTCGCCCGCCTCGGCCTTGGCGTGCACCAGCTTGTGGATTTCCTCGGCGAACGAATTGCGGAACTGGTCGGCGTTCCAGCCCTGCGTCATGTCGTCGATCAGCTGCGTGGCCATGTTCATCTCCGCGTCGCGGATGCCGGCCGCCTTCGCGCCCAGGGGCGGCAGGTTCAACTGCTCGAACGAGCGGATCTCGCCGCCCCAGCGCAGCAGGTTCAGGATGAGCGCGCGGCCGCAGGGAATCAGCACGGCCAGGTGCTGCTTGGTCTGGATCACCACCTTGGCCACGCCCACCTTGTTGGTCTTGCGCAGCGCCTCGCGCAGCAACGCGTAGACCTTCTCGCCGCGCTTGAGCGGCGCCGTGTAGTACGGCCGCTCCAGGTACACGAACGGAATCTCGTCGGCGTCGAGAAAGGCCTCGATCTCGATGGTCTGCGTGGTCTTGGGAAAGGCCGCCTCGATTTCCTCGGGCGACAGCACGACGTAGCGCCCGTCCTCGTACTCCACGCCCTTGACGATGTTGGCGGCCGTGATCTCCTTGCCGGTGATCTTGTTGATGCGCTTGTACCCCACCGGCTCCATCGACCGCTTGTCGAGCCAGTCGAAGTCGATGCCCGAATTCTGCGTGGCCGCATAAAGGCCCACCGGCACGTGCACCAGCCCGAAGCTGATGGCGCCCTTCCAGAGGGTGCGGGTCGATGTGGGTGCCTTGCCGTCGTCGTCTGCCATGGGGGTCTCCAGAAGCTGCGTGGGGCAAATTAGCACCCGGCCCCGCGGGCTCCTGTAGGACGGCGGAGGGACGCGGCCTAGCGCCCTGGCGGCACCGGCCAGACCCGGCCGCCGCCCACCGCGAACAGCCGGCGGTCGGCCTGCGGCGGCAAGGTGGCCGCGCCGGTGAAGCTGCCAAAGGCCGGCAGCAGGGTGAGCCGTGGCGCCACGGCGAAGCACGGCAGGCGCAGGGCGTCGCGGCCCGGCCCCCACAGCACCGTGGCCGGGTGCACGTGGCCCGCCAGCACGTGATGGCTGGCATGGCCCTGCGGGTGGTGGCAGCACGCGAAGGGGCCGGCGCACCAGGGCTCGTCCACCACCGCGATGCCCAGGCCCGGCGGCGGGTCGCCCGCATGGCTGTCGTGGTTGCCTCGCACCAGCACCATGTCGACCGCCGCATGCTGGTCGCGCCAGGCGGCGAGCGCCGTGCGCAGCGTGGGCGTGTGCGCCTCGGCGGCGTGGAGAAAGTCGCCCAGCACCACCAGGCGCCGCGCCGGCAGGCCGTGCAGCAGCGCCGTCAGCCGCGCCAGGTTGTCCTGCGTGGTGCCGCCAGGTACCGGAATGCCCCGCGCACGGAAGGTGGCCGCCTTGCCCAGGTGCACGTCGGCCACGAAGACCGTGGCGCCTGCCGGCCACCAAACGGCATGGCCCGCCAGCAGATGGACCGGCTCGCCGGCGAGGGTGGTGGCATGGGCGCCGACCAGCGCGGCGGGGGACAACGTCTCGGATCCGAACAGCATTCAGCGATGGTAGCGGGCGGGCAGAGGCCCCTTCAGAGGGGAGGCAAAGGCCGAGACGGCTTGCGCACGCGGCGTGGGCGCTGGCTGCCGCCGGCTTCGGGCCCATCGGCGCTGGTGAGCGAAAAATCGAGCATGCGCCGCACGGTGGCCGCAGCCGCCTGCAGCTCCGTGGGCTCGTCCTGCTCCCGGGCCACCTCGTCGGGCGCCGGCCCCGGGCGCGCAGAGGCGGTGCGCGCCTTGCGCTTCGCGGGGCGCTGCGGCGGATCGGGCGGCACCACGTCCTGCGGCGGCGGCGCGGCCTGCGCCTTGCCGGCCGGCGCGTCGGCGGCGCTGTCGAGCTGGGCCAGCATGCGGGCGATGCGGTCGGCCAGGTGTTCGTTGGTGAGCTTTTCGCGAAAGCGCTCCACCATCAACGGAAAGGCGAACGGGCTGGGCCGCACCAGGGAACGCACTTCCAGCCGCTGGTTCTGCATGCGGCGCAGCGCGGCCAGCAGCTGGGCCACGTCCAGCTCCTGGCTCAGCACCTCCTCGTCGGCCTGGCGCAGCAGCATGTTGGCGCTGTCGTACTTGCGGAAGACCTCGAAGAACAACTGCGACGAGGCTTGGAGTTGCCGCGCGCTGCGGCGCTCGCCCGGGTGGCTCTGGAAGATCAGGCCCGACACGCGCGCGATCTCGCGAAAGCGCCGCCGCGCCATCTCGGTGGCGTTCAGGCTGGCCAGCACCTCGTGCAGCAAGGCCTGGCGGGCGGCGTCGGCGGCCGGCGTGCCGCCCTGGGCGTTGGCGGTGTTGCGAATGGCCAGGGCCTCGGTCGCGGGCACCCCCGGTGCCGGGGTGTCGGATGGGGCGGCGGGCTCGGCCCGCAGCAGTTCGGGCAGCAGCGCGGCCCAGTCGCGCTCGGTGGCGCTCAGCAGTTCCAGGCCGTAGTCGTTGACGGCGATGGAAAAGGTGCCCGCTTCGCCCTGCGCCGCGCGCCAGGCGAACAGGCTCGCCAGGCCGGTGTGGGCATGGCGGCCCGCGAAGGGGTAGAGGAAGAGGTGCCAGCCCTCGCGCGTGCGCAGCGTCTCGGCCAGCAGCGTGCCGGGCGTGGGCAACGCGGACCAGCGCTGCTGCACTTCCAGCAGCGGGCGCACGCAGCGCATCTCGGGGCCGCTGTAGTCGCCCTCGGCCGCCTGCGCCAGCTGGCGCACCACGAAGTCGGCCAGCACGGTGGACAGGGGCATGCGCGAGCCGCCCCAGCGCGGCACCGTGGGCCGGCCGCGCGCGGCGCGGCGCACATAGGCCGTCATGTCCTCGATCTTCACCATCTCCAGCACATTGCCGGCGAAGACGAAGCAGTCGCCCGGCGAGAGGCGCGAAAGAAAGCTCTCTTCCATGGTGCCCAGCCGCGCCCCGTGCAGCACCTGCACGACCATGCTGGCGTCGCTCACGATGGTGCCGATGTTGGCGCGGTGCCGGCGCGCCAGCCGGGCGCTGGGCACGCGCCACACGCCGTCTTCATCGGGCGACACGCGCTGGTAGTCGGGGTAGGCGGCCAGCGACGGGCCGCCGCGATGAACGAAGTCCAGGCACCACTGCCAGACGTCGCGCGGCAGGTCGCGGTAGGCCGCGGTGCCGCGCACTTCGGCGTACAGCGCCTCGGGCTCGAAGCCGCCGCCCAGCGCCACGGTCACCAGGTGCTGCACCAGCACGTCGATGGGCCGGCGCGGGCTGGCGCGCATCTCCACCTGGCCGGCCTGCACGGCCGCGCGGGCACCGGCGGCTTCCACCAGTTCCAGGCTGTGGGTGGGCACGAGGGTGATGCGCGAGGGCCGGCCGGGCGCGTGGCCCGAGCGCCCGGCGCGCTGCAGGAGCCGCGCCACGCCCTTGGGCGAGCCGATCTGCAGCACCCGCTCCACGGGCAGAAAATCCACCCCCAGGTCGAGGCTGCTGGTGCAGACCACGGCGCGCAGCTGGCCTGCCTTGAGCCCCGCTTCCACCCATTCGCGCACGCCCCGGTCCAGCGAGCCGTGGTGGATGGCCAGCTCGCCCGCCCAGTCGGGCCGCGCATCGAGGATGGCCTTGTACCAGACCTCGGCCTGCGAGCGCACATTGACGAACACCAGCGTGGTGCCGGACGAGGCCAGCTCGCGCACCACCGCCGGCAGCATCGACAGCCCCAGGTGCCCGGCCCACGAAAACCGCTCCGGGTGGTCGGGCAGCAGCGTGTCCACCACCAGCCGCTTGTCGACCTTGCCCTGCACCAGCACGCCCGCGCCGCCGGCGCCCTCGGCCTGTCCGTCGCCCAGCAGCGTGTGCATGGCCTCGGGCAGATTGCCCAGCGTGGCCGACATGCCCCAGACGCGCAGCCCCGGGTTCCAGCCGCGTAGCCGGGCGATCGCCAGCTGCACCTGCACCCCGCGCTTGTTGCCCAGCAGCTCGTGCCATTCGTCGGCCACCACCAGCTGCACGGTGGAAAGCGTCTCGCGTGCGTCGGCCCGCGCCAGCAGCAGCGACAGGCTCTCGGGCGTGGTCACCAGCACGGTGGGCAGGCGGCGCGACTGCGCGCTGCGCTCGCCGCTGGCGGTGTCGCCGGTGCGTGCGCCAGCGGTCCAGCGGGCCAGCACCGGGTGCTCGGGCGCCAGGGCGTCCAGCGGCGTCTGCAGGGCGCGCAGCGTGTCGGCCGCCAGGGCGCGCATGGGCGTGAGCCACAGCACGGTCAACGGCTCCGGCGTGGGTCGGCGCGTCTTTGCTATGGTTTCAATAGCTACCCGCGCCCGTGATTCGAGCGCTGCAGCCTGTTTCGACCTGGATTTCAGCGGTGGGCGCCGGTCGGCAAAGGCCTGCAGCGCGCCGAGCCACACCGCATAGGTCTTGCCCGCGCCGGTGGTGGCATGCAGCAGGCCGCTGCGGCCTTCGGCCAGTGCGCGCCATACCTCGCGCTGGAAGGTGAAGGGCTTCCAGCCGCGCGAGGCCATCCACCGGGCCACGGCTTGCTGCGCGGCGCCCCGGGGCGGCGGGCGGCGGCCCGGAGTGTCGGCGTCGCTCGGTTCCATGGCAGCGATTACAACGCGCCGCACTGCCGCGCCGCGTAGGCCAAAGGCCACGCCCGCCGTCTGCGCCGGTCAGCCGCCCTCTGGTCTGCACGATGGGACCAGCAGGTTCCATTGAAAGCCGCGGCCAGGCTGCCTAGGATGGGCCTTCCACGAGAACGAACGACGGAGACAAGAAAGATGACCAAAGCCCTCACCCGGCGCTGCGCCCTGGCCGCGCTCTGCGCCCTGCCCGCCGCGCTGGCACCCTCATTCGCCCTGGCGCAGGACGGCGGCAAGCCCATCACCCTCATCGTGGGCAGCCCCTCGGGCGGCACCACCGACACGCTGGCACGGGTGATCGGCCGCATGATGGGCGACACGCTCGGCCGCCCGGTGATCGTGGAGAACCGCGCCGGTGCCGGCGGCAACATCGCCGCGGCCTACGTGGCGAAGGCGCCGGCCGACGGCTCCACGCTGCTGATGAGCTTCACCGGCCACACCATCAACGCCACGCTCTACAAGAACCTGGGTTTCGACCCGGTGAAGGACTTCACTCCCATCACCATGGTGGCCAAGGTGCCCAGCGTGCTCATCGCGCGCAAGGGCGCACCGTTCTCCGACACCCGCGGGCTCATCGCCTATGCCAAGGCCCATCCCGGCAAGCTGAACTTCGCCATCGGCGCGCAGGGCTCGTCGCTGCACCTGGCCAGCGAGCAGTTCAAGATGCTGACCGGCACCGACATCGTCAACGTGCCGTACAAGGGCACCGGCCCGGCCCTCTCCGACGTGCTGGCGGGTACGGTGGACCTGATGTTCGCCAGCACCGTCAACGTGCTGCCGCACATGAAGAACGGCAGCATCCAGCTGCTGGGCGTGAGCAGCCGCGAGCCGTTGCCGCAGTTCGCCGGCGTGCCGCCGATCGCGCAGACGGTGAAGGGCTTCGAGTCGATGGCGTGGTTCGGCTTGTTCGGCCCGGCGCAGATGCCGGCGGACGTGACGCAGAAGCTCTATGCCGCCGTGAAGAAGGCCATCGAATCGCCCGACTACCAGGAGCGCATGCGCACCGAGGCGGCCACCACGGTGGACATGCCGCCCGCCGCGTTCGCGAAGTTCGTGGCGCAGGACGTGCAGGGCTGGGCCAAGATCATCAAGGCCTCGGGCGCGAGCGTGGAATGAGCACCGCCGCCGTTTCCCTTTCTGCCGCGTCGGCCCCGCAGACCCTGGCGCAGAAGCTGGTGGCCCGCGCCGCGGGCGTCGGCCACGTCACGCCCGGCGAGATCGTCACCTGCCGGGTCGACCTGGCCATGATGCATGACTCCGGCGGGCCGCGGCGGGTGAAGCCCATGCTCGACCGCCTGGGCGCGAAGGTGTGGGACCCGGACAAGGTGGTGGTCGTCACCGACCATTACGTGCCCGCCTACGACGACGACAGCCGCGCCATCGTGCAGATCGCCCGCGACTGGGTGAAGAGCGCGGGCGTGGCGCGCTTTCACGACGGCGAAGGCATCTGCCACGTGGTGGTGCCGCAAAAGGGCTATCTGCGGCCCGGCATGTTCGCCGTGGGCGGCGACAGCCATTCGCCCACCGGCGGCGCCTTCGGTGCCTACATGTTCGGCGTGGGCGCCACCGAGATGCTGGGCGTGCTGGTCACCGGCGAGATCTGGCTCAAGGTGCCCCACACCCTGCGCATGGCCTGGAACGGCCGGCTGGCGCCGGGCGTGTCCGCCAAGGACATGATGCTGTTCCTCTGCACCCGCTTCGGCATGGACGGCGGGCAGTACCAGGCGGTGGAATACGCCGGCCCGGCCGTGCAGGCGCTGTCGATGCAGGAGCGCATGACGCTCTCCAACATGACGGCGGAACTGGGCGCCCAGGCCGGCCTGGTGGCGCCGGACGAAGTCACCCGCGACTGGCTGGCCCGCGCCGGCGCCGGCGACGTGGACCTGGCGAACTGGCACACCGACGAAGGCGCGCCGCTGCTGGCCGACCATGTCTTCGATGCCGCCGCCCTTGCTCCGCAGGTGGCCGAGCCGCACAGCCCCGCCCACGGCCGCGACGCGGCCGACCTGGCCGGCGTGGCCATCAACCTGGCCTACGTGGGCGCCTGCACGGGCGCCAAGCTGGACGACCTGCGCATGGCCGCCCAGGTGCTGCGGGGGCGCAAGGTGGCCGCGGGCGTGCGCCTGCTGGTGGCCCCGGCCAGCCTGCAGGACCAGCAGCGCGCGGAGGCGGAAGGCGTGCTCGGCACCCTGGTGGAAGCCGGCGCCGAGTTGCTGCCCACCAGCTGCGGCGCCTGCGCCGGCTACGGCGCGCACACTTTCGGGCCCGACGTGGTGGCCATCAGCACCACGGCCCGCAACTTCAAGGGCCGCATGGGCTCGGCCCAGGCGCGGATCTACCTCGGCTCGCCCTGGACGGTGGCGGCCTCGGCCGTGGCCGGCCGCGTGGCCGACCCCCGGGAGATGCTGCAATGAGCGCGCCGCACACTCTCCCCGCCACGGGCCGTGCCTGGGTGTTTGGCGACGACCTGAACACCGACCTGCTGGCCCCGGGCGCCTACATGAAGTTCGGCATCGCCGAGATCGCGCGCCATTGCCTGGAGTCGGTGGACCCGCGCTTCGCCGCCGAAGTACGGCCAGGTGACATCGTCTTCGCCGGGCGCAACTTCGGCGCGGGCTCGTCGCGCGAGCAGGCGGCCGAGGTGCTGCGGCATCTGGGCGTGGCCTGCGTGGTGGCACGCTCGTTTTCGGGCATCTACTACCGCAACGGTTTCAACCTGGGCCTGCCGCTGCTGGTGTGCCCCGAGGCCGCCACCGTGGCGCCCGGCGCGCCGGTGGCCTGCGACCTGGACCGCGCCCGCGTGCACAACCTCGCCACCGGCCGCGTGCTGGCGTGCGAGCCCATTCCCGCCCACCTCGTCGCCATGATCCGCGACGGCGGCCTGCTGCCCCACCTGGAAAAGCGCCTGGCGGCCCAGCGCGCCGCCCACCTACCCACGCCATGACCACTGACCTCAAGACCCGCCTGCAATCGCCCGCCATCGTCACCGCGCCCGGCGTGTATGACGCGTTCTCGGCCCTGCTGGTCGCGCAGGCCGGGTTTGACGCGGCCTACCTCTCGGGCGCCAGCATCGCCTACACGCGCCTCGGCCGGCCCGACATCGGGCTGCTGTCGCTGGACGACGTGGCGCAGGTGACCACCGCCATCCGCGAGCGCAACGAGGCGCTGCACCTGATCGTGGATGCCGACACCGGCTTCGGCAACGCCATCAACGTGCAGCGCACGGTGCGCCTGCTGGAACGCGCCGGCGCATCGGCCATCCAGCTGGAAGACCAGACCAGCCCCAAGCGCTGCGGCCACCTGGACGGCAAGACGCTGATCGGCGCGGCCGAAATGGCCGGCAAGATCCGCGCCGCCTGCGATGCGCGGCGCGACAGCGGCACGCTGATCGTCGCCCGCACCGACGCCGTGGCGGTGGAGGGCCTGGACGCCGCGCTCGACCGCATGGACCGCTATGCCGACGCGGGCGCCGACGTGCTGTTCGTGGAGGCGCTGCGCACGCGGGACGACATGGCGGCCGCCCTGGCCCGCCTCTCGCCGCGCGGGCCCCTGCTGGCCAACATGGTCGAAGGCGGCAAGACGCCCCTCCTGCCGGCGGCCGAGCTGCAGGCGCTGGGCTATCGGCTGGCCATCTTCCCCGGCGGAACGGTGCGCGCGCTGAGCCATGCGCTACAGGGCTATCTGGCCAGCCTGCGCCGGCACGGCACGACCGAGCCGTACTGGCCGCAGATGCTGCAGTTCGACGGGCTGAACCAGCTGCTGGGCACACCGGAACTGCTGGCGGGCGCCAAGCGCTACGAGTGAACGGGGCCGGGCCGGCGCCTTGCCCTCGCCCGGCCGGGCTCCTACAGTGGCTGCAATGACCGAGCCGCCCGACCTCTCTCCCTCACCGCCTCTGCCGCGCTTCCACCAGGTGCGGCTCATCCTGCGCGAGCGGCTCAAGTCCGGCCAGTACGAGCGCGGCCTGCCGCTGCCGGGCGAACGCCAGCTGGCCGAGGAGTTCGGCGTGGCCCGCGTCACCATCCGCTCGGCCCTGGCACGGCTGGAGGAAGAAGGCCTGGTGGTGCGGCTGCGCGGCAAGGGCACGCTGCCGGCGGCCCAGGACGAGTTGCCCACGCACCTGCGCCTGCGGGGCGGCCTGCTGGACAACATCGTCAACATGGGCCGGCGCACGCGCGTGACGGTGCTGGAGCACCGGCTGCTGCCGGCGCCCTCGCACGTCGCCCAGGCCTTGCAGCTGCCGGCGGGCAGCCCGGTGCTGAAGGTGGTGCGGGTGCGCAAGTTCAAGGGCCAGCCCATCGCGTGCACCGAGGTGTTCCTGCCGCCCGACCTGGCAGCGGCGGTGGAAAAGCCCACCCTGCAGGACGTGCCCATGCTGGTCGCGCTGGAGCAGTCTGGCGTGCAGGTGGTATCGGCCGAGCAGACCCTGGGCGCCGCGCTGGCCGACCTGCACGTGGCGGCGGCCCTGCGCGTGGCGCCGGGGGTGCCGCTGCTGCGCGTGGCCCGGGTGGCGGTCGATGCGGGCGGCCGGCCGGTGCAGTTCCTGACCGGGCTCTACCACCCCGAGCGGTACGAGTACCACATGCAGCTCTCGCGCGTGGGCGACGCGACCAAGGTGTGGATCGAGAACGACCGGCCGCCGGAGGCCGCGGGCTGAAGGCGCCCTGGCCCATCCGGCCCTGGAAATTCAGATGGAATCACTCTCCAGCGCTTGATGCACAAGCGGATGCAGCTATCAATTCAATAGCATCAGCCATCCGTCGCCGGCAGCAGCATGGCCAGGGTGCCCAGCGAGTCCGCCTCCTCCACCGGCTTGTCTTCCCTCCAGCGCAGCATGCGCGGAAAGCGCACCGCGATGCCGCTCTTGTGCCGGCTGCTGCGGGCGATACCCTCGAAGCCCAGCTCGAACACCAGCGTGGGCCGCACGCTGCGCACGGGGCCGAAGGTCTCCACCGTGGTGCGGCGGATGATGGCGTCCACCCGCGCCATCTCGGCATCGGTCAGACCCGAATAGGCCTTGGCGAAGGGCACCAGCTGGCGCTCCGGCACGCCGGGCTCGGCGTTCCACACGGCGAAGGTGTAGTCGCTGTAGAGCGTGGCGCGGCGGCCATGGCCGCGCTGGGCGTAGATCAGCACGGCATCGACCGAGAGCGGGTCGATCTTCCACTTCCACCAGGTGCCCACGTCCTTGGTGCGGCCCACGCCGTATTGCGCATCGCGGGCCTTGAGCATCATGCCCTCCACGCCCAGGGCGCGGGCCTCGCTGCGCTGCTCGGCCAGCGCTGCCCAGCTGTCGCCTTGCAGCACGGGGCTGGCGATGAGCGCGGGGTGCGGATGGCGGGCGACGAGCGCATCCAGCCGGGAGCGGCGTTCGTGCTGCGGCAGCGCGCGCAGGTCCTGGCCGCCCTCTTCCAGCAGGTCGTAGGCCAGCAGCACCACCGGCAGGTCGCGCAGCAGTTTCGGGCCCAGCGTCTTGCGGCCGATGCGTTTTTGCAGGTCGGCGAAGGGGCGTACGCGAGCGGGAACCTCGCCCTCGGCCGCGCGCCAGACGACGATCTCGCCGTCGATCACGGTGCCCGGCGGCAGCTGGTCGCCGAGGGCCTGCAGCTCGGGAAAGCGGTCGCTCACCAGCTCCTCGCCCCGCGACCAGAGCCAGGTGCCGGCGGCGGAGCCGTCGGACGCCGCCCGGCGCACCAGCTGGGCGCGGATGCCGTCCCACTTCCACTCGACCTGCCAGCGGTCCGGCGCGCCCAGCACGGCGTCGAACTGCTCCACCGGCAACTGCAGCGGGTGGGCCAGAAAGAAGGGATACGGATGGCCGCGCACCTCGCCCTCGGCGGCTTCGTCCCCCGCCGCGTCGGCGGCCGCCACCAGCCGCAGGTAGTCGGCAGCGCCGGGGCGCGCGCCGATGTGCGTGTAGCCCATCAGCCGCTGCGCCACGCGCTTGGCGTCCACCCCGCTCACCGCCGCCAGCGCCTGGGTGACCTGCAGGCGCGACACGCCCACGCGGAAGGCGCCGGTGATGAGCTTGAAATACACCAGCCGCTCGTCTTGCGCCAGGGCGCTCCACTGCTCCCGCAGGGTGGGCTCCAGCACCTCGGGTGGCTGGCCGCGCAGCGGCAGGAGGTGGTGCTCCATCCACTCGGCCAGGCCCAGCTCGTGGGTCTGGCGGGGCGGGGGCAGCAGCAGGGAAATGGTTTCGGCCAGGTCGCCCACCGCGTCGTAGCTTTCGTCGAACAGCCACTCGGGCAGGCCCGCCGCCTCGCGCGCGAAGCTGCGCAGCAGCTTGGAGGGCACCAGCTGGCGCGGCTTGCCACCGGCCAGGAAATAGACCGCCCAGGCGGCGTCCTCGGGGGCCGCGGCTTCCAGGTAGGCCCGCAACGCGGCCTGCTTGGCCAGGTTGGAGGTGCTGGAGTCGAGCGCCCGGTAGAGCGCCGCGAAGTCCTTCATGCGCCCGCCGGCTCCGGCGCCGGCCGCGAGCCGCCTTCGGCGCCGTCGGCGGGTTGCGCGTCGGCATCGGTCCGGGGAGCGTCCTGCTGGTCGTCCTCGTCGCCGTACTCGGTGTGGAACGACTGGCCGTCCAGCCCCTGCTCGCGCAGCCAGCGCACCAGCACGGCCACGCTGCCGTGGGTGACGAAGATGCGTTCGGCCCCCGTCGCGCCGATGCCCGACTGCAGGCCGGGCCAGTCGGCATGGTCGGACATGATGAACCCCCGGTCCACCCCCCGACGCCGGCGCGTGCCACGCAGCTGCATCCAGCCGCTGGCGAAGGCATCGGAGTGGCGGGCGAAGCGCCGCATCCAGGGCGTGCCCTGGGCGGAGGGCGGGGCCAGCACCAGCGCCGTCTTCAGCAGCTGCGGAGTCACCCGCGGATCGGTGGCGCGCAGGGTCTCGGGCAGGTCCACGCCGGCGGCACGGTACACGTCGTTGAGCGGCTCCACCGCGCCATGCACCACGATGGGTCCGATGCTGCGGTCCACCCCGTGCAGGATGCGCTGGGCCTTGCCGAAGGCGTAGCAAAAAAGCACCGACGGCCGGCCATCGAGGGCATTGGCGCGCCACCATGCGTCGATGTCGGCGAACAGCACGGGCTGGGTGGGCCAGCGGTAGATGGGCAGACCGAAGGTCGATTCGGTGATGAAGGTGTCGCAGCGCACGGGCTCGAAGGGCGCGCAGGTGCCGTCGGCCTCGGTCTTGTAGTCGCCGGAGGCGACCCAGACACGGCCGCCGTGCTCCAGCCTCACCTGGGCCGACCCCAGCACATGGCCCGCGGGATGCAGCGAGAGCTTGACGCCGTGGTGCTCGACGACCTGGCCGTACGGCAGGGTCTGCAGGTTGATGTCGGCCCCAAGCCGCTGGCGCAGCGTGCCTTCGCTGTCGGTGTGCGCCAGATAGTGGGTATGGCCCATGCGGGCATGGTCGGAATGGCCGTGGGTGATGACGGCGCGGTCCACCGGACGCCAGGGGTCGATGTAGAAATCGCCGGCCGTGCAATACAGGCCCTGGGGTCGGGCGACGACGAGGTCGCCGGAGGTGGAGCCGCTTCCTTGTGCCATGGCGGTCACCGCCAGAGGCACGTCGCTGCGAATGGGGAGCAGCGCTCCGAAGCACCCTGCCTGACCTCACGAACCAATGCCGTGTACGTAGTGAACAGTGCCGTCTGCGCTTGCATGGAAGGAAATGTAGAAGCGCGCCCGCGCCGCGACCGGCGGGCGACACCGCACCGCGATGTCAGCCGAAGCCTACGGGTACAGTGGGCCGGTGCGAGCGGGGTGCGGCGGCCCCGGGCGGGGGCTGGACGCCCGCCGCTGAACGCATCCGCAAAGGGCCGTGGCACGGCGATGGCTGGCGGGCTCGATCAGAGCAACTCGGCGCGCCGGGGCATTTCTGCGCCCCGCCGCGAGCAGGTGATGGAAGCCGCCCGGGCAGCGAACCGCAGCATCGCGCCGAGCTGGTGGGTGTCCAGCGCGTCCAGCGCACCCGCGTCCAGCAAGCCGTGCTCGGCCAGCCAGGCGAGCAGCGCCGCCTGGAAGGTATCGCCCGCGCCCACCGTGTCCACGACGTCGACCAGCAGCGACTGGGCGGCAGCATGCCCCCGGCGGTTCCAGGCCTCGCTGCCCGTTGCGCCCCGGGTGACGACCACCAGGCGGGCGCCGGCCGCCAGCCAGCGCTCGGCCACGTGGGCGGGAGATTCGTCCGGATAGAGCATGCCCAGGTCTTCGTCGCTCACCTTGATCAGGTCGGCAATCCCCGCCATCTGGCTGGCCACGGCCCGCCAGCGCGCCAGGTCGGGCTCGACGTTCAACCGCACGTTGGGGTCGTAGGCGATGAGCCGGCTGCCGCGCTCGGCCGCCGCCAGCGCCCGCAGCGTGGCGCCCACGGGCTCCACCACCATCGCGTAGGAGCCGAACTGCAGCACCCGCGCCCCGGCGGGCAGCGCCGGCAGGTCGTGCGGGTGCAGCTGGCGGTCGGCCGCGCCGTGGCCGTGGAAGGCGTAGCTGGGCACGCCCGCGTGGTTCACACTGACCACGCTGAGGGTGGTGGGCGCCGGGCTGTGCAGGACCAGCGATGCGCCCACGCCTTCGTCGCGCAGCGTCTGCAGCAGCCGTTCGCCATAGACGTCCTGCGACAGGCTCGCCAGCAGCTGCACCGGCTGGCCCAGGCGGGCCAGTCCCACGGCCATGTTGAAGGGCGATCCGCCCACGCGGGCATCGAGCAGCAGGCCGGTGGGCGTGCTGTCGCGCACATAGACGTCCATCAGCGCTTCGCCACAGACCACGAACATGGGTACTCCTTTCGGTGATGCGCCGGGCTCAGGCGCCGGCATAGTCGCGCTCGTCGCAGCGCGCCAGGTGCTCGCGCACCGGCTGGCGCAGCCAGTTCCACAGCAGGCCGACGAACAGCAGCACGGCGAAGCCGGCCGCCAGCGCGAAGCCGTGGCGCATGCCGCCGAAGACATCGGCCGCCAGGCCCATGGCGAACGGGCCGGCGGCCGCGCCGAGGCACGAGAAGAACAGGTTCAAACCGGCCACGGCGCCATGCTGCGAGCGCGGCGCGCAGCTGATGCCCTTGGAATTGAGCGTGGGATAGAGCACGGACATGAAGAGGCCCGAAGCGGGCAGCAGGTACACCGCCCAGGCCACGCCGCCCCAGAGCGCGCCGGCGAAGCACAGGGCGATGCACAGCGCCATGGCACAGGTCAGCAGCGACCATTCGACCCGCTCCAGCAGCCAGCCCCCCAGGAAGCGGCCGATGGCGCGCAGCGTGAAGAACACCGGCAGCGCATAGGCGGCGAGCCGGGCCGCCGGGCCCTGGTAGTCCTGCAGCAGCGTGGGCAGCCAGACGTAGATGGCGCATTCCACCGCCACATAGAGGAACAGCGAGAGCGCGAAGCCCAGCACGTAGGGCTGGCGCATGAGCGCGAAGCACTGGCCCAGGCTGGCGCCGGGCGCGGCGGTGGCCGCTGCCGTGGCGGGCCGCTGCGGATAGCGCACGCTGGCGGCGGAGAGCACCAGCACCAGGGCCAGCACGGCGGCGGACACGTAGAGCCACATCCAGGGCAGGCCGGCATGCAGCAGCCAGGTCACCAGGGCCGGGCCGATGATGGCGCCGATGGCGAAGAAGCCTTCCACCGTATTCATGGTGGCGGTGTGCTCGCGGGTGGAACGGGAGATGTCGCCGATCAGCGCCAGCGCTCCGGTCTTGAAGATGCCGATGGCCACGCCCGAGAGCATGAGCAGCGTGAGGAAGAACCCGAAGCCGTCGCCCACCGCGAACAGGCCGCTGGCCACCGCGAAGAGGGACAGGCCCAGCAGGATGGTGGCCTTGCGCCCCCAGCGGTCGGCCAGGCCACCCAGCAGGAAGCCCGACAGCGCGATCGCCAGCATGGTGCCGTAGTGGAACGCGCTGGCGGCCGCCATGCTCAGGCCGTAGGTGCGGATCACCTCGGGCAGGATGACGCCGACGGCGTCGGTCGTCATGGCGAAGATCAGGAACATCAGGCAAGTGAGCCAGCGCAGTTGGCGGGCCTGCGCGGGCGCGATGGAGGCGGAATGCATGGCGTTGTCTCCTGTGTGGATGGTGTTGTCGGGTGCGCCTTGCGGTGCCGGTCAGCCGGCGTCGAGGGCCATGGACTCGGCCCGTGCCGGCGCGGCGGCCGGGCCGGAGCCGCTCACGGCCCAGCGGGCGGGACGGCCATCGGCGCCGCCCTGCTGGGTGATGACGGCGTGGCGCGCGGCCAGGTCGACGTCCAGCCGCGCGTGGGCCGCGCCATGCCTCCAGGCCAGCGAGAGGTGGCCCGGCGCGGCCGGCAACACCGCGAAGTCGCCCGCGAAGGCGGGGTGCGTGTTGCGCCAGGCCGCCAGCTCCAGCAGGCGGCGCACCAGCGGCGTGCGCAGGCAGGCCTGCACCTCGCCTGCCGCGTAGTGGTGGCGGTTGATGTCCCGGCCCACGTGGGTGCGCTCCAGCAGGTCCATGTCGTTCACGCCGCCCAGCAGGCCCACGTAATAGACCTGCGGTACGCCGGGCGCGAAGAACTGGATGGCGCGTGCCGCCAGGTAGGCTTCGTCGTCGCGGCCCAACGCGTCGTAGTAGGTGCAGTTGACCTGATAGAGATCGAGGTTGGAGGCCGCGGCGCCCGTGGCCTGGCGGCTCTGGCCGCCGCTGCGGGCGTGGATGGTTTCCACCAGCGCATCGATCGCGTCGGGGGCCAGCAGGCCCGGCCGGCCGGTGGCGGCGTCCGCGCCCACGTCGATCACGCCGATGCCGTCGTGCGTATCCAGCACGGTGACGGCGTTGCGCGGGCTGATGGAGAGCCAGTGCGCCAGCGGCGCGGCGTCGGCCTGGAACAGCGCGTGCAGCACCAGCGGCGGCAGCGCGAAGTCGTACACCCGGTCCACCTTCCGGGCGATCTCGATCTGGGTCTGGTAGTAGCTGTGGATCTCCACCAGCACTTCCATGCCCATGCCGCGCGCCTGCTCGCTCAGCCGGGCGATGAAGTCGAAGGTCTCGGGAATCATGAAGCAGCTGGTGCCGGCCTTCTTGATGGCATAGCCGGCCGCGTCGAGCCGTATCACGCGCACGCCGGCCTGCTGGAAGCGCTGCAGGATGGCGCTCAGGTAGGCCTGGCCCTCGGGGTGCTGCACGTCGATGTCCACCTGCTGGGGCGTGAAAGTGGTCCACAGCAGGCGCTTCTCGCCGCTTTCCAGCGTCACGCCCGTCAGCGGCAGGCCGGGGCGCGGCCGGTAGATGCGCAGCAGGTCCGCTTCGGTCGCGCCGCCGGGGAACACGCTGCCGAGCGTGAGGAACATGCCCGCATATGGCGAGGCATCGCCCCGGCGCAGGAAGTCCTGGAACTGCGGCGACGCGTCCGACACGTGGTTGACGATCAGGTCCGCCATCAGCTCCACCCGCTCGCCCAGGGCGCGCACGTCGTCCCAGGTGCCCAGGCGCGGATCGACGGCGGTGTGGTCGCTGGGGTCGAAGCCCGCATCCGCCCCGTCGATGGGGTCGAAGAACGGCAGCACGTGCACGCCGCCGATGGCCTGCGCCAGCGGGCCCGCCAACAGGTCGGCAAGGCCGGGGAAATGGCCCGCGAGGCGGTCTGCGTAGGTGATGAGCTGGACTTGGTTTTTCATGGGAATGCGCCGTCGGGGCGAAAAGAGAGCGAGGGGAAGAAAAGGAGGGAGCTACAGCCAGGTTTCCAGCTGCAGGCCCACCAGCGTGACGCTGCGGGCACCGCCGGGCATGGCCAGCGCGGAGGAGGCCGCGCCGTTCATGCGGACGTGGGTGACGAAGAGCCGCAGTTCGGGCCGGCCATGAATGCCGGGCTTGCCCGCGAGCGCGGGGGCGAAAGTGAATTTGCTCAAGTGCTGCACCGGGCCACCGTCGCCCGTCCGGCGCTCGTTGAAGCCGGCCTCGAACAGCAGCTTGGCGCGGGGGGCGACGTCCCAGCTGAGCCGGCCGCCAGCCACCCAGCCGTTGTCGCCGTGGGCCGCACCTTCGTTGCGGCCCCGCTCCACGCCGGCGAGCGCCTGCCCGCCCCAGGCGCCGAACTGGCCTTCCACGGCATGCACCAGCCGCCTGGCCGTGCGGCCACCCTCGCCCGCGAAGGAGCCGAAGCCGTTGTCGAGCGCGCTCCGGCCCGAGGCGAACTGCAGCCAGGTGAGGTGCCGCAGGCGGTGCGGCTCCATGTCGGCCGAGGTGCGGTGGCGCAGCGAGAGCGAATGCCCATGGCGCTCGCCCGTGGCGCCCTCGCGCCCGCGCACCAGGCTGCCCTGCACGCGCAGATCGCCCTGGGCGCCCATGGGCACGGCGCTCCAGTCCACGCTCAGCCGCGACGCGTTCACGTCGCGCTGCACGCCCTGCTCCAGCGTCTCGATGCTCTTGTCGAAATAGGCGACGCCCAGCAGGCCGGGGCCGACCGGCAGGCCATGAACGCCCACGCCCTGGCCGGTGTCGGGCAACAGATAGTCGGTGTCCACGATGTGCAGGTGCTCGCGGTGCCAGGCGCGCCGGCCGAACCAGACGGCGGCCTGCGGCGGCAGCGCCGGCAGGCCCTGGAGTTCGACGAAGGCCTGCTTGAGCGTGTAGCGCGGGTGGTCGGGCGTGGGAGTGGGGTCGTAGAGTGCCCCGCCCCAGACGGCCCGCAGCTTGATGCCGGAGCCCAGCTCGAAGGTGCGGCCGACCCGAGCCTCGCCATAGAAATCGCCCTCGTTGCCCAGCCGGAATTTCTGCCCGGGCAGGCCAAGGCTGTAGCCCCCGCGCCGGGCGCCCTCCACCGACGCCCGGGCAGCGCTGGTGCGCAGGTAGGCGCCGAACTCCCAGTCCCCCGCGGGTTCGGCGGCCTGCGCGGCGGGGGCCGCAAGTATCATCGAAGCGCTTGCAATCACCCCGAATGCGCGCGCTGCCAGGAACGTCGTTCGACGTGGGCACATGGAATCTGTCTCCCTTGAATTCTTATTGATCCACCATCTCAAAGCGCTTTGAATTTTCTCCAAAGCGCTTTGAAACCGCCTTAGTAGTTCTACTAGGGTGCAACGCGCCACGCCCCATGTCCCTCAAACGGATCGCCGCCGAACTCAATTTGTCGCTGACTACCGTCAGCCGTGCCCTCAACGACTACCCCGAGGTGGCCGAGGGCACGCGCCAGCTGGTGCAGGCCGCCGCGCAGCGCATGGGCTACCAGCCCAACGCGACGGCCCGGCGGCTGGCGCTGGGCAAGGCCGACGCGGTCGGCATGGTGCTGCCCATCGTTCCGGGCCACCTCGCCAGCGACGTGCAGTTCCTCACCGTGGCGGCCGCCATGACCGAGCGGCTGGCACGCGCCGGGGTGGACCTGCTGCTGGTCTCCGCGCCCGTGGACCAGGAACTGCAGGCCTACGAAAGAGCCATCGCCGCGCGGCGCGTCGATGCCTTCGTGGTCGCCCGCACCCGCGTGCAGGACGAGCGGCTGCGGTTGCTGGCCGGCCATGGCGTGCCCTTCCTGGCCTATGGCCGGGCGGAGCAGAGCCGGCTGCCGGCCCATGCGTGGCTGGACTTCGACAACCATGCGGGCGGGCGGCAGGCGGCCGAACACCTCCTCGCCGGCGGCCTGCGGCGCATGGGCTACATCGGCGCCTCCGCCGGCTACAGCTTCGCCGCGCAACGGCACGCCGGGTTCGTCTCTGCCCTGCAGTCCGCCCCGGCCGCCACGCTGCCCGAGGCCGCCGTCCGGCGCGATGCCTTCGACCCGCTGGCCGGCTATCGCGCCATGCGGGACCTGCTGGCGCTGCCGCCAGCCGAGCGCCCCCAGGCCGTGCTGGTGGACAACGACCTGGCCGGCCAGGGCGCGCTCCAGGCACTGAAGGAGCACGGCCTGCAGCCCGGCCGCGACCTGGAATTGGCCGTCTACGGCGAATTGCCGGATGGCATGGCCCCGGCCGGCCTGCTCTGCGTGCGGCAGGCCAGCTCGGCCGCCACCGGCGCCGAACTGGCCGAGATGGTGCTCGACCTGCTCCGCGGCGTGCCCCCGCAGGACCTGCAGCGCCTGCACCCGCCCACGCTGCATCGCGCCTAGCCTTCCAGGCGAATGCGTGGCCCGCGGGGCCGCTCACCTTCCGTCGCTCCACCGCCCCCCGCCCCGGCACCAGCCGATTCACGCAGAGCAGTCCGCACATCGATGGCGACCGGCCGCCCCACCGCCCGCAGCTTCAGCGACGGGCGACGGCGGCGCACGCCCTTTTCCTACCAGCGGCCAGGGGCGCACGGCCACAGGATTTGCGGCCCGGCACGGCACCGGCCCGACCCCGGCGCCGCGCCCCATCCCAACCCTCCCACCTCCAGGAGTCCGAATCCATGAGCACCACCCCCATTTCCTCCCAGCCCGGCCGCCGTGTCGCCCTGCTCGTCACCGACGGCTTCGAGCAGGTCGAGCTGACCAGCCCACGCGATGCGCTGCGCCAGGCCGGCGCCGAGCCGCGCATCGTCTCGCCCAAGGACGGCAGCGTGCAGGGCTTCAACCACGACGAGAAGGCCGACAGCTTTCCGGTCGACCTGCCGCTGGCCCAGGCACGCGCCGAGGATTTCGACGTGCTCGTGCTGCCGGGCGGCGTGCTCAACGCCGATACCCTGCGCACCGATGAGCAGGCGCAGGCCTTCGTGCGGGCCTTCGACGAGGCCGGCAAGCCCATCGCCGTGATCTGCCATGGCGCCTGGCTGCTGATCGACGCGGGCCTGGTCCAGGGCCGCAAGCTGACCAGCTGGCCGAGCCTCGCCACCGACCTGCGCAACGCCGGCGCGACCTGGGTCGACCAGGAGGTGGTGGTGGACGGCCGCTGGGTGAGCAGCCGCAAGCCCGACGACCTGCCGGCCTTCAACGCCCAGCTGCTCGAGTGCGTTCGCTGATCGGGCGTACGGCGTTGTAGGGCCGACCTTGGCGCCCGGGGACGACAGGTTGCGTAAGCACCGTCCCACGCGGGCGCCCCTTCGGTGCCGGGACCATTCACTCCATGGCGGCACACCGTGCGGCCTCGATGCACCACACACCATGCCTGCTTCCACAGCTGCTCGCAGCCACCGTGCGCCCCGTTCTTCGACGTCGGCGCCCCAAAGCCCTTCCCGCCGCCCCCGCATCCCGGGACAGGCGCGCATCCAGGCCGTGCTCAAGGACGTGTTCGGCCTGCGCGCCCTACGATCCGGCCAGCGCGAGGTCATCGAACGCGTGCTGCGCGGCGAAAACACCCTGGCCGTGATGCCCACCGGCGCCGGCAAGTCGCTGTGCTACCAGTTGCCTGCGTTGCTGATGCCCGGCCGCACGGTGGTGGTGTCGCCGCTGATCGCGCTGATGCGCGACCAGTGCGATTCGCTGCGCGAGTGCGGCGTGGCCGCCGTGCAGCTGCACAGCGCGCTGTCCAGCGCCGAGACCCAGGCGGCCGAAGCCGCCATCCGCGACGGCAGCGCGCGCATCATCCTCACCACGCCCGAGCGCCTGGCCGATGCCGACTTCATGACGCTGCTGGCCGAAAGCGGCCCCGTGGGTCTGCTGGTGGTGGACGAGGCGCATTGCATTTCTCAGTGGGGCCACGACTTCCGCCCCGCCTTCCTGGACATCGCCCATGCCCTGCCCCGCCTGGGCAAGCCGCCGGTGCTGGCACTGACCGCCACCGCCGCCGGCGCCGTCGCGCAGGACATCCGCCGCCAGCTGGGCATTCCCGCAGCCGGGCTGCTGGACACGGGGACCTACCGGCCCAACCTGCGCTTTCACGCGGTGCAGCTGGCCACCGAGCCCGAAAAGCGCGACGCCCTGCTGCGCACGGTGCGCGAGGCCACCGGCTCCGGCATCGTCTATGCCGCCACCGTGAAAGCCGCCGAGGAAGTGCATGGCCTGCTGGCCGGCAAGGGCGAGTCCGTGGGGCTCTACCACGGCCGCATGCCCTCTGCCGAGCGCAGCGAGGCGCAGGACCGCTTCATGCGCGGCGACACGCGGGTGATGGTGGCCACCAACGCCTTCGGCCTCGGCATCGACAAGCAGGACGTGCGCTTCGTCGTGCACTACCAGATGCCCGGCGGGCTGGACGCCTATTACCAGGAGGCCGGCCGCGCAGGCCGCGACGGCCAGCCGGCCGACTGCACCCTGCTCTTCCTGCGCAAGGACAAGGCGGTGCAGCAGTTCTTCCTGGCGGGCCGCTACCCCACGCTGGAAGACCTGTCTGCGCTGTACGAAGCACTGCAGGACCCACCCCCCGGCGATGCCACGGCCTGGGACCTGGACAGCCTGCAGCGCGTGCTCGACCGGCCGCGCGCCAAGCTGCAGGTGGCGCTGGGCCTGCTGCGCCGCCGCCGCATCGCCGTGCAGAACGCGCAGGGGCACGTCAAGCTGCAGCGCAACGGCCTGAACGAAGATGCGCTCGGCGCCCTGGTGGAAGACTACGTGCAAAAGCGCACGCTGGACCACGACGGGCTGGAGCACATGGTGTTCTACGCGCAGACCGGCCGCTGCCGCTGGCAGGTGCTGCTGGGCACCATGAATCAGATCGAGGACGCCGAGGCCTGCGGCGTGTGCGACAACTGTGTGCGCATGGCCCAGGCGCAGGCGGCGCAGGACCGGACGGCCGGCCTCCGGCAGGTTACCCCCGTCCAGACGTTGCCAGCACGCCAGGGAGCTGCCGTGCGTGTCGCAGCCTCCCGCACCGGGTCGTCCGGCGTGGGCAAGGGACTCTCGGGCACCGCTGCTCCGCAACTCAGCCCGGTGGCCACCGCGACCGCGGCGAACCGCACCGGCCTGCCCACCGCCCCCCCGGCACCCACGCGCTTCGAGATCGGCGCCGTGGTGCGGGTGAAGAAATATGGGCAAGGCACGGTGGCTGCCGCGGATGGCCAATCGGTGACCGTGGCCTTCGCCGATGGCAGCCGGCGCTGCTTCCATCCCGATTTCGTGCGCCTGGCCGTCAAGCGCCGCGCACCCCGCAGGGCGGCCGCCAACGATCCGAAGCTGGAAGCCGCGGCCCCGCTGGCCGTGGCCACCGCTTGAGCCCATCGCTCCCTCTGCGCCGGACACCAGGGCGAGAGACCGCGCCAGGCACGGGCCGAAGGCTCAAGAGCGTTCCGCCGGCTCCGTCGCGGTCATTTCAGTCGATGCGTCGGAGGCTGAGTTCCGCACGCTCTCCGTGCGTCGTTGCTCGAACGCGGCAATCAGCACGCTGTTGAGCAGGTCGATGTCCACGGGTTTGCCGAGGTGGGCGTCGAATCCGGCCGCCAGCGCCCGCGACCGGTCCACCTCCCTCGCCATGCCCGAGGTCGCCACCAACGTCAGCGTGCGCGTGTCCGGATCCGCGCGCAGCTGCTGCGCCAGCCAGTAGCCATCCCGCCCGGGCATGGCGATGTCCGATATCACGGCATGAAACGGGCGTGAGCGTGCATGCGTCAGCGCTTCCTCGGCTCCGGCGCAGAGCTGCACGTGCGCGCCCTCGCCCTCCAGCAGCGCACCGAAGGCGTTCAAGAGGTCGGGCTCGTCGTCCACGACCAGCAGTTGCAAGCCCTCCAGACTGCAGGCCGGCCGCGCCGCCTCAGTATCTGCCGATGCGGCCACGCACAGGGGCAGCCACACCGTGAAGGCGGAACCCTTGCCTTCTCCCTCCGAGTGGGCCGCGACACGACCGCCGTGCAATTCAACCAACTGGCGCACCAGCGCGAGACCGATCCCCAGGCCACCGCTGCGCCGGCTGGCGCCAGAATCGATTTGACGGAACATTTCAAAGATCCCCGCCAGGTCGGCCGGATTAAGCCCGATGCCGGATTCCGCAACGGTCAGCACGGCCATACCCGCTTCCACGGAGAGAATCGCCTGAATGCTGCCGCCGGCCGGGGTGAACTTCACCGCATTGGTCATCAGGTTCCACACCACCTGCTCGATGCGTACCGGATCTGCATAGATCCGGGCAGGGATCGCTTCGACGCTCATCGTGAGCTGCTTGGCCTCGGTGTCGCCGACCAGCGCGTCGACGATGCTTCGCACCGTGTCGGCCACATCGAACACGCTGGGTACGAGCACCAGCTTGCCCATGTTGGCCCGGGAGAGTTCCAGCAGGTCGTTGATGATCTGCAGCTGGCTGGCGACCGCCCCCTGAATGGCCCGGGCAGCCCGCAAGGCCCGGCTTTCGCCCTGCAGGTTGGGCAGCCGCGAGAGCAGCTGCGCGTTCATCTGGATGACCGACAGGGGGTTCTTCAGCTCATGCGACACCACCGCGAGGAATTCGTCCTTCATCACCCCGGCTTCATGCAACCGGTTGCTGGTGGCGCGCTCCGTCTCCAGCGCCGCGTCGCGCTGGCGGTCCCGAAATTCTTCCTGGGTGAAGTTGCGGCAGAGCTTCGCGAACCCGATGACGCCACCCTCTCCCAGCGGCGTGGTGATGCCGCTGCAGAAAATGCGCTCCCCGTTTTTGCGGATGTGCCACTGGTTGTCATCCGCCCGGCCGGTATCTCGTGCCTTCTGCAGTTCCAGCTGCGGCTTGCGCGCCGCCCGGTCGCTCGCCTCGAAGAGGATGTCGAACGGCTGGCCGACCGCTTCCTCCGGGGTGTGGCCAAAGATCTTTTCCGCACCCGGGCTCCACGTGGCGATGACGCCTTTCTCATCCATGGTAATGATGGCGTAGTCGCGCATGCTTTCGGCTACGAGCCGCATGCGCTGCTCGCTCAGCCGCAGCTTCTCCTCGATCATGCGGCGCGAAGTGATGTCGAAGAAAGCGAGCACCGCCCCTTCGATGCGGTCCTCGCTGGTGCGATAGGGCACGACCCGGGCCAGGAACCAGCGGTGGTCCAGGCTGCGCACCTCCCGCTCGATGCGCCGGAGGTCGCGCAGCACGTCCGCGACATCGCTGGCCAGCTCGTCGTACTGCAACCGGTGCGTGATGTCGAGCAGTGGTCGCCCTGTGTCGGATGGAAGCAGATTGAACAGCGTCGCGGCCTGCGGCGTGAAGCGCTTGACCTTCATCTCCCGGTCCACGAACACCGTTCCGATCTCTGCGGAATTCATCAGGTTCTGCAGGTCGTCGCCGAGCTTGGAGCTGTCTTCCATGCGCAGGGTCAGCTCCGAATTGACAGTGGTCAACTCCTCGTTCACCGCCTGCAGTTCTTCGCGGCTGGTCTCCAGCTCCTCGGTGGTGGAGCGCAGTTCCTCGTTGATGGTCTGCAGCTCTTCGTTGGACGCGCGCAGCTCCTCGGTGGAGGCCGTCGACTCGCCCAGCATGTTGCGCAGCCGCTCCTGCGTGAGCAGCAGCTCGGACTCCAGCGATTCGATGACCGGGTCGCGCCCCAAGCCTTCGACGGGCAGGCCCATGCTTTCCCGAGCTTCATCGAACACCACCAGCATCAAGCCCTTGGGAGTCTCGTCCACTGCGGGCCGCACGGTCATGACGACGGTGGAAGGCACGCCGTTGATGATCAGCCGTACGCTCGGCGAGGCCACGCTGAAACCGGTCTCGGCCGCCCGGCTGAGCGCCGCGCGCAGTTCGGCCCGCAGTTCGGGCCGGGCCAGCGCCAGCAGCTTGTTGGACGGCACGCCTTCCGGCAACCGCAGCAGGTGCGAGGCGCGATGACTCACGTGCAACACGGTGTCGTCGGCGTCGACCAGTACCGTGGGGGGCGAGTAATTGCGAACGATGCGTTCGTGCAGCAGCTCCAGCGGAGGCTTGGGCGGCGAATCGATGGTCGTGCGCAAGGAAGGCGTCGGCAGGTCCGCGATACGGCAGGGTAGGGGTGGGAACGAGCGGGCACGCTGCGTCCTGTGGCTGACGCGGTAGATGCGGTGTGTCTTGTCGACCTCGCCAAACAGTGTCTCCGCCACATCAGCCGTTTCCGAACTGCCGAGGAACAGAAGGCCGCCGGACTTCAAGGAAAAATGGAAGCTCTGCAGTACCTGCAATTGCGCGACCCGGTCGAGATAGATCAGCAGGTTCCGGCAGCAAATGAGATCCATCCGCGTGAAGGGCGGATCGCTGAGCACGTTGTGCACGGAAAAAACCACGGTGTCGCGAACGCACTTGGCGATGCGCAGCCCTCCTGCTTCCGCCAGGAAGAAATCACGTAGACGTTCGGGCTCGACGTCGCCACTGATGGAGGTCGGGAACAGGCCGGTGCGAGCGGCAGCCACCGCCCGCTCGTCGATGTCCGACGCAAACAGCTGCACCGGCACGCCGTGAGCGCCCAGCACCTCGCGCAACAGGATGGCGATGGAGTAGGCCTCCTCACCCGATGCGCATCCAGCGACCCAGGCGCGGAAAGGCTCGTCGGCCCGGCGCTCCCGCAGGAACTGCTGGATCGAGCGCTTCAACAGGTCGAAGGCGTCCGGATCGCGAAAGAAATTGGTCACGCTGATGAGCATGTCCTGCAGCAGCGCGGGTGTCTCTCGCGGCTCGGAATCGAGCAGACGGCGATAGCTGGGGAGGTCCGGCATGCCGTTGACCTGCATGCGCCTTTCGATGCGGCGCAGCACGGTGCCCCGCTTGTAGTGCGAGAAGTCGTGGCCAGTGCGCTCGCGCAGCAGCGCCTTGATGGACAACAGCGCTTCTTCGGCCAGCACCGAGGCTTCGCCCCGGGACTGCAGCACATCGAGCTCCTTGGGCGGACTGGGCAACTCTATGCGTCGGGCGTTCTGGAGCAGAAGAACCAGTCTATCGGGCATCTCTTCCACGGGCATCACGAAATCCACAGCCTGTGTCTGGATGGCAGACCGCGGCATGCCGTCGTACTCGGCGTCTTCCAGGCTCTGGACGATCGTCACCCCGCCGGTCTCCTTGATGCGGCGCAGGCCCTGTGCCCCGTCGCTGCCCGTGCCCGAGAGCACGATCCCAACCGAGTGCTCGGCATGGGCCTGCGCCAGGCTGCGGAAAAAAAGGTCGATGGATCGGCGCCGCCCCTCCAGCGTCGTCATGGGAAAGACCTGCAACTCACCATCGCTCATCACCAGCCTCAACGCCGGCGAAATCACGTAGATGTGGTTGATCGCGATACGGGTGTTCCGGGTCACGGCCGTGACCGGCAGATGACCCGCGCGACTCAATATGGGGCCGAGCGAGCTTTCATGCTCGGGGCTCAGATGCATCACTACCACCAGTGCCAAACCGGGCTCGGGGGGCAGGTTCGCGAGCAACCGGCGCAAGGCGTCGAGCCCACCCGCCGAAGCGCCGATGCCCACGACGGGAAAGCACAGGCGGCTTCTGGCGATGGCCCGTTCGCTGGTACCCGTCGGCGTGTCTTGGTGCATGGTTTCTTTCTTGTTGCAGGATGGTCTTGTTGTGGACGCTGCCGGTGTGGCGAGGTTGGTGACACCGTGCGCGCCGGGCACCGATCCTGTCGGACCCACCAGCGGACAGTGCCGCAGGCAGACGCGCTCACCTCCTCCGTACGCGCACCTGCCACTCACGATTCCTCGATACGGGACAGCCAGCCAAGCCTGCACGTGGCGGCTGCGCGGAATGTAGGACAAGACGCCATCGGGCGCGCACCGCGGATGTCTGTTCCGGGTTGCAAGAACGCAGCGCCGGGTCCTAACCTAATGCGGCGTTTCGACCTACGCCAGGGCGGCGAACTCAGCGCAGGCTGATTGCGAGCCAGCGGCATGCCGCTGGCTCGACCCGACTCAACCGTCGGGCCCTCACCTCCTGCCCCATTCCATATCTGTGCCACGCCACGCACACTCACCGCTGGCGATCCGCTTGCCGACTCAACACCCCTCCCACAGCCCGCTGGCTTCCCACCCGTTTGAGGGGTTCTGGATGGGCGGTTACGAAGGGGCAGACCACGTCAATGGCTGCGGCCGTCCGCTCGACCCCAACCGGCACAATGGGCACGCAGCCCGGTGGAGCGAAGACTATGCCGCGCTCGGGCCGCTCGGCATCCGCGTCGTGCGGGAAAGCATCGGCTGGCGGTTGATCGACCAGGCCGGCGCTGAAGGATTTCAGGCGCTGGCCCGACAGGCCCATCTGGCCGCAGCCCATGGCCTTCAGGTGGTCTGGACCCTCATGCACTACGGCTGGCCCGACCGGCTCGACCCGTTCGAGCGGCCCGATGCGTTCGTCGATGCCTTCGCGGCCCACTGCCGGCGCGTGGCCGAGGCCCTGCAGGGCATTCCCGGCCCGGCACCGGTGTACCAGCCGGTCAACGAGATTTCCTTCCTGGCCTGGGCGGCCACCCGCACCGGCCTGATCTGGCCCCACACCCCCAGCGCGGACCCGCATCGCGCCCAGGCCTTCAAGCGCGTGCTGGTGCGCGCCGCGCTGCGGGGAGCCGACGCGGTGTGGAGCGTAGCGCCCGGCGCTCGCCTGCTGCACACCGACCCGGTGATGCACGTGGAGCCGCCGCGGGGCGCGGGGCCAGACGCATGCGCCCGGGCCGCGCAGGAGCATGCCGGCCAGTTCGAGGCGTGGGACATGCTGTGCGGCCGTGCGGCGCCCGAGCTGGGCGGCGCGCCGCGCTACCTCGACCTGATCGGCCTGAACTACTACCACAACAACCAGTGGGAACACGGCAGCCATGCACGGCTGCACTGGCATCTGAACGACACCCGCAGGCGCCGGCCGTCGCAGCTGATCGCCGAGGTGTGGCAACGGTACGGGCGGCCGCTGTGCCTGTCGGAGACAGGCCATGTCGGCGTGGGCCGTGCCGACTGGCTCGACCACGTCGCGGCGGAGGCGGCCGCCTGCAGGGCGCGCGGCGTTCCGCTGCTGGGCATGTGCCTCTACCCGCTCATCGACCGCCCGGACTGGCAGGACCCGCAGCACTGGCACCACAGCGGCCTGTGGGACCTGCCGGACGCCCGTTCGGGCGGGATGGACCGGCGCCTCTGCGCTCCCTACGCCGACCGCCTGCGGCATTGGCAGCACAGCCTGCCCGCGCCCACACCCACCACCGATTTCCTTCACCCCTCACCGGAGACTTCCATGACCCACCTGATCGTTTTCTCGCATCTCCGTTGGGACTTCGTCTATCAGCGCCCGCAGCAGCTGCTCTCGCGCCTGGCGGCCAGGCACCCCGTGCTGTTCGTCGAAGAACCTCTGCCTGGCGCCGACCGGCCCTGGCTCGAACGCTACAGCCCTTGCGCGGGCGTGGAGGTGCTGCGCATGCACATGCCCGGCACCGCCCACGGCTTCGACGCGCAGCACATGGATGGCATGCGCACCCTGCTGCTGAGCCATCTGCTGGAGCAGGACATCCACGACTACCTGCTGTGGTTCTACACCCCGATGGCCCTGCCGCTGGCCCAGGAGCTGACGCCGCGCGGATCGGTGTACGACTGCATGGATGAGCTCTCGGCGTTCGATTTCGCGCCCAAGGAGCTGCTGGCGCGGGAAGAGGCCCTGCTGCGCTCGGCGGACCTGGTCTTCACCGGCGGCCGCAGCCTCTACGAATCCAAGCGCAGCCGGCATGTCGACGTGCACTGCTTTCCGAGCAGCGTCGACCACGCCCACTTCGGCCAGACCGGCGTGCCCGACCATCCCGACCAGGCCGCACTGGCGCGGCCACGGCTGGGGTACTACGGCGTGATCGACGAGCGGCTCGATCTGGCGCTGATGGCGGCCGCAGCCGATGCGCATCCGGACTGGCAGTGGGTGATGGTCGGCCCGGTCGTGAAGATCGACCCGGCCACCCTGCCCCAGCGGCCCAACCTGCACTGGATGGGCCAGCGCCGGTACGACGAGCTGCCGGCCTTCCTGTCCGGCTGGGACGTGTGCCTGATGCCGTTCGCGCTCGATGCGTCCACGCGCTTCATCAGCCCGACCAAGACGCTCGAATACCTGGCCGCGGGCAAGCCCGCGGTGAGCACCGACATCCACGACGTGCGCCAGCACTATGCGGGCGTGGTGCCCATCGCTCGGTCCCATGGCGAGTTCATCGCCGCCTGCGAACGCATCCTCGGCTGGAGCGAGCAGGAGCGGGCCGACTTCCAACGCAAGGCCCGGGCCAAGGTGGCCGCCACCTCCTGGGACCTGACGGCCGCCGCCATGCGGCAGCTGCTGGAGCGTTTCGACGATGCCGCTGAAGCGATGGACCCACTGCGCTCGCTGCAGGCCACCCCGGCCGAAGAAGCGGTCTCCGCCACATGAGCGCCGCCCCCTCCTCCTCCAGCCCCCCCGCGCAGACGGGGCACGCCTCGCGCATCGCCATCGTCGGCGCGGGGTTCTCCGGCGCCGTGCTGGCCCAGGAGCTGGGTCGCGCCGGCCATGCGGTAGACGTCTTCGACACGCGCCCGCATGTCGGCGGCAACTGCCACACGGCGCGCGACGAGGCCAGCGGCGTGATGCTGCACACCTATGGCCCCCACATCTTCCACACCAGCAATCAGGTGGTGTGGGACTACATCCGCCGCTTCGGCGAGTTCATGCCCTTCGTGAACCGCGTGAAGGCCATTACCGGCGGGCGGGTGTTCTCGCTGCCGCTCAACCTGCTGACGATCAACCAGTTCTTCGGCGAGACCTTCTCCCCGCGCGAGGCCGAAGCCTTCTTCGCACGGATCGGCGAGCCTGGCGAGGGCGAGCCGCAGAACTTCGAGGAACAGGCGCTGCGCCTGATGGGGCGCGAGCTCTACGACGCCTTCTTCGCCGGCTACACCACCAAGCAGTGGGGCATGCCGCCCTCGGCGCTGCCAGCCAGCATCCTGAAACGGCTGCCGGTGCGGTTCAACTACGACGACAACTACTACGCAAGCCACTACCAGGGCATTCCCAAGGACGGCTACACCGCGATCGTGCAGAACCTGCTCGATGTGCCGGGCGTGTCGGTGCACCTGGGAACGCCCTTTCACCGACCCGACGCCTCGCGCTACGACCACGTCTTTTGCAGCGGCCCCATCGATGCCTGGTTCGGCTACGACGAAGGGCGCCTGGGCTACCGCACGCTGGACTTCGTGCGGGAAGACCACGCGGGCGACTACCAAGGCAACGCGGTGATCAACTACTGCGACGAATCGGTGCCCTGGACGCGGATTTCGGAGCACAAGCACTTCGCGCCGTGGGAGCAGCATGCCGACACGGTGGTCTTCAAGGAGTACAGCCGCCTGTGCGAAGGGACGGACACGCCCTACTACCCGATCCGCTTGGTCGAGGAAAAGTCGCTGCTGGCCCGGTACGTCGAGCGTGCGCGGCAGGAGCGCGGCGTCACTTTCGTCGGCCGGCTGGGCACCTACCGCTACATCGACATGCACGTCACCATCGCGGAGGCGCTGGACACGGCGCGCCGCTTCGAGGAGCGGCACGCCGCCGGCCTGCCGATGGAGAGCTTCGTCGTGGAACCACTGTGAGACGGGCTTGGAGAACCTCCGCCCGGATCATCGCGCCGTGTGCGCTGCGGATTCGTGCAGAGCTTCCCTGGCGCTTCAGCCGCCATGCGAATGCCGTGACGGAGCGGCAGGGCCCGAAGGCGCGAGGGCGGCCCTGGCACGCTCCAGGTCCTGCGGGGTGTCGATGTCGGTAACGTACGCCGCGTCGGCACATGGCCAGCGCCACAGCCTGGCCGTGTGTGCGGCCATCCAGTCGCGCACGCCCGAGGGAGAAGGCAGCGCGTGAATGGCGCGCACCGCCCGCCACGACAGCACCACCGGGTGACCCGGCACTCCGTCCACGGTGGGTATGAGCGCATCGACGTGGGCCGGCCTGCCCTGCCAGGCCGCGCGCAGCGCCCGCACGTGCGGCGTGGCGAGCAGCGGCAGGTCGCCCACCACCAGCATCAGGTCGCTCCCCGCGTGCGCGGACACGTGGTCCTCGATCGCCAGGCGCTGCGAGTCCGCCAGGGTCGGCTCGGGCAGCGTGTGCAATACCGGGCGTGCCTGGCACCGGCCCGCCAGCGCCAGCATGGCGTCCCGATAAGGCCCGAGCACCACGCTGATCCGCTCGCAACCTGCGGAGCGGAACGCGGTCGTCAGCCGCTCCAGGACGCTGACCCCGCCCGCCGCGAGCGCCGGTTTGGCGCAGCCACCCATGCGGCGGCCCAGGCCGGCGGCCAGTACGCCCACGCAGGGTGCATGGGGGTCGCGCGTGTCGGAAGGACTCACAGCGCGCACGTCGGCGCGAGCAGGCCGGTTGCCAGCGCCGTGGCGGCGCGTTCCTCGCCGAGCTGCTTGGCCGTGGCGACTTTCGCCTGCTGCGGCAACGGCACGCCGTTCTTGGCGGCCACCACCTCCGCCATGATCGACAGCGCGATCTCGGCCGGTGTCTTGCTGCCGATGTAGAGGCCTGCGGGCGAGTGCAGGGCCCCCAGGTCGCCCGCCGACAGGCCGAAGTGCTGCTGCAGCCGCTGCGACCGCGTGGCGGCATTGCGCCGCGAGCCGATGGCGCCCACGTAGAAGGCCTTGGACTGCAGTGCGTCGATCAGCGCCAGATCGTCGAGCTTGGGGTCGTGCGTCAGCGCGACCACGGCGGTGCGCTCGTCCGGCTGCAGGCGCAGGATCAGGTCGTCCGGCATCTCGTGGCTGACCTCCACGCCGGGCACGCACCAGGTGGCGCGGTGTTCGGCGCGGGGGTCGCACACGATGGCCTCGAAGCCCAGACCCAGCGCGATCTGGCACAGGAAGGCCGAAAGATCGCCTGCGCCGATCACGATGATGCGGGCAGGCGGGCCGAAGCTGCTGCGCAGCCGGGCGCCTTCCAGCACGGGCACCGCATCGCGTGCGGCGGGCCGCAGCCTGACCAGGCCGGTGGCCAGGTCGAGGATGCGCTCGGTGGGGCGGCGGCGTTCGCAGGCCTGCAGCAGGTCGGCCAGCCGGCTCTGGTCCGACAGCGGCTCGACCACCAGCTCCATGGTGCCGCCGCAGGGCAGCCCGAAGCGGTGGGCCTGGTCGGCCGAGATCCCGTAGCGCAGCACGGCGGGCAGCCCGCCGGCGCAGACCGTGTCCAACCCGCCCTCGCGGATGTGGGCGATCAGGTCGTCCTCGATGCAGCCGCCAGAGACCGATCCCACGGTCTCGCCCTGCGCGTTGATGGCCATCAGCGACCCCGGGGGGCGCGGCGCGGACCCCCAGGTGCGCACCACGGTCACCAGCGCGGCCTGCGTGCCGGCGGCCACCCATGCGCTGGCGGTGCGCAGGACACGGCTGTTCAGATCATCCATGGCGATGCCTTTCTTCTGCTGCGATCATGCAATGCGCCCGCACGCCGGCGTCACGCCGCGAGCGGCAGGCCTTCGATGAGTTTGTCGAGCGTGACGGGGTAGTCGCGCACGCGCACGCCGGTGGCGTTGTAGATGGCGTTGGCCAGCGCCGCGCTCACGCCGCAGATGCCCAGCTCGCCCACGCCCTTGGCCTTCACGGGCGACGCCAGCGGGTCCACTTCGTCCAGGAAGATCACCTCCTGGTGCGGAATGTCGGCATGCACCGGCACCTCGTAGCCCGCCAGGTCGTGGTTGACGAAGAAGCCCCGGCGCGTGTCCACCGCCAGTTCTTCCATCAGCGCGCCGCCCACGCCCATGGTCATCGCGCCGATCACCTGGCTGCGCGCCGACTTGGGGTTGAGGATGCGGCCCGCCGCGCACACGGCCAGCATGCGGCGCACGCGCACCTCGGCCGTGAAGGCGTCCACCGCCACCTCGACGAAGTGCGCGCCGAAGGTCGACTGCTGGGTCTTCTTGGTGTTGTCGCCGAACTCGATGCTGTCCTCCGCCGTGAGATCGGCGCCGCGTGCCGCGTCGGCCAGCGGCATGCTGCGGCCGCCCGCCAACACCTGGCCGCCCTCGAAGCGGGCATTCGCGGCGTCGAGGCCCAGCTTCTGGGCCACCGCTTCGCGCAGCTTCACGCAGGCGGCGTAGACGCCGGAGGTCGAGCTGGCAGCACCCCACTGCCCGCCGGAACCGGCGGATACCGGGAACTTCGAATCCCCCAGGCGCACGACCACGCGGTCGAGCGGCACGCCCATCATCTCGGCGGCGGTCTGGGCGATGATGGTGTAGGTGCCCGTGCCGATGTCGGTCATGTCGGTTTCCACGGTCACGATGCCCCGCCCGTCGAGCCGCACGCGGGCGCCGGACTTCATCACCGGCGCAGCGCGGTAGGCCGCCGCCACGCCCAGGCCCAACAGCCACCGGCCGTCGCGGGTCTGTGCGGGTTGGGCCTTGCGTTGGTTCCAGCCGAAGCGCTCGGCGCCCAGGCGCAGGCACTGCACCAGTTCGCGCTGCGAAAAGCGCTTTTCGGGGCGCTTGCCGCCTTCTTCCTTGTCACCGGACGACGACTTCTCGCCGGTCGTGTCGGGCACCACCTGCGTGTCGTTGCGGATGCGCAGTTCCACCGGGTCCATGCCCAGTTTCTCGGCCAGCTCGTCCATGGCCACTTCCAGCGCCATGTGGCCGGTGGCTTCGCCCGGCGCACGCATGGCGTTGCCTTCGGGCAGGTGCAGCTCGGCGAGGCGGGTGGCCGTCATGCGGTGGGCGCCGGCATAGAGGCGCCGGGTCTGGTCCACCGCCGCATCGGCCTGGCCCTTGGGCAGGTCGCCCGACCAGCATTCGTGGCCAATGGCGAGGATCTTGCCTTGCTTGTCCGCACCGATGCGCACGCGCTGGATGGTCGCCGGCCGATGCGTGGTGTTGTTGAACATGAGCGGACGCTGCAGCGTCACCTTCACGGGACGCTGGGCCGCGCGGGCGCCCAGCGCCGCCATCAGCGCGTCGGCGCGCAGGAACAGCTTGCCGCCGAAGCCGCCGCCAATGAAGGGCGACACCAGCCGCACCTTCTCCTTCGGAATGCCCAGCGTCTTGGCCAGCTCGCCCTGGCCCCAGGCGATCATCTGGTTGGAGGTCCACACCGTGAGTTCGTCGCCCTTCCAGGCCGCGATGGTGGCGTGCGGCTCCATCATCGCGTGCGACTGGTCTGGGGTCGTGTAGGTGGCGTCCAGCTGCACCGGGGCGGCCGCGAAGGCGCCGGCGAAGTCGCCCACCGCGGTGTCGGGCGCGTCGCCGTTGATGTCACTGGGCTTGGTGGCCGAGTCCTTGGCCTTGGCCAGGTCGTAGTTGCCGGGCGCCGCTTCGTAGTCCACGCGCAGCAGCTGGGCGGCGGCACGCGCCTGCTCGAAGCTTTCGGCCACCACCAGCGCCACGGCCTGGTGGTAATGGTCGACCTGCGGGCCGGCCAGCAGCGGAGCGGTGTTCATCTTGCCCTGGCCCAGCTTGCCGGCGCTTTCGGCCGTCACGATGGCGATCACGCCAGGCGCCTTGCGGGCTTCGGCCCCATCGATGCCGCGGATGCGGCCCTTGGGGATGGACGAGCCCACGACGTAGCCATAGGCCGGGTTGGACACCACGTCGTGCCGTTCATAGGCGTAGGGCGCGGTGCCGGTGGTCTTGAGCAGGCCGTCGATGCGGTCCACCGGCTGGCCGACGACCTTCAGCTGGTCGATCGGGTTGGTGGTTGCGGGGGTATCGAATTTCATGGACTTCTAGCTCCTGGCCTGGTTCAGCGCGGCGGCCAGCGTGCGCTCGGCCAGTGGCAGTTTGAAAGCATTCTCGGGCGTCGGGCGGGCACCGGCGAAGAGGCGGCTGGCGACGGCCTTGGCGCCTTGGGGCATCTGCGCCTCGGCCGCCTCCACACGCCAGGGCTTGTGGGCCACGCCACCCACGGCCACGCGGCCACCGCCACCCGGCTGCACGATGGCCGCGACGGACACCAGTGCGAACGCATAGGAAGCACGGTCGCGCACCTTGCGATAGACATGCGTGCCGCCGAACGGCGCGGGCAGCGTGACGGAGGTAATCAGCTCGCCCGGCTGCAGCTGGGTCTCGATGTGCGGCGTGGCCTCGGGCAGGCGATGGAAGTCGGCGATCGGGATGACGCGGGTGGCACCGTCGGCACGCACGGTTTCCACCGTGGCGTCCAGCACGCGCATGGCCACTGCCATGTCGCTCGGGTGGGTGGCGATGCAGGCGTCGCTGCTGCCGATCACCGCCAGCTGCCGGCTGTAGCCGCCGATGGCCGAGCAGCCGCTGCCGGGCTGGCGCTTGTTGCACGGCATGTTGGTGTCGTAGAAATACGGGCAGCGGGTGCGCTGCAGCAGGTTGCCGGCCGTGGTGGCCATGTTGCGCAGCTGGCCCGAAGCGCCGGCCAGTAGCGCGCGCGACAGCACGCCGTAGTCGCGGCGCACCGCCTTATGGGCCGCCAGGTCGCTGTTGCGCACCAGGGCGCCGATGCGCAGCCCGCCCTGGGGCGTGGCTTCGATGGTGTCCAGGCCGATGCCGTTCACGTCCACCAGGTGGGTGGGGGTCTCGATCTGCAACTTCATCAGGTCGAGCAGGTTGGTGCCGCCCGCGACGAACTTGGCGCCGGGCTTGGCCGCCACGGCCGCGGCGGCCTGGGCCGGCGATGTCACGCGTTCGTAGGTGAAGGATTTCATGCCTTGGCCCCCGCCACTTCGGTGATGGCATCGACGATGTTGGAATAGGCGCCGCAGCGGCACAGGTTGCCGCTCATGCGCTCGCGCAGTTCCTCGGCCGACAGCAGCGGCTGCGCGGTGAGGTCGGCGGTGACATGGCTGGGCGAGCCCCGCTTGATCTCGTCGATCACTCCCACGGCGGAGCAGATCTGCCCGGGCGTGCAGTAGCCGCACTGGTAGCCGTCGTGCTTGACAAACGCGGCCTGCAGGGCATGCGGTGCCTGGGGCGTCCCGAGGCCTTCGATGGTGGTCACGCTGGCCCCCTCGTTCATCACCGCGAGACTGAGGCAGGACACCACGCGCCGGCCGTTCACCAGCACGGTGCAGGCACCGCACTGGCCGTGGTCGCAACCCTTCTTGGTCCCGGTCAGGTGCATGTTCTCGCGCAGCGCATCCAATAGCGTCGTGCGGGGATCCACCTCGAGTTGGCGAGGAGCGCCGTTGACGCTCAAGCGGACGGACAGGGGTGCGGCAGCAGCAGTCATGGTGGGGGGCTTGGGTTGGGAATGGGCCGTGGCAGGCACCGCCGTGGCGGCGGCCGAGGTTGCGCCGGCGATGAGCAGCTCGCGCCGCGAAAGCGGAAAGTGGGCGTTGGGATCCATGGGGCGTCCGTGTTGTGGTCGCGGTCGTGGGCCGCGGCTCGTGGGGTAGCGGGCGCAGGGCGCACCACTGGCTGGGAGCCTCCCGCAACTTCCCCACCGCAGTTGTAGGTGGCGGGCTGAACAGCGCGTGGGCGATGCATGGGGAGCGCGACCTAAGCCTGCCCAGCGGGTTGGTGCTCGAGCGACCTGGGCCCCGTCGCCCACCCGACGGCACCAACGAGAAACCCCTGGCGGCCAGGGGCCCCAGGGGTTCTCGAGAGAGAGGCGGGTCCGCTGCTGCGGACCGCGTCGACTCAGCGGTGGCGGTAACCGGCCGCCGTGGGCGTTCCGGTGCGCTTGGCCTGGAATTTCTTCCAGAGGAAGCCGGCAACGGCCATCAGAATCATCTTGCGCATGGGAGGGGTCCTCGTTGAGTGGAGCCCATATGGTCGCCGCGGGGGCGTTGCGGGGGTGTAGGAAGGGCGGGCGAGAGCCTGTCGGCGGGCCGACGGCCCTGCCGTCAGCTCGGCCGGCGCAGTGCCGATGCCAGCCAGTCGCACAGCGGGCTGGCCGGGTCTTCGAAGCCGTGGATGGCGCTGAAATGGTGGGCCTGGGGCTGCTCCAGCAACTCGGCCCGATTGCCCACGCCGCACCAGGCGTCGCGCCAGGCGAGGCTCTGGCGGGCGAACTCCGCCTGTTCGAGCCCGCCCCAGGTCAGCAGCACGGGCGTGGCGCAAGGGCGCACATGCAGTACGGGCGAGCAGCGGCGCACGGTGCCCTCGGTGAGCTGGATCTTCGGCTGCAGGTAGCTGTGGCGCAGGGGCGCCAGGTCATAGAGGCCGCTGGCCATCACCGCGGCGCGGAACGGGTCTTGCGGAAGGCCGTAGTCGCGCTGCCATGCGGTCTGCAGGCACATGGCCGCCAGATGCCCGCCCGCCGAGCTGCCGCCCACGGCCACGCGCTGCGGGTCGCCGCCGTGTTCGCCAACGTGGCGCAGTACCCAGGCGCAGGCGGCGCGCATCTGCCGCACGATCTCGTCGATGGAGACGGCCGGGCACAGCGCGTAGTCGGGCACCACCACGGTGATGCCGCGCCGCACCAGCCCGAGCGCCACGCAGCTGAATTCCTTGGACGACAGCGCCCGCCAATAGCCGCCGTGGATGAAGATGAAGACCGGCGCGCCCGGGGCGTCTGCCGGGAAGATGTCCAGCGTCTCGGCCCGCGTGGGGCCGTAGGGCACGTCCAGCGTGCAGCGCAGCGTGGCCCGCGCCAGGGCGCTGCGGTCCGCGAAATGCCGCATCTCCGCGGCGCGGTCCGCCACCGGCAGGGCGGTGTCGTACTGTGCGTCGATCTGCTCCTGGCTCGTGAATTCGCGGTACAGCGTCGCCATGCCCGTCTGCTTTCAGTCCGGCACGACGGCGGTGACTTCGATCTCGACCCGCGCGCGGTCCTCGATCAGACCCGCCACCTCCACGGCCGTCATCGCGGCATTGAAGCTGCCGATGATCTCGCGGAACGCCTTCCCGATCTCGGGGTAGGCCGCCACGTAGGCCTTGCGGTCGGTCACGTACCAAGTCATGCGGACGATGTGCTCGGGCCGGGCGCCGCCCTCGGCCAGCACGGCGACCACGTTCTGCAGCGCCTGCCGCGCCTGGCCCGCCAGATCGTCGGTGTGGAAGACGCCCTCGGCGTCCCAGCCGATCATGCCGGCGACGAACACCATGCGGCCACGCGCCGCGACGCCGTTGGCATAGCCGCGCGGGCGGGGCCAGCCGGGAGGAAGAAGAGTCTGCATGCAAGGTCTCCGGAAGATCGGTGGAAAGCGGGGGGAGGCGCGTCAGCGCGGCAGGCGCGCCAGCGCGTCCCGCACATCGTCGGGCAGGGCCCGCGCCCTGTGGGTCTTCAGGTCGGTAGCCACCAGCACCTGGCGGGACCGCATGCGCTCCTCTTCCCCCGCCCGGCAGTGCAGCGCCAGGGTGAGGGAGCTGTTGCCCACACGCTCCACGGCCAGGCCCAGCGTCACGTCGTCGCCCATGCGGCTGACGGCGCGGAACTCGCACTCCAGCCGCACGATGGGCATGCCGATGCGGCGCGGCCCGAGCAGCCCGGAATACGACACGCCCAGGCAGTCGTTGAACCAGTCCTCGACCAGGCCGTTGAGCATGACCAGGTATTGCGGAAAGAACACGATGCCGGCCGGATCGCAGTGGGCGAAGCGGATGCGCAGCGGCCGCTCGAAGACCACGGGCGATGGGGACGGGGCGGAAGGTTCGGTGGAGGCCATGAGGAATGTCGAGGAATTCATACGCCGATGTATTGCTGCCAGAGGCCCGGGTCGGCGGCCAGCGCCGCCGAATCGCCCTGCCAGACCACGCGGCCGCGCTGCACGATGGTGTGCCGGTCGGCCAGCTGGATGAGCCGCTGCACGTACTTGTCGATGACCAGGATGCTCTGGCCCTGCGCGCGCAGCTGCGCCAGGCAGTGCCAGATCTCTTCGCGCACCAGCGGGGCCAGGCCTTCGGTGGCTTCGTCCAGCACCAGCAGGTAGGGGTTGGTCATCAGCGCCCGGCCGATGGCCAGCATCTGCTGCTCGCCGCCCGACAGCTGGTTGCCCATGTTGCGCGACCGCTCGGCGAGCCTCGGGAAGAGGTCATAGACGCGCTCCAGCGTCCAGGGGTCGGGCGAGTGGTTGCGGTTGCCGGCGAAGGCGCGCAGGTTTTCGGCCACGGAGAGGTTCGGAAAGATCTGCCGGCCCTCGGGCACCACGGCCAGGCCCATGCGGGCGATGCGGTCGGGCTCCAGCCGCTCGATGCGCTCGCCCCGGAAGCGCACCGTGCCGCCCCGCGCCCGCACCAGGCCGAGCAGCGAGCGCACCGTCGTCGTCTTGCCCATGCCGTTGCGGCCCAGCAGCGTGGCCACGTCGCCCGCGTCGATGCGCAAGCCCACGCCGAACAGCACCTGGCTGCTGCCGTAAGCGGTCTGCAGGTCGTCCACTTCGAGGAGCGCGGGCCGTGCAGTGGGCTGCGCGGCAGAGGAAGTCGTCGTCATGCCGGATGCTCCTCGGACAGCTCGTCACCCAGATAGGCGCGCCGCACGTCGGGGTGGTTGCGGATCTCGGCCGGCGTGCCGCAGGCGATGACGCGGCCGAACACCAGCACCGAGATGCGGTCGGCCAGGCGGAACACGGCGTCCATGTCGTGCTCCACCAGCAGCAGCGTGGTGCTGCCGCGCAGTGACTGCAGCAGCGCCACCATGCGCTCCGATTCATCCGGCCCCATGCCCGCCATGGGCTCGTCCAGCAGCAGCAGGCGGGGCGCGGTGGCCAGCGCGAGGCCCACCTCCAGCTGCCGCTGCTCGCCATGCGCCAGCGCGCCGGCCAGCGCGTGCATCTGCGCGCCCAGGCCCACCCGCTCGACCACCGCTGCCGCTTCCGCGTAGCGAGTCCGCTCGGCGCGGGCGGCCTGCCAGAAGCGCATGCTGCTGCCCTGCCGCGCCTGCACGGCCAGGGCCACGTTGTCGAGCACCGAGAGGCGCTTGAAGATGCTCGTGATCTGGTAGGAGCGGGCCAGGCCGCGCAACACGCGCTCGGGCATGGACCGGCGGGTGATGTCGTCGCCGCCGAAGACGATGCGGCCTTCGTCGGGCGCGAGCATGCCCGAGATCTGGTGGATCAGCGTGGTCTTGCCCGCGCCGTTGGGGCCGATCAGCGCGTGCAGTTCACCGGGCTGCACGCGCAGCTCGGCATGGTCGGTGGCGACGAGGCCGCCGAAGCGCTTGACCAGGCCATCCACATGCAGCAGCGGCGCGGTGTCGGAACGGGCGGTCATGCGCGCGGCTCCCGCCGCAGCAGGCCGGCCAGCCCGCGCGGCGCGGCCAGCACCACCAGCAGCAGCACGGCCCCCAGGACGAACTGCCAGTGGATGGTGTAGGCGGCAAGCACCTCCTCCAGCAGCAGGAACACCACCGCACCGATGAAGCCGCCCCAGAGGTGCCCCACCCCGCCGAGGATCACCATCACCATCAGCAGGCCGGACTGGTTCCACTGCAGCAGCGAGGGGCTCACGAAGCTCGACTGGTTGGCCAGCAACGCGCCGGCCAGGCCGGCCAGCCCCCCGGCTAGCGTGAAGGCCGCGAGCTGGTAGCGATAGACCGGAAAGCCGATGGCGAGCATGCGGGTCTCGTTCTCGCGGATGGCCTGCAGCACGTGGCCGAAACGGGCGTTGAGCAGCCGCTGGATCACGAGGAAGGCCAGCACGAAGAGCACCAGCACCACGTAATAGAAGCGGGTGTCGTCGCCCAAGTCGAAGCCCCCGCCCAGCACCGAGCGGCCGGCCAGGCTGAGGCCGTCTTCGCCGCCCCAGGCCTTGACCGACACCATCAGGTAGAACAGCATCTGCGCGAACGCCAGAGTGATCATGATGAAGTACACGCCCCGTGTGCGCAGGCTGATGGCACCCACCACCAGCGCGAACAGGGCACTGGCCAGCACGGCGGCGGGCCAGGCGATCCAGGCCGACACCACGCCCTGCTGCATCAGGATGCCCACCGCATACGCGCCGATGCCGATGAATGCCGCGTGGCCGAAGCTGACCATGCCGCCGAAGCCCAGGATCAGGTTCAGGCTGGTGGCGGCCAGCGCGAAGATCAGGATGCGCGTGGCAAGCCCCACGTAGAACGCCTCGCCGAGCGCCGAGGCCACCAGTGGCAGCGCGGCCAGCACGGCCAGCAGCGGCAGCGTCCAGCGCAGGTGCAGCGCATGGTCGAGAAGGCCGGGCCGCGCCTCGTGCGGCGACACCGCCTGCGGCGCAGCGGGCGGCGAATGCGAGGAAGAAGAGGAAACGGTGCGCATGCGGAGGAATCTTTCGGCCATCGCGTCAGCCATGCGCCGGGAACAGCCCGCGCGGCTTCCAGAACAGCACGGCGGCCATCAGGAGGTAGATCAGCATGGAGGCCACCGCTGGGCCGGCGCCGCTCGCGGCCTCCGGCCCCAGCCAGTGGCCGAAGGCCAGCGGGATCAGCGCGCGGCCGGCGGTGTCGACCACGCCCACCAGCAGCGCGCCAAAGAGCGCGCCGCGGATGGAGCCGATGCCGCCGATCACGATCACCACGAAGGCCAGGATCAGGATGCTCTCGCCCATGCCCACCTGCACCGCCAGCAGCGGGCCCAGCATGCCGCCCGCCACCGCGCACAGCGCCGCCCCCAGGCCGAACACGGCCGTGAACAGGCGCCGCACGTTGGTGCCCATGGCCAGCGCCATCTCGCGGTTCGACGCGCCCGCGCGCACCTGCATGCCCAGCCGCGTGCGGGTGACCAGCACGTAGAGCAGCAGCGCCACGCCCAGGCCCACGCCGATGATGAGCAGCCGGTAGGCCGGGTAGAAGAAGCCGGGCAGCAGCTCGACCGGGCCGGCCAGGCTGTCCGGCGGATTGAGCGCGATGGGCTGCGCGCCCCAGAGCATGCGCACCCCCTCGTTGGCCATCAGCAGCAGGGCGAAGGTGCCCAGCACCTGCGAGAGATGGTCGCGCTGGTAGAGCCGGCGCAGCACCGTCACTTCCAGCAGCATGCCGATCACCGCCGTGCCCACCACGCCGGCGGCAAGGCCGATCCAGAACGAGCCGGTGGCCGCCGCCGCCGTGGCGATCAGGTAGGCGCCCACCATGTAGAGCGAGCCGTGCGCCAGGTTGATCATGTCCATGATGCCGAACACCAGGGTCAGGCCGGCCGCCAGCAAAAACAGCATCAGCCCGAATTGCAGCCCGTTCAGGGACTGCTCCAGCACCAGCACCCCGGTCATGGCCTGGCCCCGTTCACGGCATCGGTGCGGATGGCTGCGCCGCTCATGCCACCGGCATCTTGCAGCTGCCGACGTAGGCGTCGGCGTGGCTCTTGAACACCGTGCCCAGCGTGCGGTTGGTGACGCGGCCCTGCGGGTCCTTGGTGATGACGCGCAGGTAGTAGTCCTGGATCGGGAAATGGTTGGTGTTGAACTTGAACGGCCCGCGCACCGATTCGAAGCGCGCAGCCTCCAGCGCACGGCGCACCGCCGCCTTGTCGGCCAGGTTGCCCTTGACGTCGCGCACCGCGCCGTCGATCAGGCGCGCCGCGTCGTAGCCCTGCGCAGCGTACAGCGTGGGCAGGCGGCCGTATTCCTTCTGGAAGTCGGCCACGAACTTCTTGTTGGCCGCGTTGTCCAGATCGTGCGCCCAGAGGGAGCTGTTGAACATGCCGAGCATGGGCTCGCCCACCGCCTTGATGACGTCTTCGTCGGCCGAGAAGCCAGGGCCGAACAGGGTCATGTCCTTGGACAGGCCGGCGCCGACGAACTGCTTGATGAAGTTGATGCCCAGGCCGCCCGGCAGGAAGATGTAGACCGCGTCGGGCTTGGCCGCCCGCATCTTGGCGATCTCGGCGCCGTAGTCCAGCTGGTTCAGGGGCGTGTAGCTTTCCAGCAGCACCTCGCCCTTGTAGAAGCGCTTGAAGCCGGCCAGTGCGTCCTTACCGGCGGGGTAGTTGGGCGCCAGCAGCGCGACCCGCTTGAAGCCCTTGTCCTGCACGGTCTTGCCGACGGCTTCGTGCAGGTTGTCGTTCTGGTAGCTGGCGCTGAAGAAATACGGGTTGCACTGCTCGCCCGCGTATTGCGACGGGCCGGCGTTGGCGCTGATGTAGAAGGTCTTGGAGGCGAAGGTGGGCGCGCCCACGGCCAGCATCACGTTGGAGAACACCACGCCGGTCATGAAATCGACCTTGTCGCGCTTGATGAGGCGGTCGGCGGTCTGGCGGGCCACGTCGGGGCTTTGCTGGTCGTCGGCCACCACCACCTCGGCGGGCAGGCCGCCGAGCTTGCCGCCGCCGTGCTTGACGGCCAGCTGAAAACCGTCGCGGATGTCGATGCCGAGGCCCGCGCCCGGGCCGGACAGGGTGCTGAGCAGCCCGATCTTGACCGCGTCCGCGGCCTGGGCCGAGAAGGCCAGGGCGGCGAGCGCGGCCACTGCCAGGGGCTTGAGCGGGGAAGCGGCGGAGACGGTCTTCATGGGGCTACCTTTCTGTCGGTGGAGGGGGTGGCTTGGCGGTGGTCAATGCCCGCGCCGGCAGTGCCGGCGGCACCGGCCTGGCCCAGGCGGAACCGCTGGAGTTTGCCTGTTTCGGTGCGCGGCAGGGAACTCGCGAAGGCCACGGCGCGTGGGTATTTGTACGGAGCCACCGTCTGCTTGACGAATTCCTGCAGCGTGCGGGCCATCTCGGGCCCCTCGGCATGGCCGGGCCGCAGCACCACGAAGGCCTTGACGATCTGGCCCCGCTCCTCGTCGGGCACGCCGATCACGCCGCATTCGGCCACCGCCGGGTGCTGCAGCAGCGCCTCTTCGACCTCGGGCGCGGCGATGTTGTAGCCGGCCGAGACGATCATGTCGTCGGTGCGCGACTGGTAGTGGAAGTAGCCGCTCTCGTCCATCAGGTAGGCGTCGCCCGTCAGGTTCCAGCCGTTCTGCACGTACTGCGCCTGGCGGGCATCGTCCAGGTAGCGGCAGCCGGTGGGGCCCTGCACGGCCAGCCGGCCCACGGTGCCGGGCGGCACCGGCCGGCCCTCCGCGTCGACCACGCGGGCGCGGTAGCCGGGCACCGCCGTGCCGGTGGCGCCCGGCCGCGCGCACGACTCGTCGGCCGAGATGAAGATGTGCAACAGCTCGGTGGCGCCGATGCCGTCGATGAGTTCGATGCCGGTGGCCTGCTTCCAGAGCGCCCGCGTGGCGGCGGGCAGCGCCTCGCCGGCCGACACGCACCGCCTGAGCGTGCTGGCGCGGATCGCGTCGCCGTGGGCCGCCAGCGTGCGGTACGAGGTGGGCGCGGTGAACAGCACGGTGGCACCGTAATCGCGGATGCCCTCCAGCAGCTGGGCGGGCGAGGCCTTTTCCAGCAGCACGGTCGATGCGCCCACGGCCATCGGAAAGAGCAGCAGCCCGCCCAGCCCGAAGGTGAAGGCCATCGGCGGGCTGCCGATGAAGACGTCTTCGGACGAGGGCCGCAGCACGTGGCCCGGCCAGCAGGCGCAGATGGCCATCACATCGCGGTGGAAGTGCATGGTGGCCTTGGGCACGCCGGTGGTGCCGGAGGTGAAGGCCAGGATGCAGGTGTCGTCGGCGGCGGTGTCGATGTTGTCGAAGCGGGCGGGCCGCGCCGCCATCGCGGCCTCCAGGCCCTGGGGCGACGGGTCGTTGAAGCAGCGCCACCGCCGCAGCACCGGGCAGGCCCGGGCCGCGGCCTGCAGCTCATCGGCCAGCCGCAGGTCACAGAGCGCATGGCTGACCTGGCCCTTGTCGATGATGGCCTGCAGCTCCTTGGCGCGCAGCAGCGGCATGGTGGCCACCGCGATGCCGCCCGCCTTCATCACCGCGAACCAGCAGGCCGCCAGCATGGGCGTGTTGGGGGCGCGCAGCAGCACGCGGTTGCCGGGCACCAGGCCCATGTCGCCCACCAGCACATGGGCGATGCGACTGGCCTGCGCCAGCAGGTCCGCATAGGTCCAGCGCAGGCCCGCGCCCCGCACGCAGAGCCGGTCGCCCCAGCCCCGGGCGACGGCCCGATCGAGCAGTTCGGCCCCACAGTTGAGACGCTCGGGAAACTGCAGCTCGGGCAGCTCGAAGAGAAACTCCGGCTGCATCGCGGCCGGTGGCAACCGGTCGCGGGCGAAGGTGTCGATGTGTGCGCTGGCCATGCGGAAACCCCCTTGTGGTGCGACGCGTCCGAAGATCCGAATCCGTTCTGCAGCGATGCCGTTGGCAGGCAGCGGCTTCAGCGGGCCGTGGCCGCATCGGCCGGCGCGCTCCAGGCGCGCAGCAGGTCGCGCGCGATGATGAGCTGCTGCACCTCGGTGGCGCCTTCGTAGATGCGCAGCGAGCGAATCTCGCGGTAGAGCCGCTCCACCGGCTGCTCGCTCACCACGCCCAGGCCGCCCCACAGCTGGACCGCCATGTCGATCACCTGCTGCGCGTTCTCGGTGGCGGTGAGCTTGGCCATCGCCGCTTCGCGGGTCACGTTGTGGCCCTGGTCGCGCATCCAGGCGGCGCGGTAGGTGAGCAGCGCGGCGCTGTCGATCATGGTGGCCATCTGCGCCAGCTTGGACTGCGTGAGCTGGAAGTCGGCCAGCACGCCGCCGAACATGCGGCGCCGCGTGGCGCGGGCCAGGGCTTCATCCAGCGCCCGGCGCGCGAAGCCCAGCGCGGCGGCGGCCACCGAGGTGCGGAACACGTCCAGCGTGCGCATGGCGATCTTGAAGCCCTCGCCCGCCGCGCCGATGCGCTGCGCGGCCGGAATGCGGCACCGTGTGAAGCGCAGCCGCGCCAGCGGGTGCGGCGCGATCACCTCGATGCGCTCGGCGATCTCGAAGCCGGGCGTGCCGGCGTCGACGATGAAGGCGCTGATGCCCCTGGCCCCCGGTGCTTCGCCGGTGCGGGCGAAGACCACGTAGAAGTCGGCGATGCCGCCGTTCGAGATCCAGGTCTTCTCGCCGTCCAGGAGGTAGTCGCCGCCCTCCTCTTCCTGACGCGCCGAGCAGGCCATGGCCGCCACGTCCGACCCCGCCTCGGGCTCCGACAGCGCAAACGCGGCGATGGCCTCGCCCGCCGCCACGCGGCCCAGGTAGCGGGCGCGCTGCTCGTCGTTGCCGGCCAGCGAGATCGCGCCCGAGCCCAGCCCCTGCATGGCGAAGGCGAAGTCGGCCAGTCCCGCATGGCGCGCCAGCGTCTCGCGGATCAGGCAGATCGCGCGGGTGTCGATGGCATCGCCCGCCTCGGCCGCCACCGCGTGCCGCAGCCAGCCGGCCGCGCCCAGGCTGCGCACCAGGGCGCGGCAGGCGTCGTCCACGTCGCGTCCGTGGGCGTCGGTCACGTGCTGCGCCGCCCAGGCGTCCAGGCCGCGGGCCAGTTCGCGGTGGCGCTCGTCGAAGAACGGCCAGTCGAGGTAGCGGGTGTCGCTCATGAGGGTTTCCTTGCGGCGCGGCGTGTGGGCGGCGAATTTCCGAATCAAATCAGGCTCTAGCGCCTGTTCCATAAGCGCTGGCAGCTATCGTTTTTATAGCGATTGCAGCGGGGGCGGGCTCAACGGCCCTCGAACACTGGCCGGCGCTTGTCGACGAAGGCCCGGTAGGCCCGCTCGAAGTCGCCGGTCAGCATGCAGAGGGCCTGGGCCTGGGCTTCGGCCTCGATGGCCTGGTCCACCGTCATGGCCCATTCCTGGTGCAGCATGGTCTTGGTGATGCCGTTGGCGAAGGTGGGGCCGGCGGCGATGTCCTGCGCCAGCTGCTGCGCCTCGGCGAGCAGCGCCTCGGGCTCGCACAGGCGGTTGAAGAAGCCCCAGCGCTCGGCCTCGTCGCCCGGCAGCGCGCGGCCGGTGTAGAGCAGCTCCGACGCCCGCCCCTGGCCGACGATGCGCGGCAGGATGGCGCAGGCGCCCATGTCGCAGCCGGCCAGGCCCACGCGGTTGAAGAGAAACGCCGTCTTGCTGCGCGCCGTGCCCAGGCGCAGGTCCGACGCCATGGCCATGATGGCGCCGGCCCCGGCGCACACGCCGTCGATGGCCGCGACGATGGGCTGCGGGCAGTGGCGCATCTCGGACACCAGCGCGCCGGTCATGCGGGTGAACATCAGCAATTCGGGCGCCTTCAGCTGCACCAGCGGGCCGATGATTTCATGCACGTCGCCGCCCGAGCAGAAGTTGCCGCCCGCGCCCTGCAGCACCACGGCGTGCACGTCGGTGGCCTGGCGCAGGCGGTGGAACAGGTCGCGCAGCTCGGCATACGAATCGAAGGTGAGCGGGTTCTTGCGCTCGGGCCGGTTCAGCGTGATGGTGCCCACGCCGCCTTCCACCTGCCAGAGGAAGTGCGTGGCGGCATGGCCCGCCAGCGTGGTGCGGTTGCCGGCGATGAGGGCGGGGTCGATGCGGTCGGTCATGGTGCGGTCTTCTTCGTGCGAGAGGGGGCGGATCGGGATGGGGCGGCGCGTGGCGCGCCGGAATCGGCCGCCGCGCCGGGTTCGGAGGAAGGCGCCGGCTGCCCGGCGCCGTGCTGCGCGAGCTGCACCCGCAGCCGGCCGAGCTGGTCGTAGAGCTGTTCCTTGTCGGCACCGGCCAGCCCCGCGAACATGGCGGTGAGCCAGGCCTCGTGCTCGGCCGCCATGGCGGCGAAGTCGGTGCGGCCCTTGGGCGTGAGCGCCACCCGCCAGGAGCGGCGGTCCACGGGGTCGTCCACCCGCGTGACCAGGCCCTCCTTGGCCAGCTGGTCGGTCAGGCCGGTGATGTTGCCGCCCGTCACCATCAGGTAGCGCGACAGCGCGTTCATGCGCAGGCCTTCGGGATGGCGCTGCAGCTGGGCCAGGTAGTCGAAGCGCGCCAGCGTCGTGCCAAAGCCCGCCCGCAGCCGCTGGCTGATCTGCTGCTCGATCTGCGTGCTGCAGGCCAGCAGGCGCAGCCAGATCTTCAGGTCGATGTGGTCGCCCGCGACGGCGCGGGCCTCGTGGCCGATGCAGTCGTCGGCCAGCATGGGCCCGGGCGATGGGTCGGCAACGGCTCTGCGCGCCATCTCACATCACCTCGCCGCCCGACACGGAGATCGACTGACCGGTCACCGCCGCCGCGCCGTCGCCGCAGAGCCAGGCCACCGTGTCGGCCACTTCGGCCGGCGACACCAGCCGCCCCTGCGGGTTGCCGCGCACGAACTCGGCCTGCGCCTGCTGGGCGCTGCGGCCGGTCTTGGCGGCAACGCGCTCCACGCTGTCGCGCACGATGTCGGTGTCGGTATAGCCCGGGCACACAGCGTTCACGGTGATGCCCTTGGCCGCCAGCTCCAGCGCCAGGGACCGCGTCAGGCCGATCACGCCGTGCTTGGCCGCAGCATAGGCGGCCACGTACGCATAGCCGCGCAGGCCGGCGGTGCTGGCGATGTTGACGATGCGGCCCCGGCTGCTGCCCGGGTCCGACGCGGCGGCAGCCAGCAGGTCGGGCAGGGCCGCCTGGGTGCAGCGGAAGGTGCCGGTCAGGTTCACGTCCAGCATGCGCTGCCAGTGCGCGGCATCCATGCGGTGGAACGGCGCGCTCTCGGCCTGGCCCGCGTTGTTGACCAGAATGGCGACCGGCCCGGCCGCGGCCCGGGCGGCGGCGAAAGCCTGCGCCACGCTCGCATCGGAGGTGATGTCGCAGGCCACCGCCAGCGCCCGGGCGGCGGCCGGCAGCTCGGCCGCCAGCGCCTGCAGCGTGCCCAGGTTGCGGCCCAGCAGGGTGAGCACGGCGCCTTCGCCCGCCAGCCGCCGGGCGATGGCCGCGCCGATGCCGCGCCCTGCGCCGGTGACGACCGCATGGCGGCCTTGCAGGGAAGCCATCAGTTCGCCTCCGCCTGTCGGGCGCGCTGCAGGGGCGACAGCGCGGCGGCCTGCGCGGCCACGGAGCGTTCGCGCTCCAGGTTGCGTTCCAGCTGCACCTTGCCGGCCTGGTACTGCCGGGGCCACTCCACCCCGAAGTAGCCGATGCGGGCCGCCTCGTTCAGCGTCCAGGCCGGGTTGGCCAGGTGCGGGCGGGCGACGGCGCAGAGGTCGGCCCGGCCGGCCGCGATGATGCCGTTGACATGGTCGGCCTCGGAGATCGCGCCCACCGCCATGGTCGGAATGCCGGCTTCGTTGCGCACGCGGTCTGCGAAGGGCGTCTGGAACATGCGGCCGTAGACCGGCTTCTCCCGCTTGCTCACCTGGCCGGCGGAGCAGTCGATCATGTCGGCGCCCGCGGCCTTGAAGGCACGGGCGATCTCGATGGCGTCGTCCGGCGTGATGCCGCCCTCCACCCAGTCGTGGGCCGAGATGCGCACCGACATCGGCTTGCCCTGCGGCCATGCGGCGCGCATGGCGGCGAACACCTCCAGCGGATAGCGCAGCCGGTTCTCCAGCGAACCGCCGTAGTCGTCGCTGCGCTGATTGGTGAGCGGCGAGATGAAGCTGCTGAGCAGGTAGCCATGCGCGCAGTGCAGCTCGAGCCAGTCGAAGCCGGCCTCGTCGGCCCAGCGGGTGGCCTGCACGAATTCGCCCCGCACCCGGTCCATGTCCGCCCGCGTCATGGCGCGCGAGGTGTCGCTCACGCCCTCCAGGTATTGCTGCGGCGACGCGGAGATCAGCGGCCAGCGCTCGCCTTCGGGCAGCGGCTGGTCGATGCCCTCCCACGCCGGCCGCGTGGCGCCCTTGGCGCCGGCATGGCCGAGCTGCAGGGCCATCTTGGCGGTGCCGTGGGCATGCGCGAAATCGACGATGCGCTTCCAGCCATCGCGCTGCGCCTCGTTCCACAGGCCCGGGCAGCCGGGGGTGATGCGGGCGTCGGGCGAGGGGCAGGTCATCTCGGCGAAGACCAGGCCGGCCCCACCCAGGGCGCGGGCACCCAGGTGCATCAGGTGGTAGTCGGCGGGCAGGCCGTCGGTGCACGAGTACTGGGCCATGGGCGAGACGACGACCCGGTTCTTGAGCGTGACGCCACGCAGCGTGAACGGCGTGAACATGGGCGGCACGGCGCGCCGGTCGGGCCGGCGCTGCGGCAGGCCGGCCTGCTGGGCGATCCAGTCCTCGTAGCGCTCCACGTAGCCGGCATCGCGCAGCCGCAGGTTCTCGTGGCTGATGCGCTGGCTGCGCGTGAGCAGCGAATAGGCGAACTGCTCGGGCGGCAGGCTGGCGTAGCGGTCCACGTTCTCGAACCACTCGGTGGAGTTGCGTGCCGCGTTCTGGATGCGCAGCACCTCCACGCCGCGCACCGCCTCGTACTCGGCGAGCGCGGCGGCCAGATCGCCCGGCTGGCGGCCGATGCAGCGGGCCAGCTCGATCGCGTCTTCCAGCGCCAGCTTGGTGCCCGAGCCGATGGAGAAGTGCGCGGTATGGGCCGCATCGCCCATCAGCACCACCGGCGCATGGCCGTTGTGGTGCACCCAGCGCTGGCAGATCACGCGCGGAAAGCGGATCCACTGAGCCGAGCCGCGCAGGTGGCTGGCGTTGGAGATCAGCGCGTGACCGCCCAGGTGCCGGGCGAAGAGCCGCTCGCAGAAGGCGATGGCCTCATCTTTTTCCATCGTGTCCAGCCCGGCGGCGCGCCAGACCTTCTCAGGCGCCTCGACGATGAAGGTGGAGGTGTCGTCGTCGAAGCGGTAGGCATGCGCCTGGAACCAGCCGTGCTCGGTTTTTTCGAAGGCGAAGGTGAAGGCGTCGAACAACTGGTGCGTGCCCAGCCAGACGAAGCGGCACAGGCGCAGGTCGATGTCGGGCTGGTAGGTGGCGGCGTACTTGGTGCGTATGCGGCTGTTGAGGCCGTCGGCGGCGATGACCAGGTCGGCGTCGGCGTAGTCTTCGTCGCTCTGCACGTCGGTCTCGAACACGAGCTCTACGCCCAGCTCCTCGCAGCGGGCCTGCAGGATGTTGAGCAGACGCTTGCGCCCGATGCCGCAAAAGCCGTGGCCGCCCGAGCGCACGGTCTGCCCGTGGATGTGGACGTCGATGTCGTCCCAGTGGTTGAAGGCATCGAGGATCTGCGCGGCGGTGACCGGATCGGCCGCCTGGAGGTTGCCGAGCGTCTGGTCGGAGAACACCACGCCCCAGCCGAAGGTGTCGTAGGGGCGGTTGCGCTCGATGACGCGGATGTCGTGGGTCGGGTGCTGCAGCTTCATGAGCAGCGCGAAATACAGCCCCGAGGGCCCCCCGCCGATGCACACGATCTTCATGGCCTGCCGCCTTCCCGAGTCCCAAAGCGGTCAGTTTGGTTCTCAATAGTTTAGTTGTCAACTAAATGGGTGCCAGCAGAAACCCTGGGTCCGGACGTGCCGGCCAGGCTGGAGTCGGGGGCCGGCGGGCGGTCGCGCCCGCGCGGCCCGAGACTGCGCAAAGCGCGAAACGCGGTCTCAGGAAACGGCGTCGTCGGTGGCTGGCGGCCCGCCTGCCAGTGAGCGGCACTCCACCGCGACGCCATAGAGCGACAGCAGTCCCAGCACGTGGCCGACCGCGACGCCGGGCTCGCCCGCCTCGACGCGGCCGATCGTCTGCACATGCACGCCCAGCCGGGCGGCAGCGGCCGCCTGCCCCTCGCCCGCCGCCAGGCGCGCCTGCCGGGCCGCGGCGCCCAGCGCACGGATGGCGGCGAGTGCCTCGCCGGAAATGTCTACCGATACACGTTTGCCTTGAGCCATGCCGCGATTCTGACCGGGCTTCAGCCCTTGTGGCGCCGGCAGCGGTCGGAGCAGTACTTGACCTCTTCCCAGTTCCGGGCCCAGCTGCGGCGCCAGGTCATGGGCAGGCCGCAGGCGGCGCAGAGCTTGCTGGGCAGGCCGGCCTTGTTGCCGGCATGCGAGGTGCGGCCGCCGTCTGCGGCGGAAGAAGATTTGCCCCGGGCCATCGGCGGATGGTATCCCGTCCCACAGCACACGCCGCCTGCCGCCCACCCCCGCACCACGGAAGGCAGGGTTTGATGGGCGTCACGTTCAACACCCCTCGGGAGACGACCGCATGAGCACCTCGCACCGCAAGAAAAAGAAGAAGACCAGCCGCGCCAGCCCCTGGAACAAGCGCAACCCGAAATCCACCCAGCGCAGCAAGCGCCTGACCCCCGCGCAGAAGGCGACCGCCAAACGCCGCGCGAAGAAGGCGGGCCGGCCCTATCCGAATCTGGTGGACAACATGCACGTGGCGGCGAAATCCTCCAAATCCAAATCCAAATCCAAATCCAAATCCAAATCCAAGTCCAAGTCCAAGTCCAAGTCCAAGTCCAACTCCTGACCACGCTCCCGCTTTCGCCCCCATGACCGCCGCCCTTCCCACCCCACCGCAGGCCGCAGTGGAGGCGCGCATCTTCTCGCTGCTGTCAGAGCGGCAGCCGGGCGCGACCATCTGCCCCTCCGAGGTCGCCCGGTCTTTCGCCGGGCCTGGCGGCCCCTGGCGTGAATGGATGCCGCAGATCCGCGAGGTGGCGCAAGAACTCGCGAGGGCCGGCCGCCTGCGCGTGACCCGGCAGGGTGTGCCGGTCGATGCCACCGCGCCCGGTGGTCCCATCCGGCTGGGCAGGATGGACGAATGACGCGGCGGGGTATGGACGTGTCGGACACGGAGACGAAGGGCGCGGCGCAGCCCCATCCCGTGACTCCGGACGGCCGCTACTTCGTGGTGCGCGGCCGGTTGTGGCGCATGGCCGACCCTTCCCTGGCCGAGGACGTGCGCGGCACGCTGGTGCGCCGGCTGATGGCGGCACGGCGGGCGTTGCGCGGGCACGGCACCGAGGAGGAACGGGCCGCCGCACGCGGCGAGGTGCAGCGCACGAAGGAGGCGCTGGGCGAGCGCGGCCCGGTCTGGTGGACGGACGGAGCGCCGGACGAGAACCGCAAGCTGGTGCGCAATTCGTCCTATGCCGCCTGGGGCCGCTCGGCCGGCGTCGCGGAGGCACCCACTCCCGGAGCGGGCCGCAAGGCGCGAGCCAGGTAGGGGCCGGTGCGCGACGCCGCATGCCGTGCCACCTCTTGCGGCGTGCCGGCCACGACGATGCAACCGCCCTCTTCCCCAGCGCCCGGTCCCATGTCGATGACCCAGTCGCTCGAGGCGGCGAAGTGCATGTCGTGCTCCACCACGACGACGGTGTTGCCGGCCTGCACCAGCGCGTCCAGTTGCACCAGCAGCCGGTCCACGTTGGCCGGATGCAGCCCGGTGGTGGGCTCGTCCAGCACGTAGAGAGTGTGGCCGCGCTGCGTGCGCTGCAGTTCGGTGGCGAGCTTGATGCGCTGCGCTTCTCCGCCCGACAGCTCCGTCGCGGGCTGCCCCAGCCGCAGGTAGCCGAGGCCAATGCCCTGCAACACCTGCAGCGGGCGCAGCACGGAGGGCTCACCCGCGAAGGCCTCGCAGGCGGCATCGACGGTGAGGTGCAGCACGTCGGCGATGGTGAGCCCGTTCCAGGTGACGGCCAGCGTGTCGGGGTTGTAGCGCGCGCCGTGGCATGTCGGGCACGGCGCATACACGCTCGGCAGGAACAGCAGCTCCACGCTCACGAAGCCTTCGCCCTCGCAGGTCGGGCAGCGGCCCTTGGCGACGTTGAACGAGAACCGCCCGGCGTCGTAACGCTTTCTGCGCGCTGCCGGCGTGGCGGCGAAGAGCTTGCGCACGGCGTCGAACAGTCCGGTGTAGGTCGCGAGGTTCGATCGGGGCGTTCGGCCGATGGGCTTCTGGTCGACCTGCACCAGCCGGCCCACCTGTTCGGCGGCGCCGCCCAGCCGCCCGCGCGTGGGGGCCGCCGTGTCGTGGGCGCCGCCGGCGCCGGGGTCGTCGTCGCCCGCGGCGGCATCCGGCGGGCCGCCCGCCAGCGCTTCGTCGCCGGCGGGCGATACCTCGTCGCCCAGGCGCTGCGCCACGAGTTCCAGCAAGGCATGGCTGACCAGGCTCGACTTGCCGGAGCCGGAGACTCCGGTCACCGCCGTGAGGCAGCCGAGGGGGAAGGCGGCGTCCACCCCGCGCAGGTTGTGGCGGTGCACGTCTTCCAGCGTCAGCCATTCTTGCGGCAGGCGTGGCGCGCGGCGCGGCCGGTCGGCGGCGCCTTCGAAGAGGTAACGCCGCGTCTGCGATTCGGGCACGTCGGCCAGGCCCTGCGGCGGGCCGCTGTAGAGCACCCGGCCGCCGCGCTCGCCCGCCTCGGGGCCAACGTCCACCAGCCAGTCGGCCCGGTGCATGGTGGCGACGTCGTGCTCCACCACGAAGATAGAGTTGCCCGCTGCCTTCAGCCGCTCCAGCGCCGTCAGCAGGGCTTCGGTGTCGGCGGGGTGCAGCCCCGCGGAGGGCTCGTCCAGCACATAGACCACGCCGAAGAGCTGGGATGCGAGCTGGGTGGCGAGCCGCAGCCGTTGCAGTTCACCCGGCGAGAGCGTGGGCGTGGCGCGGTCGAGCGACAGGTAGCCCAGGCCCAGCTCGGTCAATGCGCGGATGCGGCCCAGCAATTCGGTGGCGATGCGCTGGGCCGCGATCTGCTTTTCGGCCGACTGCGAGGGCGTGCGCCGCACGTCGGGCGCGGCGGCATGGGCCGAGCCTCCGGCGGCCACGCGGGCGGCGGCGGCGCGGTCGCGCGCGGCGCGGGGCAGCGGCTCGTCGCCGCCGGGTGGGGCGGCGGTGCCCGCCTGTCCTTCGGCCGCCGGCTGCAGCACGCTCGCCAGTGCCGCCAGCGGCAGGTGCGTGAAGTCGCCGATGTCCAGGCCCTGGAAGGTGACGGACAGCGCCTCGGGCTTGAGCCGCTTGCCATGGCACACGGGGCATGGCGTGCCCACCATGAAGCGCGACACCTTGCGCTTCATCATCGCGCTCTGGCTGGTGGCGAAGGTGTGCATGACGTAGCGGCGCGCGCCGGTGAAGGTACCCATGTAGCTGGGCTGCTGGTTCGCCCGGCGTGCACGGCGCGCCTCCTGCAGCGTGAAGCCGGCATACACCGGCACGGTGGGCTGCTCTTCGGTGAAGAGGATCCAGTCGCGCGTTTTCTTCGGCAGGTCGCGCCAGGGCACGTCGATGTCGTGCCCCAGCGTGGTGAGGATGTCCCGCAGGTTCTGCCCCTGCCAGGCGCTGGGCCAGGCGGCGACGGCCTTCTGCCGAATGGTCAGCGAGTCGTCGGGCACCATCGAGGCTTCGGTCACTTCGTAGATGCGGCCCAGCCCGTGGCAGTGCGGGCATGCGCCCTGGGGCGTGTTGGGCGAGAAGTCTTCCGCATACAGCATGGGCTGGTCTGCGGGATAGTGCCCGGCGCGCGAATACAGCATGCGCACCAGGCTGGAGATCGTCGTGACGCTGCCCACCGACGAGCGCGCCGTGGGCGTGCCGCGGTTTTGCTGCAGTGCAACAGCGGGCGGCAGTCCGTCGATGGCGTCGACCTGCGGCACGCCGACCTGGTCGATCAGCCTGCGGGCGTAAGGAGCGACCGACTCGAAGTAGCGCCGCTGCGCCTCGGCATAAAGCGTGCCGAACGCCAGCGACGACTTGCCTGAACCGGAGACGCCGGTGAACACCACGAGGGCATTTCGGGGGATCTCGACGTCGACGTTGCGCAGGTTGTGTTCGCGTGCGCCGCGCACCCGGATGAAGCCGTCCGCAGCAGGGTTGGAAGGGCCGAGGACGGGAGTCATGTAGGGGAGATGCAGCGGCTATGGAAGAGGCGAGCGGGTTCGCGGTCGGTCGCCGTGCGTTCGCCACCGCCCACCCGCGAGCCCCGTGGCGCGGTGGGCCCCGCAAGGGGTGGCGCCGTGGCATGGCCGGCCACGGATCAGCGTTGCGGCGGTTCGGTCTGGGCGGGCACCGCGACGTGCGGCGACTCGGTGCCGTAGCTGCTGGCCGGGTCGTAGAGCTTGTCGCGCCACATGAAGGCCACCGCCGCAACGACGATGGCGGCAACGGCCACGGCCGTGCCGATCACCCCGATGCTGGGCGCGCGGTGCTTGGTCTGGGCGGCGTGGGGCTTTTCACTGAGCGGGGCGTCCGGTCCGGACAGGGGCTTGGTGGCGGGCATGGCGTTCTCTCCTGGAGCTGAAGAAGCCAAGCTAACCACGCCCCCGCCCCAGCGCCTGTCGGACAAGTTGCAAGCTGGTGTCAGCCAACCGTCTGTGCGAGCCCGCGGCGCATCAGCAGTCACCCGGCGAACCAGCGCGCCGGCACCGTCACCAGGGCCGGGAAGAGCACCATCAGGAACATGACACCGAACTCGGCGGCCATGAACGGCAGCACGCCCCGCGTCACGTCGTCCATGCGCATCCTGCCGACCCCGGCAACGACGTTCAGCACCACCCCCACGGGCGGGGTGATGAGCCCGATGGAATTGTTGATGATGAACATCACGCCGAAATAGACGGGGTCGATGCCCGCGGCATTCACGACGGGCATGAGCACCGGCGTGAGGATGAGGATCGTGGGTGTCATGTCCATGGCGGTGCCGACGGCCATGACCAGGACCATGATCGCCATCATCAGCAGGACCTTGTTGCCCAGGAACGGCTGCAGCATGCCCACGATCTTGTTCGGCAGGTCGGCGACCGTGATGAGCCAGGCGCTGACCATGGCAGCGGCGATCAGCAGCATCACCACCGCACTGGTCTTCGCGGCCGTGACGAACACGGCGTAGAGCGCCCTGAACGACAGCTCGCGGTAGATGACGGTGGCCACGAAGAACGCGTACACCGCGGCCACCACGGCGGCCTCGGTGGGCGTGAAGACTCCCATGCGCAGGCCGACCAGGATGATCACCGGAAGCAGCAGCGCCCAGCCGGCATCGCGGGCGGCGCGCCAGACCTCGCGCGCGGACTTGCGCGGCGGCGGCTGGATCTTCTCGTTGCGCACCAGCCAGGCCCAGGTGACCCACAGCGCCCCGCCGATCAACAGCCCCGGCACGATGGCCGCGAGAAAGAGCTTGGAGATCGAGACGTTGGCCGCCACGCCGAAGATGACCAGCCCGATGCTGGGTGGAATGACGGGGCCGATGACCCCGGTGGCCGCGATCAGCCCGCCCGAGCGGGCCTTGTCGTGGCCAGCCGCCACCATCATGGGCAGCAGCAGGGCCGACAACGCGGCCGCATCGGCCACGGCGGAGCCCGACAGCGCGGAGAGCAGGCAGCCGGCCATGATGGTGACGTAACCCAGCCCTCCGCGAATGTGGCCGACGAGGGCGAGCGCCAGGTTCACGATGCGCCGTGAGAGGCCGCCGACGTTCATGATCTCGCCCGCGAGCATGAAGAAGGGCACCGCCAGGAGCGGAAAGCTGTCGGCGCCGCCGACCAGGTTCTGCGCCAGGATCTGCGCATCGAAGAGATCGAGCTGCCACATCAGCGCCACCCCGCTGGCCAGCAGGGCGAATGCGATGGGCATGCCGATGGCCATCGCCAGCAGCAGCGAGCCCAGGAATACGGTGATGGTCATCGTGCGCTCCCCTGGGAACCGGCTTCATGGTTGGCGACTGAGGCGGGCGGCAGCACCTGCGCCAGTGCGGCGGCCTCTTCCGACTCCTGGATGGTGACCAGTTGGTCGTCGGAGATCCGGCCCGTCAGCAGGCGCAGCAGGTTGCCCAGCAGCAGCACGCCGGCGCCCATGGCGAACACCAGCCCCGCGAGGTAAACGATGGCCATGGAGGCGCCGGTGACCGGCGCGGTCACCTCCCAGTTGATCTTGATCTGGGCCAGGCTGCCATCGGCCAGCAGCCACAGGATGTAGAGCATGATGCCGTGGCTCGCCGCGAGGCAGAGCTTCTTGCCCCACGGCGGGAGCTTGGACACCACCATGTCCACGCCCAGGTGCGAGTTTTCCCGCAGCGCCACGACCGCCCCGAGGAAGGTGATCCAGATGAACAGCCACCTCGACACCTCCTCCGACACGGTGATGCCGGAATTGAACCCGTAGCGCAACACCACGTTGCCGAACACCAGCACCACCATGACGGCAAGGCAGGCTGCCAGCAAGGCCTCGATGGCCCTGCAGATTCCGTCGATCCAGACACTCATGAACAACCTTCCTCTACTTTCAGATGCCGGGCAGCCCCGGCGGGGAGCTCACGCCGACGCCGTCTGCACGATGTCGTGCAGCGCGCGAAGCGCCGCCAGGTAGGAGTGCGGCCCCAGGCCCTGCACGGTGCCCTTGACGGCCGGGGAGATGATCGAATGCGCGCGCCAGGCTTCGCGCGCGGCGATGTTGGACATGTGCACCTCGACCACCGGAAACGGCATGGCCTTGATCGCGTCGTGCAGCGGCACGCCATGCTGCGTCAGCCCCGCCGGATTGACCAGCGCGCCTTGCGCATCGTCGATGTGCTGGTGGAGGAAGTCGATCAACTGGCCCTCGTGGTTGGACTGGAGGATGGCCACTTCGATCTTCAGCTCACGGGCCAGCGATTCGATGCGCTCGTTGATCTGCGCCAGCGTGGTGGTGCCGTAGATGTGGGGTTCGCGTCGGCCGAACAGGTTCAGGTTGGGGCCGTGGAGGACGAGTATTTTCATGGGCGTATCGGCTGAGGCTTCAGGGGTTCAGGGCTTCACGATGCGGGCGAGCTCGTCGTTGTAGAGCTTCACGATCGCCGGGTCGTACTGGGTGGAGAACTTCTCGACCACGGGCCTGGCCACCTCGCGCATGCGCGCCTGCTCCTTGGCGCTGACCTCGTTGAACTGCGCGCCCTTGGCCTGCAGCTCTTCCACCGCCTTCTTGGCGGCGGCGCGGCTCGCCTGCCGCTGGTAGCCCCGCGACTCGTCGGCGGCTTCGTGCATCCACTTCTGCTCCGCGGGCGTCAGCTGATCCCAGAACTTCTTGCTGACCAGGATGATGTTGGCCGCATACACATGGTTGGTGGCGCTGACGAACTTCTGCACTTCATAGAACTTGTTCGACAAGATCACCGCGAACGGGTTTTCCTGGCCATCGACCGCCTTGGCCTCGAGGGCGCCATACAGTTCGGCGAACGGCATGGGCACCGGGTTGGCCCCGAAAGCCTTGAAGGTTTCGAGAAACACCGGGTTGGGAATCACGCGGATCTTGAGCCCGCGCAGGTCTTCCGGCTGGTTGATGGGGTGCTTGCTGTTGGTGACGTTGCGAAAGCCGAGATCCCAGTACCCCAGCGCCACCAGGCCCCGCTTGGGCAGTTGGTCGATCAGCGCCTTGCCCAGCGGCCCGTCCAGCAGCGCATCGGCCTGCTCGAAGGTCGTGACCGCGAAGGGAAAGTCCAGCAGGCCGAATTCCTTGACGATGCCGGCCAGCGACGTGGTGGCGGGCGAATACATCTGCTGCACGCCGCCCTGCAGGGCCGATTGCTGCTGCTGCTCGGTGCCCAGCTGGTTGGCCGGGAACTCCTGCACCTTCATCTTGCCGCCGCTCTTGGCCGCCAGGCTTTCGGCGAACCGCTTCACGCCCAGGCTGACGGGATGGTCGGTGTTGTTCAGGTGGCCGAACCGGATGACTCGCTCGCTCTGCGCGAACACGGGGCCGACGAGAGCGGCACACACGGCACAGGCCAGCACGCGGCGAAACAGCTTCATGGAAATCTCCTGGTTGAAAAAACTGGAGTGATTCTATTTTTTGTGGAAATTGTTTCCACTATGGAAATCCCTTCCCCAGCTCAACGCCAACCGCTGCCGATCGCTGCCCTCAAAAGCCAACGGCCGTGCGGATGGCACGGCCGTTGGCACCATGGGTCGGAGCAAGCGGGCGAACGTACCGCCCGCCCTGCCCCAGTTCTGCGCCGGTCAATACACCACGATCTTGCCGGTGGGTCGCGGACTGAAGCAGTCGTTGTAGAAGTACTCGCCCGGCTGGGTGAAGGTGTACTGGGCGGACTGCCCTGGCGCGAGGCGGAAGTTGAACAGGCCCTCGAAGAACTGCGTGGCGCAGTGCGTGTTGGCGTTGTCCGCGGGGTTCGTGAACGTCACGGTCGTGTTCACGGGCACCCGCATCCAGGTAGGCGTCATGGCGTTGACGGCGGTCGATTCCGTGGTGCCCGGCGCGTTGACACTCGTCGGCACGCGAGCCAGCACCACGGTATTGCGGTTGGGCAGCGCGGCCCCTTCCACCGCCGAGCCGGACACCGGGCGCCGCACCTGCGGTGGCGTGGGCGTGGCCGCCTGCGGCACCTTGCCGCCGACCTTGAACGCCCAGAGGAAGTCGCCGCGCGGCGCGTCGCTGTACGGAATGGAGGTGCCGCCGGCATACACCGCGACGTACTGCTCGCCGTCCACTTCATAGGCGATCGGGCTGGCGCTGATGGCCGCTCCGGTCTGGAAGCGCCACAGCTCGTTGCCGCTGTCCGCATCCAGGCCCAGCAGGTTGCCATCGGGCTGTCCGATGAACAGCAGGCCGCCCGCCGTGGACAGGATGCCGTTGCCGTGCGCCAGGGAATACGGCATGAGCTTCTTCCAGCGCACGAGGTTGGTGCTCGGGTCCACCGCGACGACGCCGCCCGTCATGTACGAGCCGGGTGGCCGCAGCCCATTGCTGGCCTCGGTCAGCGAATGCGCCGCGCCGACGAAGCCCATGCCGGTGTAGACCAGCCCGGTCTGCGGACTGAACGACTGGTGGTTCCAGTTGGCGCCGCCGCCATGGCCCGGCATCGACAGGATGGGCACGTCCCAGTGCGGGTCGTAGAGGCAGCCGCGCGCGTAGTTGGGCACGGCGCGGTTCGGGTCGCCCGGCACGGCGGTGCCCAGCGGCTGGTCGGAGATGCAGGTCTCCGTCCAGGCGCCCTGGCGCGGAATGGGTTGGGTCGGCCAGGTCGCCTGCCGCGCGTCCTGCTTGACGGGCACCTCGTCGATGCCCAGCGGCGCCGTGCCGTCCTTGCGGTCGAGGATGTAGTACATGCCGGTCTTGCTGCCGTAGATGACGACCTTGCGCATCTGCCCGTCGATCTTCACGTCGGCGAGCACCGGCGACATGACGTTGTCCATGTCCCAGATGTCGTGGTGCACGGACTGGAAGTGCCACTTGTAGGCGCCCGTGGTGAGGTCCAGCGCCACGATGGAATTGGCGAACAGGTTCAGGCCCGGCCGCTTGGAGCCGTCCTGCGACGAGCCGCCGCGCACGTTGCCGAACGTCCAGTAGACCAGGTTCATCTCCGGATCGACGGCGGGGTGGATCCAGGGCGTGGCGCCCGTGCGGTCCGCCTCGGCCGCGCCGCCCCAGGTGTCGTAGCCCTTCTCGCCCGCGCGCGGAATGCCCCAGAAGACGTTCAGCACGTTGCCGTTGGTCGCGTCGGCGGAGAAGGCCGCTCCCCGGTTCCCGTCGTTGGTGCCGATGTGGAGGCGGCCGTTGTGATAGACGATCGCCACCTTCTGCACCGCGCCGAGGTAGTTCGGATCGTTGGTCGCGGACGGGTACTGCTTGATCCACGCCACCTCGCCCGTGGCCTGCTTCAGCGCAACGAGCCGGTTGCCGTTGGCGACCGTGTACACCAGGCCCAGGTCCTTGGCCACCGCCACGCCGCGCCGGGTGATCACGCCGTAGGGCGTGGTCCACTTCCAGCGGGTCGCGCCCGTCTTTCCGTCCACGGCGATGACGTTGCCGGCGGCGGATTCGATGTAGATCACGCCATCCACCGCGACGGTGGTGCTCTGGTTGGTGCCGGTGGTCGCGCCGCCCTCGATGCGGTTGACCCAGGCGCCGCCCAGCTGGCCGACCGTGCCCTTGTCCACCCGCCCGAGGGACGAGTAGTTCTGGTTGCCCAGGTTGCCGCCGACTTTCGGGAAATCCTTGTCCCCCGGAGTGCAGCAGTCCTTGAGCAGCGCTGCCATGCTGCTGGTGGGGGCACTGCCGCCGCTGCCGCCGCACCCATAGAGCAGCGCGGAAATGGCCAGTACCGTCGCGGACAGGGCGCCCAGCGCCCGGTAGTTCGATGTCATGTGTGTCTCCGTGAAAGGTCGAACAGCATTCAGCTGGCGGCCGCAGGCGTGCTGGGGGTGGCGGGCGTGGTGGATGCCGCGGGCGTCGAGGTGCAGAAGGGCAGCAGGCCCATGGTCGACTTCACGCCCTGGACCACCATCTTCTGGAACGCGGCCGCCCCGGGGCCGGTGGAGTTGGCCTGGAACGAATGGGTGTTGTGGCCTAGCGTGGTGAGCCAGGCGCGCCCACCGTCATAGAACTGGCACCACGCAACAGGGTGGAAGTCCTTGTGGCCCGGATGGGGCGCCGCCGTCAGCGGATTGAGCGTGGAGGTATCGACCTTGGCCAGGAACTTAACGCGCGTCGGGAACGGCGTGAGGTTGTACCACTCGTCCTGGAAGTCGAAGCGGGCCGCAACGCCCTCGGTCGATGGATCCGACTCCATGAGCTCCACCGTCCCCGCGCGGTTGGGGCCGTGGTTGTAGAAGTTGGCATTGCCCAGCAGGCCTTCGTAGTAGGGCCAGTTGTACTCGGCCCCGAACGCGTTGTGCAGGCCGACGAAGCCGCCCCCGCGCCGCATGTAGTTGCGCAGCGCCGTGCGGGCGGCGTCGTTGCCCGAGGTGACGGCTTCGTTCCAGAGCGTGTCGCGGTTGGAACTGGCGAAGATCACCGTCTTGTAGTTGTTGATGCGGCTGGCGAGCACGGACACGTCCTCGGTCCAGTCCGCGGCGATGCCCGCCTCTTCCATCATGCGCTTGAGTCCCGCCTGCATGATGTTGTCGGCATTCATCACCGGATTCAGGCCCGGGCCCATGGCGGTGCCCAGGTTGGCATGCCTGGGACCCGCGGTGCGCGAATAGATCAGCACGCGGTTGGGCGTGGAGGCGAAGGCGCCCCACTCGTTGTAGCACTTGGGGTCCACGCCCCGGCACACGTTGTAGTAGGTGTCGAAGCTGGCGCCAGCCTCTGCCACTGCGGGCGGGTCATCGTCGCCGCCCCCTCCGCCACAGCCACTCAATGACATCGCGAGCAAGGTCGCCGTGACGGCGGCGCCTGCAGCTGAACGTTGGAATTTCAAGATGGTCTCCTTGCATGGGGTGATGACGAACACGTCGTCCCGCCGGCGGCGGGATGGGAGCGAAGCGAAGCGACGAAGGATCTGCACTGCTGCCGTCGGGGCAGCCCGGCGGACACCGGCGGTTGCCATCCGGACGGAACAGGCGAGGCGGTCATCCCTCCGTCAGGATGGGCGAATGCTATGCTTAGTGGAAATCAATTCCACTATGGAAATCCCTTCCTTTTTATGCATCGGCGCGCAGTTAAACTGCCGCCATAACAGACCACGGAGAGTCCTATGAGCGGAGTGCTGGAGCGGGGATTTCAGGTGTTGGAGCGCCTGTCGGCTCACCCCGGGGGCTGCGCGCTGTCCTCGCTCGCCACCGAGCTGAAGATTCCGCTGAGCGCCACGCACCGCTTGCTGGCGGAGTTGATCCGGCTCGGGTACGTGCGGCAGTCGCCCGGCGACGGGCAGTACGTGCTGACCATCAAGCTGGTGTCGATGGGGCTTTCCTTCCTCAGCATCTCCGGCATCGTCGACATCGCCCAGCCGCTGCTGGACGACTTGGCGCTCGCCAGCGGCGAGCTGGTGCGCCTGGCCGTGGTCGACGGGGACGACCTGATCTTTGTCGCTAAATCGCAGGGCGCCACGAAGGGCCTGCGCTACGACCCGGACATGGGCTTGTCGGTTGCCCTGTCGTGCAGCGCGGCGGGGCACGCGTGGCTTTCCACCATGACGGACGACGACGCCCTGGCCATGCTGGCGAAGAAAGGCCTGGCCCTGCCCCAGGACCATGGCCCGAAGGCACCCACCACCCTGAAGGCCGCCATGGCCTGCGTGGCGGCGGCCCGTCGCCGCGGTTTCAGCATGATCACCGAGATGTTCGCCCCGGGCATGACCGCCATGGCCGCGCCCGTCTACGGCGACAAACGCGCGGCCATCGGCGTCGTCACCATTGCCGGGCCCCTCGTGCGCTTGACCCCCGAGCGGATGGAAGCGCTGGGTCCGCAGCTGCTGCTGGCCGCAGACAACGTCGCGCGGGCCAGCGGGGCATCCCAGATGTTCAAGAAGGTGGCCTGAGCGCGACCAGCTTGCGCTGCGCCGGGCTTCCGGCCACACCCGGCACGGGACCGGCAGGCCGCCCCGGACGGCACGGAGTGAAGGTCAGCGGCCTTGCGGGTGTTCGAGGAAGAACCGCAGCATTTCCGCGCTCGCGTCCACGCCGCCCGGGTACGTGTAGCTGCCCGCCGCGCTGCCGCCCGACCAGGCATGGCCCGCGCCGTGCAGCTTCCAGTACTCGACCGTGGTCCCGCCGCCCGCATCGGTATAGACGGTGCGGGTGTGCCGGTCGCCCCGGCCGGTTCTGCCCTGGCTCGCCTCGGACGCCCCGGCCGCCTGGCTGCCCGCCTGGGCGATGGCCGCGCCATTGCTCACATGCACGGTGGTATCGGCATCGCCGTGGAACACGATGGTGGGGACCGGAGCGCGCCGCCCTTCTGCACGCCCGGGGCCGTGCACCGCGGACGGCCCGCTTCGCATGACCGACAACGCCGACGCCACATCCGCCGCGCAGCCCTGCGGCAGCCCGGAATGCACGCCGACGGCGGCGAACACGTCGGGATAGCACTGGCCCATGATGTCCGCCATGGCGCCGCCGGCCGAGAGGCCCGCCACGTAGATTCGAGCCGGATCGATCGAATGCGCGGCGGCGACCGACTGCACCAGAGCCACGATGGCGGCGGGCTCCCCCCGCCCGCGCTGCTGATGCTGCGGCTTGAACCAGCTCCAACATTGCTGCGCGTTGTCGCGCTGCGCCTGCTCGGGGTAGAGCACCGCCACGCCGCGATCGCGCGCCAGCCGGTTCATCTGCGTGCCGGCGGCGAAGTCGTCCGCGTTCTGCGTGCAGCCGTGGAGCATCACCACCAGGGGCTTTGGCGACCCTGCGGCCACGCCTGCCGTGGCAGGGGCCTCGGGCGGCAGGTAGAGACGGTAAGCCAGCGTGCGACCGCGGTGCGTGAAGCTCTCCCGCAGCCAGCGCTCGCCAGTTCCGTCAGCCGGCGTGCTCGAGGCAGTGGCGCCGCGAGCGGTGCCCACGGAGGCAACCCCGGGGGATCGGGCGGGCGCTGCCGGCTCGTCGTCGATGATGCGGGTCAGCCCGTCGAGCACCCAGGCGGCCCCCCGTTCAGCGACCAAAGCCGGCTCCTGCACCGCAGGCTGCACGGCCGGTTGCTGCACGGCTCCTGGAGCCAGCCCGGCGTCGCGCAAGGCGCGCTGGATGACCTCGGTGGCCTCGGCCAGGCGGCCGGCCCGGGTGGACCGGGCGGCGTCGTCCATCCATTGCGAGAAGAATTGGTGGTTCATGGCGGGCTTTCTTGAATTCAATGAATGCGTGCGGCCAGCGCGGCCTTGACGGCACTGCTGGCCTGCAGCGACCCCAGCACGTGGATGGACTCGATCGTGGCCAGCGCCAGTTCGGGCGTCACCTCCGGGTCAATGATCGCGAGACCCAGCACGCGGATCTGCAAGCGCTGTCCGGCGGAGCGGGCTGCCTCCAGATCGGCGGCGCTGAAGCGCTGCAGCCCCAACACCAGCATCTTGCGCGCTACCACCTGCCTGAGCGCGTCGGCGTGCACCGCCAGCTGGCTGCGGATCGCCGTGCGGATGAAGTCCGTCCGGTTGCTGTAGAAGCTTTCGGCCACCAGCAGGTCGATCTGCCCGAGGTCGACATAGCCCAGGTTGATGGTGATCTTCTCGGAATCGCCGACCTTGGGCACCCGGGGGGCTGGCTTGGCAGTGCTCATTTGAACCATCCTTTCAACATCCACATACCATCCATATGGATGGCGTCACGGCATTTACAAGAGGTGGGTGCTGCCGGCTCTCGCCCAATCGTCCCTCCAAACGTTGGACATCTATGGCCGGGCCGCCGCCTCTCGCCCACGGGAGCCCCTAGACTGCGGCAGGCCACGCCCCATGACTCCACGACTTCATCCCCGTGCAACGCTCGCCTGACCCCACATCGACCCGCCGGCCCCGGCGGCGCTGGCTCGTGCCGCTGGCGGCCCTGCTCGGGCTCGCCTTGGTGTTGATGGCTCTCCGCGCATGGACGGACCGGCAGCTCAGCGCTCCCATCGCACAGGATTACGCGGCCTTCCTCGACACCCTGGCGGACGGCTCGGCACGGGCCAGGGTCTACCGCGCTTCCTACTTCCACCATTTCGCCCGGCCCACGGTCGCTGCACGCCATTTCGAGCAGGTATGCGCGACCATGCTGCGGATGGCCGAATCAGACGGGTGGGTGGTGCCCAGCCACTCGGCCCCCATGGCGCGGGGCTGTCGCCAGCACCAGCCGCGCTACGGCGGCGACGCCCTGCCCCGGGATTGACCGGCGGGGCGCGCACGGTCCACACGCCATGCGCGGCGCTGGACGACAGGTTGAAAAGCCTGGACAACATGGGTCGCACGGGCAGCCTGTCCTGTGACCTCGACTGGGTCCGCCGCGAGCGCAAGTCGGCACGGGATGGGCAGTACCGCCTGCGCCGCTGAAAGCTCTCTAGGAAGGCGCCGCGTTCAGCCGGTACGCGTCCCCTGACGAGACACGGCAGCACGGCGGTGTTGCAACGGCGCCTTGATCGCATCGAAGATTCGATAGCCAAAGCCATTGTTAACGAGTTATTCTCGCCATGCGCGAAACCGCCTGCGCACTGCTTTTCGAGAACGGCTGAAAGACATCCGGATGCGGTGCCTCCAGCGGCCGCTCATCTTCGCGTGGCGGCTGCCAACAGGAGGACTGTGTTCATGACCTCGATCTTGAGGCTTCGCTGGCTGGCCCTCTGGTGGGCTTTTGTCTTGTGCCTCGGCACGGCCGCCCACGCCCAATCCTCCGGCGCCGACAACGCCTTGTCGTTCGACGGGGTGGACGACCGTGTCGTCATGCCCTCCCTTCCGGCTCCGCTGCAGAACCTCACCGGCAGTGACTTCACCGTGCTGACCTGGATTCGTCCCAGCGGCACGGCCAACTTTCGGCGGGTGCTGTTCGCCCAGCAGAACAACGGCAATTTCTTTTCCATCGCCGTCAATACCGGCAACACACTCTACGCGTACGTCGTCGTCAACGGCACGAGCCACTCCGAGGCCACGTTGGGCTCGATTCCGGCGGGCGTCTGGTCGCACGTCGCCGTGGTCTGGAAATCGTCCAGCCAGTCGGTGAGCATATTCATCAATGGCACCCAAGCCGCCACCGGTAGCGGCGGCTCCAGCTCGACTGGCACGGACGGCATCATGACGCTCGGGGCGCGCTCGGATGGAGCGCAATTTTTCACAGGCAGTCTGGACCGGATGGCCATCTACCCCTCCGCGCTGGCTGACCTGCAGATCCAGCAGGCGGCCACGCAGTGCAACAGCTATCCCGCCGGGGCCACCAACTTCTATGCATTCGACGAGGGGACGGCCAACGGCAACAACACCGGGGTGACCACGTTGACGGACAGCGGGTCGGCACCGCAATCCGGAACGCTGCAGAACTTTGCCTTGACCGGTGCCACGTCGAATTGGGTGGATTCCACCGCCGGCGTGCGGTGCAGCGCGCCAGGGTCCGGCACCTCGACACCCGTCCCCTCGCTGGGCCCCTGGGCTTTGATCGGCCTGACTGGCTGCCTTGCGATGTGGGCCATGGGAGGGGTGAGGACGCGGCGGCACCGCTGAACCGAGCCGCGGCCATCTCACCCTCATCGCGGCACCTTCTCAGGACGCGGGCGGCGGACCGCCGCGCCCCGCCGTTCACTCCACCGTCACGCTCTTGGCCAGGTTCCGCGGCTTGTCCACGTCCGTGCCGCGCGCGCAGGCCGTGTGGTAGGCCAGCAGTTGCAGAGGCACCACATGCAGCAGCGGCGACAGCGCGCCATAGTGCTCGGGCATGCGGATGACGTTCACGCCCTCGCCGCTGTCGATGCGGGTGTCCGCATCGGCCAGCACGTACAGCACGCCGCCGCGTGCGCGCACTTCCTGCATGTTGCTCTTGAGCTTTTCCAGCAGGGTGTCGTTGGGCGCCACGGTCACGACCGGCATGCTGCTGGTGACCAGCGCCAGCGGCCCATGCTTGAGTTCGCCGGCCGGGTAGGCCTCGGCGTGGATGTAGCTGATCTCCTTGAGTTTCAGCGCACCTTCCAGGGCGATGGGGTAGTGCAGCCCCCGTCCGAGGAACAGGGCGTTTTCCATGCGGGCGAAGTCTTCCGCCCAGCTGATGACCTGGGGTTCGAGCGCCAGCACGGCCTGCAGCGCGACCGGCAGGTGGCGCATGGCTTTCAGGTGGGCGGCTTCCTGCTCTTCGCTCAGGCGCCCGCGTGATTGCGCCAGTGCCAGCGTCAGCAGGAAGAGGCCCGCCAGTTGCGTGGTGAAGGCCTTGGTCGACGCCACGCCGATCTCCACGCCGGCCCGGGTGATGTAGGCGAGCTTGCATTCGCGCACCATGGCGCTGGTGGCGACGTTGCAGATGGTCAGCGTGTGCTGCATGCCCAGGCTCTGCGCATGGCGCAGCGCGGCCAGCGTATCGGCCGTTTCGCCGGACTGGCTGATGGTGACGACCAGCGTGCGCGGGTTGGGCACGCTGGTGCGGTAGCGGTATTCGCTGGCCACCTCCACCTGGGTGGAGATGCCGGCAATGGATTCGAGCCAGTACTTGGCCGCGCAGCCGCTGTAGTAGCTGGTGCCGCAGGCCAGGATGAGGACCGAATCGATCTCTGTGAACACCCGCCAGGCCGCCGCCCCGGGTTCGCCATGCAGGCCCTGGCCGTCGAACAGTTCCGGCACGATGCCCTGCACGCCTTCCAGCGTGTCGGCGATGGCGCGGGGCTGCTCGAAGATCTCCTTTTGCATGTAGTGGCGATACGGCCCCAGCTCGGCCGCGCCGCTGTGGGCCAGCACCGTGCGCACCGGGCGCGCGGCGGCCTCCAGCGGCTGGCCGTTTTTGGCGGCGATCCAGTAGCGGCCCATTTGCAGGTCCACCAGGTCGCCCTCTTCCAGATAGACGATCTGGTCGGTCACGCCGGCCAGGGCCATGGCGTCGCTGGCCAGGAAGTGTTCGTTCTGGCCCACCCCCAGGATCAGGGGGGAGCCGGCCCGCGCGCCCACCACGCGGTGCGGCTCGTCCCGGTGGATGACGGCGATGGCATAGGCGCCATGCAATTGCTTCACGGCCGCCCGCACGGCCTGGAACAGATCGCCCTCGTAGAGACTTTCGACCAGGTGCGCGATGACCTCGGTGTCGGTCTGGCTGGTGAAGATGTAGCCGCGCGCCTGCAGGGCGGCGCGCAATTCTTCATGGTTTTCGATGATCCCGTTGTGCACCAGTGCCACGCGGCCCAGCCGCAGGGGTTCGCCCACGCCGGGATCGGCCCCCACACCCGCGCCATGGCTGAAGTGCGGATGCGCGTTGTGCACGGCCGGCGCCCCGTGCGTGGCCCAGCGGGTGTGGGCGATGCCGGTCGCGCCCTCGACATGGTCCACCGCCACCTGCTCCAGCAGCTCCGCCACCCGGGCGGTACTGCGCGCGCGGCGCAAGCCGCCGGTGGGCAGGCCGCCCAGGCTGGCCTCATGCACCGCGACGCCGCAGGAGTCGTAGCCCCGGTACTCCAGCCGTTGCAGGCCCTGCACGAGGATGGGAACGATGTTGCGCGTGGAGACCGCGCCGACGATGCCGCACATGGGGGAGATTCCTTCCAGACGAAGAGCGGGCTTGCAGCCCGGGGAATGGCGATCGTAGGTAAGGGGCAATGAAATTTCTGATCGATTTTCAGCCAGAATCGGACGCAAATTCCGTGACAAGCACGATGCGAAATCTGATTCCAAAAATCGACTGAAAATGGAACCTTTCGAGCTAGACGCCACCGACCTCCGGCTATTGGACCTGCTGCAGACCGACGCCAGCCTGAGCAACCAGGCCATGGCCGCGATGGTGCACGTATCGCCCCCGACCTGCCTGCGCCGCGTCAAGCGGTTGCACGATGCCGGACTGGTGGAGCGGCAGGTGGCCATTCTGCGGCCCGACCGCCTTGCCATGCTGCAGGGGCATGGCCTGACGGCCTTCGTCGAAGTGACGCTGGACCGCCAGGGTGCGGAGCTGCTGCAGGCGTTCGAGTCCCGCGCCGTGGCCGAGCCCGCCGTGCAGCAGTGCTGGCGTGTCGCGCCGGGGCCGGACTTCATGCTGGTGGTGCACGTGCGCGACATGCCGGGCTATCTGTCGCTCACCCAGCGGCTCTTCACGGCGGACGCCAACGTGCGCAACGTCAAGGCCTTTTTCGGCGTCCACCGCGCCAAGTTCGACACCCGCATCGCCCTGGCCCTGAACGAATGAGCGAACCAGCAGGCCGCTGGGCCGCGCCCGCTGGCAGACCACGCCTCGCGCAACGCGGAGCCCTGCGGTAGAGTCTCACGCCACGCTCGCACCGCCATGCCCCGCCCGAAGCGCCACCCCACGCACCACATGTACCGCAGCATCTACCCGCTGCGCATGCTGGGCATGGGGCTGGGTGGCGCGGTGGTGGCCGCCGTGCTGTGGGAGCGCGGTGCGGCCCTCTCCGACTGGGTCCTGCTCGGCCTGATCGCGCTGGCGTGGCCGCAGCTGGCCTTCCGGCTGGCCCGCCGCAGCCCCGACCCCTACCGCGCCGAGATCCGCAACCTGGTGGTGGACTCGGCCCTGACGGCGTTGCTGGTGCCGCTCATGCACTTCGCCCTGCTGCCCAGCGTGCTGCTATGCACGCTCACCATGCAGGACAAGATCACCACCGGCATCCAGGGGCTGTGGGCCCGGTCGCGGCCCGGCATGGTGGCGGCGGGGCTGCTCGGCACCCTGGTCCTTCAGCCGGGCTTCGAGCCCGAAACCTCGCTCTGGGTCACGGTGGCCTGCCTGCCGGTGCTGGTGATGCACTCCCTGGCCGTGAGCGTGACCAGCTACCGGCTGATTCGCAAGGTGTCGCACCAGAACCAGCAGCTCGACGAGTTGCGGCGCGTCGACGCGCTCACCGGCCTCTATGGGCGGCACCATTGGCAGGAGCAGGCGGAAGCGGCGCTGGCCCGCTTTCAGTCAGAAGGCCTGGTGACCAGCCTGCTGATGCTGGACATCGACCATTTCAAGCACATCAACGACCAGTGGGGCCACAGCGTCGGCGACGAGGTGATCCGGTCGATGGCGCAGCTGGTGCGCGCCAACGTGCGCGCCACCGACTGCGCGGGCCGCTACGGCGGCGACGAGTTCGCCGTCGTGCTGCCGGGCCAGGACCTGGCGGCCGCGCATGCGGTCGCAGAGCGCATTCGTGCCCAGGCGTTCGACACGCGCCTGCCGGGCGTGCCCGAACTGCGCCTGACCTGCAGCATCGGCATCGCCGCCACCGATGCAGCCCACCAGCGCGTGCGCGACTGGGTGGACGCCGCCGACGCCGCGCTCTACCGAACCAAGCACGAAGGGCGCAACGGCATCTCGGTGCACCCCGGAGGCACCACCGCTGCAGCCACCGCCCGCGCGGCGTGACGCCAAGCGGTGCCCCGCCGTCAGGCGGGCACCGCCAGGGCGGCCGGCCACCTCAGCTCGACCGTGCAGCCTTCTCCCGGCACCGCCGTGATGCCGATGTGGCCCGCGTGGCGCTGCATGACGGCACGCGCCTTGGCCAGCCCCACACCCATGCCGTCGAAGTCGGCGTCGCGGTGCAGGCGCTGGAACACGCCGAACAGCGCGCCGGCGCGGGCCGGGTCGAAGCCGGTGCCGTTGTCGCGCACCGACAGCCAGGCCGTGCCGTCCGCAGCCGTGCCGCCGTCCACGTCGATGCGCGCCGGTGCACGGTCCCGCGTGAACTTGACCGCATTGCCCAGCACTTCGGCGAGCAGCAGCCCCAGCAGCGCGGCATCGCCCACGACGATGGGCAATGCCGGCGCGACCTGCCAGTCGATACCGCGGCCCGGCGCGGCGCCGGCCAGCGTGCGCCGCACGTCGGCCACGACGGCGCCCAGGTCCACCGGCGCCCGCTCCAGCGGCGCCTGGGCGATGCGCGAAAGCGCGAGCAGGCCGTCGAGCATCCGGCCCATGCGCCGCGCAGCCTGGTCCAGCGTGTCGAGAAAGCTGCCGGCCTCCGCCCGCGCCTCGCCCTGCAGACCCTGCACTTCGTCCTCCACCAGTTCGCGCACCAGCGGGGCGTAGGAGGTGATGTGCCGCAGCGGCGCCCGCAGGTCATGCGAGACGGCGCGCAAGAATTCCTCCTGCGCGGCGCGGGCGTCGGACAAGGCACGGTCGCGCTCGGCCAGCAGGGCGCGCAGCGCACCGGCATCCAGCCCGTCGCCAGGCGCCGCGGCATCGGCCGGCAGGCCTGCGGGCTCGGTGCGGCCGGCGTCGGTCATGCCTGGGGGGCCGGCGGCTGCTTGGCCGGGCGCTGCCAGGGATCCTTCACGATCTGCTTGCCGCGCACCACGCTCAAGGCACCGGGCGGCGTGCTCTTGGCGATGGTGGAGCCCGCGCCCACCGTGCCGCCCGCGCCGATGGTGACTGGCGCCACCAGCACGCAGTTGCTGCCGATGTGCACGTCCGCCTCGATCACCGTGCGGTGCTTGTTGGCGCCGTCGTAGTTGGCGGTGATGCTGCCCGCGCCGTAGTTGACCCGCTCGCCCACCGTGGCGTCGCCCAGGTAGGCCAGGTGATTGGCCTTGGCGCCGTCGGCCAGGGTGGAATTCTTCACTTCGACGAAGTTGCCGATGTGCACGTCACGCCCCAGTTGCGCGCCGGGCCGCAGCCGGGCGAAGGGGCCGATCAGCGCGCCCGCGCCCACCGCCGCGCCGGCCTTCTCGCCGTCGATGTGGGTGAACGGGTGGATCACCGCGCCGGCGGCGATGGCCGCGTTGGCGATGCAGCAGTTCGCGCCGATCTGCACGCCCTCGCCCAGCTCCACCCGGCCGGTGAAGACGCAGTTGACGTCGATCTCCACGTCCTGCCCGCAGACCAGCTGGCCGCGCGTGCCGCTGCGCGCGTCGTCCCGCACATCGAAGCGCGCCGGGTCGGCCAGGCGCACGCCCTGCTCCATCAGCGCATGGGCCTGGCGCAACTGATGGGCGCGCTCCAGCTCCGCCAGCTGCAGGGGGCTGTTGACGCCGGCCACCTGCAGCGCGTCGGCGATGCGGTGGGCGGCCACGGGCACGCCGCCCGCGACGGCCATGGCGACGATGTCCGTCAGGTAGTACTCGCCCTGCGCGTTGTCGTTGGAGAGGCGCGCCAGCCACGCGGCCAGCAGGCGCGCGGGCACGGCCATGATGCCGCTGTACACCTCGTCGATGGCGCGCTCGGCATCGCTGGCGTCCTTGTGCTCGACGATGCCCTGCACGGCCCCGTCCGCGCCGCGCACGATGCGGCCGTAGCCGGTGGGGTCGGGCAGCGTCACGGTCAGCAGGGCCAGCCGGTCGGGGCGCGAGGCGGCGACGAGCGCGGCCAGCGTGTCGGCCCGGGTGAGCGGCACGTCGCCCGACAGCACCACCACCGTGCCGTCGCCCGCCAGCGCGGGCACGGCCTGCAGCACGGCGTGGCCCGTGCCCAGCTGCGGCTCCTGGCGCACGAATTGAAGGTCAAAACTGCCGCCAGCGCCCGCTGCGCCTGCGGTGGATGCTTCTACTTCCATAGCACCATGTCCCGTCACCACGACGACGCGGCGGGCGGACAGGCTGGCGGCCTGGTCCAGCACATGCCAGAGCAGCGGACGCCCGGCCAGGCGCTGCAGCACCTTGGGCTTGCGGCTCTTCATGCGGGTGCCCTTGCCGGCGGCCATGACGACGACGTCCAGCGCCGCGGCGCCCGAAGCGGAACCCGGCGCGGTGGCGGAAGGAGAAACGAGGGGGGAAGCGGAGGCAGCGGTCATGGCAGGGGCGAGGAAGGAAGCGCAGAACGCGGAACGGGTCTGCCCCGATTATCCGGCCGGCCGCGTGTCGCCCCGGCCGCGGCAGCGCCCCGCCACTGGCGGGCGGCTACAGGAGCGGCGCCGGCCGTGGCACGGTGTCGTAGACCTCGGCGATGCGCGCCAGCACCCGTGCGTTCAGGATGCGCAGCCGCCCGCCCGAGAGGTCGTGCAGGCCCAGCTGGGCCAGCCGGCGCAGCGTCTTGTTGGTGTGGACCAGCGACAGGCCCAGCGCATCGGCGATGTGCTGCTGGGTGAGCGGGAACGCCACGGAGCCGTCCGCATCGACCAGCCCCAGCCGGTCCAGCCGGCGATGCAGCTGCAGCAGCAGCACGGCGACCCGCTCCGGCGCGGTGCGGCGGCCGGCGGTGAGCAGGTTGTCGTCCACCAGGCTTTCCTCGCGCGCGGCCAGCCACGTGACCTCGTAGCCCAGGCGCGAATGGTCCTTGTACAGCTCCCAGAGCGTGTCTTCCTCGAACACGCAGAAATGGCAGTCGGTGATGGCGTCCACGCCGTGCAGCGAGGTCTCGCCGAACTGCTGCTGCAGACCCGCCAGGTCGCCCGGCAAGAGAAAGTTCAGGATCTGCCGCCGCCCGTCCGACAGCGTCTTGTAGCGGAAGGCCCAGCCGGCATACAGCGTGTAGAGCCGCACGTTGGGCTGGCGCTCGCGGATCAGCGTGCCCCCGGCCGGCACCAGGTGCGTGCCGCTGCGCAGGCGCTCGATGGACGAAAGCACCGACGGATTGACGGGAGAGAAGGCGGCGGTGCGGCGCAGACCGCATTCGTCGCAATGACGGGGGCACACGGTGTGGGCGGCGGCAGCGTTCATGGCGGCGCGATTCTAGGGGGGAAATCCTATGTCTTTTGACATTGCGCGGGGGGCTCGCCGCGGGCACGATGCGCCGCGATGTCCGCCGTTCTGCCCTCCACCTCCCCCCTCTACGAAATCCTCTACGTCAGCACCTTGTCCGAAGGCCAGCCGCTGAGCGCCGTGGCCAGCATCGCGGGGTACGCGCGGCACCACAACCAGCTGTCGGGCATCACCGGCCTGCTGGTGTTCGACGGCCAGCGTTTCGGCCAGCAACTGGAAGGCCCCGAGCTGGAAGTGCGCGCCCTGCTGGACCGCATCCGCAAGGACCCGCGCCACGTCTACGTCGAGGTGCTGCACGACGCGCCGCTGGCGGCACGCCGCTTCCAGAACTTCAGCCTGGGGTTCAGCACGCTCGAGGACGAAACCGCGCTGGAGCGGCTGGAAAGCCTGCGCGGGCCCGCCGCCGTGCGGGCGTTCGTCGATTTGGCGGTGGAGCCCGAGTAAGCCGCGTCGGCGGCCAACCCCCAAGAAAAAGAGCCTGCAGCGCCCCTTCGACGGGCGCTGCAGGCTCTTTGCGCTGAAAGAAAGCGCAAGCCCCGGTGCTCAGGCGCCGCAGGGGCCGCCGGCCTGCCCCACGGGCCAGCCGGTGCGCGCATCGTGGCCCGCGGCCTCGGCGCGCACGGCGCTGGCCGCACGCCAGCAGAACTGCAGCGCGCCCCGGCCCAAAGGCTCCAGCACCAGGTGCTGCCGGGGGCCGACCCAGAAGGTCTGGCCCGCGTGCAGGAACACGTCCCCGGCCGCCTGGCCACCGGTGCCGTCCGGCGCAGCTTCGATGGTGACCCAGGCGCGCCCGCTCATCACGCGCAGCGCCATGGGCGTGCGGGCATGCAGGCTGCGGGCCTGGCCGGCGGCCAGGGTGTGGATATCCTGCGCGGCCACGCCGACAGGGCTCGATGACGTTTGCGAATTCAGGACATTGCTCGGGTTCATGGTGCTGGGCTCCGGTAAAAAATCCAGATCCGTCATGGATCCAGGCCCCGATGGTGCGCGGGCCAGCCGACGGCGTCCAATGAAAAGCACCTGCGGCAAAGATTCCCGATTCGCATCAATGGCAAAATTCGCGGCGAAGCGGTTGGCGGCATGACGGCCCTCTAACCCCCTCAAGGGCTGGTCATTGATGACGCGAGCCCGCTGTTTTAATGTTCGTTTCGCATCAATACGAAGAGCGTGCCATGACCTCGTCCCCCGCCCCGATCGCCCACCTGCGCACCCGGCCCGTGGCGGCCGGCCACTGGCGCGCTTTCCTGGCCGTGGCGCGCCACCTGAACTTCCGGGCGGCGGCCGAGGAGCTCTCGCTCACCCAGTCGGCCGTCAGCCGGCAGATCCAGTCGCTGGAAGATGAAGTGGGTGTGCCGCTCTTTCTGCGCCACACGCGGGCGGTGGAACTCACCAGCGCCGGCGCGCAGCTGCAGCGCGCCGTCGGCCCGGCGCTCGAGCGCATGGACGCCGCCGTGCGGCTGGTGCGGCAGACGGCCGGGCGCAAGAGCGTGGCCATCACCACCTGGGCCAGCTTCGCGTCGATGTGGCTCATCCCGCGCATGGAGGAGTTCCAGCGCGACAACCCCGACATCGACATCCGCATCGACGCCACCGACACGGTGGTGGACCTGGACACCGCCGACGTGGACTTGGCGCTGCGCTACCGCCTGCCCGGCGGCGTGGAGCACGGCGCGCACCGCCTGTTCGGCGAGCAGCTCGCGGTGGTGGCCAGCCCCTGGCTGCTGAAAAGCGGGCCGCCCATCCGCCGGCCGGAGGACATCGCCCAGTTCACGCTCATCGAGGCGGGCGACGCCCACCGCACGCAGAACCTGGAATGGCTGACCTGGCGCCGCTGGTTCGAGCTGCACGGCCACGGCAAGCTGCAGCCCAAGCGCTGGCTGTACTTCAACTACGCCCAGCAGATCGTGCAGGCGGCCCTGGCCGGCCAGGGCCTGGCGCTGGCGCGCATGCCGCTGGTGGCCGATGCCCTGGCCGCGGGCGACCTGGTGGAAGTGCTGCCGGGCCATCGGCTCGACTCGCCGCTGGCCTACTGGATGATGGTCGGCCCGCGCAGCGGCCAGCGGCCCGAGATCAAGGCCTTCTGCGCCTGGCTGATGCGGCAGGCCGATGCCACGCGGCAGGCGGTCGGCGAGGTGCCCGACCCCGACCTGAACGACGATCTGGACGGCTCGTCGCTCGCCTGAGAGGCTGCCGGCGCTCTTCAGCTATAACCTTTATAGCTAGAGAACCAATATCCACCGGCGCATGGGCCGGTTTTTCTTGGAAAAAAGGTGGCGCGTGTGGCGGCTCAGGCGCCGAGCGTCACCCGGGCGAACTTGCGCTTGCCCACCTGCACGACGAAGGTACCGGCCGCGAGCTTCAGCCCCTTGTCGCTGACCACCGCGCCGTCCACCCGCACGCCGCCGCCGTCGATCAGCCGGTGGGCCTCGCTGGACGAAGGTGCCAGGTTCGCCTGCTTCAGCAGCGCGCCGATGCCCAGCGGCGCGCCGGCCAGTTGCACCTCGGGAATCTCGTCGGGCACGCCGCCCTTGCTGCGGTGGATGAAGTCCTGCTCGGCCGCGTCCGCCGCCGCGGCGCTGTGAAAGCGCGCCGTGAGTTCCTTGGCCAGCGCCACCTTGGCGTCCTTGGGGTTGCGGCCGCCCGCCACCTCGCCCTTCAGCGCCTCGATCTCGGCCATCGTCTTGAACGACAGCAGCGTGTACCAGTCCCACATCAGCGTGTCGGAGATCGACAGCACCTTGGCGAACATGCTGTTGGCCTCTTCGGTGATGCCGATGTAGTTGTTCTTCGACTTGGACATCTTGTCCACGCCGTCCAGCCCCACCAGCAGCGGCATGGTGAGGATGCACTGCGGCTCCTGGCCGTACTCCTGCTGCAGGTGGCGGCCCATCAGCAGGTTGAACTTCTGGTCGGTGCCGCCCAGCTCCAGGTCGCTCTTCAGGGCGACGGAGTCGTAGCCCTGCAGCAGCGGATAGAGGAATTCATGCAGGCTGATCGAGCTGCCGTCGGTGAAGCGCTGGTGGAAATCGTTGCGCTCCATCATGCGGGCCACGGTGTACTTGGCGGCCAGCTGGATTATGCCGGCGGCGCCCAGCGGCTCCGACCATTCGCTGTTGTAGCGGATCTCGGTACGTGCCGGGTCCAGCACCTTGGCGGCCTGCGTGTAGTAGGTCTCGGCGTTGGCCTTGATCTGCTCGGGCGTGAGCGGCGGGCGCGTGGTGTTGCGTCCCGAGGGGTCGCCGATGAGCGTGGTGAAGTCGCCGATCAGAAAGATCACCTGGTGGCCCAGGTTCTGCAACTGGCGCATCTTGTTGAGCACCACGGTGTGCCCGAAGTGGATGTCCGGCGCGGTCGGATCCAGGCCGAGCTTGATGCGCAGCGGCTGCCCGGTGGCTTCGGAGCGGGCCAGCTTGCGCGTCCATTCGTCCCGGGGCAGCAGCTCTTCCACCCCCCGCAGCGTGACCTCCAGCGCACGTCCTACACCATCGGTCACGGGGAATGTTGTAACAGCAGATTGATTCATAAGGGTTTTTTGGCGGTCTATCCGTAGGCGCATCGCTATACTTCGGCCCACTTCGCAGTGGCTGATTCTAGTGGCCCGCTCACCGCCGGCCGCGCCGCTGCGCACTGACATCCGTGCATCCCGCCCTCGCCCGCCCGGCACCCTTACCGGCCGGCAGGGCCTGGCTGCACCATTTGGGGACCACCTTTGACCAACGGCTTGACCACTGCCTGCCTGACCGTGCTGGATCGCCTGTCCACCATCGCCAGCAAGCACCCGAAGCGCATCACCGCCGCCATCGCAACCCTGCTCCTCACCGCTGGTGGTGGCGCTTTCGCCGTCGCCAACCTGGCCCCTGACGCGTCGGACCTGCCCGTGCGCACCGTGGCCTATCCGGTGGAATCGCTGGCCAGCGACACGCCGCTCACGGCCCTGCTCGACATTCCCAGCTACTCGCTCTACCGCACCGACCAGACCCGCGCCAACGACTCGGCCGAAAGCATCCTGCAGCGCATGGGCGTGGCCGACCCGGCCGCCGCCGCCTTCCTGCGCGGCGACAACCTGGTGCGCCAGAACCTGCTGGGCCGCGGCGGCCGCTCGGTGAGCATCGAAGCCACCGACGACCACCGGCTGGTGCGCATGACGGCCCGCTGGGCGCCGGACGACAGCGGCAACTTCAAGCGCCTGGTGGTCGAGCGGGCCGAGGGCAACGGCACCTTCGCCTCGCGTATCGAGACCGCCCCGCTGTCGGTGGGCGCGCGCCTGGCCGGCGGCGTCATCCGCAGCTCGCTCTTCGCCGCGACCGATGCGGCCAACATTCCCGACGCCGTCGCCATCCAGCTGGCCGAAGTCTTCTCCAGCAACATCGACTTCCACCGCGCACTGCGCAAGGAAGACCGCTTTTCGATGGTGTATGAAACGCTCGAAGCCGACGGCGAGCCGCTGCGCAGCGGCCGCGTGCTGAGCGCCGAGTTCCACAACAACGGCAAGACGCACGACGCCGTGTGGTTCCAGGAGCCGAACGCCTCCAAGGGCGCCTACTACACGCTGAACGGCGAGAGCATGCGCCGCGCCTACCTGACCTCTCCGGTCGAGTTCTCGCGCATCTCCAGCGGCTTCCAGATGCGCTTCCACCCCATCCTGCAGAAGTGGCGCGCCCATCTGGGCACCGACTTCGCCGCTCCCACGGGCACCGCGGTGCGCACGGTGGGCGACGGCGTGGTGGACTTCGCCGGCGTGCAGAACGGCTACGGCAACGTGATCTACGTCAAGCACCGCAACCAGCACGTCACCGTCTACGCCCACCTGAGCCGCATCGACGTGCGTCCCGGCCAGTCGGTGGAACAAGGCCAGAAGATCGGCGCCGTGGGCGCGACCGGCTGGGCCACCGGCCCGCACCTGCACTTCGAATTCCGCGTCAACGGCCAGCACCAGGATCCGATGACCATCGCCCAACAGAGCGAAGCCGCCCAGCCGGTGTCGGCCGCCTCGCGCGCCGCCTTCAACCGCCTGGCGTCGAACATGCGCGTGCAGCTGGCTTCCGCCGCCCAGGTCGAAGTGGCCAGCGCTGAATAAAGGTTCAACCCCCTGAGCGGCTGCGCCGCTTCCCCCTTCTCTCGGCTCGCTGCGCGATCCGGGAAGGGGGACGACGCCGACGGCCCGGCGAAGCCGGTTCCGTGGCGTCTGCTGGCTTGGCCCCCGCCCCCTGCCCCCGCCTTTGGCAACCATGAGCACCGTCGCCCCTGAACGCTACATCGGACTGATGTCGGGCACCTCGCTCGATGGGGTCGATGGGGCGTTGGTCGCGTTCGACGCCACTGGCGCACTGCGGGTCACCGGCTTCGAATCCGCATCGCTGCCCGATGCACTGAAAGCGGAGCTGCTGGCGCTCAACACCAGCGGGGCGGACGAGCTGCACCGCGCCGCCCTGGCCGCCAATGCGCTGACGGCGATCTATGCCGAGGTGGTGCAGCGCCTGTTGCAGCAAGCACGTCTGCAGCCCGCCGACGTGCGGGCCATCGGCGCGCATGGGCAGACGGTGCGGCACCGGCCGGGGCTTTTCGACGGCGTCGGCTACACCCTGCAACTGAACAGCCCTGCCCTGCTGGCCGAGCGCACCGGCATCACCGTGGTGGCCGACTTCCGCAGCCGCGACGTGGCCGCCGGCGGCCAGGGCGCGCCGCTGGTGCCGGCCTTCCACCAGGCGGTGTTCGGGCAGCCGGGTGCGACGGTATGCGTGCTGAACATCGGCGGCATCGCCAACCTGAGCGTGCTGGGCTCAGGCGGCGACGTGCTGGGCTTCGACTGCGGCCCGGGCAATGCCTTGATGGACCACTGGTGCGAGCGGCACACCGGCCGGCCCTACGACGCGGACGGCGCCTGGGCGGCACAGGGCCGCGTGCTGCCCGCCCTGCTGGAGCGGCTGCTGGCCGAGCCTTTTTTGCACGAGCCGCCGCCCAAGAGCACGGGGCGCGATCTGTTCCATGCCGCATGGCTGGACGGCCACCTGCAGGCCTGCCCTGGCGCGGCACCGCAAGACGTGCAAGCCACGCTGACCGAATTGACCGCCCGCGCTTGCGCCGCCAGCGTGGTCAGCTATGGAAAAGAGAGCAAACAGCTGGCGGTGTGCGGCGGCGGTGCGCGCAATGGCCACCTGATGCGGCGCATGGCTGCTGCGTTGCCCGGCGTCGATGTGCGCCCCACCGACGCGTTCGGCCTGCCGTCCCAGCAGGTCGAGGCCGCCGCGTTCGCCTGGCTGGCGCGCCGGGCCATTCGGCGAGAACCGGGCAACCTGTCCCAGGTGACCGGCGCCGCCGGGCCGCGGATTCTGGGCGCCCTCTACCCGGCTTGATGTGTCATTCGCGGGCCGCCCGGCCCGCAGCGGCGGCCCCTCCGGTCAGCCTTGTCCCGACACCTCCGGGCCTTCACGCGGCGGAGTGCGCGCCTCCTTGGGCAATTGCCAGAAGACGGCGGCCGAGGCGACGGTGATGAAGCCCACCGTCAGGAAGGTGGATTGGAAGGCGTGCAGCACGGCACCTGGTACTTCCGAGCCCCCGTAAGCCTGGCTCCACTCCGAGAGGACCGCGCCCGCCACCGCCACGCCCAGGCTCATGGCCAGCATCTGCACCATCGACAGCAAGCCGTTGCCGCTGCTGGCGCTGGCTCCATCCAGGTCTTTCAGGGTGATGGTGTTCATGGCCGTGAACTGCAGCGAGTTGACGGCGCCGAACGCGGCCAGCTGCAGCACCTGCCAGGCGAGCGGCCAGTCCGGCTGCCGCAGCGCGAAGCTGGCCATCAGCAGGCCCAGCACCGCCGTGTTGGTCACCAGGGTGTTGCGGTAGCCGTGGCGCCGGATGAGCGGCGCGGCGATGCGCTTGACGGCCATGCCCGCCAGCGCGGCGGGCAGCATCATCAGGCCGGCATGCAGCGGCGAATATTGCAGCAGCAGCTGCAGCGACACGGGAATGAGGAATGGCATCGCCCCGCTGCCCAGGCGACAGAACAGATTGCCCAGCAGCCCCACGGAAAGCGTGCGCACGCGAAAGAGCTGGGGTGAATAGAGGGGCCGCTCGTGCCGCACCGCGTGCAGCCAGTACACCACCAGCGCCACCAGCCCGCCCACGCCCAGCGCCGCCGCACCCGCGCGGCCCACCACGCCGGCGGCCTCGATCGACAGCGAAATGGCCACCATGCCGAAGGCCAGCAGCAGATAGCCGCCCAGATCGAACCCGTCTACCTTGGGGGGCCGCAGGTCCGGCATGTAGCGCGATGCAGCCGCCAGCCCGAGCAGGCCGACTGGCAGGTTGATGAGGAATACCCAGTGCCAGGAGGCGCTCTGCACCAGCCAGCCGCCGAGCGTCGGGCCCAGCAGCGGGCCGATGAGCCCGGGAATGGCCACGAAGCTCATCGCCTCGAGGAACTCGCCCCGGGGGAACGTGCGCAGCACCGCCAGCCGGCCCACGGGCAGCAGCAGCGCCCCGCCCAAGCCCTGAAGCACCCGCGCGGCGACCAGCTCGTTCACATGCCGCGACAGCGCGCAGGCGAGCGAACCGAGCGAGAAGATAGCGATGGCGAAGAGGAACACCCGGCGCGTGCCGAACCGGTCGGCCAGCCAGCCCGATGCGGGAATCAGCATCGCCATGGTGAGCGAATAGGCGACGATCACCGACTGCATGCGCAGCGGGCTTTCGCCCAGGCTGGCCGCCATCGCCGGCAATGCCGTGTTGACGATGGTGGCGTCCAGCGTCTGCATGAAGAAGCCCACCGCCACGATCCAGAGCAGGATGCGGCGTTCCGGGTTCGGGGCGGGCGTCGGGGACGGGTCGGCGGGGTGAGGAGACATGGAGCGCGGCAGGCAGGAACGAAAAAGCCGCCCTGATGGCGGCTTGTGGCGGTCTGGCGGGGTGTCAGGTCGAGAAGCTCGATCCGCAACCGCAGGTGGTGGTGGCGTTCGGGTTCTTGATCACGAACTGCGCGCCCTGCAGGTCTTCCTTGTAGTCGATCTCGGCGCCGACCAGGTACTGATAGCTCATCGCGTCGATCAGCAGCGACACGCCGTTCTTGGTCATGGTGGTGTCGTCGTCGTTCGTGATCTCGTCGAACGTGAAGCCGTATTGAAAGCCCGAGCAGCCGCCGCCCTGCACGAACACGCGCAGCTTCAGGTCAGGGTTGCCTTCTTCGGCGATCAGATCCGCCACCTTGGCAGCGGCGCTGTCGGTGAAGAGGATCGGGGCGGGCATGTCGGTCTGGATGTTGTCGGCTACGGCGCTCATCGGGTGCTCCTTCGGGAGGGTTTGCAGGGAATGCTACTGCAATCCCTCGGTTCGTTCAGGTCAGCTCGCGTTTGACGCCAACTTCAGTGTGGGCTTTTCCTCGAGCAGCGGCACCGCCGTGGGCGACATCTGCCCGGTGATGGTGGCGCCCTGGTGCATCTCCAGCGCCTTGTAGTGGACGGCGCCGGTGATGCGCGCCTTGGGCTGCAGCTCCAGCAGCTCGGCCGCATGCACCGGGCCCTCGACCGTTCCATTGATGATGACGTGCACCGCACGCAGCGCGCCTTCCACCCGGCCTGATTCGGACACGACCAGGATGCTGGGCACGTCCGGCGCGGCCCGCACCTCGCCCACCACCTCGCCGTCGATGCGCAGGCCTTCGCTGAACTGCACGTCGCCTTCCACGCGCGTGCCCTGGGCGATCAGGCTCTTGATGGGAGGTTGCTTCTTGCGTGAAAACATGGGTTGGGCTCCTGGGGAATGCAGGCGCGGCGGGCGGGCCGCGCTGCGGATCGGCGGTACGGATCGGCGTCAATCAACGTCCACGCTGTGGACGGTGCGCACGGCATTGCCTTCCAGCACGCGAGCGGTGACGGTTTTTACCACGACGCCTTCGGGCAGCTCGGCAACGCCTTCCAGCCGGCGGTATTGCTGCAGCTGCAGCGGCTGGGCGGCCGCCGGCTGCGCGCCGGACCAGGGCTGGCCGTTCTGCGTGCCCGACAGCAGCACCTCCAGCCGGCCCTTGAATTCAGGTGCGTTGCGTACCGGCTGCAGCACCAGCACCTGCCAGCGCAGCTGCCGGGCACCCTGCCGCTCGGCCTGCAGCGCGCGGATGGAGACGCCGTCCGCACGGGCGGCGGGAATCAGCTTCTCGAAGAACCCCAGGTCGTCGCGCAGCGCCTGGTTGTCGGCCTGCAGCTGGCGCATCTGCGTCTGCACGCGCTCCAGCGCGGCGCGCTCGGCCGTGAGTAGGCTGGTGGCGGTGCTGGCCGCCTCCTGCTGCTGGCGCGCGTCGGCGCGCAGCCGCGCGACGTCGTCGCGCAGGCGCACCAGCTCTTCCCGCGAGCCGGTATCGAGCCCCGCGATGCTCTTGCCGAACTCGAACGCCCAGAGCGCCAGCGCGGCCGAGAACCCGAGCAGCACGGCCGCCACCAGCCAGCGCAGCGGCCAGGGCAAGGCACTGCGAATGGACATGCGCGGCGCACTGATGGTCAGGCGGCGGCGCAGCAGGCGAAATCGCATGGCGGGTGTCTCCTCGAGCTGGAAGCGGAAAGGGCGATCCGGAAACGAAAAAACCGCCCGGAGGCGGTTTTCGCGGCACGCTGCGAGTCGGATGTGACCGGCCCGGGCAGCATGGCGGCAGATACGGCGAGGCTTAACGCTTCGAGAACTGCTTGGCGCGGCGTGCGGAGCGCAGACCGACCTTCTTACGTTCGACTTCACGGGCGTCGCGGGTCACGAAGCCGGCTTGGCTCAGCATGGACTTCAGCGTTGCGTCGTAGTCGATCAGGGCGCGGGTGATGCCGTGGCGGGCTGCACCGGCCTGGCCGGATTCACCGCCGCCGTGCACGTTGACCTGGATGTCGAAGGTTTCGACATGGTTGGTCAGCACCAGCGGCTGCTTGGCAATCATGATGGAGGTTTCGCGGCCGAAGTACTGCTGAATGTCTTTGCCAT